>Ga0247821_10000617_pt1 | contig 19763 bp, 19 predicted proteins | sample 13C_Glycerol_Day_FD_192481 | JGI IMG/M metagenome (GOLD analysis project Ga0247821, IMG submission 192481) | Soil microbial communities from agricultural site in Penn Yan, New York, United States - 13C_Glycerol_Day14 | ecosystem: Environmental > Terrestrial > Soil > Agricultural land | place... | reverse complement strand
GCTATGTTCAGGAAGCCTTCGTCAAGCAACTGGCCGCCGCCGGGTCCTGGTCCTCGTCCGGCTGCAGCCGGTGCTGCTCGACGCCCAGGACGCCGCCGGGCCGCAGGGCGGCATAGGCGTCGGCGAAGGCCTTCTCGGCCAGGCCGGCGGCCATCCAGGCGTGGATGTAGCGCATGAACAGCACCAGATCGGCCGTGCCCGCCGGCGCCACCGGCCCCGTGCCCGCGCCGAAGGCGCTGAACTGGACCTGGCCATACAGCTTCTTGTCGCCTTCCAGCCTGGCCTTGAGGGCGTTGTTGATGGCGATCTGGGCGGGGTCCGCCGCGGGGCCTTCAGCAAAGCCCGCCAGATAGAGCGAGCCGCCGCCCTTGTGCAGATAGGGGGCCAGGATCTCGATGAACCAACCGCTGCCGGGCCAGAAGTCCACCACCGTCATCCTGGGCTGCAGGCCGAAGAAACGCAGGGTCTCGACCGGGTGGCGCCAGGCGTCGCGCGCCTTGTCCGACGCTGAGCGCCAGGACCCGGCGACGGCCCACTCCAGCGAGCCTTCCGGCGGCCCGGCGGGCGCGGCGGGGGCCTGGGGCGCCGTCTTGTCTTCCTTCTTGCCGCAGGCGGCCAGACCGGCGAAGGCGGCCATGCAGGCGCCCGCCAGAACCGCGCGTCGCGTCGATCGCTCAGCCATGCGCGCCTCCCTGGGCCAGGACCATCATGGAGATCATCATGGCCTTGGGCTTAAGACGCTTCTTTGCCGGGGTCAAAACCGCAAACGGCATCAGTTCGCGGCCTCGGGCTTGCGGAAGCGCAGGGTCATGCGGTCGCTCTCGCCGACGGCGTCAAAGGCGGCCCTTTCCTCGGCGGTCAGGACGCGACCGTCCTTCTGCGACGAGCGGACCGGCGGCAGGGTCCAGACGCCGAACGGATGGTCGCGGTCGTCCTTGGGATTGGCGTTCAGCTCGCTGCGCGCCTCCAGTTCGAAGCCCGCGCGACGGGCGGCGTGGATGACGTAGCTTTCCGGCACATAGCCGGTCGAGGCCACGTCGGCGACGTTGAGGCCGTCGACGCTGCGGTGCTGCTCGACCGCCAGGACGCCGCCCGGCTTCAGCGCCTTGAAGAAGGCGGCCAGATAGGGGTCGGTGCGACCGTCGCGGGACCAGTTGTGGAAGGCGCGGGCCACCACGACCATGTCGGCGCTTCCATCGGCCACGCCCATGCTCTCGGTCGGCGCGCCAACGGCGACATAGCGCCCGCCGGTCGCCGCGGCATAGGGCTCCAGGATGTTGCGCCACCAGCCGGCCCGGCCGGGTTCGATCTCCACCACCGTCAGGCCGGGCTGCAGCCCCCAGAAGGTCAGGGTCTCGAACGGATGACGCTGGCTGTCGCGGGCGCGGTCGGCCTCGGGCCGGGTGGTCGAGGCGATGGCGGCCTGAAGCGCGGCGTCCTCCTCGACCTGGGGCATCTCCATCGACAGACCCTGACGGTGCGGCAGGGCCGGCGTCTCGGGCGGGGCGGTCTGGGCCAGAACGGGCGAGGCGAGAGCGCTCGCCACAAGGGCGGCGAGGACGAGGGATCGCATGGGGGGCTCCGGTCGGTCCTGAAAAGAAACAATCTGTAACCCTTACGGCGCTTCGCGGCCTCGGCAAGGCGCGGATTGGACCAAGCGACGATTTCGCGCGCCTCGTCACCGGCGCGGGCGCCCCTTGCGGCGCGAAAATGCGCGCCTACCTCTTCATCCGAGAGCGCCGATCCCGGGCTCTCCAGACCTGACGGGGCCGATTTCGGACCGCCGGGACGGCTCAACCTTGCTGAATGTCAGAAGGATGACCCATGCGTACCTATGATTTCTCGCCGCTGTACCGTTCCGCCGTCGGCTTCGACCGTCTGGCCCGCCAGTTGGAAAGCGCCGCGCGCTCCAGCCAGGAGAACGGCTGGCCCCCCTATAATATCGAGACGACCGGCGAGAACGCCTACCGCATCGAGATCGCCGTCGCCGGCTTTTCGCCTGACGAGCTGAACATCGAGGCCAGGGAAAACTCCCTGACCGTCACCGGCAAGAAGGCCGCCAACGATGACGGCGCGCCCCAGAAGACCTATCTGCATCGCGGCCTGGCCGAGCGCGACTTCGAGCGCCGCTTCCAGCTGGCCGACTATGTGGTGGTCAAGGGCGCCGACCTGTCGAACGGCCTGCTGACCATCGACCTGCAACGCGAGCTGCCCGAGGCCCTCAAGCCCCGCCGCATCGAGATCGCGACCGGCAAGGCTCTGATCGAAGGCAAGAGCGACAAGGCGAAGAAGGCCGCCTGAGCGGCAGCCTCAGCCTGAAAACCGAGGAAGAGGCGACGCTCGCGTCGCCCCTTTTTCGTGCGCCGCTCAAAACGCCGGCGTCGCGTGTGCGGCGGTCCTCCCGGCTCTTCGCCTGACGGCTTCGGCCGGGATGACGGCGGGACGATAAGACCTAGGCCGCCTTCAAATCCGCCGGGTCCAGCCCGCGCGCCCCGCCCGTCTGGGCCCCGGTGAAGTCGGCCTGCTTGACCTGGGCCCCATGCATGACGGCGCGGCTCAGGTCCGCTCCCGCCAGAACCGCCCGGCGCAGATCGGCGCCCGACAGGTCGGCCCCGCGCAGGATGGCGCCCGACAGGTCCGCCGGCAGCAGCCGCTCGGGCCCCAGCATCAGCGGCCCCAGCTGCACCTCGCGCAGATCCGCCCCGTTCAGCTTGGCCCGCCCCAGGCGCGCCCCGCGCAGGTCGGCGCGGCGCAGATTGGCCGAGCGCAGGTCCGCGCCCTCCAGCTGCGCGCCCTGAAGCTGCACGCCCTCCATGTCCAGGCCGTAGAAGACCGCCCCCTTGGCCGACAGGGCCGTCAGGTTCAGGCCGCGAATGGATTCCAGCGGGCGCAGATCGACCCCGTCGAAGACCGAGGGCTGGCCCTCGGCGCCGCCCGTCTCGCACCACTGGGCGTGCTCGCGCAGCATTTCCGCGGCGGGCATGCGACTGACGGACTCGCCCGCCGGACGGTTGTCGGTCAGGGCCCCTTCCATATTGGCCCCGTCGGTGCGCCACATGGCGGCCTTGACCCCCACCAGGATGGCGTCGGTCAGGTCCGCGCCCGACAGGTCCGCGCCCGACAGATCGGCCCCGGCCAGATCGGCGCCGGTGAAGTTGGCCTGTTTCAGATTGGCCCGGACCAGCTTGCAGTCCTTCATGACCGCGTCGGTGAAGTCGGCGGCGATGGCCACCACCCCGGTCATGCGCGAGCGTTGCAGGTTGGCCCCGACCAGACTGGCGCCCTGGGCCAGGGTGTCGCCGCGCTTCTGGGCCTCGATGACGCGGAAACCCAGCTTGCCGTCCGCCGCCGCGATCGTGCCTTCGCGCAGATCGGCCTCGAACAGATCGGCCCCCGACAGGTCGGCGCCGCGCAGGCAGGCGCCGCGCAGATCGGCCCGCCTCAGGCTGGCGTCGACCAGGTTGATGTCCTGCATGTCCGCGCCGAAGAAGTTGGCGTTGTCCAGCTTGGCCCCGGACAGGTCGCAGTTGTGCAGGCGGGCGGCGGCGAAGTCGGCGTCGGCCAGGTTACGGCCCCGCAGCGTAAGCCCCGACAGGTCCATCCAGGCGAAGACCGCGCGCGCGCCGCCGGGCCGGGCCTGCCACAGCCGATCATGCTTGGCGCAGATCAGGTCGACCTCGGCCTGGGTCGGTTTCGTGCGGACAGGATCGGCGGCGTCGCTCATGCCGCCAACATGGCTTACGGCCATTAAGGAAGCTTTGCGGAAACAGCCGTTTCCGCCTGCCTACTCGGTCAGCAGACCCTGTTCGCGCAGGGCCTCGGCCAGCTCGCCCTCATGGGTCCACAGCCGGGTGTAGCCGGCCTCGCCCAGACGGTTCAGCTCGGTCGTCAGGTCGGCGCGCGGCGCGGCAACGAAACGACCGTCGAAGCCCTGGCCGTCCTCGCTGACGCGGACCATCGGCCGCCCCGTCTCCAGCCGATGCAGGAAGCCTTCGCTCAGGACGGCGGCGTCCTCGGCCAGCAGGCCCGTCTCGACCGTCAGACCCGACTGGCGCAGCCGCTCGGTGCCCCGGCCCGAGGCGAAGGGCGAGGGGTCCAGGGCGGCGATCACCACCCGCTCGACCCCGGCCTCGGCCAGGAAGTGGGCGCAGGACTTGCGCCCCGACGAACGGGCGCCGCACGGCTCCAGCGTGACATAGGCGGTCGCGCCCTTCACCGCCTCGCCGGCGGCGGGCACGGCCTGTTCCTCGGCGTGGGGACGTCCGCCCGGCGCCGTGGCGGCCTCGGCCAGCACCACCCCGTCCTTGACCAGGACACAGCCGACCGCCGGATTGGGCCAGGTCTCGCCCATGCTGGCCAGCGCCAGATCAATGGCGCGGCGCATGTGGACGGCGTCGTCCTTCACGGGCGTGTTCACGCAATCACCGGCAGGGCTTGCGCCCGGCCCTCGTCCAGATAGCGGGCGGCGACCGGCTTCAGGTCCGCATCCAGGTCGATCTCCAGCGGGTTGCCGGTGGGGATCTCGACGCCGACGATCTGATCGTCCGGCACGGCGAACAGCAGCTTGACGATGGCCCGCAGCGAATTGCCGTGGGCGGCGATCAGCACATCCTCGCCCGCCTTCAGGCGCGGGGCGATCTCGGCGTCCCAATAGGGCTGCACCCGGTCCAGGGTGGTCTTCAGGCTCTCGGTGTCGGGGATGGGCTTGCCCGCGTAGCGGGGATCAGCGTCGAAATCGAACTCGCCGCCCGGCGCCAGCGGCGGCGGCGGCACGTCATAGCTGCGGCGCCAGATCTTGACCTGATCCTCACCGTGCTTGGCCGCCGTCTCGGCCTTGTCCAGCCCGGTCAGGCCGCCGTAGTGGCGCTCGTTCAGGCGCCAGTCCTCGACCACGGGCACATCCTTAAGACCTGCCGAATCCAGGGCCAGGGCCCCGGTGCGCTTGGCCCGCGTCAGGACCGAGGTGAACATGACGGCGGGCTTGAACCCGGCCTGGGCGATCAGCTCGCCGCCGCGGCGCGCCTGGGCCTCGCCCTCGGCGGTCAGGTCCACGTCCACCCAGCCGGTGAAGCGGTTTTCCAGGTTCCACTGGCTCTGGCCGTGGCGCAGCAGGATCAGGCGGGGCATGGGCGTCTCCGTATGGCGATCCTTCGCGTAGGCCGCGGACGCGGGGGCGGTCAAGGTTTCACGATGCGGGAAAAGAATGCAGCCAGCCCGCCCCTTGTGCGTTGTTGGCCTCTCCGGGGAGGCCCGCTATACCGCAACGATTGAGGGCGGATAGCTGAACTCCGTTCGCCCGAAAGCCAGACTTCAGGAACGCCCATGTCGAAACCGCGCCAGGACATCCGCCCCAATACGGCGGAGTATGAAACCCTTCCCCTGGTGAAACCGACCGGCTTCCGCGAGTATGACGCCCGCTGGATTCTGGAAAAAGAGATCAACCTGCTGGGCATCCAGGCCCTCGGCCTGGGCCTCGCCACCTACGCCCACGAGATCGGGGTGCGCCCCCGCATCGCCGTCGGCCACGACTTCCGCTCCTATTCGCTGTCGGTGAAACAGGCCCTGATCCTCGGCCTGCTGGAAGGCGGCATGGAGGTGGTCGACATCGGCCTGGCCCTGTCGCCCATGGCCTATTACGCCCAGTTCGCCCTGGACTGTCCCTGCGTCGCCATGGTCACGGCCAGCCACAATGAAAACGGCTGGACCGGGGTCAAGATGGGCGCCCAAGCGCCGCTCACATTCGGTCCCGACGAAATGACCCGGCTGAAGGACATCGTCCTCAACGGCGAGGGCGTCGCCCGCCCCGGCGGCCGCGTCGAACGCGTCGAAGGCTTCCGCGACCAATACATCAAGGACGTGGCCTCCAGGGTGAAGCTGAGCCGCCCGCTCAAGGTCGTCGCCGCCTGCGGCAACGGCACCGCCGGCGCCTTCGCCCCCGAGGCCCTGCGTCTGATGGGCTGCGAAGTGATCGAGATGGACACCCACCTCGACTGGACCTTCCCCAAGTATAATCCGAACCCGGAAGATCACGTCATGCTGGTGGCGATGGCGGAAAAGGTGAAGGAGACCGGCGCCGACCTGGCCCTGGGCTTCGACGGCGACGGCGACCGCTGCGGCGTGGTCGACAATACCGGCGAGGAGATCTTCGCCGACAAGATCGGCCTGATGCTGGCCCGCGACCTGTCGGCCCTTCACCCCAAGGCTGTCTTCGTCGTCGATGTGAAGTCGACCGGCCTCTACAAGACCGACGAGGTGCTCAAGGCCAATGGCGCCGAGACCGTCTACTGGAAGACCGGCCACTCCTACATCAAGCGCAAGACCGCCGAGCTGGGCGCCCTGGCCGGGTTCGAGAAGTCGGGCCACTTCTTCCTGTCGGGCGACCTGGGCCACGGCTATGACGACGGTCTGGTCGCCGCCGGCGCCGTCCTGGCCATGCTGGACCGCAACCCCGGCAAGTCGCTCAGCGAACTGAAGACCGCCCTGCCCGACGCCTGGACCAGCCTGACCATGTCGCCCCACTGCGACGACGAGCTGAAGTATGACGTCCTGGCCAGGATCGTGAAGGAATACGAGGACCTGGCGGCCGCCGGCGGGTCGATCCTGGGCCGCAAGATCGTCGAGGCCATCACGGTCAACGGCGTGCGCGTCCACCTCGAGGACGGCTCCTGGGTCCTGGTCCGCGCCTCATCGAACAAGCCCGAACTGGTGGTGGTGGTCGAGAGCATGAGGTCGGCCGACGACATGCGCGACCTGTTCCGCAAGGAGGTGAAGCCCCGTCTGGCCGCTCACCCCGAAATCGGCGCCTTCAACCAGGAAATCTGATGCCTCTTTCCTCCCCATTTCATGGGGAGGCGGCGCGGCCGACGTGGTCCCCCTCCCCACACGTGGGGAGGAAAGCTCCATGATTGACCTCTCCCCCCGCCTCGGGCGAGGTGAAGAGATGAACGACGCCGTCTCCTCCCTCCCCGTGGTCATCGTCGGCGGCGGCTTTTCCGGGGCCATGCTGGCCGCACGCCTAGCCGAACGGGGACAGGCCTCGGCCCTGATCGAACGCGGCGACGCCTTCGGTCCGGGCGTGGCCTATTCCACCAGCAACGACGCCCATCGCCTCAACGTCCGCGCCGGGCGAATGAGCGCCGTCGTCGACCGTCCCGCCGACTTCGTCGACTGGCTGACGCCCCGTCATCCCGGTCAGGCGGACGCCAACGGTTTCGCGCCCCGCCGCCTCTACGGCCTCTACGTCCGCGACCGCCTGAGCGCGACCGAGGCGGCGCATCCCGGCCTGATCCGGCGCGTGACCGGCGCCGTCATCGCCGTCGAAGGGCGCTCCGTGATCCTGTCCACGGGAGAACGGATCGACGGCCGCGCCGTGGTCCTGGCCACCGGCAACCCGGCGCCGCGCACCACCCCGACCGGCGAAGACGGCCGCATCATCGCCAATCCCTGGACGCCCGACGCCCTGACGCGCGTCCGGCCCGACGACGACGTCCTGATCCTCGGGACGGGCCTGACCATGGTCGACGTCCTGCTGACGCTTTCCAGCCAGGGTTGGCGTGGTCGGGCGATGGCGGCCTCCCGACGCGGCCTCTTGCCCCGCGCCCACGGCCCGCACCATGACGCGCCCATCGACCTGCCTCCCGAGGCCCTGACCGGTCCGCTGTCCCGCCGCCTCGCCGTCGCGCGGCGGCTGGCGCGAACCCATGGCTGGCGACGGGTCATGGAAGGCTATCGGCCGATCACCCTGGAGCTGTGGCAGGCGGCGACCGAGGCCGAACGCGCCCGCTTCCTGCGCCGCCTGCGCCCGTGGTGGGACGTCCATCGCCACCGCATCGCGCCCGGGATCGCCGCCGAACTGGACCGGCTCATCCATGAAGACCGACTGACGGTCCGCGCCGGACGCGTTCTCGGGATCGAACCCTCGGCGGACCGCGTCACGGTGCGTTTAACCGCGAACCACGCTGAACAGACCCTGTCCGCGCCCTGGCTGATCGACTGCACCGGCCCCGGCCATGACGCGGCGACGACGCCTTTGACGGCCGCCCTGATCGCCGAAGGGCGCGCGCGCCTCGATCCGCTGAGGCTGGGCCTCGATCTGGACCCGGACGGTCGCGTTCGCCGCGCCGACGGGACGCCGGACCCGGACCTCTACGTCCTCGGCCCGCCCGCCCGCGCCGCCTTCTGGGAAACCATCGCCGTGCCGGACATCCGTCAGCGCATCGAAGCGCTGACGGACCGGCTGGCGGTCTAGCCCGCCGCCTTCACCGCCGCCGAGACGTCCGCGACCACGCGCTTGACCAGGGCCTCGTCGTCGCCCTCGGCCATGACGCGGATCAGCTTCTCCGTGCCCGACGGACGCACCAGCAGACGGCCCGAGCCGTTCAGGGCGGCCTCCGCCTCGGCCATGGCGGCCTGGACCTTGGCGTCTTCCAGCGGCTTGCCGGCGGTGTAGCGGACGTTCTGCAGCAGTTGCGGCACCGGCTCGAACTGGCGCGCCAGCTCGCTCATCGGCACGTCCTGCTCGACCAGAACCGCCAGCACCTGAAGCGCCGCCATCAGGCCGTCGCCGGTCGTGGCGTGGTCCTTCAGAATGATGTGGCCCGACTGCTCGCCGCCGATGTTGAAGCCGCCCGCGCGCATCCGCTCCATGACATAGCGGTCGCCGACCTTGGTCCGCTCCAGCGTCAGCCCCTCGGACTTCAGCTTCCGTTCCAGACCCAGGTTGGACATGACGGTGGCGACCACCCCCTTGCCGTTCAGGCGGCCGCGTTTGGCCCAGTCCAGACCGATCAGGGCCATGATCTGGTCGCCGTCGACCACATGACCCTTTTCGTCGCAGATGATGACCCGGTCGGCGTCGCCGTCCAGGGCGATGCCGATATCGCAGCGATAGCGCTTGACCGCCTCGGACACGGCCTCGGGATGGGTCGAGCCGCAGTCGGCGTTGATGTTCAGGCCGTTCGGCTCGACGCCGACGGGGAAGACCTCGGCCCCCAGCTCATAGAGGGTAGTCGGCGCCACGCGATAGCCGGCGCCGTTGGCGCAGTCGATGGCGATGCGCAGGCCCTTGAGGCTCAGCCGCTTGGGGAAGGCCGACTTGGCGATCTCGATATAGCGCGGCGGGGCGTCGTCGATGCGCTTGACCCGGCCCAGCTTGTTGGCGGGCGCCAGATCCTGATCCAGCCCCTCGTCCATCATGGCCTCGATCTTCAGCTCGATCTCGTCCGACAGCTTGTAGCCGTCCGGCCCGAACAGCTTGATGCCGTTGTCGGCGTAGTCGTTGTGCGAGGCCGAGATCATGATGCCCAGATCGGCGCGCATCGAGCGCGTCATCATGGCCACGCCCGGCGTCGGCAGGGGGCCGAAGGTGCGCACGTCCATGCCCACGCTGGCCAGACCGGCCACGAGCGCCGGCTCGATCATGTAGCCGGACAGACGCGTGTCCTTGCCGATCACCACCAGATGGCGGCGATCGTCATCGGTGCGGAACAGCTTGCCCGCCGCCAGACCCACGCGCAGGGCGACCTCGGCCGTCATCGGGTGGGTGTTGGCCCGGCCGCGAATGCCGTCGGTGCCGAAGTATTTTCTCTCGCCCAAGGGCGTCGTCCTTCGCTGGCGGCCCGTCGGGTTTGCAAAGAAACCTTCCGAAACCCATTTTTTGATGTCGCCGGTCCAAGCTTCCCCTAGACGAAACTCAAAGGGCGGGACGGGCGGAACCCTCTCGCTTACCTCTTACGGCGGCCTCGCGCAAAGCGCGACCGCCCGGCCCCTTCACCGGAGCAGATCCTATGTGCGGCATCATCGGCATCACGGGCGCAGGCGCCGTCGTTCCCCGCCTGATCGACAGCCTGAAGCGGCTGGAATACCGCGGCTATGATTCCGCGGGCATCGCCGCCGTCGTTGACGGCCGCATCGAACGCCGCCGCGCCAAGGGCAAGATCCGCGAACTGGAGGCCGTCCTGGCCGCCGATCCCCTGGCCGGGACCATCGGCATCGGCCACACCCGCTGGGCCACCCACGGCGCCCCGACCACGACCAACGCCCACCCGCACAAGGCCGGCCGCGTCTGCCTGGTCCACAACGGCATCATCGAGAACTTCGCCGAGCTCAAGGCCGAGCTGGAGGCCGAGGGCCGCGTCTTCGAGAGCCAGACCGACACCGAGGTCGTGGCCCACCTGCTGGATCACAAGCTGGCGGCGGGCCTGGCCCCGCTGGACGCCTTCAAGGCGACGCTCGACCGCCTGACCGGCGCCTACGCCCTCGCCGTCCTGATCGAGGGCGAGGACGACCTGATTCTGGGCGCCCGTCGCGGCAGCCCCCTGGTCGTCGGCTGGGGCGAGGGCGAGATGTATCTGGGCTCGGACGCCCTGGCCGTCGGCCCCTTCACCCAGAAGATCAGCTATCTGGAAGAAGGCGACTATGTCGCCATGACCCGCCGCGGCGCGCGCATGTTCGACGCCTCGGGCCATCCGGCCGACCGCGCCGTCGTCCAGGTCTCGGCCTCCTCGGCCATGGTCGAGAAGGGCGCCTATCGCCACTTCATGGAGAAGGAAGTCCACGAGCAGCCCGACAGCGTCCAGCACACCCTGTCGGAATACCTCGACCTGGTGACCGGCGCGGCCAAGACGCAAGCCGTCGATTTCGCCGCCATCGACCGCATCCAGATCATCGCCTGCGGCACCGCCTTCTACGCCGGTCAGATCGGCAAGTACGCCTTCGAGAAGTATGCGGGCCTGCCCTGCGACGTCGAGATCGCCTCGGAGTTCCGCTACCGCTCGCCGGCCCTGACGCCCGGCACGGTGGCGGTGGCCGTCAGCCAGTCGGGCGAGACCGCCGACACCCTGGCCAGCCTGACCTGGTGCAAGACGCAGGGGCTCAAGACCGCCGCCGTCGTCAACGTCCACACCTCCTCCATGGCGCGCGAGGCCGACATCCTGTGGCCGACCCACGCCGGGCCGGAAATCGGCGTCGCCTCGACCAAGGCCTTCACCGCCCAGGTCTCGGCCCTGCTGGCCCTGGCCGTCGCCGCCGGCGTCGCGCGCGGCCGCATCGACGCCACGCAGGAAGCCGAACTGGTCAAGGCCCTGTTCGAGGCCCCGCGCCTGATCGCCGAGGCCCTGCAGATGGACGGCCAGATCCGCGCGGTCTCCCTGGACCTGGCCAAGGCGACCGACGTCCTCTTCCTGGGCCGGGGCGCCATGTTCCCCTTGGCCATGGAGGGCGCGCTGAAGCTGAAGGAGATCAGCTACATCCACGCCGAGGGCTACGCCGCCGGCGAGCTGAAGCACGGCCCCATCGCCCTGGTGGACGAAAAGACCCCGATCATCGCCCTGGCTCCGCTGGACGAGGTCTACGAAAAGACCGCCTCCAACCTGCAGGAAGTCGCCGCGCGCGGCGGCCCCGTGGTCATGATCGCCCCGGCGGCCGCGCCCGCCCCGCACGGCGCCGGCATCCGCCGCGTCGACGCCCCCGACTGCCACCCGCTGATCGCGCCCCTGGTCTATGCCGTGCCGGTGCAGCTGCTGGCCTATTACACCGCGGTCCAGAAGGGCACGGACGTCGACCAGCCCCGCAACCTGGCCAAGTCGGTGACGGTGGAGTGACCTTCTTTCCCCCCCATTTCATGGGGAGGGGGACCACGAAGTGGTGGAGGGGGCGACGCCGCCGTTAATCGTCGAGCCGCCCCCTCCGTCACGCCGCCTTCGGCGCCGCGCCACCTCCCCATCGCTTCGCGACAGGGAGGAAAATTGAAACCTGCCAGCCCGACCCTCGTTTGGAACGGCTGCGGTTTGCGCCTATGACAGGCGCCCAACGGCTGTTTCAGGACGACTGATGACGACTTCCCCCGCGCGCCTTCGCAAGGCGGTTCTTCCCGTGGCCGGCCTGGGCACCCGTGTCCTGCCTGGCACCAAGACCACGCCCAAGGAGCTGCTGAACGTCGTCGACCGGCCGATCCTGTCCTACATCGTCGAAGAAGCGCGCGAGGCGGGGATCGAGCATATCGTCTTCGTCACCGGCCGCGCCAAACAGGCCATCGAGGACTATTTCGACCACCAGATCGAGCTGGAGGCCCAGCTGGCGGCCAAGGGCAAGACCGAGATCCTGGCGGCCATGAACGCCGAACTGGCCACCGCCGGCGAGATGAGCTTCACCCGCCAGATGCAGCCCAAGGGCCTGGGTCACGCCGTCTGGTGCGCCCGCGACATCATCGGCCACGAGCCCTTCGCCGTCATCCTGCCCGACGTCATCGTCGATTCGCAGCCGGGCGCCCTGAAGCAGCTGGCGGACCTTTACGCCGAGGTCGGCGGGAACGTCATCGGCGTAGAGGCCGTGCCCGAGTCCGAGACCCACAAGTACGGCATCATCGATCCGTCCTCCCATGACGGCCGCCGCTTCGCCATGAAGGGCATGGTCGAGAAGCCGAAGCAGGGCACGGCCCCGTCCAACATGTCGATCTCGGGCCGCTACATCCTGCAGCCGGAAATCTTCGACCTGCTGGCGACCCAGGAAAGCGGCGCCGGCGGCGAGATCCAGCTGACCGACGCCATGGATCGTCTGATGAAGTCCCAGACCTTCACCGCCTATGAGTATGAAGGCGTGACCCACGACTGCGGCGACAAGATCGGCCTGCTGCGCGCCAACATGGCTCTGGCCCTGAAGCGGCCCGACCTGAAGGACGCCGCCCGCTCGGCGCTCGAAAGCCTGCTGTGATCCGACCCGCGACGCCTGCCGACGCCCCGGCCCTGACAAGGGTCTGGCGGCGCGCGGTCGAGGCGACGCACCATTTCCTGACACCCGACGCGGTGGACGCCATCGAGACCGATGTCGCCGCCTGGCTGAACAGCGGCGCCCCGAACCTCTGGGCCTGGGACCAGGACGGAAGGCTGGTCGCCTTCCTCGGCCTGTCCGGCGACGAGCTGGCGGCCCTCTTCGTGGACCCTCGCCTGCACCGCTCCGGCGTCGGGCGGCGGCTGGTCGATCACGCCCTGTCGCTGGGCGCCCGTCGCCTCAGCGTCAACGAGGACAACCCCGGCGCCCGCGCCTTCTACGAACGCCAGGGCTTCCGGGCCGTGGGCCGGGCCGAGACCGACGACGCGGGTCGGCCCTATCCGCTGATCCTCATGGCCCTGGGCTGAACCGCCGGCGACCGGCCCGTCGCATCGATAGTCTGGCTGATCCGGAATAGGGCTTTTCTTTCAAGGGGCCCGGATCGGCTCGAGGCTGTTTGGCGCCCCTCTCCTCAGCCTGCCCTATACTGGCTGCATCGCCGACGGCCGGATCGCGATTTCAGACGATTCAGACGAATTGGACTCTGTTTTTTCCGCCCGCCGTCGGTCCGCGCCCAAGCGCCGCGCTTTCACCCCCGCGCGGGTTCGGCTAGGCATTACAGGACGTTGATACGAGGGTTCGACTGATGCGCGTGATGATCCTGGGCGGCGACGGCTTCTGCGGCTGGCCCACGGCCCTGCACCTGTCGGCGCGCGGCTGGGAGGTGTTGATCGTCGACAACCTCAGCAGCCGCAACATCGACAATGAGCTGGAGGTCCAGTCCCTGACCCCCATCCGCACCATGGGCGAACGGCTCAAGGCGTGGAACGAGGTCAGCGGCCGCACCATCGACTTCGTCAATCTGACGGTCGGCAAGGAGTTCGACCGCCTGGTCGCCCTGATCAGGGACTGGGCGCCCGACAGCGTCGTCCACTTCGCCGAACAGCGGGCCGCCCCCTATTCGATGAAGTCGGCCCGACACAAACTCTACACCGTCGACAACAATCTGAACGCCACCAACCACCTGCTGGCCGCCATCGTGGAAAGCGGGCGGGACGTGCACCTGGCCCATCTGGGGACCATGGGGGTCTATGGCTACACCACGGCGGGTCTGCGCATTCCCGAGGGCTATCTGAAGGTCACGGTCGACACCGACCACGGCCCGACCGAACAGGAGATCCTGTTCCCGCCCAATCCGGGCAGCATCTATCATATGACCAAGACCCAGGACGCCCTGCTGTTCCAGTTCTACGCCAAGAACGACGGCCTGCGGATCACCGACCTGCACCAGGGCATCGTCTGGGGCGCCCAGACCGAGGAGACGAAGCAGGACGAGCGCCTGATCAACCGCTTCGACTATGACGGCGACTACGGCACGGTGCTGAACCGCTTCCTGATGCAGGGCGCGCTCGGCTATCCGCTGACGGTCCACGGCTCGGGCGGCCAGACCCGCGCCTTCATCCACATCCAGGACACGGTGCGCTGCGTCGAGCTGGCGCTGAAGAACCCGCCGAAATCGGGCGACCGGGTCAAGATCCTCAATCAGATGACCGAGAGCCGCCGCGTCCGCGACCTGGCCCAGATGGTCGCCGACATGACCGGGGCCGAGGTCCACAACGTGCCCAACCCGCGTCAAGAGGCGGACGAGAACGAACTGGTCGTCGCCAACGACCAGTTCCGAGACCTGGGCCTGAAGCCCATCACCCTGGCCGAGGGCCTGATGGCCGACGTCACCGACATCGCCCGCCGCTACGCCGACCGCGCCGACCGCGCCAAGATTCCCTGCGTCTCCAGCTGGAACGGCAAGCGCGCCCAGGCGCTGCACTCTCGGGAGGCGGATACAGCCCCCGCCGTCGCCAAGACCGCCTGATCGCATCGCCTGACCGGACCGCCATGACCCAGCCTGCCCCCGCCGTCCCTTCGCTTCTGGTCTTCGGCGGCGGCTATCTGGGGCTTGAGGCGGCGCGCGAGGCGATCCGCAGGGGTGGTCGCGCCCTGGCCACCTCGCGCGATCCGGGGCGGCGCGCCGAGCTGACGTCGGCGGGCGTCGTCGCGGTCGATCCCGGCGACGCCGCGGCCCTCCAGGCCGCCGTCGCCGAGGCTTCGGCCATCCTCATCACCGCCGCGCCCGACGGCGCCGGCTGCCCCGGACTGAAGGCCCTGGTTCCGGCCATCGCCGCCTCGGGCGCCTATCCCGACTGGATCGGCTATGTCTCCTCGACCGCCGTCTATGGCGACCGGGCCGGCGGCTGGGCCTTCGAGGACGACGAACTGAACGCCGCCAGTCTCGAGGGGGCGCGCCGCGTCCGGGCCGAGCAGGACTGGCTGGACGCCGGCCGCGGCATGGGGCTGACGGTGCAGATCTTCCGCCTGCCCGCCATCTACGGGCCGGGCCGCTCGCCGCTGGACCGCCTGCGCGACGGGACCGCCCGGCTGGTGAAGAAACCCGGTCAGGTCTTCAACCGCATCCATGTCGAGGACGCCGTGGCCGGCTTCTTCGCCTCCATGGCCCGCCCGCATCCGGGTCGCGCCTACACCCTGGCCGACGACGAGCCGGCGGCGGCGGATGTGGTGATCAGGGGGGCGGCGGCGCGCCTCGGCCTGCCCCTGCCGCCCGAGGTGTCGCTGGACGACCCGTCGGTGTCGGACGCCATGCGGCGCTTCTACAACGACTCAAAGCGACTCTCGAACGCCCGCGCCAAGGCCGAACTGGGCTGGCGGCCCCGCTATCCGAGCTGGCGCGAGGGGCTGGAGGCCCTGATCGTCTAGGCCTGAACCTTGGACAGGATCAGGGTGCCGTTGGTGCCGCCGAAGCCGAAGCTGTTGGACATGACGTGCTTCAGTTCGCCGTCGTGGCGCTGGCGCAGGATCGGCATGCCCTCGAACTCGGGGTCGAGGTTCTCAATGTGGGCGCTTTCGGCGGCGAAGCCGTGCTTCATCATCAGCAGGCAGTAGATGGCTTCCTGAGCCCCCGCCGCGCCGAGCGAGTGGCCCGTCAGCGACTTGGTCGAGGAGATCATCGGCAGGTCGTCGCCGAAGACATTGCGCACCGCGCCCATTTCCTTGGCGTCGCCGACCGGGGTCGAGGTGCCGTGCGGATTCAGGTAGTCGATGCGCGGATCGCCCGCCATCTTCAGGGCCAGCTTCATGCAGCGCTCGGCGCCCTCGCCCGAGGGGGCCACCATGTCGTAACCGTCCGAGTTGGCGGCGTAGCCGGTGACCTCGGCGTAGATGGTCGCGCCGCGCGCCACGGCGCGTTCGTATTCTTCCAGCACCACGATGCCGGCGCCGCCGGCGATGACGAAGCCGTCGCGGTCCTTGTCATAGGCGCGCGAGGCGACCGAGGGCGTCTCGTTGAAGTTGGAGGACATGGCGCCCATGGCGTCGAACATGTTCGACATGGACCAGTCGATGTCCTCGCAACCGCCGGCGAAGACCACGTCCTGCTTGCCCCAGGCGATCTGCTCGGCGGCCGCGCCGATGCAGTGGGCCGAGGTCGCGCAGGCCGAGCTGATCGAATAGTTGATGCCCTTGAGCTCGAACCAGGTGGCCAGCACCGCCGAGGGGCCGGACGCCATGGCCTTGGGCACGGCGAAGGGACCGACCCGCTTGGGCGAGCCTTTTTCGACGGTGGTCTGGGCCGCCTGCAGGATGACCTGGGTCGAGGGGCCGCCCTCGCCGACGATCAGGCCGATGCGCTCGTCCTTGATTTCGTCGGCGCTCAGGCCGCTGTCCTTCAGGGCCTCTTCAAAGGCGATGTGGGCCCAGGCCGTGCCGTTGGCCAGGAAGCGGGCGGCGCGACGGTCCACCAGGGGCGCCCAGTCTTCGGCGGTGACACCGAGCGCCGGCGGGGCCCAGACCTGGGAGCGGAAGCCGTATTTGGCGTGATCGGCGGCGTGCTGGACGCCCGACCTAGCTTCGCGCAGGGAGGCCGCGACCTCGTCCTGGCCAGTGCCGATGGAGGAGACGATGCCCAATCCGGTGACGACGACACGCCGCATGGTGTTTCCTAACATTCAGTCTTCAGGCGCCGCGTTGGCCGCGGTCTGCGTTAAATGGGGTCAGGCGTCCGTGGACGCCACCGTGGCCGCACCGCCGAACAGGCCGACGCGCATGTCAGCGCAGGTGTAGATAACCTCGCCGTCGGCCTCGAGCACGCCGTCGGCGATGCCCATGACCAGCTTGCGGTTGATGACGCGCTTCAGGTGGACCTTGTAGACCACCTTCTTGACGTCCGGCGTCACCTGGCCGGTGAACTTGACCTCGCCGACGCCCAGGGCCCGGCCCTTGCCGGGGCCGCCGATCCAGCCGAGGTAGAAGCCGACCAGCTGCCACATGGCGTCCAGGCCCAGGCAGCCCGGCATGACCGGATCGCCGATGAAGTGGCACTGGAAGAACCAGAGGTCCGGGTTGATGTCGAGTTCCGCCTCGACATAGCCCTTGCCGTAGTCGCCGCCGTCGGCGGTGATGGTCTTGATGCGATCGAACATCAGCATGGGCGGGGCCGGCAGCTGGGCGTTGCCCGGACCGAACAGCTCGCCACGGCCCGAGGCCAGCAGGCCTTCATGATCGAACGACGAGGGATATTGGGACTGGCTCAAGGCTGACGCTCCGGAAGTGTTGCGGGCGGGTTACACGACCCGGCGCGCCCGCTCAACTGTTGTGAAGTCTAGCTTCTGCCCGCGCCAGCCGGACGGGCGGCATTGCACAGGGCGCGTTCCTGGGTTCCGAACACCGCCCGTTCGGGCACCCATCCGCGAATCTTGCGCGCACGGACCCGGCACCAGCCCTCCTCGCACTCGTCCAGCGAGACGATGGAGCGCGGCGACAGCCGGGCGCGCACCGAGGAGGTCGCGGATCGGCCCGAATGGATCATGATCTCTTCGGCCGAGCGATTGAACACGCTGCGTCGGCCCGACGCCACGGTGCGGTGAATCCAGGCGACCGAACCGTCCGGATCGCAGATCTTGCGCCACTCCCTGGTCTCGGCGATCACCTGTACGGGCAGGCCCGCGGCGCGGTATTCCCACATGATGCGATAGTCGAGGCCCGGCCCCTGACGGGCGCGCACCTGAGAGGATTTCAGCGTGACCCAGCGCGGCACTTCCAGTCCGGTCGGGGTCGGCCGCCCGTCAGGCATGCGGGCGCTGGCGCCCGCGAAGACGCCGGATCCGAGAACGGCGACGATGACGGCGATACGCCGGAAACTTTTGAACCTGACCACAGCTTTGCTAGACACCGGATCGACACGTCCCGCACAGGCGCTTCCGCCCGTCGAAACCCAGGCTCCCTATGTCCGCTCGCAAGCTTAAGGTCGTATTAACCAGACGCCTGCCCGACACGGTGGAGACGCGCCTGCGCGAACTGTTCGACGCCGAGCTGAACCTGACCGACCGGCCCATGTCGCGCGACGACCTGGCCGCCGCCCTGCAGCGCGCCGAGGTCCTGGTCCCGACCATCACCGACCATCTGGACGCCGACCTGATCGCAGGGGCGGGCGAGCAGCTGAAGATGATCGCCAACTTCGGCGCGGGCGTGGATCACATCGACATCGACGCCGCCGTGGGCCGCGGGATCATCGTCACCAACACGCCGGGCGTCCTGACCGAGGACACCGCCGACCTGACCATGAGCCTGATCATGGCTGTCAGCCGCCGTATCGTCGAAGGCGCCAATGTCGTGGCGGCGGGCCAGTATCAGGGCTGGAGCCCGACCTGGATGTGCGGCCGCAAGCTGTGGGGCAAGCGCCTGGGCATCGTCGGCATGGGCCGCATCGGTCAGGCCCTGGCCCGCCGGGCCCGGGCCTTCGGCATGCAGGTCCACTATCACAACCGCAAACCCGTCTCCGACATGATCGCCGAAGAGCTGGGCGCGACCTGGTGGGATGATCTGGATCAGATGCTGGCGCGGATGGACGTCATCTCGCTGAACTGCCCGGCGACGAAGGACACCCGCCACATCCTGTCGGCCGAACGCATCGCCCGCCTGCAGCCGCACGCCATCCTGGTCAACACCGCGCGCGGCGAACTGATCGACGAGGCGGCCCTGGTGGAGGCCCTGGACCGCCGCGCCCTGTTCGGCGTCGGTCTGGACGTGTTCGAGCACGAGCCGGCTGTGCATCCGGGTCTGATGGGGCGCGCGAACGTGGTCCTGCTGCCCCACCTCGGCTCGGCCACCATAGAGGCGCGTCAGGACATGGGCGACCGCGTCATCGCCAACATCATGACCTACCAGAACGGCCACCGCCCGCCCGACCGGGTCATCCCGGCCATGCTCTAGGCGAGAGCTGATCCGCAGACCGGGCAGGCGGGGTCGGCGGCGATCTTCACGACCCGGCTGCTTCCGGCCAGGCCGTCATAGAGCATCAGGCGGCCGGTCAGGGGCTGGCCCGACCCGGTGATCAGTTTGATGGCCTCCAGCGCCGCCATGGCGCCGATAACCCCGGCGAGGGCGCCGACCACGCCGACGCGGGCGCAGGTCTCGGCGTCCGGCGGACTTTCCGGCACCAGGCACTGATAACAGGGGCGCCCCGTGAAGACCCCGACCTGACCGTTCCAGCGGCCCAGGGCGCCGGACACCAGGGGCTTGCCTGTGGCCACGCAGGCGGCGTTGACCGCGAAACGGGTCCCGAAGTCGTCGGTGCCGTCCAGAACCACGTCGAAACGCTCGATGATGCTGCGGGCGTTGTCAGGCGTCAGCCGCTCGACAAGGGGCTCGACCGCGACATGTGGGTTGAGGGCGACCAGATGCGCCATCCCGGCTTCGACCTTGGGGCGTTCGGCGTCGGCCGTGGTGAAGATGATCTGCCGCTGCAGATTCGACAGGGCCACAGCGTCATGGTCGATCAGGCCCAGGGTCCCGACCCCGGCGGCGGCCAGATAGAGGGCGGCAGGCGCGCCGACCCCGCCCAGGCCGACGATCAGGACGCGGGCGCGCTTCAGGGCCTGCTGACCCGGACCGCCGATTTCGGACAGGACCAGCTGACGGTGTAGCGGTCG
>Ga0247821_10000616_pt1 | contig 19786 bp, 17 predicted proteins | sample 13C_Glycerol_Day_FD_192481 | JGI IMG/M metagenome (GOLD analysis project Ga0247821, IMG submission 192481) | Soil microbial communities from agricultural site in Penn Yan, New York, United States - 13C_Glycerol_Day14 | ecosystem: Environmental > Terrestrial > Soil > Agricultural land | place... | reverse complement strand
CCGCGGGTTCGTGCAGCTCGAGCTCGCCCGCGTCGATGCGTCCGTGGCGACCTTCGTCGGCGTGCAGAACGGCCTCGCGACCGGATCGATCAGCGTGTGCGGCTCGAAGGAGCAGCGCGAGGAGTGGATCCCGAAGCTCGCGCGCGGCGAGGTGCTCGGCGCGTTCGGCCTCACCGAGCCGCTCTCCGGCTCGGACTCGGCCCAGGGCCTGCGGACCACCGCGAAGCGCGACGGCGACTCGTGGGTGCTCAACGGTGCCAAGCGCTGGATCGGCAACGCCACCTTCTCGGACATCACGATCATCTGGGCGAAGGACGTCGAGGACGGCCAGGTGAAGGGCTTCATCGTGCCGACATCGACCCCCGGCTACACGGCGACGAAGATCGAGCGCAAGATCAGCCTGCGCGCCGTGCAGAACGCCGACATCACGCTCGAGGACGTCGTGGTGCCCGAGTCGCTCCGCCTGCAGAACGCGAACTCGTTCCGCGACACGGCGAGCGTGCTCCGGCTCACCCGCGCCGAGGTGGCCTGGGGCGCCGTCGGCACCGCGATCGGCGGCTACGAGGCGGCGGTGCGCTACGCCGGCCAGCGTGTGCAGTTCGGCAAGACGATCGGCTCGCACCAGTTGATCCAGGACCTGCTCGTGAAGTGCCTGGGCAACATCACCGCGTCGCTCGGCATGGTCGTGCGCGTCTCCGAGATGCTCGACCGCGGCGAGCAGCGCGACGAGCACTCCGCGCTCGCGAAGGCGTACGCGACGGCGCGCATGCGCGAGACGGTCGCGTGGGCTCGCGAGGCCTGCGGCGGCAACGGGATCGTCCTCGACTACGACGTGGCCCGGTTCTTCGCCGACGCCGAGGCGCTCTACTCCTACGAGGGCACGCGCGAGATGAACACCCTGATCGTCGGCCGAAGCATCACCGGCAGGGCCGCCTTCGTGTAGAGCCGCACGACGGATGCCGCGCGCCCATGCAGCGCGCGGCATCCGTCATCTGCACGCAACCGCCCGCGCGATAGCCTTGGAGCCATGACCACCGGCCGACGTCGCACGCTCATCGGCGCATATGCGACGTTCGCGCTGTTCACGGTGCTGGCCGGGCAGTTCTGGCGCAACCTCCTTGGGTGGTGGGGGTTCGCGGCGGTCGCGGTCGTGGTGATCGGAGGCGCGATCGCGCTCCTGGTCGCGGAACGCCCCGAATGGCGGTGGCGGCGGGTGCCGAAGTCCGCCATCGCGTTCCTGCTCATCGCGACGCTGTCGCTCGCCTGGTCGTACTACCCGGCGGCCACGCTCCTCGGACTCGCGATCACCCTCTCCACGACGCTCGTCGCCGTCGCACTCGTGCTCTGCGTCTCCTGGACGCGCATCGTGCGCGCACTCGGCGGCGCGATCAAGTGGATCCTCGTCCTCTCGATCCTGTTCGAGCTGTGGGTCGCGATCTTCGTGCAGGAGCCGGTGGCGCCGAACTTCACCGACTACGGCGACGACGCGCCGATGGCGTTCTACTGGTCGCGCGGGCTGCTCTTCCAGGGCGGTCCCATCGAGGGCATCGTCGGGAGCCGCAACCTGCTCGGCATGGTCGCGCTGCTCGGCCTGATCGTCTTCGGCTCGCTGCTCGCGGCCGGCAGCGTCCGGCGCGCACAGGGTATCGGCTGGCTCGTGGTCGCCGGCACCGTCCTGCTCCTCACGCGATCGGCGACCGTGATCCTCGTCGCCGTGATCGTGCTCGTGGCGCTGGGGTTCGTCGTCTGGGCGAGGAGGGCCGGGCCCGATCGTCGCCGCGGCGTGTACTGGGCGGCCGCCGGCGCGCTCGTGGCATCCGTGACCCTGCTGCTCGTCTTCTGGAACGCGCTCCTCGCGCTCTTCGGCAAGAGCGAGGACCTCACCGGCCGCCTCGACATCTGGAATGCCGTGATCGGCCTCGCGCTCGAGCGCCCGTGGTTCGGCTGGGGCTGGATCGGCTACTGGCAGCCGTGGGTCGAGCCGTTCGACGGGCTCGCCGTACGCAACGGCGTGGAGTACCTGCAGGCGCACAACGCGTGGCTCGACGTCTGGATGCAGCTCGGCATCGTCGGGCTCGTCGCCTTCGCCTCGCTCGCCGTCGGCGCGTTGTGGCGTTCGTGGTTCCTGGCGGTCGACCGGCCGAGGGACGATGCGGGCCGGCCGCTCCCCCACTCCGCCGCGGCGCTCGTGCCGCTCCTGCTGCTCGTCGCCCTCCTCGGCCAGAGCCTCGCCGAGAGCCGCATCCTGATCGAGGGCGGGTGGGTGCTCCTCATCGCGATCGCCTGGTCGACGAAGCAGCGGCAATGGGCGGCCCAGCCCCTGCCCGCCGAGCCGCCCGTTCCGCCGTCCCGGATGCGGCCTCCCGAGGTGACGCGATGACCGCCGGCTGCCTCACCGCGGCCGGGCGACGCGACCCGGGCGGACGGCGATGACGGATCCCGACGGGGGCGGGCACCTCGCCCGCGCCCTGCGCGACTTCGCGGGCTCCGCGCGGTTCGCGCAGGCACTCACCCTGCTCGCGGTGGGATTCGCGTTCTCGACCCACGCCGTGCGGAGCCTCATCGGGTGGCCCGGGCTTCTCGCGGCGCTCGCCGCCCTGCTCGCGCTGTGCGTGCTCTCGCTGATCGCACGGTGGCGCGCCGTCGAGTGGTACGGGATCCTCCCGATCACGATCCTCGTCTTCGTCGGATGGTGCGCGGCATCCGTACTCTGGAGCAACGCTCCCGGATGGACCGCCGTGCGCGTGGTCTATCTGGTCGCGTTCGCCTTCGTCGGCGTCTACGTCGCCCTCATGCGCGACACGATCCAGATCGTGCGCGCGTTCGGCGAGGTGATGCGGGTGCTGCTCGGCGCCTCGATCGCGCTCGAGGTCCTCTCCGGCATCCTCCTCGACGTGCCGATCAGGATCCTCGGCATCCAGGGCGACCTCGCGGAGCTCGGCCCCATCCAGGGCATCTTCGGGTCGCGCAACCTCCTCGGCTTCGTCGCGCTCATCGCACTGCTCACGTTCATCGTCGAGTGGCGCACGAGGATCGTTCGGCGAGGGCAGGCCATCGGCTCGATCGTGCTGGCGTCGCTGTGCATCGTGCTCTCGGGCTCGCCCACCACGTTGTCGGCGCTGGTCGCGGCCCTCGTCGCCATGGCCGCGCTCTACGGCCTGCGCCGCGCCGCACCGGCCTCGCGCTGGCGCTGGCAGATCGCGCTGCTCGTCGCCGCGCTCGCGGTCCTCGTCACGGCGTGGATCCTGCGCATCCGCATCATCGAGCTGATCGACGCCCGCGCGGAGTTCGACGTGCGGCTCGACGTGTGGCGGGAACTCTCGAGGTACCTCAACCTCAACCCGCTGCAGGGCTGGGGCTGGGTCGGAGCGTGGCCCGACGCCGCGCCGTACACGTGGATCGAGCTGGCCACCGGGCGACCGCACGCCTCGGCGCTCAGCGCCTACGTCGACGTCTACTTCCAGGTCGGCGTGATCGGCGCCCTCACGTTCGTCGCCCTGGTCGGCGTCGCGCTCGTCCGCGCGTGGCTGCTGGCCTCGAGCCGGCGCAGCGTCGTGTACGTCTGGCCGGCGTTGATGCTCGTCGTCATCGCGGTGACGAGCTTCGCCGAGAGCTTCGCGCTCGGCGAGGGCGGCTGGATGCTCCTGGTCGTGTGCGCGGTGAAGGCGGCACGCGACATGAGCTGGCGCGACGCGCTCGCGGCCGGTCGGCCGCCGGCGCCGACGGTGGAGCGCATCGAGCAGCCACCAGGCGGGGGCCGGACCTTCGGCGGACCTGACGACGGCGGATCCGGCGCCGGGCCGGGCGGCCGCGGTGAGGGCGCCGGGCCGGGCGGCCGCGGCTAGACCGGCTGCACCAGGTCGCGGATCACGTCCTGCGCGCCGAGGCCGTATCTCGCATACGCGCCGGTGCGCCACTCGCGCACGACCGGCCCGATACGCCGCAGGCGGCCGGCCGGGATCCCCTGCCGCATGACCTCGTGGGCGAGCTTCGCGGCGGCCTCCGCCTCGACGCGGGCGTCGCCGCCGCCGAGCTCGGGCACCCGCTCCGCGAGCTCCTGCGCCCGCGTGAGCAGCCGGGCGTTGCGCGCGGTGCGCGGCTCGCGCAGGCGTGCGAGCCTGCCGCCGGCTCCGAGCCTGGTCACGCCGATCTGGTTGCCGCCGTGCTGGCGGTAGTCGATCACCGCGTCGGGGATGACCGCGATGCCGCCCGTCATCGACGCGACGACGGCGAGCCACTCGTCGTGCACCCAGCCCGACGGGAACGGCGCGGCGCGGCGTGCGAGCCGGCTCGTGAACATCGCCGTGGCCCCGGTGACGACGTTGCGCTTCAGCAGCTCCTCGAAGGGGGCGGCCGCGAGGCGATCGCGGACGCCCGCGTCGACGCCGAGCGTCTCGAACAGCGACGCGCCGAGCGGGCGGCCGCCGTCGTCGACGAGGCGAGCCTCCGCGGCGACGAGGTCGACGCCGGGACGAGCCTCGAACGCGGCGACCCCGCGTGCGACGCGATCGGGATGCCAGAGGTCGTCCTGGTCGGACAACGCGATCAGGTCGCCGGATGTCGCGCCGATCGCCTGCTCGAAGTTCGCCGTCACGCCGAGCGCCACGGGGTTGCGCAGCACGACGAGCGCCGGGGTCGCGGCATCCGTCGCCCGCCGCTCGGCGACCGCCCGTTCGGCGAGCTCGACCGTTCCATCGGTGGAGGCGTCGTCGGAGAGCACGATCTCGGCCACGGGGTGCGTCTGCCGGAGGATGCTGTCGAGCTGCTCGCCGAGGTATCGGGCGCCGTTGTGGGTGCCGAGCGCGACGGAGACCCGCGCCGGGACGTCGGCGGACATCACCGATCCCGCTTGAGGCCGACGTTGAGCACGCCCAGGAACATGCCCGCCATGATCGTCTGGGCCCCGAGCATCATGAGAAGCGCGGCCGGCACCGCGAGCCGCAGCGTGGCGCCCGCCTCGAGCGCGCCGAAGCCGACGGACGCCCAGCCCACGAACTGCGCGACCGCGATCGCCAGGCCGACGACGAAGAGAGCGAGGCCGACGAGGGCGCCGCTCTCCAGGCTGATCCGGCGCTCCAGGCGGTCGAAGTTGCGAGATCGCGGGATGCGGAACCCCTCGTGCTGTGCGTAGATCTTCGTGAGGATCGCGAACAGCACCGACTGGTAGCCGACCACCGCCAGCGCCGCCAGGTACACCTGGCTCGAGATGTCGAGGCCGATGTCGCCGAGGACGATCGGCCCGAAGCTGAGGAACAGGGTTCCGAGGAGGCCGATCGCGAAGGCCACCGCGCCCGGGATGAGGAACAGCCAGCGGGGGCTGAAGATGAGCAGGAACCGGAGATGGCGCCACCCGTCGCGCCAGCTCCGCAGGTGCGGCGGGCGGCTGCGGCCGTCCTTGTCGAGGGTGGTCGGCACCTCGGAGACCCGCAGGCCACCCAACGTGGACTTGACCACGACCTCGCTCGCGAACTCCATCCCCGTCGTCTGGAGGTGCAGGTTGAGGATCGACCGCCGGTTGAAGCCGCGGAGCCCGCAGTGGAAGTCGCCGATGGGCGAGCGGAAGAGCACCCGGCCCACCCATGACAGCACCGGGTTGCCCAGGTACTTGTGCAGCGGCGGCATCGCCCCGTCGGCGATGCCGCCCTGGAAGCGGTTGCCCATGACCAGCTCGTCGCCGGCCCGCAGGCGCTCCACGAACGGGTCGAGTCGCGAGAAGTCGTAGCTGTCGTCGGCGTCGCCCATGATCACGAAGTCGCCGCGCGCCGCCTCGATCCCGCCCATGAGCGCGCTGCCGTAACCCTTCGCCGGCACGTCGACCACCCTCGCACCATGGGCCCGGGCGATGTCCTGCGATCCATCGGTCGACCCGTTGTCGGCGACGATCACCTCGCCGACCACGCCGCTGCGCCGGAGGTAGCCCTGCGCCTTGTCCACGCACACCGCGAGGGTCTCCGCCTCGTCGAGGCACGGCATCACGATCGAGAGCTCGATCTCGTCGGTCGAAGCGGGCATGCGGGATCCTGTCGATGCGGTGCGGGGCCCCCTCATCGTACAGAATGAGTGCATTGTGAATCTGGGACTCGTGGTGTCGACGCTCGGTCGGGTCGAACCCCTCCGTCGGCTCCTCGAATCCCTCCACGGGCAGCTGGCGAGCGACGACCGCGTGGTGCTCGTGGCGCAGGACCGCCGGGCCGACGTCGAGGCGGTCGCTGCGGAGTTCGGTCGACGCGGCATCCCGGTCGTCGTCACCGGATCGGCACGGGGCGCGGCACTCGGCCGCAACGTCGGCGTGGCCGCCCTCGAGCCGGGCGATCGCCTGCTGGTGTTCCCCAACGACACGACGTGGTTCCCCGAGGGCACGATCGCGGCGCTGCGGGCCATCGCACCCGACGTCCACGTGGGCGCCATCACCGTCGTCGACGAGCACGGCCCCAAGTTCGTCCTGCCGCCGGCCGGGACAGCGCTCGACCGGTGGAACGTCTGGAGCGTCATCGAGATGGGGCTCGTCATCCGTCGCGCGGTGTTCGACCGCCTCGGCGGCTTCGACCCCGACCTCGGGACCGGCGCATCGACGCCGTGGCAGGCGGGCGAGGCCACCGACCTGTTGCTCAGGCTGATGGTCGCACGTCCCGATCTCGCCAGGTCGTTCGACTGGTTCCCACGCGATGTCGCCGTCGGCGGCATCGGCGACCCCACGGGGTTGTCGAGGTCGGAACGCCACCGCAAGCTCCGTGCATACGGACGTGGCCTCGGTCGCGTGGTGGTGCGACACCGGTACCCGTGGTGGTGGCGATTCGCGTTCCTGTTCGGAGGGCTCGCGTTCGGCCTGCGACACCGGGCGACGAACACGATCGTCGACGGCTGGTGGGTGTTCCTCGGCCGCGCTGAGGGCATGCTCGGCCGCACGATCGGCGGCGCGACCGAGGCGGTGACGCGATGACCGAGTCGATGCCCGGCCCGCTACGGCTCCGCCGCGCGGCACTCAGCCTCATCACGCTCCTGGGCGGGGTGTCCCTCGCGGTGATCCCCGCAGCGACGCTCTCGATCTCGTCACGACTCTTCACGGTCGAGGAGCAGGGCTTCATCGCGGTCGCCGTGCTCGTCGCGACCTTCGCCGGGCAGCTCACCTTCGCCGTCGTCGTGGAGTCCAGGCTGAGTTCCGCCGCGACGGAACGGCGCGTCGTCTTCCCGATCTGGCTCGCCGCCGTCTCCGTGCTGACCGCGATCATCCTCGCCGTGATTCCGCCGAGCGCGGTCGCGCTGGCGATCGGGTTGCCGATCCTCATCGCCGCACTCGAGGTCGGCCGCGGCGTCTCCGTCGCCGAGCGCCTTGACCGACGCGAGATCGTCGCGTCGGTCGTGGTCGGCCTCGGGGCGCTCATCGGCGTGCTCGCCGGCTTCGCGGACCAGAGCTGGGCGCTGACCCCTCTCGTGATCGGAATCGCCGCGGCGACGTGCGTGCGCTGCCTCCCTGTCACGCATCGGGCGAGCCGACCTGAGCCCGCGGTGATGGGCTGGGTCATCGCCGACACCGCCATCACGGGCGTGATCTATCCGCTCCTCAACGCGATGATCCTCGCCTTCCTGGGTGCGGCCGATGCCGTGCTCTTCACGTCCATTGCGACCGTCTCCGGCCTGCTCGCCATCCCGCTCAACTTCATGCGGCTCCGACTGCTGAAGGAGCACTCCCGCCTCGACATCGTCGTGTCCGCGGCATCCGTGCTCACCGCCGTCGTGGTGCTCCTCATCCTGGAGCTCGTCGGAGTGTTCGGGTACCTCTTCGGGCCGGCGTGGACCGAGTCGGCGACGCTGCTGCCGCTCCTCATCGCCTGCGCGTGGCGTGGCGCCTCGCTGGCGACCACCATCCCCTTCGCAGCGCTCCGACGTGCGGGCGAGGTACGCCTGCTCACCGGTCTTCGCGCCGCGGTCGCCGTCCTCACGTTCGGCCTGGCGGCGATCGGCCTTGCGAGCGGCAGCCTTCCGGCGGTGTTCCTCGGCCTCCTCGTCGCCGAGCTCGCGTCGGCCGCAGTCTACGAAGTCGCCCGTCGGCGACGCCTGGCGCGGGGCATGCGCCGAGCCGACGAACTCGATTCAGGGGAAGCCGCCGAGGCAGGGAGTGGACCATGAGGCGGGTGCTCGTGGATCTCCTGTTCTTCACCGGCACGAAAGGCGGGATGGAGTCCTACGTTCGAGAGGTCTACTCGCGACTGACGGCCGATGATCCCGAGCTCGAGTACCTGGGCTACGCATCGAGCGAGCTCGCCGCCGCCGGAGCCCCCTGGTTCCCCGGACGCCTCATCGACTCGGGGGTGAGCGGCGAGGACCGCGTCGCGTGGGCGCGGAGCGAACTCATCTCGGTCGCACGCGCAGCCAGTCGGCACGGTGCCGACGTGGTGCACTGTCCTGCGAATTTCGGTCCCCTGCACTCGCGCGTGCCCGTGGTGCTCACCATCCACGACCTGCTCGCCTTCCGGCACCCCGAGTACGTTCCGGGAGCCTACGCGCGGATCCTGCGCACGATGATCCGCCTGGCCGCCCGCTCTGCGCGACGTATCCTCACGGTCAGCCGCGCATCGCGCGACGACATCGTCGCATTCCTCGATGTACCGGCGGAACGCGTGCTGGTGACCCCCTTGGCGGCCTCGACGACCAGCGACTCCGCACCCGTGCGCCGACGCGCCGATCTGCTGCTCGCCGTCGGGAACCGAATGCCGCACAAGGGCTTCCAGACCCTGCTCGAGGCGCTCGCCCGAATCGACGTCGAGCATCGGCCGTCGCTCGTCATCACGGGGAGCCACGGTGACGATCCCCTCGCGCCGCTCGTGGAGCGACTCGGGCTCGATGACCACGTGGATCTCCGCGGCTGGCTGAGCCGGGATGAACTGGATCACCTGTACGCCGAGTCGACCGTCCTCGTCTTCCCGACCCGATTCGAGGGGTTCGGCCTCCCGCCGCTCGACGCGATGGCCCGCGGGTGTCCGGTGATCGTGTCCGACCTGCCGGTGCTGCGCGAGGTGGCGGGCGATGCCGCCGTCTACATCGACCCGGCCGACCCCGAGGCGATCGCGCGCGCGATCCGATCGCTGCTCGACTCACCGGGCGATCTCGAGCGGATGTCGCAGGCGGGCATCGAACGTGCCGGCAGATACTCGTGGGAGCGGACCGCCGCCGCGACCCGCGAGGCACTGCTCGAGGTGCTCTCCCGGCGTGCCGTCTCGGATCCGAGTCCTCCCCGGGGCGGACGCCGCAAGGGGGGTATCACGCCTTCGAGCGCGTCCCGAACGAGGCGTAACGGAGGAGCAACGTCTCCACAGAGCCGTTGAGGCTTCTGTGCTCGCGCTCCCGCGCGAACCACGCGAGCGTGGAGCGGCGCAACGCCGTGCCGCCCTCGACCGCCGCGACGATGGCCGCACCGAGCGCCTCGGGGGACGCATCCGGAGCCACGAACCCGTTGACGCCGGGTTCGATCAGTTCCGCGGCTGCGTTGTCCGCTCCGGCGACGACGACACTGGGCGTGCCCTCCGCTGCCGCCTCCGCCACGACGAGTCCGAAGCCCTCTCGAGCCGACGGGTTGACGAGCACGCTGGAGCTCGCGAACTCACGGCGAAGCGAGACGTCGTCGATCCGGCCGAGGAATGCGAAGGCGTCCGAGAGGCCGGCCTCCCTCGCTGCCTCGCGGACGCGCTCCGTCTCGGGGCCGGATCCGGCCACGCGGAGGACGAGCGAGGGGATCGTTCGCCGTGCGACGTCCAATGCCGCCGGCAGGCGGTCGAGCCGCTTGTCCGGGATATGGCGGCCGGCGAAGAACGCCGTCGGGTGCCTCGGTGCGTCGACGGAGGCGTTCGGATCGGAGCCGACGAGGTCGACGAGACCGAGGACGACCGGATCCGCGCCACGGCGATATCGACGAACACGCTCGAGGGTGAAGGTGCTGTTGACGGTGAGCACGTCGCCGAAGCGCAACGCGAGCCATTGGAGGGCAGCGGCGACCGTGCCGGTGACGCGGCCTGCGTAGCCGCGCCATTTGCGCCACGGCCACACCTCCAGCCAATCGACGACGAGCATGGCCGGACTGCCGATGAGAGCAAGCCTCACGGCGAAGACGTTGAGCACGGGAAGTGCGGCGACGAGGACGATGTCGTACGCACGACGGTGTCGGACGAAGTGCCGGAATAGTGCGGCGGCGAAGGCGATTGCGCTCTTCGGCGTGCGCACGCCGTACGCGTCGTAGACCTCGCCGCGCCACACGCCCGCGATGTCGAACGAGGCGGGGGGAGCGCCATCCGCGGGCCACTGGCCCCGCGTGACGTACGTGACGTGGCTCCCGCGAGCGACGAGGTTCTCGGCGATGCTCCGATAGACCCGCTCCCCACCGCCGCCGTTCGTCGGGAAGAAGCAGTCATAGGCGATCGCCACGCGAGGCTCAGGCACCGTTCCCCGCCCCGATCACGAACCGATCGGCATCCTCGCGCCGCGCCGCCCGCGAGGATGCGACGCCCACGATGGCCGCGAGGACCATCGACCCGAGTCCATAGGTCACCGCCAGCGGCAGCCACCCGAACGGCGGCTCCCAAAGCGGATCCGAGAACATCTGGGCGAGCGGCGAGCGTGCACCGATCACGTATCGGACGAGGACGAGTGCGAACGCGAGCGTGCCGTAGATGGCGAGCGCTCCTGCGATGATCCAGCCGAGCCGTGCACCGACGAGGTCAAGCGGGCCTGGACGCCGTTCGAGCAGCCATGCTGCCACGATCGGGATGCCGAGGTAGAGGAAGAGGGCGTACCGCCCCTGCCAGATGATCCCCGTCTGAGCCAGGCTGTAGCCCTGCACCAGGGCCGGCACGACGAAGGCAGCCGTCGACAGGGTGATCAGGACGAGGATCGAACGCCCGCGCAGCGCCGCGAGAGCCGGCAGTACGAGCGCTGCGAGCGCCGCGACGAAGAACCAGTAGACCCAGAGTGGAAGGGCAGCATCCAGCCAACCGAAGTACCCCACGGCTTGCTGCACGTAATCGGGCGTTGCTCGGATCGTATGCGTGAAGCCCTGCCAGAACGTTCCGCCGACGAGCGGCGCGTCCGCTGGCTCCGCCTGCCCCGAGAGACTTCCACCCCAGAGCGTCCATCCGACTGAGAAGAGCCCGGCCACGGCGATGATCGAAAGCCACGCGTAGCTCCCTGCGGTGGTGAAGAGTCGCCGCACCGGTTGCCAGCCACTCGCGAGGAAGCACAGTCCGACGACGATGACGAGCCAGAGCGGCCCGAGTGCGCGCGCGTTCACGAGCATGGCGGAGGCGACCGTCACGATGAGCCAGAGATACCAGCGCGGGAGGATCCCCTGCCCGACGGGGTCGGTCCTGAAGGATTCGAGGAGTCGCAGCAGCCCGACCCACAGTGCGGTGGCGGCCGCGATCTCTGCGCCGTTCGGATTGACGGAGCCCATCAAGTAGAGACACATCGGCGCGGCCGCGAACGCGACCCCGACCGGCATCCATCGCGAGCGGACGCCGGCCGTCGCTGCCTGGAACGCCCACGCCAGGAACACCGCACCCAGCAGTGCACTCGCGATGCGCATCGCATAGACGCCGGCGTTGCCGTCGAACAGCAGGCTCGGCCATCCGATCAGGGCGTAGTAGATCGGGTTGTATGCGCCGACCCACGTATTGAACGTGTCGGCGCCCGATGGATCCCCCAGCTCGACACTGCAGTTGGCGGGCTGGTCGGGGAGACCGGCGAAGCACAGTATCTGCGTGCTGTACTCGAACCCGTCGGGCAGGTCGACGACGATGTGCTTGACGCCGGGAACGGTATCGCCGATCACCTGGCCTCGCGCCTGTGCGATCGCCTTCGTCGCGTGCGCATTCTCGTCGGGAACGGAGAACACCGGGCTCGCCAGAGCCCAGAGCACCGCGAGCAGGGAGAAGCAGGCGAACGGCAGCAGCAGCGTGAACCACGCGGACCTGACCCACGTCGCGGCAGCTGGATCCCGTGCAGCGTCAACCATTCGTGCGCGGTTCGGCAACGTGCCCTTCGGATGCCATCGCGGGCGGCGCCGAGAAGGTGAGATAGAACAAGCGCGCCGCCTCGCGACGCGACTTCGTCAGCGCGTCCATCACAATGCCCACCAGGGCGATCAGCGCGGCGATGATCACGAGGCTCGATGCGAGCAGTGCGGTCGGGAGGCGCGGTACGAGGCCGGTCTCGGCGAACTCGGCGAGCAGTGGGATACCGAGGATGACCGCGACGACGAGGAAGAGTCCCGCAAGCACTCCGTGAAAGAACAGGGGTCTCTCGTGCCGGGTGAGGTTCGCCAGGAGGCCGAGGATCTTGAAGCCGTCGCGGTAGGTGCTGAGCTTGCTCTCGCTCCCCTCCGCGCGATCCCGGAAGCCGACCGCGACTTCGGTCTGCGGAAGGCGGAGGTTGACGGAGTGCACCGTGAGCTCGGTCTCGATCTCGAACTCACGTGAGACGGCGGGAAACGACTTCACGAACCGGCGGGAGAATGCCCGGTAGCCGCTCAGCATGTCGTTCACGCGTGTGCCGAACAGGCTGGAGACGACGGCGTTGAATGCCTTGTTGCCGGTGGAATGCCCCGGGCGATAGGCCGTGTCGGTCACCTGCTGCCGCACACCCAGCACGTGATCGTAGGGGCCGGCGACGAGCATCTCGAGCATCTGACGAGCTGCTCCCACGTCATAGGTGTCGTCGCCGTCGATCATGAGGTAGACGTCGGCCTCGATGTCCGCGAACGCCCGCCGAACGACGTTGCCCTTGCCCTTCGAGGTCTCGCTCCGAAGGATCGCCCCGGCGGCCACTGCCACCTCGGCGGTGCGATCGGTGCTCAGGTTGTCGTAGACGAAGATGCGTGCCTTCGGCAGCTCGCGCCGCAGATCCGCGACCACCTTGCCGACCGCGACTTCCTCGTTGTGGCAGGGGATGATGACGGCGACGTCGAGTGAGTCGATCATGTTCACTGGATGGGGTCCTTGGGGGTGAATCCGCTCTCGGCAGGGGACCGCGGGCGCATCCACCGGGATCGCACACGTACTGTCAATCATACTGAGGACCGTAGACTCGACGCTCAGCCATAATCGACGTCCAAGAGGAGCAGCGTGACCGTGGTGGCGATTGCCGAACACGCCCGGCGCGGCTCGAAGTTCCTCGTCATCGGCGGCGTGGCGTTCCTCATCGACGCCGGCACGTTCAACGCCCTCGTCTACTGGGGCGGCGAGGGTCCGCTGTTCTCGGCCCCCCTGCTCGCGAAGATCATCGCCATCATCGTGGCGTCCATCGCGACGTATCTCGGCAATCACTTCTGGACCTTCCGTGATCGGCGCGTGCCCCCCAGCTTCCGTCAGATCGTCGTGTTCACGGTCATCAACGGGATTGCGATCGGCCTCCAGCTCGGTTGCCTGGCGTTCTCGCGCTACGTGCTCGGCCTCGCAGATCCGCTCTCGGACAACATCTCCGGCACGCTGATCGGGCAGGGTGTCGCCACGGTGTTCCGGTATGTGGCATACGGACGGTGGGTGTTCCCGGCCCGTGAGGCAGCCGACGGATGAAACACCGGGCTGGGGAGTTCGACCACACCGGGTGAGGGCGACCGCACCCTTCGAGGGCGATCTCAGCCGTTCTCCACGACCTCGTAGATCCGGAACATGGCTCGCCGCCCCTCGAACTCCTCGACCTCACGAGCGCACGCCTGGTCGAGTCGCTGCTCGGAGAGTACGAAGTCGACGTGGGCCTGTGCGAACTCGCTGCATGAGTCGAAGGTGACGAGGATCTGGTCGCGCACCGGGTTCGAGACCTCCGGTGCACCTTCGGCAGCAGTCCAGTTGACATTCCCGAGTCGATTCCATTGCTGCTCGAACTCACCCGCGGGGTCGATCTCCTCCCACATCTCACGAGGGGGGTAGGTCTGTACGCCGTTGTATTGCAGGACGCCGCTCTGGACGAGCGTCGCGGTGGGAATGAACCCCCCGATTCCCACCCATCTCGAGTCGGGTCGGGCCTCGTTCAGGCGCTCGACCGCTCTCCCGGCCTCGGTGTCTCGAAGGTCGTAGACGCCCGAGTACAGCGGGTTCACGCCCCACCCGATGAGCACCGACGCAGCGAGCAATGCGGCGGCTCCGGCGCCCGCCCATCCGCGGGGGAACGCGACGACGGCGATCGTGAGGAGCACGGTGACGAGTATCCACGAGACTCCGAGCGGCGGCATGGCATCGCCGGTGAGCGCGAAGTACGCCATGAGACTGGATCCGACCGTCAGGGCTGCGGCGGCGAGTACCGACCACCAGCCGGCCGGCCGGCCGGTGTCGCGGATTCGACGGATGAGGTAGACGGAGGTGATCAGGGCGGTCAGGACGAGGGCGAGCCGGATCCTCGATGACGTGCTTCGATCGAGCATCGCTCCGTGGGCGATCCAGTCCCACCCCGGAACGAGGAGGAACGCGAGCACCACCACGGTGGCGACGATGGGGCCGATGAGGCGCCAATCGATCCGACGAACCGCCCGGCCGGTTCCGACGCGCGGCCGGAGCGCAACGGCGATGGCCGGAATCAGCAGGAACACCCCGAGGAGGAGCGGAGCCGCCGCCTCGGATTGGTTCCCCCCGAGCGCGGGAATATCGGTCTGAAGGAGCATCCGCTGGAATGGTGCCGAGACGAGGGCGACGAGTTCGGGAAGGGTGTCCGTCGTGCCGGTCACCTCGAGCCGCTCGCCCGGATACACCGTGCTCGTCACTGCCTCGATCGTGGCCCATCGAGTCCGGATCCAGACGAAGAGCGCGGCCAGTGCGAGGGCGGCGGCGGCGGCGAGCGGCACGAGACGCAGGACGATGGACTTCCAGGCGAGGCGATCGGCTGCGCGCTGCGATACGACTTCGAACCCTGCAACGCACAGCACGACGATCGCCGCGGGCACGATGAACGGGACATAGATGCTCATCGCCATGGTCACGGCCAAGTACCCGGCCGCCACTGCGGCGACGACCCGTACCCAGAGCCGGGAGGAGGCGAACGCCCAGTGCAACGCCACGAGAGTCGCGAAGCACCACGCCACGGGCCAGAGTGTCGTCGGCAGGAACCACCACTGCAGGACGGGCGAGAGGAGCAACGCCGTGGCGAGCCCGAGGGCGGTCATCGGAAACCGCGGAAGGACGGTGACCACGAAGACATACGCGAACACGAAGACGGCGAGCGCTGGAAGCCACCAGCGGACCGCCATCCCCTGGTCCAGGGGCAGTCCGAGGAATCCCCAGACGTGCGGGCGGAAGATCGTCGACCAATCCCATACCGGGAGGTCGTTCTGGATCGTCGCATCCATACCGCCGGGCAGCGACCCGTTGAACAGCGGGAACCCCTGCTCGATCTGCGAGACGATCCAACTCGACTGCACGAGCCACTCGTCGGATCGCACGCCCCGCGGCGTGCCGGCAATCAGGTTCGGGTCGGCTCCCGCATCGAAGAAGGCATGGAAGACGCCGGTGGACGACCCCGAGATGCCGAGCGCAACCAGTACGACGAACACCACCACGGCCGCGATCGGAGGAACGGTGAGCACGAGGAGGTTCGGCAGACCTGACGCCCGAGGGGCTACCAGCTGTTGGTACGAATGAGCGATTCGGGCGAAGACGGACGATGTGCGGTCGTTGGTCTGCGGCTCAGCCATGAAGCGGGCGGAGGATCAGGGAGACGTCGGGCACCCATTCAGCATATTTGATCGCTTCATCACGTGTGACAGGAGCATCGACCGTGCTTGTGCGGACCACGAGGCCGCGGGCGTGGTCGAGGGTGAGTTCGGCCGACGAGCGAATTCGGCCGGCGCAATCGCGATTCATGCTCGAGCTGTCGTGCGCGACCACCACTCCCTGAATGCGGAGTCGAGCACCGGCACGTCCGAAGCCTCGGGTAGCCCGTCGGGACCGTCGTCGGCCTCGTACAGCGCAGCGAGCTCCGAGACGGCGTCGTCGGGAACACCGAGGCGGCGCATGCCCACGGAATTCGCGGACGCGACCCGAGCCGGATTTCCGTACGCCATCGCAAACGGTGGTACATCCCGCGTCACGACGGACCCCATGCCGACCATGGCGCCCCGGCCGACATAGAGGCCCTGGTGGACGGTCGTGCCGAGCCCGAGGTTGGCGTTCGCTCCCACGCGCACGTGGCCTGCGAGGAGAACACTGGATGCGAGCGTCACGCCGTCGTCGAGAATGCAATCGTGCGCGACGTACACCTGATTCATGATGAACGTGTCATCGCCCACGCTGGTCATGTGCTTCCATCCGCCGTGCACCTGGGCGTACTCGCGGATCACGTTCCTCGAACCGATCTGCACGCCGGCGCTGACCGATGCCGCCCCATCTCGGCGCGGGTGCTCGAACGCCCGCACCTCGGGCGGTGCCCCGATGACGACGCCTGCGCCGATCCAGTTGTCGTCGCCGATGGTGGCCGGACCGTAGACCACGACATTGGGACCCACCGTGTTGCCGCTTCCGAACCGTACGTCACCCTCGATCACCGCGGTCGGGTGGATGTCATTCATGCTCGGCCTTCGGCGCAGCCGCGACCTTCTCCGGGTGCTCGTACGCGATCTCCTCGCGCAGGTACGTGACGGTCTCACGCTCGAGACGACGGCGCCAGATGAAGACGAACAGCATCGCGATCCCAGCCGCGAGGAGGTCGGCCGCGGTGAACATGGCTCGCGAGATCAGGCTCACCGCCGTCGCCTGAGGCACCGTGAGCAGGAGGGCCATGGCCCCGATGAGGATCGCCTCCCGGACGCCGAAGCCGGAGGGGAACATGAAGGCGATGAGCCCGACCGTGAAGCCGAGCGAGACGGCGCCGGTCAGGAGGATGAGGGTGCCGAAGTCGGGATCCACGAGCGAGTTCACGAGCACCCAGAGGTGCAGCCCGTACGCGACGTAGGCGAGGAGCGACCATCCGACGGCCTTGCCGACGACGAGGAAGGTCACCTGATGCTCGAGCGGCGGCCGGCGGAACAGCCGGAGCACGAACGACGCGAGGTAGGTCATCACGCGCGGATGCAGGCAGACCAGCCCGATCGGCAGGAGGAGGAACAGCCAGATGAGCTCCGTGTGACCCTGGATCACGACCGGCAACGCCAGGGCGCCGAGGAGGAGCGACGAGACCACGCCGATGCCTGCCGCGTAGAGCGCCGTCACGAGCACCCGGGGCCGGAGGATGCCGTACTGCCGTCCCAGCTCCATCTGCATCACGTACGACCAGACGGAACCGGGAACGTACTTGCCCAGCTGGCCGACCAGCAGCACCTGGGCACCTCGAAGCACGGGGACGCGCGGTCCCAACCCGTTGAGGACCGCGACCCAGCTCATCGTGCCACAGCCGAGTCCGACGAGCACGAGGACGAACGAGAGCACGAACGACTGCCACGAGATCAGCCTCAGGGCCGCCTCGATCGCAGCCCACTGCGCGACCAGGTAGTACACCGCGAATCCGACCACGACCACGATGAGGAGGTAGCGGAGGACGGTGAGGACACGGGGGGCTACGGCCTTGAGTCTGTTCATACGCTTTCTACACTGTCTTCCGCACGCCGGTGCCTCGTCAGTGGAGGCCCCTGTCAGGCTGGGCGGTCGCTTCGATCTAGTATTGGTCGTTGTGGACGCGCCGATTCTGGGCGCCCGTGACTGAAGCAGGTTTCATGATACCGATTACCGTCGTCGAATTCGGTGAAGACGCCGAACGCCTCGTCCTCGAGGTCCTCCGTTCGGGCAACATCGCCCAGGGGCCGCTCGTGAAGCAGTTCGAGGACCGGTTCGCGCAGATGATCGGCGTCAAGCACGCGATCGCGTTGAACAACGGGACGACCACGCTCGTGGCCGCCTTGCAGGTGCTCGACCTCGAACCCGGCGACGAAGTCGTCACGAGCCCGTTCACCTTCGTCGCGACCCTCAACGCGATCCTCGAGGCCGGCGCGACGGCGAGGTTCGCCGACATCTCGGAGGATGACTTCAACGTCACCGCTGAGAGCCTCGCCGGAGTGGTGACCGACCGCACCCGGGCGCTCATGCCGGTGCACCTCTACGGACAGATCGCCGATATGGACGCCATCGCCGCGCTCGCGACGGAGCGCGGCCTCGGCCTCGTCGAGGATGCCGCACAGTCGCACGGTTCCACCCTGAACGGGCGCCATGCCGGCTCCTATGGGCTCGGCTCGTTCTCGTTCTACGCGACGAAGAACATCACGACCGGCGAGGGCGGGATCGTCACGACCGACGACGACGTGCTCGCCGACCGGCTCCGCATCCTGCGGAACCAGGGCATGCGTGCGCGGTACCAGTACGAGGTCGCCGGACACAACTGGCGGATGACGGACCTCCAGGCTGCGGTCGGCATCCCGCAGCTGGACGCCTACGACTCGATCGTCGCCTCCCGCCAGTCGAATGCCGCCTACCTGAACGCCGGACTGGCCGACGTTCGTGGCATCGTCGTGCCCACGCAGCGCGATGGTCGCCGTCACGTCTGGCACCAGTACACGGTGCGCGTCACCCCCGAGTCGGGCGTGAGCCGCGACGAGTTCGTCGCGAGGCTCGGAGCGCTCGGCATCGGATCCGGCATCTACTATCCCAAGCTGGTCTTCGACTACCCCACCTACCGGGATCGTGACGACGTGATCATCGGCGAGTTCCCCGTGGCCGAGCGCGTCGTGCAGGAGGTCGTCTCCCTTCCCGTCCATCCGCACCTCACGCGCAGCGATCTCGATCGCATCATCGCCGGCGTCGCGTCGATCGTGGACGAGGCATGAGCGCGGCGCCGCGTATCCTGCTCGTCGGCGCCGGCGCGATGGGCTCGCTGCACGCGCGCGTGATCGCGCAGTCACCGTCGACGACACTCGCGAGAGTGGTCGACGGGCGCGAGGACGTGGGACGCGCCCTCGCCGAGCGGTACGACGCCGAATGGTCCCCCGAACTCGGTGATCTGTCCGACGTCGATGCGGTCGTGATCGCAGCCTCCACCGAGGCGCACTACGACCTCACCCTCGCCGTCCTCGATCAGGACCGTCCCGTCCTCGTCGAGAAGCCCGTCGCGGACGGACTGGAGAAGACGCTCGAGATCATCGGCCGCTCCGAGGCTCGCGGCATCCCGATGACCTGCGGCCTGCTCGAACGCTTCAACCCAGCTGTGATCACGGCCCGCGCACTCATGGACGACCCGAAGTTCATCACGGCCACCCGCCACTCGCCGTATGCCCCGCGCATCCGCACCGGGGTGAGTTGGGATCTCCTCGTCCACGACGTCGACCTCGCGAGCATCATGCTCGGGGGCGAGCCGACGGCCGTGCGGGGCATCCTCGGTCAGTTCCACCCGATGTCGGTCCCGGGCGCCGAGGACGTTGCCGAGGCCGTGCTCTCGTTCGACGGCGGCCGGGTCGCGCACGTCTCGGCGAGCCGCGTCGGCCAGCGCAAGATCCGCACGATGAGCATCCACGACCTCGACAAGCTCATCGAGGTCGACCTGCTTCGCCGGGACGTCACGATCTACCGTCACGTGTCCGACCAGCCGGCGAACGCCGAGGGACGCGGGTACCGCCAGCAGACCGTCATCGAGATCCCCGAGCTGATGTCGGCCCAGGAGCCGCTCGCCGCCCAGCTCGACCACTTCGTCAAGCTCATCGAGGGCACGGTGGATGCCGACGCGGAACGTCGATCGCTGATCCCGGCGCACAGCATCGTGGAGACCCTGAAGAATTCCGCCGCGCACGGCGACGGCTGATCAGGGTCGTCGAACGAGCCGGCCGTCGTCCGAT
>Ga0247821_10000612_pt1 | contig 19803 bp, 19 predicted proteins | sample 13C_Glycerol_Day_FD_192481 | JGI IMG/M metagenome (GOLD analysis project Ga0247821, IMG submission 192481) | Soil microbial communities from agricultural site in Penn Yan, New York, United States - 13C_Glycerol_Day14 | ecosystem: Environmental > Terrestrial > Soil > Agricultural land | place... | reverse complement strand
GCTCTCGTAGTACGGAACGCAGGCGGAAGTCATCAGCCCCAGCAGGGCGATCAACAGGATTCGATAGGACATGGCGGCCTCCTGGACCGCTGGAGTGCCCGAACAGCGGCGCTGGCGAGCGTCGACGCGAAATGCGATCATCGACATTGAATAAGACAGTGCCGCCAAGGTGCAGTGCCATTTCCGCAATAATTTGATACAGGTGAGCGGCAGCCATGCCCGACAACCAGCACTGCCCTGCTTGCGGCGCCCTCAACCAGTGCAGCCTGGCCGACCCGCGTCGGGCTACCCAGGAATGCTGGTGCTACAGCGTGACCATCGACCCTGCCGTGCTCAAGGCCCTGCCCGCCGAACTACGCGACAAAGCCTGCCTGTGCCCGCGCTGCGCCGCCGTCGAACAACAACTTGACTCCCCCGCTTCCCACTGACCGTCTGTCATGCGCCTCGACCGTTTCCTCGCCAACCTGCCCAGCCACAACCGCCAGCAAGTCCGGCTCATGCTCGCGCAACGCCGTGTGCGGGTGGATGGCCAGGTTGTCAGCGACCCACTGGCCGAAGTGCGCGAATTCAGCCGCGTGGAGCTGGACGACCAGCTGTTGCAGGCAGGCCGCCCGGCGCGCTACCTGATGTTGCACAAGCCCGCAGGCTGCGTCAGCGCCACCCAGGACCCGCAACACCGCACCGTGCTCGACCTGCTGCCAGCCGCGTTGCGTGAGGACCTGCACATTGCCGGGCGGCTGGACTTCAACACCACCGGCCTGATGATCCTGACCAACGATGGCCAATGGTCACGGCGGCTTACCCAGCCCGCGACCAAGCTGCCGAAGCATTATCTGGTGGAAACCGAGGACGAGATTGGCGAGCACTATGTGGCCAGGTTCCTCGAAGGTTTCTACTTCGCCTTCGAAGACCTCACCACCCTGCCCGCCCAGCTGGACATCCTCGGGCCGCGCCAGGCGCGGCTGGCGATCGTCGAAGGGCGCTATCACCAGGTGAAGCGCATGTTCGGCCATTTCGACAACAAAGTGGTGGGGTTGCATCGGGAGAGCATGGGGGCGATCCGGCTGGACCCGGGGTTGCCACCGGGGGCGTTCCGTGAGCTGACGGCGGATGAAATAGCGACAGTCTAGATTGGCTGTTCCGACGCCTTCGCGGGTGAACCCGCTCCCACAGGTGCTCCATTGCCCTTGCAAGCGGCACGGTGCCTGTGGGAGCGGGTTTACCCGCGAAGAGTCCGGAACAGACATTTCGGGGTTGTCATACGACCGCTCAGCGACAAAAGTCACATTTTCCCCCGAACGGCACTTGCGGGATAACCGACCCACTGCTTGAATCCAAATCGTCAGTCCGCATGTGACTAACAAGTCACACTTGCGGTCGAAGACACTTTTTGCCGGCCACCCGGGGCCTCGATGCCTTGGGGCACGGCAAATTGCCTGCCAAAAACAATACCGTCGACGCAAGTGCCAAGGATCGACACAGGGCCCCCGGTTTCTCTTCAGGCAAATGCCTACCTGTCATAAAGAACGTGCACCCTAGGTGACGCGAATACCCTTTTTGCGCCAGGAGTCGATGACATGAGGCCAGAAATCGCTGTACTTGATATCCAAGGTCAGTATCGGGTTTACACGGAGTTCTATCGCGCGGATGCAGCCGAGAAAACGATCATCCTGATCAACGGCTCGCTGGCCACCACGGCCTCGTTCGCCCAGACGGTACGTAACCTGCACCCGCAGTTCAACGTAGTACTGTTCGACCAGCCATACGCGGGCAAGTCCAAGCCTCACAATCGCCAGGAACGCCTGATCAGCAAGGAGACCGAAGCACATATCCTCCTTGAGCTGATCGATCACTTCCAGGCAGACCACGTGATGTCGTTCTCGTGGGGTGGCGCAAGCACACTGCTGGCGCTGGCGCACCAGCCGCGGTACGTGAAGAAAGCGGTGGTAAGCTCGTTCTCGCCGGTGATCAACGAACCGATGCGCGATTACCTGGCCCGTGGCTGCCAGTACCTGGCCGCCTGCGACCGCTATCAGGTCGGCAACCTGGTCAACGACACCATCGGCAAGCACCTGCCATCACTGTTCAAGCGCTTCAACTACCGGCACGTCAGCAGCCTGGACAGCCACGAGTACGCGCAGATGCACTTCCACATCAACGAAGTGCTGCAGCACGACCTGGAACGGGCCCTGAACGGCGCGCGCAACATCGACATCCCGGTGCTGTTCATCAACGGCGACCGCGATGAATACACCACGGTCGAAGATGCCCGGCAGTTCAGCAAGCATGTGGGCAAGAGCCAGTTCAGCGTGATCCGTGACGCGGGCCACTTCCTCGACATGGAAAACAAGGCCGCCTGCGAGGACACCCGCAGCGTCTTGCTCGGCTTCCTCAAGCCGACCGTGCGCGAGCCTCGTCAACGCTACCAGCACGTACAACAGGGGCAGCATGCATTGGCCATCTGAGCGCATCGGCGCCCCGTAGGTGATACCCGCAGGCTATGGGGTGCCGACAAGCTTTTTTATAACTTGGGCTTCTAATTCGTGGAGGGTTCTGGTAAAAAGTGCAGCGCAGATGCGGGTATAGTTTAGTGGCAAAACGAAAGCTTCCCAAGCTTTAGTTGAGGGTTCGATTCCCTCTACCCGCTCCACATCGCATTACCGCATGGCGTTCCATTAACGTCATCGCTGTCAAAAGGAGCCTTGGCTCCTTTTTTCGTTTCTGCCCCCTCCGTTGACCTGTCCCATGGCCATTTGCCTGCCGATCCGCTTCAATGCGTGGATGGTTTCGTGAAACATTTCGAAAGGACGACGCATGTTTCTCTCCCGCTGGCTACCGGGCCTTGCCAACCTGCTGCACTACCGCCGCGAGTGGTTCCACGCCGACTTGCAGGCTGGCCTCTCGGTGGCGGCGATCCAGATTCCCATTGCCATCGCCTACGCGCAGATCGTCGGCCTGCCGCCGCAGTACGGCCTGTACGCCTGCGTGCTGCCGATGATGGTCTACGCCCTGATCGGCAGCTCACGCCAGCTGATGGTTGGCCCCGACGCCGCCACCTGCGCGATGATCGCCGGCGCCGTGGCGCCGTTGGCCATGGGCGAGCCGCACCGGATTGCCGAACTGTCGGTGATCGTCACCCTGCTGGTCGGGGTGATGCTGATCGCCGCCGGCGTGGCCCGGGCCGGGTTCATCGCCAGCTTCTTCTCGCGGCCGATCCTGATCGGCTATCTCAACGGCATCGGCCTGAGCCTGATCGCCGGGCAGTTGTCCAAGGTGGTGGGGTTCAAGATCGAGGGCGACGGCTTTATCCTCAGCCTGATCAACTTCCTCCAGCGCCTGGGCGAAATCCACTGGGTGACGCTGCTCATCGGCATCGCCGCACTGGGCCTGCTGATCTGGCTGCCACGGCGCTACCCGCGCCTGCCCGCGGCACTAACGGTAGTGGCGCTGTTCATGCTGCTGGTCGGCCTGTTCGGCCTCGATCGCTTCGGCGTCGCCATACTCGGTCCGGTACCTGCCGGCATCCCGCAGCTGGCCTGGCCACACAGTAACCTGGCAGAAATGAAAAGCCTGCTGCGCGATGCCCTGGGTATCGCCACCGTCAGCTTCTGCAGCGCCATGCTCACCGCACGCAGCTTTGCCGCCCGGCACGGCTACGCGATCAACGCCAACCACGAATTCGTCGCCCTGGGCGTAAGCAACCTGGCAGCCGGGGTTTCCCAAGGCTTTGCCATCAGCGGCGCCGACTCGCGCACCGCGGTCAACGACATGGTCGGTGGCAAAAGCCAGCTGGTGGGCATCATTGCTGCGCTGGTCATCGCCCTGATCCTGCTGTTCTTCACCGCACCGATGGCGTGGATCCCGCAGGCTGCGCTGGGCGCCGTGCTGCTGATGGCCGGCTGGGGGCTGATCGATATCAAGTCGCTTAGGCACATCCGCCGCCTGAGCCGCTTCGAGTTCTGGCTGTGCCTGCTGACCACGGTTGGCGTGCTGAGCCTGGGCGTGCTGCCCGGCATCGTGTTTGCCGTGACCCTGGCGATCCTGCGCCTGCTGTACAGCATCTACCAGCCCACCGACGCGGTACTGGGCTGGCTGCCGGGCACCGAAGGCCAGGTGGACATCCACAAACACAAGGATGCCCGTACCGTGCCAGGCCTGGTGGTATACCGCTTCGACGACGCGATCCTGTTCTTCAACGCCGACTACTTCAAGATGCGCCTGCTCGAAGCGGTGCAGAGCCAGGACCAGCCCAAGGCCGTGCTGTTCGACGCCGAAGCGGTAACCAGTATCGACGTCAGCGGCATCGCCGCCCTGCGCGAGGTACGCGACACCCTGGCGGCCCAGGGCATCTTCTTCGCCATCGCCCGCGCCCGCGGCACCTTCCTGCGCATGCTGGTGCGCTCGGGGATGGCAAGGGAGATGGAAGACAAACTGCTGTTCGGCTCGGTGCGGGCGGGCATCCGCGCGTATCGGCTGTGGCGTAACAGGAGTCGCAGTGTGAAGGTGGCTGAGCAAGGTTGAAGAGATGCATTGTTGCCACTGCCCCTGTCGCCGGCTAGCCAGCTCCCACAGGTACTGCCCTCGAATTCAGTGCAGTACCTGTGGGAGCGGGTTCACCCGCGAAGAGGCCGGCATTGCCGACACAAGGCCCTTGCCTGGATACAACCCTCGCACACCTTGCATGACATGCTAAAGTCGCCCCCGTTCCCGCTCCACCCAACGGACCCCAGCATGCCCGCACTCGACGCCACCCTCACCCCCTGGCCAGAACTCGCCGCCCTACACCCTTGCGACGCACTACTGCTGGGCAACGGCGCCAGCCGCGCGCTGTGGAAGCCGTTCGGTTACTTCTCGCTGTTCGAGGAAGCGCAACGCGCCGGTCGCAAGAAAGGCCTGGCCGTCAGCGACCAGGCATTGTTCAAGTCGCTGGGCACGGAACTGTTCGAGCCGGTACTCAGCACCCTCAACACCACAGTGCGCGCCAACGCCGCACTGGCCATCAACTCCACCGCGCCGCTGAACCGCTACTACTCGATCAAGGAAGCGCTGATCCACGCCGTACGCACGGTGCACCTGCCGTGGCCACTCATGCCGGCGGCCACCCTGGCAACCCTCAACCAGGCCCTGCGCGGCTACCGCAGCGTCTACACCAGCAACTATGACCTGCTGCTACCCTGGGCCGTGCAACACGCCCCGCACGGCTTCGCCGAACTGTTCGACGAGCAAGGTTTCTTCGACGTGCGCCGCACCAGCGGCGAAGGCACCCGGGTGCTGCACCTGCATGGTGGCCTGCACCTGCTGAAGCTGCCCGACGGCACCACCCGTCAACGCAGCGCCGACAGCGCCGAACTGCTCGATGGTTTTGCCGTGAACATCCCGGGCGAAGTGCCGCTGTTCGTCAACGAAGACCGCAGCGACGAGAAACTGCGCGCCATCCGCAACTCGGATTACCTGGGCTGGTGCCTGGGGCAACTGGCGCGGGAAAGCCAAGGGTTATGCCTGTTCGGGCAGCACCTGGACAGCAGTGACCAGCACCTGCTCGAAGCCATCCGGCTGGCCCGACCGACGCATCTGTCGATTGCCATAAGGCCGTTGAGCGAGGCATCGGTGATCAACCAGAAGCAGCATTTCATCGATCGCTTCGGGGATATGCCGGGGACAGCGCTGCATTTCTTTGATGCCGGTACGCATCCGTTGGGGCAAGCAGCGCTGGCTATTGAAGCACCGCTCACCCACAGGTGAAATGAACCCATCAGGGGCCGCTTTGCGGCCCATCAAGGCGCCGATGCCGTTGTCACCTGCACGGCCGGGCCAACTGCAATGGGCTCGGGCATCGCCACATCGCCGCCCATCTGGCGGATTTGCCGAATCTGCTGGACCCTGTTCAGGTTTTCCCAGGCGATGGGATAGTGCCCCGGCGACAACTCGATGGCGCTGCGGAAAAACTGCTCGGCCACATCCAGCTTGCCTTCCACCAGGCAGACATAGCCGACATCATTGCTGGCTTCGGCACGCTTTTCGACCTGTTCGAAGGCAGACACAGCCTCCTCATAGCGCCCCATGCGAGCCAGCAGCAACCCATAGTTGCGCCAAAGCGGTTTGTAGGTCCCGTCGTAGCTCACGCCACGTTTGTAGCGTAGCTCGGCATCGGCCCATTGCCCGGCCATGTAGTAGGAATACCCCAGGCTGTTCTGCACCAACGCCGAACGTGGATCGATGAGCTCGGCCAGGCGGTAGTACGTCTGCGCCTCGGCGAAGTTGTCGGCCAGATCCGCGAGCACCCCCAGCCCGTTGTAGGCCTTGAGCGGTGACTTGCTGTCGACCCTGAGCGCAGCCGCCCCTGTCTGGGTATTGGCCGGGTCCTTGGTGAAGCGCTGCTGATCCACGGCAACTGCCTTCAACAGCATCGCCTTGGCTTGCTCATGTTTACGCATGGACAGATTCAGCAGGCCCATTTCGGTCAGGGCATCGGGGTTTTCAGGTGCCTTGCCCAGCACCTCGGTGAAGGCCATCTCGGCCAGCTGGTTATTGCCGCGTTCGCGGTGGATACGGCCAACCCAGACCAGCGCCTCATAACGTTCGGGTGCCAGCTCAAGGACGCGCAAGTACTGGTACAGCGCCTGGTCCAGGTCACCGGCCTGGTAAGCCATTGCCGCCACCTGCATCGCCTGGTCGGGCGAGTTGCTTTGCGACTGCACCTGGTAGAGCACCGAATTGCCAGCGGAGTAGACAGAACGTACACCATTCAGGTCTGGCCCCGTGCTCTGGCAACCTGAGAGCACGGCTATCATCGTCAACAGCAAGCTGATCCTGTTCATGTCATGGCTTCCCGAACGTTTTAAGTATCCCGATGATCACCGGGCCGATGGCTACCAGAAAGAAGCTTGGCCACAGACAGAAAATTAGCGGAAAAACCAGCTTTGTCCCGATTTTCGCGCCCATTTCCTCGGCGGCCTGCATGCGCCGGTCACGAAACTCCTCGGCATAGATGCGCAAGGTAGCCGCTACGCTGGTACCGAAGCGGATGCTCTGGGCCAACAAGCTCACCAGGCCCTGGATGTCTTCCAGACCGGTGCGATCAGCCAGTTGCCTGAGCGCTTCGGTACTGGAAATGCCGGCGCGGATCTGCGCATTGACCAACGCCAGTTCCTCGGCCAGCTCGGCCTGGCTGACCGCCATTTCTTCGGCCACCCGCTCGATCGCCTGGGGTAACGCCAGGCCCGACTCCACGCACACCACCATCAGGTCCAGGGCGTCAGGAAAGGCCGCACGCAACCGCCCCTGCCGAGCCGTCTTGCGCTTGTCGACATACATTGCCGGCAATAGCCATCCGCTAGCAGCCCCCATGGCCACCACTCCCATGCCCGTCATCAGGGAAAGGTTCGGAACCAGTGGCAATACCAACAGCGAAACGCCTACCAGCAGCAACGGCAACAGCAAACGCACTGCCCAATACACCTGTACCGCCGACGCCGAACCATAACCCGCGTGGGTCAACAGGGTTCGAGTGGCTGACACCTGTCCATCCGTAGACGGGGTAACGCGCCGACCAACCCGCTCCAGTAGAAGCTGAAGGTTTCCTGGCGCCTCCCGCCCGGGCGCAGCGCTGGAGTGGTCACGCTTGATCAATGCAAGACGGCGTTGCAGCGGGCTCTGCAACCCCAGCACAAGCAACGTCACGGTGATGACCGCAATGACCGTGCTCATCCCGATCGCACCGACGATCAGCAGGCGTGCCAATGCCTCGTTGTCCGTCACCCCACTCAACAAACCGAGCAAATAGTCCATGACCGACGCCCCCATGCGAGAACTGCCTAAATCTGGATACGGATAATTTTACGAATCCAGAAAATCCCCACCAACATTGAGCCAAAAGCCCCCATGACCAACATTTGCCCAGTGGGATCCTTGATCAGTAACGTCAGGTAGTCCGGGCTCGTGATAATGATCGCTGCCGCCAACAGGAAGGGTATGGCCACCAACACCCAAGCCGACATACGCCCTTCGGCCGACATGGTCTTGACCTTGCGCTGAAAGCGGAAACGCCCGCGGATCAGGTTGCTCAGGCGCTCCAGTACTTCGGTCAGGTTGCCGCCGGTCTCTCGGTGAATGAGGATCGAGGTGACCAGCATCATCACCGTCATGCTGGGCATCCGCTCCAGCAGGCCAAGCATGGCCCGGCGCACATCATTTCCGTAGTTGATATCGGCGAAGGTCAGGCCGAATTCCTGCGCCACCGGCCCCTTGTGTTCCTCTGCCACCAGGCGCAGGGTTTCATTGAAGGGGTGTCCGGCGCGCAATGCCCGGCACATGGCCTCCAGCGCATCCGGCAAACCCTCTTCGAACTGGGCGAAACGCTTGCCACGGTCATGGGTGATTTTCAGCAGCGGCAGCCAGAACGCCACGAACGCAGCCGCCAGCGCCAACCACCAGTAAGGAAAGAACAGCCAGGCCAGCATCCCGGCAGCCGCTGCCAGCACGAGCCCCAACAGCAGTACCCGATAGGCCCGGTACTCATGCCCGGCCTGCTCGATCATTTGCGTCAGCGTCGCCATGAAGGGTAACTGCTCGAGCCACGCCTCCAGCGGCGACAAACGAGTCAGGTATTTCTGCCGCAACACGGTCTGCATGTTCGGCAGATGGCTTGCGCGCTCCAGGATCACCAGTCGGCTGCGGATACGTTTACGTACCTTGCCCGCCTCGCCGAACACCGGCACCACCAACCCTTGGCTGAGGAGAAACACGGCAATGAACACCATGCCGAGAAATATCAGGATGTATTCACCGGGTATCTGGCTCATGGCTGACGAGCCTCCATCCATTCAGGCCTGAACATCGTCAGCGGCAGTTCGATCCCGCGCTTGGCCAAGGCATCGCGAAAGGCCGGGACCATGCCACTCGGCCGGAAGTCGCCAAGCACCTGGCCCTGCTCGCCCACACCATTGCGGACAAAAGAGAAGATCTCGGTCATGGTGATGATTTCGCCTTCCATGCCGTTGATCTCCTGCACGCTTACCAACCGCCGCTTGCCGTCTTCCTGCCGCTCCAGCTGGATCACCACATCGATGGCCGATGCGATCTGCTGACGCATGGCCTTGATCGGGAACGTGGCGCCAGACATCAGGACCATGTTCTCGACCCGGCCCAACGCATCGCGCGCGGTGTTGGCGTGGATGGTAGTCAGTGAGCCATCGTGGCCGGTGTTCATCGCCGTCAGCATGTCCAGCGCCTCGGCACCACGCACCTCACCGATCACGATACGGTCCGGGCGCATCCGCAGGCTGTTGCGCACCAGCTCCCGCTGGCCCACCTCGCCGCGCCCCTCGATGTTCGCAGGCCGTGTTTCCAGGCGCACCACATGTGGCTGCTGCAGTTGCAGCTCGGCAGAGTCCTCGATGGTGACAATGCGCTCGTTGTGGGGAATGAAACTGGACAGCACATTGAGCATGGTGGTCTTGCCACAGCCGGTGCCGCCCGAGATCAGCACGTTCAGCCGGCCCCGCACGATCGCCTTGAGCAGCAACGCGATGGCCGGGGTCAGGGCGCCCGCCTGGATCAGGCTGTCGGTATTGAGCAGGTCCACCGCAAAGCGGCGGATCGAGATACTTGGCCCATCGATGGCCAGCGGCGGGATGATCGCATTGACCCGCGAACCATCCTTGAGGCGGGCATCGACCAACGGCGAAGACTCGTCGATACGCCGGCCGAGGCTGGAGACGATGCGGTCGATAATGTTGAGCAGGTGCTGATCGTCGCGAAACCGCACATCGGTGCGCTGCAACTTGCCGAACCGCTCGACGTACACCGAGTCATGCCCGTTGACCAGAATGTCGGACACCGTGTGGTCGGCCAGCAGCGGCTCCAGCGGGCCAAGGCCAAGCACTTCATCGGTGATCTGCTTGATGATCAGTTGGCGGCTGACAGAGCTCACCGGCGCCGAATGCTCATCGAGCAGACGTTGGCAGATATCGCGGATCTGCCGCACGGCCTCGGCCTGCTCGAGCGAGTCGAGCAAGGACAAGTCCATGACCTTGAGCAGTTGCTGATAGGTCTTCTCCCGCCACTCGGCTTCCACCTGGGTGACCTGGCTTCTGGTTTCAAAAAGAACGTCCGGCGCTGAATGCTCCCAGGCCATCAACGCCTCAGCCGGATCCTTCGCAGCGCCACCCTGCTTCGACGGCGTCGATGCCTCGGGGGTGACTGCCTGTTTGCGCAAACGGTTACGGAAATCGCTAAGCATGGTTCACCCCCGAAAAACACGCTTGAAGGCGCGTTTGAACAGTCCGCTGTCAGTGGCCACCTGCTTGCCAACCAGTTCCTCGGCCATCCCACGCAGCGCCTGGGTGATCGCCGACCGAGGTGCTTGCAGGCCTAATGGCACACCCGTGTTCTGACTCTGGTTGATGACGCTGAAGTCATTGGGCAGCTTCACGATATTGGTGCAGCGCATCGCCTCGCCGATATCCTTGAGGCTGACCGGTGCCGCCTTGTCGTAGCGGTTGACCACCACCTCCAGCTGATTGCCACGTACGCCCAGGTCATCGCGCAGAATGCGCGCCAGGGAACTGGCGTCGCGCAGGTGGTTGACGCTCTGCTGCACCACGACGTACACCCGGTCCGCCTGCTCCAGCACTGACGCGGTGATGTGGTCGATCTGCCGTGGCAGGTCCGCCACGACCCAATCATAGTTGGCGCGCGCCAACTGCAGCAGCGCATCGAGCTGTTCGGCCTGGACATCCTGCGGCAAGCACAGCTCATTGGCGCGACTGCCAAGCACATGCAAGGACGGGCTGAAATGGCTGCAGAACCCGCGCAGTGCCACCCCGTCCATCTCTTTTATCTGCTGCAACACATCCAGTTGGGTGTGCGACTGCGCGACATCCAGGTGATGCGACACACTGCCAAACTGCAAGTCCAGGTCAAGCAACAGCGCGTTGCCCTTGAGGCTGAGCTGATGCGCCAGGTTACAAGCCAGTACCGTGCCGCCGGAGCCACCCTTGGCATTCATCACGGCGATCAGTTTCCCGGTTGCCGTACTGCTGGTCTGGGTCTCCATGACCATACGGTTCAAGGCTGCGATCAGCTCCGTGGCAACGATGGGTTCCGGCAGAAAATCGCGGGCACCGGCCTGCATTGCCAGGCGCATGCCTTCCCGATCGTCCAGCAGGCCGCACACCAACAGCGGCGGGCGTTCATGGGCCGGGCGTTGCAACAGGGCTGCCAGCTCCTCACGCCACAAGTGGCCAACGCGCAAGAGCAAGAAGTCGGGCTTCCGGTCCAGCCCGAAAAGCGGGTCGGAATGCCCATTGCTCACCTGGCGAACATTCACCTCCAGACCGGAGATGCGCTGACAGATTTCTTGCAACTGACGCAAGGCCAAGGCGTCGGAGCTGCTGATCAACAGACGCATCCCGGGCTTGATGGAGGTAGCGGATACGGAAGACTCCCTAAGATTCAGCATGGCGTGATCTCCGGTGCGACATCCGCCTCGGTATGACGCCCGAGGCTTTCGCGAGGTAAGGTCGCCTTGAATACTGGCAGGGTAATGGGCACCCCAAAACCTGGAATAAACAGGCTGAATTGAAAGTTCTGCAGGGTCAGCTGGACATAGCGGACAGCGGCAAACCCGGTGGCACTCACCAGATCACCGGGGTTGGCTACCAGCGCGCCGTTCTTGTCCAGGTAACGCAGGGTCAGGTCCCCGGTGTCCAGGTCGGCCAGCAGGGTACTGGCGCCACTGTTGCCGGCGCTGTTGAATATCGCCCGACGCAGCACTACCGGGTCGCTGATGTTGCAGACCGCTGCCAGACGTGCGCCACGCCGAACGGATTCATTCAGCACGTTCACGGTGTAGTACAACCGGCCTATTTCCAGCACCCCGAACAACAGCGTGAACAGCAATGCGCTGATGATCGCGAACTCTACGACGTAGACGCCTTCCTGCATGCCTCTGCGCTTCATCACAGTGCCCTCATCACGGTGGTGGCGACCAATGGGAAGTTCAGCGCCGTGCTGCCGCCAATAAAGGCAGGAATGCCGTTGGCGACCAGCGGGGAAAAGACAGAGCTGATGGTCACCTGCACGTGGTCGCTGGTGCCCGCCACCTTGGCCACCTGCACAGTGATGTTGGCCGGCATGCCGGTCAGGCTGCAGGGCGGCGCGGAAGGTGCACCGTACACCGCCACTTTCTTGGTCATGCACTCGAGATCAGCGCTCACCTCGACCTTGCCCAAGGTCGAGTTCCAGGCCTGGCTGGCGACGAAGCGCGCGGCATCACGGCTGCCTTGCAGCAGACTGTTGTACTGGTAAAGCATGCGGCCAAATTCGCCAAAGGCCAGCAAGGTCAGGAGCAACAGCGGCAGGGTGATGGTGAACTCGACGATTGCCACCCCTTGCTGGCGCTGCGCACGCTTGAGCCGGTGAAGTTCCATGACAGTTCCTCAGGAGTCGATGCTCGGTGTGCCACTGCCGTTGAGAAAGGTTTTGTACAGCTGGATGATCTGCGGGCCGGAATCATCCTGCGGCGTGGGCCCCGGCACACCGTCGCCCTCGCATTGCTTGACGAACTGGCCGAAGATCTGCGAATCCCCACCCGAGTTGTCGGCCGGCTGCACTACATAGAAGCAACCGAAACCGAGGACCGGAATCGAGGATGCCCCCGCGTTCTTGCCCGAGCAGTTGCCCACTACGATCTTCAGTATCCGCCGCTCGAAAACTCCGTTTGACTGGCACCCCGTCCCCCCGCCGGCGACACATGCGGCGCTCTGAGCGGCATAATCGTTGTAATCGAACAGCGACGTACCGCCAGCAGAGAGGTTGCCATTGCTCGAAGTGACAGGTTGGCCCTGATGCTCCAGTCGCGCCGGTGTGGTGCTGTCGTTGTACTTGATCTTCGGGTTGTCGTAGGTCGTCACCAGGTCGGGCGGATAGTCCGTCCCCTTGAACGACCCTGTGTAGTCGCCAAAGCGCGTATTCAAACCTTGAACGGAAGGGCCCACCGTGTTGCCTGGCTTGGTGTCGACGTTTTCCCCGACATTGCGGCAAACCGAGCCGCCGCCAGCCATGAGTTCGCCAACCTCCTTGCCGCCCGAGCCAAAATCGAGCAGCTGGAAATTGCCGGGGCCAATGGGGTCACTGTTCTTGGCGGCTGACTTCAAGACCTCCAGGTCACCGAAACGATAGCCCCAGAACATGCCCGCATCCGGGTTGTATTGAGCCGGGTTGCCACACACCAGCAGCGGCGCAAGATCGCATGGGCTGGTCGGGCTCGGCCCGGCGGTGGCAATCGCCGTCACGCTCTTGGCCCCCACGGTTCCCGTACCGATTGACTGGGCGAAGCTCCAGAAAAAACCCGCCAGTGAGTAATTCGATACCGAGACCCGCACATAAGTGGCATTGACCGGCCCCGGGAAGGAGAAAGGCCCATAGACATTGTCTGCCAGCTCCACCACGGCGAATGCTCCAGGGTTGCCGCCTATTGCCGTCAACAGTTCGTTGTTGCCTGCGGCCTTGGCATTTTCGTTCAGGGTGAAGAGCGCGGCGGCTCGCGCGGAACTGGCACTATTGCCAGAGCCCATCACCTGGCTCAGGGTCTTTGCGCCACTCAGGGCGGCAGCGTCCACAGCATTCTGCAAGCGTGTCTTGTTCAACAGCATGTGGCCCCCGTCGAGCACCAACGCTGCCATCATCAATATCGCTACCAGAGCGATCACGATCATGACAGTCACTGCCCCCCGCTGTTGGCCTGGCCGCGCGGTGAACATCCGTTGAGCTCGAGGAGACATGGTCACACCCTCAATCAGCGAGTTGAATCAGTGACTTGGATCTGGATCGGCTGACCGACCTGCTGCGCATCGCCAGTCGCCCCCCGATAACCATTGATCACATTCTCCAGCAATGGCCCATCGGCGCCGGCGGCAGGCAGTTCGGTGCCTGGGTTGGCGGCCACTTGCTTGTCGGCAATCTGCTGGTAGGTGGTCTGGTAGACGCTGTAGCCCAACGGACCAACGCGCCCTTCGTCATACGTCATGCAGCCGGACAACCCCGATACAAGCGCGCAACCCACGATCATGCTTTTCATGCTGGTTCTCTCCGATCAGTTCACATCATGGCCAAAGTTGCCACCGCTGACCCCGAGGCTGACGGGCACCGCGCGCCCAGGCTCACTGCCCTTGGTCTTGCCGAGCAGGTAGAAGTCCAGGTCACTGGGCTCGACGAACTTCTCGGTGGGCAGGCGCACCGCCTTGGCATCCACAGGCTTGGCGAGGTGCGGCGTCACCAGGATCACCAGTTCGGTTTCACCGTTGATGAACGATTGGCTGCGGAACAGGTGCCCGAGTATCGGCAGGTCCCCCAGCCCTGGGAAACGGCTGACGAAATCGCGGGTGTTCTCACTGATCAAGCCGGCAATGGCGATGGTCTGGCCATTGCCAAGTTCGACCGTGGACTCGGCACTGCGCTTGGTCAGCGACGGAATGACCTGGGTAACACCATCGCCCAGGACACTGCTCAGGCCCGTGTCCAGCACCAGCGAGTTGACGTTGGAAAGCTCGCTCACCGAGACATTCAGGTTGAGGTTGATGCGCCCGGAGTCGAGCACCACCGGCAGGAACTTCACCCCGACCCCGAATTCCTTGTATTCGACGGTGATGCCGTCATCCTCGGTGATCGGCACCGGGAACTCGCCACCTGAAATGAACTCCGCCTGCTGGCCGGTCAGCGTGGTGAGGGTGGGTTCAGCCAGCACTTTGGCCGAACCATTGTCCTTGGACGCCTCCAGCACCACGTTGAAGAGGAAATCGTCGGACAGGAACTGGGCGAACAACCCTTTGCCGCCACCAATCAACGAACCAGGCGAAAGGATCGACCCGCCACCGGGAGTCAGGCCCAGCCCTTGACCATTGTTGAACCCGCCACCGCTCCAGTTGCCGGAGGTGCCAAGGGCATTGAAGCGCACGTTGAGGTTCTTGATCAGGCTGCGCTGCATCTCCGCCACCTTGACTTCCAGCATTACCTGCTGGCTGCCACCGACACTGAGCAGGTTGATCACCTCCAGCGACTGGGTCGGCGTCGCCTCAGCAGCTTCACCCTTGCCTTGCACCACGCTGGCGGTTTGCGCGGCATAGGTCTTGGCAACCTTCATCGCCGTGTCCATGGCGGCAGCGCTGCGCACCTGGCCACGCAGCACCAGCGCGCCCTGGGCACTGAACACCTCGATGTTTTCCTCGGGCAGCAGCTGGTGCAGTTTGGTCTTGAGCCCGGTGAGGTCATGCACGACCTCCACATCCAGGGTCTCGATCAAGCGGTTGTTGCTGTCCCAAAGCAACACGTTGGTAGTGCCCAGAGAACGGCCGAGCAGGTAGAGCTGGGTCGGGCTGGTGATGAGGATGTCGGCAATATCCGGGTTGCCGACCGAGATTTTCCTGACCGGTGTACGAGCGCTGATCGTCCGCGACTTGTAGATGGGTACCTGGATCATGTTGGTATTGGCCGCCGGCATGGCGCTGTATCCCGCCCCCGGTCCTTCAGCCTGCGCCATGCCAGCGAACAGCAGCTGCGTACCCAGCCCACACAACAGGTACAGCCCTAGTCTCTGCAAAGTATTCATTGACTACTCCCTGCGAGGTGATCTTGTTCCTGCCGAAGGTTAGCTATTCGGAAGCCAGCTGCCTTAAAACCTTGCTTTTGCTATCTCGACTTCAGTCCCGCGGATGATGGTGACCGCGCCAACGCCACTGCTGCGATTCACCACCGGTTTTGGTTGCGGCCTGGCGGCTGGCGGCGCGGCCTTGGCCGGTTCGACAGTGGCAACGACTGGTGGCTGCTTCTGAGCGTCCAGCGGGTTGCGCAGGGCCAGTTGCAACCTCCCTTCCGATTGCGCCTTGACCAGGACCTCGGCCTCTTTGGCCGACATTTCCAGGGTCACGGCACGCACCACCACCGGTTGCGTCTTGTCCGTCCCCGCGGTCTGGTCCACGGCCAACACCCGCAAGTCCTGGAGGATGGTCGTGGACTCTGCTTCATTACTGCTGCCATTGCTTTGCCTGGTCGCCAGTACATCGACCCGGTTACCCGGCAAGAGGAAGCCCCCCACCCCGACCACGTCATCGACACGCACCGAAATGGCACGTTTGTCAGGAGCGATCAACGAAGCCAGGGTACTGCCACCCAGGTGCTCGGCCAGGCGTGCGCTGCGCAGGACATCGCCGCGCAGCAGGGCGAAGGTGGCGATCTTGCCCAGCACCTTTTCGTTGCTGTCGAAGGCATCATCGGGTACCGCATCCTTGGGCATGCGCACGATGGCAACCTGCTGGGCCTCGATCATCTGCCCGAACGGGATCTCCACCGTGGCGACCACCACGTTCTTCATGTTGTCATCCGGGGTGGTGTTGAGCCGCCCATTGAGCCAGTTGTTGGCCATCCAGGCGGCACCAAGCCCCAGGGTCAGGGAAACAGCAATCAGGGTAAGCGTACGGGCGCTCATGTCTGCAACTCCTTATCCGAGGAAGTCGATCTGAACGAAGTAGCTGTGCCAGGCCCATTCCAGCTCCTGCGGCGACAGCGGACCATCGCCGCCCTGGTATCGCTGGCGGTCGAGCGCCATGCTCAGCAGGTCGCGAGGGTGGCATGGCACCAGCGGCACGCCTTCGGCCTCGTACAGCGTCTGTAGCGCATAGCGCAACAGCGACGGATCGTAAGCCAGGCCCAGGCGTTCGCATTCCTGGCGCCAGATGCGTTCGTACTCATCGACTTTCAGGTAGCTGAACTGCAGCTTGTAGCCAATGCGCCGCAAGAAAGCCTCGTCAGCCAGCTCCAGCGGGTTGAGGTTGGTGGAGAACACCAGCACCAGATCGAACGGCAGCTCGCAATGACGCCCGCCGCCAAGGTTGAGGAAGTCGCGCTTCTCTTCCATCGGCACGATCCAGCGGTTGAGCAGTTCGGCCGGGGCCATGCGCTGGCGCCCCATGTCATCGATGATGAACAGGCCATTGCTGGCCTTGAGCTGCAGGGAGGCCTGGTACTGACGGGTAATGGGATCGAAACGGACATCCAGTTGCTCCATGCCCAGTTCGCCGCCGGTGATAACGACCGGGCGCTTACATCGCACCAGCCGGCGATCGATTCCTTCGTTGAGCAACAGGCTGTTCGGTTGGCTCTCTTCCTCCAGGCGCTGATGCACCTGGGGGTCATACACCTCGATGACCGACTCGTTGATCTCTATGGCATGAGGGACCCAGATGTATTCGGCGAACAGGCGAATCAACCGGCTGCTGACGTAGGTCTTGCCGGTGCCTGCGGGGCCGTAAATCATGATTGCGCGCCCGGAGTTCAGCGCTACGCCCAGTTGATCGAGCATGCTCTCCGAAAGCACGACACCGGTGAAGGCCGTATGCATGTCCTGCGTAGTGATGCGGCCATGGTGAATGGTCTGCAGCTTGAGCAGGTCACGGTAGGCACTTACCGGGAAGGGCGCCGCGCCGATGTAGCCGCTGCGCGCCAGTGCATCACGGGCGGTACCGCGACCACGTTCGGTCAAGCCGTAGCGCAGCACCTGCCCCCCCGTTTGCACACCGACCTGGCCCAGTACTTCGACGCGGCCATCCTTGCGCAGAAAGGCCAGCACTTCTTCCACCACCGCACCGGTCAGCGCCAGGCGCTCCACCAGACGCGACAGGTCCAGCGTACCGGCGTCATGCAGGTGCTTGCACAACAAATCACCGAGAAAGCTTTCTGCCAGGCCAGTCTCGCGAACCGTACGTGGCTGAGGTGCCAGGCCCTGCACTGCGTCCTTGGCACAGGCGCAGGCACCACTGTCTCTGAGTGCGTACATTGTTAGCCTCCCAGGCTATAGGCCAAGCGGTTGCCAATAAAGGCTGACAAGGGTTCCGGACAGGATCGCGACTGAATAAGGGAACGGTTTACCTGCCACCTCATCCGCCTTCGGCGCAAAATAGGCCTGCGCAGTCAAGATCAACCAGTAGCGTTCTAACGTCTGTTTCAACTGTCCGCGCAGGAGCACTATCAACATCCCGCACACGCCACCGGCGATCAGGCTAAAAAGTGCTGCTGAAAGTGCGTCAGGCGGTGTAAGAAAACTACCGACCATGGCCATAAGTTTGACGTCGCCGGCTGCCATGCCCCCCAGCGCGTACATCGGAATAAACACGGCAAATCCGATAAACATACCCAGTACGCCATAACCTAGCCCGGTAATTTCTGCGGAATAAACCTGGCCCGCCAACCCCAACCCCAACCCCAGCAAGACCAGAAAGTTGGGAATGCGGTGGTTACGAAGATCCCCGACCACCGCAATACCCAGCAGCCCTAGCAGCACGACAATGGCGAACAGAGACTCTGCTGACATTGCTGCATCCCCCTTGGGGCTTAGTTAAGAATGAGTTCAAGGGGCAGCGGTGCCTCCAAGCGCAGTGATCAGCCCGTTGATTTTCCCCTTGACCGCGGTTCCCAAGTTGGTGAACGCAGTAATAAGGGCGAGGGCAACCAACCCACCTGCTACCGCATATTCCACGACGGTCAGGCCATCTTCATCTTTGACGAACTTCATCAACGAAGCCTTGAAAGTTTGCATATTCATTTCGCTCACCTCGCTAAGGACATTATTTTTATTCCCAGGCAGTGGTGTTTTGCACTACCTGTTGGGAATCCTAGTCAGAGGGTGACAGTGGTGGTTAGGAGATTTTTGCGAATCGCTAGGACTTTTTTGCGGCCATTTGCCAGCATCGAAAAAAGTGACAGGCCACCAGGGAAACAAGCGGGAAAGGATAATGTGAGAAGCACTTTCGAACGCATTTGCACTCGATTCAGCATAAGCGTACGGCCCACTCAGTCAAAGGCGACAAGCGGTCGTTCTGGCCAAACACCAACAAAAATCCGCAGCCCGTCTAACATCAGGGCTTTAGACAACACATAGAACGCAATAGACAAAAACTAGCTAGCCTAATAACCAAATCAATCGGCGAGCTGATGGCATGTTGTCAATACTGCAGCACGTAGGGACACCCTCAGGAGCAGGTTAAGTCATGATGTCTAACCCGGGCAAAAAGCCCCTGTTGTTGTGGTTCGATCTGACACGTGATCGCTCCACCGAAGCCTTGATGGCACAGTTCAGTCATGTCTGCGATTGCAAGCTGGCAAAGACGGTCGCGCATTCCGAACGTCAGCAGGCAGACATGATCTGCATGCATTTCGATCGTCCCGACACCCTGAACCTCAACCTGCTCCTTGAGGTAAAACGCAGCTCGCCTGCCATCCCGATCACCATGCTCACAGTGCAGCACTCCGAAGAACTGGCCGTCTGGGCCATGCGTTCGCGTGTCTGGGAATATCTGGTATTGCCGCTTACAGCCAGCGAGATGAGTCGCTACCTCGGCGTCCTGAAGCAGCTTTGCGAAGTCCGCCGCACTATCAAGAGTCAGGGCAATTCGCAGCAGATCGACCATCTACCGTCGCTGCCCGACAGCATTCGCCTGACTGGCGAACACCACAAGCACCAGGCGCTCAGCAAGGTGATGCCGTACATCGACCAGCATTTTCGCGAATGCATCGATCAAAAGGACCTGGCGCAGCGCTGCGGAATGACTACCGCTCGCTTCAGCCGCCTGTTCAAGGAGGTCAACGGCGTGGGGTTTCTGGATTACATCCTGAGCAAGCGCATGAACCTGGCCATGGACCTGCTGGTCAACAGCCAGATGCCGATTACCAGCATCGGCTATGAGGCAGGTTTCAAGGACCCGTCCTACTTCGCCCGCGCCTTCAAGCAGGTCAGCAACTGCACGCCCAGCG
>Ga0247821_10000610_pt1 | contig 19832 bp, 17 predicted proteins | sample 13C_Glycerol_Day_FD_192481 | JGI IMG/M metagenome (GOLD analysis project Ga0247821, IMG submission 192481) | Soil microbial communities from agricultural site in Penn Yan, New York, United States - 13C_Glycerol_Day14 | ecosystem: Environmental > Terrestrial > Soil > Agricultural land | place... | reverse complement strand
GGCCTTCGCCGTTGTTGCCATAGACGGCCGCGCTGGAGGCAAACAGCACCCGCTTGATGCCATTGAGGCGCATGGCTTCGCAGACATTCAAGGTGCCGATGAAGTTGCTCTGGTGAGTTTTCACCGGGTCGTCCACCGAGGCCTGCACCGAGGCAACGGCGGCCAGGTGCACAACGGCCTGGCATCCCGCAGCGGCTCGCTTGACCAGTTCAGCGTCGGCTACATCACCCTCGATCAACTCAAGTTTGGGGTGGTCCATTTGCAGGTTGCTGGCTTTGCCGGTGGAAAGGTCATCGAGGATCCGTACCGCATAGCCTTTTTCCAGCAACGCATCACTCAAGTGAGAACCGATGAAACCGGCGCCACCGGTGATCAGAATTGGGGCATCAGCCATGACGATAGAATCGATCCAGTAGGGGCGGCAAACCCGAGCGCCAGGCGCGGGGTTTGATACCGAAAGTGTGCAGGATTTTCTTGCAGGCCAGCACTGCGTGTTGCGGTTCTTCGCTGGCATCCGGGCGCGCGGCGTGGGCCTGTGCAGTGGGTGCGGTCACTGCCAGTTTGTGCAGTTGCGCCGCCTCACTGAGGATAGCCTGACCGAGCGCCAGCGGCGTGGTGGCTTCATTACCGGCGTAGTGATACGTTCCCCACAGCGGCGCGGCGCAATCGAGCTGCTTGAGCACCGAAAGAATCACCCGCGCAGCGTCGTCCACCGGGGTTGGATTGCCGCGGCGGTCGTCGGCCAGCAACAATTCCTGGGGCTGCTCGGCGCGCGTCAGGAAGCGCCCTAGCACGCCATCGATACTCTCATCGAGCAACCAGCCAAAGCGCAGCATCACATGCTGCGGACAGGTTGCCCGGACACTCTGCTCAATCCGCCAGAGTGCCTGGCCACGCTGACCGAGCGGCACCGGCTCATCCTTCTCGCTGTACGCAGTGGCACGCGAGCCATCAAAGACCCGATAGCTCGACGGCTGGACCAGAATGATGTTGTGGTGCTGACACAGCTCAGCCAGACGCTCCACCGATCGTTCCTGCTGGGCCAAACGCTTTTCGCTGACCGACTCGGCCTGGAACCAATCGAAGTAATAGGCCAGGTTCACCAGGGCATCAGGACGGGTGTCGTCCAGCAGCTGGGTTAGGCTGGCCGGATCCCAGCCGTGCTCTGGCGGTCGTGGAGCCAGAAAGCCGATATCTTCCTCGGCCCCGAGGCGAATCAGCGCTTGCCCAAGGGCATTTCCACCACCCAACAGCATCAGGCGCATTCGCATAGAGTCAGCAGGTCCGATCAGATTGATTGAGGGAAAGGGTTCATTTTGCTTTTTCCAGCTGGGGAAGTCCAACGCTGGCCTGCCAAAGCGCTACTTGCGTCTGGTGTTCACGCATTTCTACTTCCAACGGCGCCATTTAGGAATCTACCTATAGTGCATGCGGAATCATCTGACCGCCCTGAATGGATTTTACCGAGTTGAATGACGGGTTCATCCATTCGCCGACTGCCAGGTCTTCCGCTTGGCATCCGGTCGATTCGGATTCCCCAATAAGATCAACAACAAGGAATGTTTGCTCATGCAGGATTCGGACGTTGTGAAATGGTGCACCCTCGCTCGTTTGCCTTTGACATCGATAACCTGGGCCAGCAGGTGCGCCTGTTCGGCTACTCCCGCTTCGCCCAACCGATTGTGATCACACAAGACCCGCTACTGGTTCGTGGCTGACACCGGAGACCGCCCCAATGCTGGAAATCGATATCACTTTGTTACTGACCCTGGCCAGCGTGGCCCTGATGGCTGGCTTTTTCGATGCCATTGCCGGTGGGGGTGGCCTGATCACCTTGCCCGTCCTGTTCGTCGCCGGCATTGACCCCTTGGCAGCAATCGCCACCAACAAGTTCCAGGCGGCGTCAGCCACCGTGTCAGCCACCTATGCCTTTACCCGTAAAGGCATGATCGACTGGGCCAGCGGCTTGCCCATGGCCGCTATGTCGTTCGCGGGTGGCGCCTTGGGAGCTTTGTCTGTGAGCCTGGTGCCAAAGGCACTTCTTCAGGCCTGTGTGCCGGTGCTGCTGATTCTGGTCGCCGCCTACTTCGCCTTCAGCCCCAAACCGGACGATCATCAGCGCAAAGCGAAGATCACCATCAGCCTGTTTTGCCTGGCTGTGGCGCCAGTCATTGGCTTTTATGACGGTGTATTTGGCCCCGGGGTTGGCTCGTTTTTCATGCTTGCCTGTGTCATTTTGCTCGGCCAGCCCTTGCTGCAAGCGGTGTGTAATAGCAAGCTGCTGAACGCGGCCTGCAACCTTGGTGCGCTATCGGTGTTTTCCCTGAGTGGCGCAATTGTCTGGCCGCTTGCACTGGCGATGGCGGGCGCGGCTTTTGTAGGTGCGCAATTGGGCGCACGGTGTGCCGTGCATTTCGGCCCTAAACTGATCAAGCCGTTGTTGGTCTGCGTGTGCTGCATCATGGCGCTAAAGCTATTGCTCAGTGCAGATAATCCGCTCGGCGAATGGCTACAACTTCAGTTCTTTTAGGCGGTGTCCATGCAACTCGACACGGATTCAACACAACGCTCTGCCTGGCAATACGATGAACCCAGCCCTGGAGCCGAGCGGTTTATCACCGAAACGTTCGACACCTATCAGCAACAGGCGCGGTTGCTGATTCCCGATGAGGAGCGCGCACCACCGCTGTTCGTCGTCGGTGGCGCACAATCAGACTTCACCCGGCTCAACCCCCTGCTCTACCGCCTACAGGCGATGGGTATCGGTTCACTGACTGCCAACCTGTCAGGGCACAGTCTGGCCAGCGAGCCCGGTGCACGCGCGCCTTCGCTTGCCACCAACCGTGAAGAAGCACTGCGCTTTCACCGGCATCTCGCACCGCGCTGCCATACCGTGATCGGTCATAGCTTGGGCGCTGCGATTGCCCTAAAGCTGGCAGCGCAGCAAGCGACTGTGGATAAGTTGATTCTCATCTGCCCCGCCGTCTATCCCGACAGCGCCCACGACGCGCCCTTTGGCCCGGCCTTCAAGTCGGCAATCAGCCAGCCCTATGGCTTTCTGGACTGCGATAGTTTCGAGTTTCTGCGCCAATTCACCGGCCGGGTATTACTGGTGATGGGGGAGTTCGATGGGCTCAACTCTCAGGCCCACGGGCAAGGTGCCGGTACGTCAGCCGGCACCCTCTGGTTGGCCGGTGCGCAACGTTACAGTCCGATTCCGGAGGAAGTTACCCGCACCCTGCTCAAATCGGTGCCTCCGCCGCATCTGGAATGCTTGTTGCTCTCCAACTGCGATCACGGCATCGCCGCACATTTGCGCAGTACACCAGGGGTAGCGGATCAGGTGGCGCAGACGGTGGCCGAATTCATTCTGGCCGACAGCTGATCGCAAAGGCGAGATCAAAGCAGTAGAAAATGGCGGAAGGCAGCGGGAGTCGAACCTGCCCGGGAACGGCTGCCGTCCCCAACCGGGTTTGAAGCCCGGCCGCGCCACCGGGCGCGATTGCCTTCCATGAATCACTCTCCTGGCGATTGTGCCAAGGCGTTGTCGGCTCGAATTTGACGCCGATCAGCCATACGTCGGGTCAGGCCGATACGATCAAAGTACTCCAGCACCTGAACGCTGCGCTTGCGACCGATCCCTAGCACATCACGAAAGGCGGCCACTTGCACCACCGGATCGTCGCTGGCCAGCTGCAAGAGCATAGCTGCCATTTGTCGGATTGTGGCTTGAGGATAAAACAGATCACGCACCACCTGGTGCACCTGCCCCAATCGCGCCAACTTGCGCAGCAACAGACGAACCTGCGCCTCCTCTTGCGCAACGGCCTTGGCCAAGTCACGGACCCAGGGCGGATCGAATCGCCCTTGCTCAAGCAACGGCTGTAATTGCAGCCACAGCGCTGCATCGGCATCACTCAGGCGAATCTGATGTTCGGGTAGATGCAGCCACGGGCCGTTGCCAACAATGGCGCCACTGGCGAGCAACTCATCAAGCAGGCTGATAAAAGCTGGACGCTCCAGCGCCAAGGCGGCAAACCGGCGCAGCCGGTCCCGATCCGGTCCAAGCTGGTCCGGCTCCTGCTGATGAAACAGCGCCAGTTGTGCCAGCATCGTCTGCTTTAACGCCTGCCATCGTGCAGCGGTAAACAACAACGGCCCCTGACGCGTGGCGATGACCTGCACATCGGTGGGCAATTCCCAGCTGCTGCGCAGGCGATTGAACTGACGCTCCAAACGCTGTGGATCGAGACCAACTTCGTCATTGGCCAGCAGCGGCGGCAAGGCCTGTTCCAGGCTGTCGACACTGGTCAGCGCCTGCAACTGCGCCAGACGCGCCGCGCTGCGCCGCTGTCGCGCCGGAGGATACGGATCAAGCACCCGACCACCGCCGAGGGTCCGCTGAGCACTGTGGTCTCGCAGGACCAGACGGTCACCATGCACAGCCTGCAGCGGCGCGTTGAGTTGCAACTGGGCAAACATCCGGCCACCGGGAAGCAGCAGCTCTCCCTGCAGCAACGCCACCCGTGCACTGACATCCTGAGTGCCCAAATGCACATGGACCGGGCTGAAATGGGTAAAGCTGCGGATTTCACTGGCCAGTAATTGCAGCTCGATATCCACCCTCTGCGTCGGCCCGTGCAGCCATTCGGCGAGCAACCAGTCACCGCGACGAATCTGCGCAAGCTCCAGGCGCTCGGCGCTGATGTTCAACGCCACCCGTTGCCCCGCCCAGGCTTCGGCTACTCGCTGGTTCTGTGCATGCAGACCGCGCACCCGCACCGATTTTCCGCTCCTGCCCAGCACCAATGTATCGCCCAGTTGCACCTGGCCATCGAGCGCGGTACCGGTGACCACGATACCAGCACCGGTCACGGCAAACGCACGGTCGATGGCCAGGCGAAAACCGCCCCGGCGGCTACGCTCGTGGGCCACACGCTGAGCTTCAATCAAGGCCTCACGCAGGGCATCGACACCTTCGCCAGTGACACTGGACAGTGGAAATTGTGCAGCATTGGCATAGGGCCCAGTCGCCAGCAGGAGACTGACTTGCGCCTGAACCTCAAGGACCCGACTCGGCTCAACCCGATCGCATTTGCTGATGGCGACCAATGCCCGAGGAATCCCCAACAACTGTACGATGGCCAAGTGTTCGCGGGTCTGCGGCATCACGCCGTCATCGGCGGCAACCACTAGCAGCACTAGGTCGATGCCCTGGGCTCCGGCCAGCATGTTGTGGATAAATCGCTCGTGGCCGGGCACGTCGATAAACCCGGTCAAGGGCGCCCCCGGCTGCAGGCTCGCATAGCGATAACCGAGGTCGATGGTCATGCCACGTTCGCGTTCTTCGCGGCGATGATCGCCCGCCTGACCGGTCAGCGCTTCGAGCAACGACGTCTTGCCATGGTCGATATGCCCTGCGGTGCCAACGATCACCTCGGCGCCTCCGCCAGGTGCAAGTCCGGCAATTGCGCCAGCCAGCCCACCTCATCATCCAACTGGCGCAAGTCGAGCCATAGGGCGTCATCATCAATACGTCCGAGCACCGGGATCGGCAGCGCTCGCAAGGCCTCTTCAAGGCCGCGTAAGCTGCGCCCGCGCAAGCGCTTGGACAGTTGCGGGCGCAGGCACAAGGCAGCGCTGGGTAAACGCGCCACCGGCTGGCTGCCACTGCCAATCATGCTCAGGGCAGGCACTGCAGCGACATCCCAGTCGGCGCCCAAACGCTGCCCCAGCACCGGCGCCAGACGCTGCGCCTGGGCCAGGATCTCGGTCTGGGGGCGGGTCAACAAGCGCAGGCTAGGCAGCCGTTCAGCCAGCAGGTCAGGGTTTCGATACAAGCCCAGCACCGCCTCCAGCGCGGCGAGCGTCAGCTTGTCGACCCTGAGTGCGCGCTTGAGGGGGTTCTTCTTGATCTTCGCAATCAACGCCTTGCGTCCGACAATAATGCCGGCCTGTGGACCGCCGAGCAGCTTGTCGCCACTGAAGGTGACAATGTCTGCGCCATCAGCCAAAGCTTGTCGAACCGTCGGTTCGGCTGGCAGCCCCCAGCGGGTGAGGTCCAGCAAGCTGCCGCTACCCAAGTCCTCCAGCAACGGTAAGCCGTGCTGATGGGCCAACTGTGCCAACTGTGCCGTAGCAACCTGGGTGGTGAAGCCCTGGATGCTGTAGTTGCTGCAGTGCACTCGCATCAGCAGGCCACTGCGCGGGCCGATGGCCGCTTCATAGTCGCGGGCGTGGGTACGGTTGGTGGTGCCTACTTCATGCAGCTTGACCCCGGCCCTGGCCATGATGTCCGGTATGCGAAAAGCGCCGCCGATCTCAATCAGTTCACCACGGGAGATGATGCCTTCCTTGCGCGCGCCCAGACTGTTGAGCGCCAGCAACACCGCCGCTGCGTTGTTATTGACCACCGTCACCGCTTCAGCACCCGTGAGCTCGCGGATCAGCCCTTCAATCAGGTCATCGCGATCACCGCGCTTGCCGGTGGCCAGGTCGAACTCGAGGTTCAGTGGGTAACGGGCAGCCATTTGCACTGCATCAATGGCTTCCTCGGGCAGCAGCGCCCGCCCCAGGTTGGTGTGTAGCACGGTGCCGGTAAGGTTGAACACTCGCCGCACCTGGCTGCGGTGCTGGGCAGCAAGGCGTTCACCGGTACGGCCGGCCAGTACTGAGGGCGCCAGCTCGGCAGCATCCAGCTGGCCTTGGCGAGTGGGTTCGCGTAGATCGTCGAGCAACTGGCGCAATGTGGCCAGCACGGAATCACGGCCGTAGCGGTCGATCAGCGGCTGGCAAGCAGGGTGACGCAATAGGGTATCGATAGAGGGCAGGCGTGCAGGAAGAGCAGTGACATTCGCAGGCATTCAAAAACTCCGGCCATTTCCACTGTGGGAGCCGATGTTGCCAGCTCCCACCCCACAAAAACCTCAGTGTAGACGCTGAACTCACTCCCCTCCCGGCGCCAGCATCAGGTTCGGTGCCAGCCGCTGATAGCCTTCCTGGTCCAGACGCAGGTCCAAAGCCAGGCTTGCCAGATCCGCCGACAAGGCCTCGGCCTCGGCGTCACATTCCAGGTACAACTGTTTCAGATAGCTTTTACAGCCCGGGCAGCATTCCGCCCGTAGCGGCGCCTTACCCGCAGCATAGCGATCATCCTCAAGGCTGAAGTAGGTAAGCCCTTTGCTCTGTTCGCAATAGACGCATTTGACCCGCACCACATGCCACTCACAGGCACACAATGAGCACACCAGATAGCGCAGGCCGTTGTACTTGCCACGATGACGGATTACCCCAGCCATTGCCGGCGAACCACAGCCTGGACACTGACAGAGGCTGTCGCCAGCCTTGAGTTCAGTGTTCGGCAGGCTCAGCAGCCAATGACTCCAGGCCGCCTGCAAGGCAGCCCCGAGAAACGGCACCAGGGCTGCTGGCACCGCACTGAACTGTCCGGTGAGCAAGGCGATGCCCCAAAGCTTGCGCTGTTCGACACTGGCATCATGCAAGGTGCTCACTGCAGCACCCAGCTCGACGCTGGCAGGTGCGTGATAGCGCTGCAACAACGCATCCAGATAAGCCAGCCAGTGCCCTTCGCGCACCAGGCTGTCAGCGGCCAGTGGCGGCAAGCCGTGCTCCAGGCACAGACGCTGACGCTCAGTTTCGGCAGGTGCTGGCACAGGTGGTTGATCGAGCAGGCTTTGCTGGATGCGGCACAGCTCGGCTATCAAACGCAGGTAATCACCTAGCGCGTTGCCCTCGGCGAGGCTGTCCAGCCGGGCCGCGCGCAAGGCGAACAGGTTGGCGGGCGGCAGGTAGAGAAACGGCGGCGTGCTGGCCGCCGCTTCGATCTGCCCAGGTTCAAGAATGGTGCTCAAGTGGTCATCCTTTTTTGCCTATCTGCGAGTCCGGCGGATCCTCGCGGGTTACTTCCCGATACCACAGTTCATGATGCTTTTTCGCCCAGGCGCGACTGACCCAACCATGCAACATCGCGCTGACCGAGCCCTTGATCCAGATCCCGGCGTAGATGTGCACAATGATGCTCAACACCAGCACAAAGGCCGCCAAGGCGTGCAGCAACGTTGCCAGGCGAATCGAGCCGATATCGAAGTACTGGCTGAACCAGGCCCTCCAGATCACTACACCACTGATCAACAGTACCAGCATGCACAGCAGCAGCGTCCAGAACAGCAGCTTCTGACCGGGGTTGTACTTGCCGATGGGGGGAACGCCCTCCTCTTCGTTGCGCATGACCCGGTCGATGCGACGTAGCCACAAGCGATCATTACCACTGATGAAGTTGGCGCGCCAAAAGCGAAACACCAGGCCGAGGAAAAACACGAACATCGCCAGCCCCAGAAACGGATGCAGGATCCGCGTCCAAGGCCCGCCACCGAACAGGTGGCTGAGCCAGAACAGCGCCGGATGAAACAGCGCCAGCCCTGACAACGCGGCGACAATGAACAGGATCGCCACTATCCAGTGGTTAGTCCGCTCATTGGCGTTGTAGCGCAGGATGGGTTTGTCGTTCATGGCCGTTCCTCCCCTTGCGCACCTGGCTTGTTCGGGTCAAACACATGCACGGTCGGATCCACCACATGCACACTGGTATCCGGCGCGCGTGGGTGCTCGTCCTCCTCGACCCGGTTCGGGCCGATGCGCACATAGTGGAAGAACCCGGCCAATACCGCCGCGCCCATGGCCAGCAGCGCCAGCGGTTTGCTCACGCCTTTCCACAGCCCTACCAGCGGGCTGATCACCGGTTGGTCCGGCAGGCCGGCGTACAGCTTGGGTTGATCAGCGTGGTGCAATACGTACATCACATGGGTCCCGCCGACGCCATCGGGGTCATACAAACCGGCGTTGTCGAAACCGCGCGACTTGAGGTCGACGATGCGTTCGGCGGCGTGCTCCTTCATGTCCTCCTTGCTGCCGAAAACGATGGCCCCCGTTGGGCAGGTCTTCACACAGGCCGGCTCCAGCCCTACCGCGACACGGTCGGAACACAAGGTGCACTTGTAGGCCTTGTGGTCTTTCTGCGAAATCCGCGGAATGTTGAACGGGCAACCGGTGATGCAATAGCCGCAACCGATGCAGTGGTCCTGATTGAAGTCGACGATGCCATTGGCATGCTTGATGATCGCACCTGGGCTCGGGCAGGCCTTCAGGCAGCCAGGCTCGGCGCAGTGCATGCAGCCATCCTTGCGGATCAGCCACTCCAGGTTACCGTCGGTGTTTTCATGTTCGGTAAAGCGCATCAAGGTCCAGGTTTCTGCGCTCAGGTCTTGTGGGTTGTCGTAGGTGCCATAGCTGTGACCCACCTCGTCACGCAGCTCGTTCCACTCTGAACAAGCCACCTGACACGCCTTGCAGCCGATGCATTTGGTAGTGTCGATCAGCTTGGCCACCTCCTCCTGATGGCGGATCGACGGCGGCGCAGTGGTGGTGGCCGAACGGGCAATGATGTCTTGGCTAGCCATCAGATTTTCTCCACGTTGACCAAGAACGACTTCGATTCCGGCGTTTGGGTATTGCCGTCACCGAGGAACGGCACCAGGGTGTTGGTCAGGTAGCCGTGCCGGGTCACTCCGGTAAAGCCCCAGTGCAGCGGAATGCCAATCTGGTGCACGGTCTGGTTGTTGACCTGCAGCGGACGAATCCGCTTGGTCACCACTGCCACGGCTTCGATATGCCCGCGCTTGCAGGTGACGCGCACCCGGTCGCCAGCAGCAATGCCTTTCTCTTTCGCCAGCACCTCGCCGATTTCGACGAACTGCTCCGGCTGGGTCACGGCGTTGATCGGACAGTGTTTGGTCCAGAAGTGGAAGTGTTCGGTGAGCCGGTACGTGGTGGCAGCGTACGGGAAGTCCTTGGCTTGCCCCAACGTGTCCCAGACCGAATCGAACACCCGCCCCGCCGGGTTGCTGATCGCCTTCTTGTTGTTCGGGTGCAACGGGTTGACCCCGATGGGTGTCTCGAACGGTTCGTAATGCTCCGGGAACGGCCCTTCGGCCATTTTGTCGAGGGCAAAGAAGCGCGCTACACCCTCGGGGTTCATGATGAACGGATTCATCCCGGCTTCCGGCGGCACATCGACCTTGAAGTCTGGCACGTCGGTACCGCCCCAGGTTTTGCCGTTCCACCACACCAGACGCTTTTCCGGCGACCAGGGTTTGCCCTGCACATCCGCCGATGCCCGGTTGTAGAGAATCCGCCGGTTGGCAGGCCACGCCCAAGCCCAGCCCAGGTTCTGCTTCATGCCGAATGGGTCAGCGTTGTCGCGCCGGGCCATCTGGTTGCCCTGCTCGGTCCAGCTACCACAGAAGATCCAGCAACCAGAGGCGGTACTGCCATCGTCCTTGAGTTGTGCGAAGCCGGCCAACTGCTGCCCGGCCTTGATCGTCGCCCCGCTGGCATCAGTGACGTCTGCGACTGCGTAACCGTTGAACTCCTTGGCAATTTCTTCCGGGGTCGGCTCGTGGGCCACCTTATACGGCCAGTTGAGCTTGAGAATTGACTCGGCCCAAGCGCCACCCTCGCGTTGATAACGCTCACGCAGGCGCAAGAACAGCGCACTCATGATCCACACGTCGGTGCGCGCCTGGCCGGGGCCTTCAGCGCCCTTCCAGTGCCATTGCAACCAACGGCTACTGTTGACCAACGAGCCGTCTTCTTCGGCAAAGCAGGTGGTAGGCAGACGAATGACTTCGGTTTGCACGTTCGCCGAATCGACATCGTTGTACGGCCCGGCATTACGCCAGAACTCCGACGTTTCGGTGGCCAGCGGGTCCATCACCACCAGCCACTTGAGTTTGCTCAACGCAGCGGTGACACGGTTCTTGTCCGGCAAGGCGGCAATCGGGTTGAAGCCCTGGCAGAAGTAACCGTTGACCTGTTCCTTGGCCATCATGTCGAACATCTTCAACACGTCGTAACCGGGGATATCCAGCTTCGGCAGGTAGTCGAAGGCCCAGTTATTCTCAGCCGTGGCATTAGCGCCATACCAAGCCTTCATCAGGCTGACATGGAACTTGCCGTAGTTCTGCCAGTAGGACATCTGCCCCGGCCGCAGCGGCTTGGAAGCGCGCTTGGCAATGTAGGCGTTGTAGTCCTGTTCACCATCCGCCGGCAGGGTCAGGTAGCCCGGCAGCAAGTTGGACAGCAGCCCCAAGTCCGTCAGCCCCTGAATATTGGAGTGGCCGCGCAACGCGTTGACCCCGCCACCCGGCATACCAACGTTGCCCAGCAACAACTGGACCATCGCCGCACTGCGGATGATCTGTGAGCCGATCGAGTGCTGGGTCCAGCCCAAGGCATAGAGAATCGTCATGGTCTTGCCCGGTTTCGAGCACGTGGCGATCTCTTCCCAGACCTTGCGCATGCTGTCCACCGGCATGCCACAGATCTGACTGGCCAACTCCGGCGTGTAGCGGCTGTAGTGCTGCTTCATCAGTTGGAACACACAACGCGGGTCTTGCAGGGTCGGGTCGACCTTGGCAAAACCGTCTTCACCGATTTCATAGCTCCAGCCGGACTTATCGGTGTAATTGCGCTTGGCTGCGTCGTAGCCGCTGAACAAGCCGTCCTCGAAGCTGTAGCCCTGTTTGACGATGAACGACACGTCGGTGTAATTGCGCACGTACTCGTGCTGAATCTGGTCAGTGCTGATCAGGTAATTGATCAGGCCGCCCATGAAGGCGATATCCGTACCGGTACGAATTGGCGCGTAATAATCGGCCACCGATGCAGTTCGGGTAAAACGCGGGTCGACCACGATCAGCCGAGCCTTGTTATGGGCTTTGGCCTCGGTTACCCATTTGAAGCCACACGGATGGGCCTCTGCAGCGTTGCCACCCATCACCAGGATCAGATTCGCGTTAGCGATATCGGTCCAGTGGTTGGTCATGGCACCACGGCCGTACGTCGGGGCAAGACTTGCCACCGTCGGGCCGTGTCAGACACGCGCCTGGTTATCAAACCCCAGCATGCCAAGACTGCGAATAACCTTGTGGGTCATGTAGCCGGCTTCGTTGGACGAAGCTGAAGCGGCCAGAAAGCCTACGCTCAGCCAGCGATTGACCGTCTGTCCCTGGGCGTTCTTCTCAATGAAGTTGGCGTCGCGATCGGCCTTCATCAAATCGGCAATGCGATCGAGCGCGTCATCCCAGGACACCCGGGTCCATTCCTTGCTGCCCGGCTTGCGTACCTGAGGGTACTGCAGGCGGTTAGGGCTGTGGATAAAGTCGAGCAGACCGGCGCCTTTCGGGCACAGGGTGCCGCGGTTCACCGGGTGGTCGGCATCGCCTTCAATATGAATGATGTTTTGCGCAACGTTCTTGGCCGCATCCCCCTGGCTGTACATGATCAAGCCGCAGCCGACGGAGCAATATGGACAGGTGTTACGGGCTTCTTTGGTATGCGCCAGCTTGAAGTGACGCACCTGCTCGGCGAAGGCCGGTGTCGGGGCCATGCCCAACGCAGCCAGGCTCGAGCCTCCAAGGCCAATAGCGGCGACCTTGAAGAACTGCCGACGGTTGAGATCCATCGTGCACTCCTGATCAGGTGGTGGACGCGCGGGACGTTGCCGGCGTCTCTTGAACGATCACGGTGGTGACGTTTGTAGCAGTCACCAGTTGATACTGTAGTCAAGAATCAGGCAACGGGTGGTGAAAGCGACGCAATCGGTTGCGACAGGTCAATAAAAAAGGCCTGTAGCTCAAGCTACAGGCCTTTACGATCAGACACGGGCGTGTCAAATCAGAACGGAATATCGTCATCAAAGCTGTCGAAATCCGGAGCTGGCTGCGGTGCGGCCTGCTGAGGCGCCGGACGCTGCTGCGGAGCCGACTGCTGTGGACGCGGAGCCTGCTGGCGTGGCGCCTGGTTGTAGTTGTTGCCACCCTGCTGCTGCGCGCCATCCTGGTTCTGTGGACGGCCGCCGAGCAGCTGCATGGTGCCCTGCATGTCGACGATGATTTCGGTGGTGTAACGCTTGATGCCGTCTTTTTCCCACTCGCGGGTCTGCAGCTTGCCCTCGATGTAAACCTGCGAACCTTTACGCAGGTACTCGCCGGCGATCTCGGCAACCTTGCCGAACATCGACACGCGGTGCCACTCGGTGCGCTCGACCTTCTGGCCAGTCTGCTTGTCAGTCCACTGCTCGCTGGTAGCCAGGCTCAGGTTGGTCACGGCGTTACCGTTGGGCAGGTAGCGGACTTCTGGATCCTGACCGCAAGTACCGACCAGAATGACTTTGTTAACCCCACGGGCCATAACGTTCTCCTAGGCTTCGCACGTTGAGGAGGCTGGGTTTACCAGACGCTCCAGGGTCGTGCGATCCAAAATTTGTGTATCAAGTTTGATATAGATGGCGGCTTCATCGGCTACCACCACTGCGTCGGTCACACCCGGTACGGCCAACAGCCGTTCGGTCAGCCCTGCTTCGCGGACCGCCTCGGCCGACAACGGCATGCGCAGGCTGGTCACGTACGGCGGCTCACGCATGCTCAAGGCAACGATCCACCACACTGCGCACAAGGCCGCGCAGCCCAGGAATACTGTGCTCAGGCCTCCGTGCTGGAACAACCAGCCACCGAGAATTCCTCCCAGCGCGGCACCAAGGAACTGGCTGGTGGAATACACCCCCATGGCCGTGCCCTTGCCACCGGCGGGCGACACCTTGCTCACCAGCGAAGGCAAGGATGCCTCCAGCAGGTTGAAGGCTGTAAAGAATATCACGGTGCCGATCACCAGTTCGTGCAAGTTGTCAGCCGACAGCCAGAAGAACACCTCGGTCAACATCAACACACTGACCGCGCCCAGCAGGACACGTTTCATCTTGCGCTTTTTTTCGCCGTAGATGATGAACGGGATCATTGCAAAAAATGAGACCAGCAAGGCGGTCAGGTACACCCACCAATGCTCTTCCTTGGGCAGACCACCCCGCTCAACCAATGCCAGCGGCAAGGCGACGAAGCTGGCCATCAGAATCGCATGCAGAACGAAGATGCCGACATCCAGGCGCAGGAGGTCGGGATGACGCAAGGTCGGCCCCAGCGCCTGCTTCGCCACACCCGACTCGCGGTGTTGCAACGCACCGTGAGACGCCGGCACGACAAACGCAATCAAGGCAATACCCACCACGGCCATGGCGGCAGTGGCCATAAATAGCCCGGACAAGCCGAAGGCACGCGTCAGCAGCGGCCCGATCACCATGGCTACAGCGAACGACAAACCGATGCTCATGCCAATCATGGCCATGGCTTTGGTTCGGTGCTGTTCGCGAGTCAGATCCGATAGCAGTGCCATCACAGCCGCCGAAATCGCCCCGGCACCTTGCAGGATACGTCCGGCAATTACCCCCCAGATCGAATCAGCCTGAGATGCAAGCACGCTGCCCAGGGCAAAGATCACCAGGCCCAGGTAAATAACCGGACGCCGGCCGATCCGGTCGGAAATGACCCCGAATGGAATCTGCAGGAATGCCTGAGTCAGGCCATAGGCACCAATGGCCAGGCCAATCAGCGCCGGAGTGGCGCCCGCCAGGTCCATGCCATAGGTCGCCAGTACCGGCAGGACCATGAACATGCCCAGCATACGGAACGCGAACACCAGGGCCAGGCCGCCTGCGGCGCGGGTTTCGCTGCCACTCATGCGTTCGCTGTGGGTATCGTGCATGGATAAACCTCGTGTGAACCGGCGGCGATTCTACCAGTCCCATCGCTTAACGGCATATACGTGACGCTTTGCCGCGTAATGGCTCTGCGCCGTATACTCAACCGTTTATGCCCGCCAAGCGAGGCCGCAGTGGACAAGATTCTGATTCGTGGGGCACGGACCCACAACTTGAAGAACATCGACCTGACCCTGCCCCGGGACAAGTTGATCGTGATCACCGGCCTGTCCGGTTCCGGCAAGTCATCGCTGGCTTTCGATACCCTGTACGCTGAAGGCCAGCGCCGCTACGTCGAATCGCTATCGGCCTACGCCCGGCAGTTCCTGTCGATGATGGAAAAGCCTGACGTCGACACCATCGAAGGTCTGTCGCCAGCCATTTCCATCGAACAGAAATCGACCTCGCATAACCCGCGTTCGACTGTCGGGACTATCACCGAGATCTACGACTACCTGCGCCTGCTCTACGCCCGCGTCGGTACGCCGCGCTGCCCGGATCACGACATCCCGCTGGAGGCTCAGACCGTCAGTCAAATGGTTGACCTGGTACTGGCCCAGCCTGAAGGCAGCAAACTGATGTTGCTGGCGCCGGTGATTCGCGAGCGCAAGGGTGAGCACCTGGCGGTGTTTGATGAACTTCGCGCCCAGGGTTTTGTTCGTGCACGAGTCAACGGCAAGCTGTACGAACTTGATGAGCTGCCCAAGCTGGATAAACAGAAGAAGCACACCATCGACGTTGTGGTCGACCGTTTCAAGGTCCGTGAAGATCTCCAGCAACGTCTGGCCGAGTCTTTCGAGACTGCGCTGAAGCTGGCCGATGGCATCGCCCTGGTCGCCTCGATGGACGACGAACCGTTCGAAGAAATGATTTTCTCCGCACGCTTCGCCTGCCCAATCTGCGGCCATGCCATCAGTGAGCTGGAACCCAAGCTGTTCTCCTTCAACAACCCGGCTGGCGCCTGTCCGACTTGTGATGGGCTGGGGGTCAAGCAATTCTTCGATACCAAGCGCCTGGTCAACAGTGAACTTACTCTGGCCGAAGGTGCGATACGCGGCTGGGACCGGCGTAACGTCTATTACTTCCAGATGCTCGGCTCGCTGGCCGCGCACTATGACTTCAGCCTGGAAATACCATTCGGCGAGCTGCCGGCCGACCAGCAGAAAGTCATTCTCCATGGCAGCGGCAAGCAAAACGTCGACTTCAAGTACCTCAACGACCGCGGCGACATCGTCAAGCGCTCGCACCCATTCGAAGGCATCGTGCCGAATCTGGAGCGCCGTTACCGCGAGACCGAATCGGCAACCGTGCGCGAAGAACTGGCCAAGTTTCTTAGCACCCAGCCCTGCCCGGATTGCCGCGGCACGCGCTTGCGTCGTGAAGCACGCCACGTCTGGGTAGGTGAAAAGACCCTACCGGCGGTAACCAACCTGCCAATCGGTGATGCCAGCAATTACTTCGGCGGCCTCAAACTGACGGGGCGTCGCGGCGAAATTGCCGATAAGATTCTCAAGGAAATCTGCGAGCGCTTGCAGTTTCTGGTCAATGTCGGCCTGGACTACCTGACCCTCGACCGCAGCGCCGACACCCTCTCCGGCGGTGAAGCTCAGCGTATCCGTCTGGCCAGCCAGATCGGCGCCGGCCTAGTTGGGGTGATGTACATCCTCGACGAACCTTCCATCGGCCTGCACCAACGTGACAACGACCGCCTTCTGGGCACCCTTAACCATCTGCGTGACATCGGCAACACGGTAATCGTCGTCGAACACGACGAGGACGCCATCCGCATGGCCGACTATGTCGTGGATATCGGCCCAGGTGCCGGTGTACATGGCGGACAGATCGTCGCCGAAGGTTCGCCAGCCGAGGTCATGAACCATCCAGACTCACTGACCGGCAAGTACTTGTCCGGGCGGGTGAAGATTGCCGTACCGGCCAAACGCACCCCACGCAACAAGAAGCTTTCGCTCAAGCTCAAGGGTGCCCGCGGTAATAACCTGCAGAATGTCGACCTGGAAATCCCGATTGGCCTGCTGACCTGCGTGACCGGGGTATCCGGCTCGGGCAAGTCGACGCTGATCAACAACACCCTGTTCCCGCTCAGTGCCACTGCGCTCAATGGTGCCAGTACCCTGGAGGCTGCAGCACACGACAGTTGTGACGGTCTGCAGCATCTGGACAAGGTCGTGGACATCGACCAGAGCCCGATCGGCCGCACCCCGCGCTCGAACCCGGCAACTTACACCGGACTGTTCACGCCCATCCGTGAACTGTTCTCCGGCGTCCCAGAGTCCCGCTCGCGCGGCTATGGCCCAGGGCGTTTCTCCTTCAACGTCAAAGGCGGACGCTGTGAAGCCTGTCAGGGCGACGGCCTGATCAAGGTCGAGATGCACTTCCTGCCGGACATCTACGTGCCCTGCGACGTGTGCAAGAGCAAGCGCTACAACCGCGAAACCCTGGAAATCAAATACAAGGGCAAGAACATCCACGAGGTCCTGGAAATGACCATCGAGGAAGCCCGTGAGTTCTTCGACGCGGTGCCGGCCCTGGCGCGCAAACTGCAAACCTTGATGGATGTCGGCCTGTCCTACATCAAACTGGGGCAATCGGCGACCACCCTCTCCGGTGGTGAAGCGCAGCGGGTCAAACTGTCTCGCGAGCTGTCCAAGCGCGATACTGGCAAAACCCTGTACATCCTCGACGAGCCGACCACGGGCCTGCATTTCGCCGATATTCAGCAGTTGCTTGATGTTCTGCACCGTCTGCGCGATCACGGCAACACAGTGGTAGTGATCGAGCACAACCTGGATGTGATCAAGACAGCCGACTGGATTGTCGACCTCGGCCCCGAGGGTGGCTCCAAGGGCGGACAGATCATCGCCTTCGGCACGCCGGAAGAAGTGTCCGAGATGAAACAGTCACATACCGGGCACTACCTCAAACCGTTGCTGCTGCGCGACCGCGCCTAGTCTGTTGCTCCCAGCACACAACAAAAAGCCCCGCACTGCGGGGCTTTTTTCGTTCCGGGACATTACATCTGCGATTGCAGGTAATTCTCCAAACCGATGGCTTTGATCAGGCCCTGCTGCTTCTCCAGCCAGTAGGTGTGATCTTCTTCGGTGTCAGCCAGTTGCACACGCAGGATATCGCGGCTGATGTAGTCTTTGTGCAATTCGCACAGCTCGATGCCTTTGCACAATGCGGCACGCACTTTGTACTCCAGACGCAGGTCGGCAGCGATCATTTCAGGGACCGTCGCGCCCACATCAAGATCGTCCGGGCGCATACGTGGCGTACCTTCAAGCATGAGGATACGACGCATCAGGGCATCGGCGTGCTGGGTCTCTTCTTCCATCTCGTGGTTGATACGCTCGTAGAGCTTGCTCAAGCCCCAGTCTTCGTACATCCGTGAGTGGATGAAATATTGGTCACGTGCCGCCAGTTCGCCCGTCAGCAACGTGTTGAGATAATCGATTACGTCCGGGTGACCTTGCATCGCCCTGCCTCTCCCTGTGTGAAAGTCATAGTTTGAACCAGGATCAGCGTAAGGTCACTTGAAATTGGGCAAAAAAGTGCAAAAAAGCGGGTAAACGGTAGTGATATTCATTGAAAAACCGCCCAAATGAGGGCGGTTCTTCTTATCACTTCGACTTAAGCGAGATTTATGCCCAACGCCTTGGCAATTCCTTCTCCATAGGCCGGATCGGCCTTGAAGAACTGCTGTAACTGTCGCTGAACCACATCCTCGGAAACGCCAGTCATGGCGCCGGCAATGTTACTGATCAGCAGCGCTTTCTGCTCAGCGTTCATCAAGCGGAACAGCGCGCCAGCGTGACTGTAGTAGTCAGTATCTTCACGGTGATCGTAGCGATCAGCCACGCCATTTAGGGTCAAGGCCGGTTCAGCGTATTGCGGCGCCTGTTTAGGCGCATTGGCATAACTGTTCGGCTCGTAGTTCGGTGCTGCACCGCCATTGCTGCCAAACGCCATGGCGCCGTCACGCTGGTAGCTGTTCACCGGGCTGCGTGGGGCGTTAACCGGCAATTGCTGATGGTTGGTACCAACGCGGTAGCGATGAGCGTCTGCATAGGCGAATACGCGGCCCTGAAGCATGCGGTCAGGCGACAACCCCACCCCAGGGACCATGTTGCTCGGTCCAAAAGCAGCCTGTTCGACTTCGGCAAAGTAGTTGAGCGGATTACGGTTCAGCTCCAACTCACCGATTTCAATCAGCGGGTAGTCCTTCTGCGACCAAGTCTTGGTCACGTCGAACGGGTTTTCATCGCGGCTATCAGCCTCTTCTTCGCTCATCACCTGAATGCATACAGCCCATTTCGGGAAGTCGCCGCGCTCAATAGCCTCGAACAGGTCACGTTGAGCGTAGTCAGGGTCAGTACCGGCCAGGCGAGCGGCGTCAGCCGGCGCCAGGTTCTTGATGCCCTGCTTGGTCTTGAAGTGCCACTTGACCCAGGTACGTTGACCTTCGGCGTTGATCAGGCTGTACGTGTGGCTGCCAAAGCCGTGCATGTGACGGTAACCGTCAGGAATACCGCGATCAGAGAACAGGATGGTGACCTGGTGCAGCGCTTCAGGCGAATGCGACCAGAAGTCCCACATCATTTGCGCGCTTTTCAGGTTGCTTTGCGGCAGACGCTTCTGAGTGTGGATAAAGTCCGGGAATTTGAGCGGGTCACGGATGAAAAACACCGGAGTGTTGTTACCAACAATGTCCCAGTTGCCTTCTTCGGTGTAGAACTTCAAGGCGAAACCACGCGGATCGCGTTCGGTATCAGCAGAACCACGCTCGCCCCCCACCGTGGAGAAGCGCAGGAAGGTCTCGGTTTGCTTGCCGACATTGCCGAACAGCTTGGCGCAGCTGTATTGGGTGATATCGCGGGTCACCGTGAAGGTGCCATAGGCACCCGAGCCCTTGGCGTGCACACGGCGCTCTGGGATGTTCTCGCGGTTGAAGTGCGCGAGCTTCTCGATCAAATGGAAGTCATCCAGCAACAACGGGCCACGCGGGCCTGCCGAACGCGAATTCTGGTTATCAGCGACCGGTGCACCGCTGGCGGTGGTCAGTATCTTGGTCTGGCTCATGTGCTATCTCCCTATCGGTCTCAAACTGCCGGCTAATCGGCTTGGGATGAGTATCGACCAGAAC
>Ga0247821_10000609_pt1 | contig 19841 bp, 12 predicted proteins | sample 13C_Glycerol_Day_FD_192481 | JGI IMG/M metagenome (GOLD analysis project Ga0247821, IMG submission 192481) | Soil microbial communities from agricultural site in Penn Yan, New York, United States - 13C_Glycerol_Day14 | ecosystem: Environmental > Terrestrial > Soil > Agricultural land | place... | reverse complement strand
GGTCCAGCACCGACCAGAGCGAGGCGATGTCCGGCGCGTCGCGCGGGTCCTGGCCCGGGTCGGCCATTTCGGCCGTCATCTCGCTGGCCCAGAACAGGCGGACCTCCTCGCCTTCGCGCGTGAAGACCACCAGCGCGGGGTACTCGCTGCCGTCGTCCGTCAGCACGCCGAGGTCCCTGGCGTAGTCGTCGCCCACGGTCTGCGCGAAGTTCAGGTCGCGCCAGCCGCGTTCCTGCGCGAAGGCCTTCTGCCGCTCGACGCTGGAGCGGCCCAGGATCCTGAGCGCGACGCGCTGCCTGATGTCGGCCGCGTTGCCGTTCACCGCGCCCAGCCAGTTCGTGCACATGGGACAAGGCCGCGCTCGCTGCGGGCCGTACATCCAGAAGTAGGTGACCAGCGTGTCCTTGTCGCCGAACAGGTCCAGCAGCCGGACCTCGGCGCCCTCCTCGTCGCGGAAGCGGTAGGTCCTGGTGATGACCGGTCCCGGCGGCAAGGCGCGGCGCTGTTCGACCAGCCGCGTCATGTGGCGGCGGAACTCGATCTCCTCGGCCAGCAGCGCGACGCGCGCGGCCTCGTACTCGGCCGACGCGCCCGGGAACGGCGTCTTCGCCTTGGCAGCGAGTTCGGCCGCCGACTTCAGTTCGTTCTTCTTCATTCGTGCTCCTGGCGCGCCACTTCCTCCAGCGTCAGCGGATCGGGCTCGCCGTCGTAGAACTTGCGCAGGCCTTCGCGGAACACCGCGTCGTCCGGGCTCGCCAGCATGAACAGCGTGAGGCACGAGCGCAGCTTCATCGCGTCGATGTTGCCGAACACCTCGACGGCCGTCGGACCTTGCAGTTGCAGGAGGATGGCGAAGCACTCGCGCAGCCGCGCCCCCAGCACGGGATGCGCGAGATAGGCGCGGGCCTCCTCGAGGCCCGAGAGCCCGTAGTGCCGGGCCATGCCGCTGCGCCCCAGCACCGCGAGCTGCGGAAACACGAACCACATCCAGTGGGTCGTCTTGCGGCCCGCCTGCAGTTCCGCGCGCACCGCCGGCCACACCGGCGCCTGCGCGGTCACGAAGCGCTCGAGGTCGAGCCCGGGCACTACAGGCCGTGGTGGCAGCTGCCGTCGCCCGCCTTCGCGACGTCGGTCGTGGGCACGCCATCGTCGGGCGAGAGGCTGCTGCGTTCGGCGACGGGCGTGGTCGGCACTTCGTTCGCGACGACTTGCTGCGGGCCCGCCGACGCCTGGTCGGCCGAGGCCGGCTGTTGCACGCCCGGCGTGAGGAAGGCGGCCAGCGCGAAGCCGCCGATCACCGCGGCGATGGCGCCACCGACCCAGCGCGGACGGATGCCGGGCGTGTGCGTGGTGGAACCCGCCGCCGCTTCATCTTCGAGCGGGGCCTGGTGTTGACGGGCCAGATAGCACATGAGGAATCTCCTTCATGTCGTGGGTTGCTTGACGACCCGCAGGTAGGGCTTGACCGTCTTCCAGCCCTGCGGGAACAGCTTCTTCGCGTCTTCGTCGTTGACCGAGCCGGCGATGATCACGTCCTCGCCCTGCTTCCAGTTCACCGGTGTAGCGACCTTGTGCTTCAGCGTCAGCTGCATCGAATCGACCACGCGCAGGATCTCGTCGAAGTTGCGTCCCGTGGTCATCGGGTAGGTCATCATCAGCTTGATCTTCTTGTCGGGACCGACCACGAACACCGAACGCACCGTCTGGTTGGTCGTGGGCGTGCGGCCCTCGGAGGTGCCGGCCTCTTCGGCGGGCAGCATGTTGTAAAGCTTGGAGACCTCGAGCTTGCTGTCGCCGATGATCGGATAGCCGACCTTCGCGCCCTGCGTCTCCTCGATGTCGGCCATCCAGCGGCCGTGGCTGTCGACGGGATCGACGCTGAGGCCGATCAGCTTCACGTTGCGGCGCTTGAACTCCGGCTCGATCTTCGCCATGTAGCCCAGCTCGGTGGTGCACACCGGCGTGAAGTCCTTGGGATGCGAGAACAGGATCGCCCAGCCGTCGCCGATCCACTCGTGGAACTTGATCGGTCCCTGCGTGGTTTCGGCCTGGAAATCGGGCGCGGTGTCGTTGATGCGCAGTGACATGGTTTGACCTCCTTCGGCCCGCGGAAAAGGGCACCGGCCATGATGCGGCGCGCCCGCGCGCGGTGTCAACGAGCGAACAAGATGAGCTTGAGCAGGCCGGCAACGATGAGCACGCCGCCGAGCACGCCGGCCAATCGCTCGCCGCCGGGCGCGGTCTTCTCGATCGCCACCGCCAGCGCGAGCGCGGCGACCCAGGCGATGTTCATCGCGCCGCCGACGAACAGCAGGGCCATCAGCGCCCAGCAGCAGCCGAGGCAGAACAAGCCGTGCCGCACGCCCATCGCGAACGCTCCGGCCACGCCGGGCCGCCAGTCGCCGATGAGGAAGCCGAGCGGTGTGCGACATCGCGCGAGGCACACGCGCTTGAGCGGCGAGAACTGGTAAACGCCGGCGACCAGCAGCAGAACCACGTCGAGCGTTGGGGAGCGGCTGGCGATCATCGGATCGACCCAGTGGAGCGATTGCAGCAGCCACTGCAGCGCGGTGGAGACGGCACTGAACGCGGCCCAGGTCAGCAGGTACGCGGCCACGAACGCGGACGCGCGTCCACTGTCGCCCTGCCCCAGGCTCAGCCGCACGAAGGCGAGCACGACCGGCAGCGCGGACGGCAGCATCATCGCGGCCATCATGACCGCCCACATCGTGTAGATCGCCGCGACGTTGGAAGCGGACCAGCGCGCGCCGCCGGGCATGGTGAGCTGCACCAGCGGATTGGCCATGTCCACCGCCATCCACGCGAGCAGCGCCCAGGCCAGCACGCTCATGGCGACGAGCGCGGATCGAACCGAGGGCGGGCCGGGATGGCGCATGCATTCCACACTCCGCGCTATCGCGCGGGCTGTCAACGGCGCCTTGAACAATCGCGCGCGGCGCCTATCCTGCAGTCCCGGTCCACTCCCCGAAGAGGTCGCACCATGGCTTGGCAGATTTCGGGTCAGTACATGGAAACCTGCAGTTGCACTTTCCTGTGCCCCTGCATCACGAGCAACCTCGCGGCGACGCCCACGGAAGGCAACTGCCAGGCCGCCCTGGGCCTGCACATCGACAAGGGCAGCAAGGACGGCGTGTCGCTCGACGGAGTGGACCTGGTCGTCCTGCTGGAGTCGCAGGGGCCGATGGGCGCGGGCAACATGACGGTGGGGCTGATCGTCGACGACGGCGCCTCGCAGCAGCAGGTCGACGCGATCGCGGCGATCGCCGGCGGACAGGCCGGAGGGCCGATGGCGATGCTGGCTCCGCTGGTGGGCCGCTTCGCCGGCGTGGAGCGCGCGCCGGTGAAGATCACGCGCGAGGGAAACACCTGGACCGTGCGCGCCGGCGAGCTCATCGACGAGGCCTGCGAAGCCATGCCCAACATGGACGGCCAGCCGATGTACATCGACAACGTCTCGCATCCGATGAACTCGCGGCTGGGCCTGGCCAAGGCCACGCGCAGCCACTTCGATGCGTTCGGCATCCAGTGGAAAGATGACACCGGCACGCGCAACGGGCACTTCGCTCCGTTCTCCTGGTCCGGCTGAAGGGACTCTTCCGCGGCTTCGGGCGCGGCGGCGCGTGACGCCCGAAAATCGCACCTGATGTCTCCATCCCCACCCTTCCACCCGGCCGTGACGGCCTGGCTGGAAGGCCGCTTCGGGCAGGCCACGGACACGCAGGCCGAGGCGTGGGCCGTCACCTCGCAGCGGCGCCATGCCCTCATCGCCGCGCCGACCGGCTCCGGCAAGACGCTCGCGGCCTTTCTCTCCGCCATCGACGAGCTGGTGCGCGAGGGCCTGGACGCGGGCCTCACGGACGAGGTGCACGTGCTCTACGTGTCGCCGCTGAAGGCGCTGTCCAACGACATCCGCAAGAACCTGGAAGAGCCGCTGGCCGGCATCGCCCAGCAACTCGAGGCGATGGGCCTGCCGGACATCGGCATGCGCGCGGCCGTTCGCACCGGCGACACGCCCACGGCCGAGCGCGACCGCATGCGCCGCAAGCCGCCGCACATCCTGGTGACCACGCCGGAGTCGCTGTACATCCTGCTGGGCTCGGCCTCGGGCCGCGCGATGCTGCAGTCGGTCAGGAGCGTGATCGTCGATGAGCTTCATGCCGTCGCCGGCAGCAAGCGCGGCTCGCACCTGATGCTGTCGCTCGAACGGCTCGAGTCGCTGTGCGAGCGGCCGCCCGTGCGCATCGGTTTGTCCGCCACGGTCAAGCCTCTGGAGGAGATGGCGCAGTTCCTCCTCGGGCGGCGCGATGAAAGCATCGAGATCATCGACGCGGGCCACGTGCGCCGGCGCGACCTGGCGATCGAGGTGCCGCGTTCGGCACTGGGCGCGGTGATGGCCACCGAGGTCTGGGACGAGCTGTACGACCGCGTCGCCGGCCTGGTGCACGAGCACCGCACCACGCTGGTCTTCGTCAACCAGCGGCGCACCGCGGAACGCGTGGCGCGCCATCTCGCCGAACGGCTGGGCGAGGAGCACGTCACCGCGCACCACGGCAGCCTCTCGCGCGAGCATCGCCTGCGGGCCGAGCAGCGTCTCAAGCAGGGCGAGCTCAAGGCGCTGGTGGCCACCAGCTCGCTGGAGCTGGGCATCGACATCGGCGACATCGACCTGGTGTGCCAGCTCGGTTCGCCGCGTGGGATCAATGCCTTCCTGCAGCGCGTGGGCCGCGCGGGCCACGCCATCGGCGCGGTGCCCAAGGGCCGACTCTTTCCGCTGGCGCAGGACGACCTGCTCGAGTGCGCCGCCCTGCTCCACGCCGTCGAGTGCGGCGAACTGGACCGCATCCGCGCGCCGCAGAAGCCGCTGGACGCGCTGGCGCAGCACATCGTGGCCGAGGCGGCGTGCCGCGATTGGCCGCTGGACGAGCTGTACGAGCGCCTGCGCCGCGCGCAGCCCTATCGCGATCTGGAGCTGAAGCAGTTCGAGCAGGTCGTGCACATGCTCGCCGACGGCTACAGCACGCGCCGCGGCCGTCGCGGTGCGTACCTGCACTACGACGCCGTCAACCGCATGCTGAGGGCGCGACGCGGCGCGCGCCTGGCGGCCGTCACCAACGCGGGCGTGATCCCCGACCAGTTCGACTACGACGTGGTGCTGCTGCCCGAAGAGCATCGGGTCGGCACGCTCAACGAGGACTTCGCCTTCGAGAGCCTGCCCGGCGACGTGTTCCAGCTGGGCAACGCTTCGTACCGCATCGCCAAGGTCGAGACCGGCAAGGTGATGGTGGAAGACGCCAAGGGCCAGCCGCCCACGATGCCGTTCTGGCTGGGCGAGACGCTGGGCCGCAGCGACGAGCTGTGCGAGGCGGTCTCGCGCCTCTTCGACACCGCGGACACGCTGCTCGGAGGCGGCGGCGTGCCGGCCTGCACGCGCTGGCTGGGCGAGGACCTGCAGCTGCCGCAGGCGGCCGCGGAGCAGCTCGCGCTCTATCTCGCTTCCGCGCGGGCCGCGCTCGGCGCGCTGCCCAGCCGCAAGCGCATCGTCTTCGAGCGCTTCTTCGACGAGGTAGGAGACACCCACCTCGTCATCCATTCGCCCTACGGCTCGCGCATCAACAAGGCGTGGGGCCTGGCGCTGCGCAAGCGCATGTGCCGCAAGTTCAACTTCGAGCTGCAGGCCAGCGCGCTGGAGGACAGCATCGTGCTGTCGCTGGGTCCGACCCACAGCTTCGCGCTGGAGGAAGTGCGGCACTGGCTGAAGTCCGCCACCGCGCGCGACGTGCTGGTGCAGGCGCTGCTCGACGCGCCGATGTTCGGAACACGCTGGCGCTGGAACGCCACCGCGTCGCTGGCGGTCCGCCGGATGAACGGCGGCCGCAAGGTGCCGCCGCAGTTCCAGCGGTCGGACGCGGAAGACCTGCTGACGGTGGTGTTCCCCGACCAGATCGCCTGCGCGGAGAACCTGGTGGGCGAACGCGAGATCCCGGACCACCCGCTGGTCGCGCAGACGCTGACGGACTGCCTGACCGAGACCATGGATGCCGACGGCTTCCTGGCGCTGCTGGCGCGCATCGAGTCCGGCGAGGTGGAGGTGATCACGCGCGACCTGCCGCTGCCCTCACCGCTGTCGCATGCCGTGCTGAACGCGCGGCCGTACGCCTTCCTCGACGACGGCGCGGCGGAAGAGCGGCGTACCAAGGCGGTCCGCACGCAGCCGGTGTCGGAGCAACTGCAGACCGAGCAGGACGTCGGCCGGCTCGATCCGCAGGCCATCGCACAGGTGCGCGAGGACGCGTGGCCGGTGATCGGCCACGCGGAGGAGCTGCACGACGCGCTGGTGGTGCATGGATTTCTCGCGGTGGAGGAAGCGCCGTTTCCGGAATGGATCGATGGACTCGTGAAGCAGCGGCGCATCACGCGGCTGGGCGACCTGCTGGTCGCGGCCGAGCGGTTGCATGAGATGCAGGCGATCTTTCCGGATGCGTCGCTGTCGCCGGTGATCGAGCCGGTGATGCGCCAGCGCCCCGAGCCGGAGGACGCGCTGCGCGAGATCTTGCGCAGCCGGCTCGACGCGCTCGGGCCGGTCACCGCTGAATCCTTGAACGAACCGCTGGGACTGCGCGGCAACGCCGTGCTCACGGCCCTGCTGCAGCTCGAGGCCGAAGGCGCCGTGATGCGCGGCGCCTTCAGCGCGCCCGGCGCGGCCGAGTGGTGCGACCGCCGCTTGCTCGCCCGCATCCATCGCGCCACGCGCGACAGACTGCGCGCCGAGATCCAGCCGGTGCCGCCCGCGCAATTCATGCGCTTCCTGTTCCGCTGGCACCAGCTGGCCGGCAGCGAAGGCGACGAGCGCCGTCAAGGCGAAGGCGGCCTGGCCGACGTGCTGCGCCAGCTCGAAGGCCATGCCGCCCCGGCGACCGCGTGGGAAGAAGACCTGCTGCCCGCGCGCGTGAGCGACTACCTGCCGCACATGCTGGACAAGCTGTGCGCCGTGGGCCGCGTCGCGTGGTGGCGCCCGGCGGAAGGTGGTGAGGCCGCGGGCCGCAAGTCGGGACCGATCCGCGGCACGCCGGTGATGCTGTGCGAGCGCGAGGCGATGGCGCACTGGCAGCTGGCCGTCGGCGCGGCGCCGGTGGACGAATCGTCGCTGTCCGGCCGCGCGAAGCTGGTGCTGGAGCTGCTTCGCGAACACGGCGCCAGCTTCTTCGCCGACCTGCAGCGCGACGCTCGTTTGCTGGGCGCGCAGGTCGAGCAGGCGCTGGCCGAGCTGGTGGCGCACGGGCTGGTCACCTCCGATTCCTTCGTCGGCTTGCGCACGCTGGTGATGCCTTCGGACAAGCGCAACAAGCTGCGCCGCAAGAACCGCGATCCGATCGACGATGCCGGCCGCTGGTCGCTCACGCGCCGGCCCCGGCCCGTCGAAGCGAACGCCGGCGCGCTGGCCGCCCCGCACGTCGAGCACATCGCGCGCGTGCTGCTGCGTCGCTACGGCGTGGTATTCAGGAAGTTGCTGGAGCGCGAGGACGGGCTGCCGACCTGGCGCGAGCTGGTCTACGTGTTGCGCCGCCTGGAGGCGCGGGGCGAGGTGCGCGGCGGCCGCTTCGTCAGCGGCTTCTCGGGCGAGCAGTTCGCGCTGCCCGAGGCCGCGACGGCGCTGCGCAAGACGGCGAAGTCACCGGGCCGCGAGCGCGTCGCGATCTCCGCGGTCGATCCGCTGAACCTGGCCGGCATCCTCACGCCCGGCGAGAAGCTGCCGCGTCTGCCGGGCAACCGCGTGCTGTTCGAAGGCGGCGTGCCGATCGCGGCGCAGAGTGGCGGCGACGTCCGCTTCCTGCGCGAGCTCGAACCCGCCGAGCAGTGGGAAGTGAAGAACCTGCTGATCCGCCGCGGGCAGCCCGCCAGCTACGTCGTGCCGCACGGGCCGGCCACGATGAACGGCTGAGCGAAGGCGCCCGGCCGCTTCTCTTTCACTTCTTCGGGGACATGATCCCCATCATCAGCTCGGTATTGAGCTTGGCCATCTGCTGCACCAGGGCCCACTGGCTGGTCATGATCTTGGTGAACTCGGGATTCGTGGGGCTCGCCTGTCCCGACATCGCGAGCTGCGCCGTGGATTGCGCGATCTTCTGCTGCTCCGCGAGGATCTGTTTGACGGCGTCGTTGTATTGATCCAGGGTCATCAGTGGCTCCTTGTGCGCGGGACCTCCCGCGGCCTGATCTTAGGCGCGAGTGCCGTAGGCCGGCACGTTGGCGGGCAATGCGACCGGGCCCGCGGCGATGCGGCGCAGCTGCTGGTTGAGTTCGCCGAACTTGCGGCGGTACTGGGCCGGGCTCAGGTGAACCTTGCGCCGGAACAGGCGGTTGAAGAAGCTGGCGTCCTGGTAGCCGACCTCGGTGGCCACGGCCTCGACCGGCATGTCGGTCGATTCCAGCAGCTGCTTGGCTTCCTCCAGGCGCAGCGTGTGCACGTACTCCAGCGGGCTCATGCCGGTGGTCTCGGTGAAGCGGCGCTTGAAGGTGCGCTCGGGCAGGCCGGACAGGGCGACGAGCCGGCCCACCGGCGAATCGACGCTGTAGTTGGAGGCGGCCCAGACCTGGCACTTGGCGACCAGGGGATCCTCGATCGGGCCGCCCCTCGTCAGCGATGCGTACGCGACCGAGCTGACATCGCTGGTGCCCAGGAGGTTGCCGCGCGCCAGCTTCATCGATTCCTCGGGCGAGACGAAGCGGGCCACGATCGCGAGCACCAGCATGGTCCAGGCCGAGCCGCTGCCGCCCATCATGATCCGCTGGTCCTTGCCGGTGACCACCAGCGTGCGCTCGGGGAACCAGCGGGTGCGCGGGTAGTCGCGCGCGAGCAGGTCGCAGTAGGCCCAGTGCGAGGTCCCGTCGCAGCCGTCCAGCAGGCCCGTGGCGGCGAGCAGCAGCGCCCCGGAGCAGGACGAGCACAGGGTGGCGCCGTTGCGCCAGGCCTGTCGCATGTACTCCAGCTCCGGCGCGTAGCGCTCGTTGACGTCGGTGCCCGGCCCCTCCATCAGCTCGGTGACGCAGACGATGTCGGGGGCCGGGACATCCTCGAAGCGGCCGTCGGGCGTCATCCGCACGCCGTTGGTGACAAGGAGGGACTGGCCGTCGCGACTGAGCACCATCGGCCGGAAGGGCGATTCGACCAGGTGGCCGCCGTGCATCAGGGTCCAGTCGCGCCGCGTGCTCGCAAGCAGGTCGAAGAAACCGTAGACGGTGCCCGCGGACGCCGCGGGGGTACCGATCAGTGCGACCGTAAAGGAACGCTGGCGCGTGTCTGGCACGTTTGACCTGTTCATTGCATGTATGACTTTAGCGGTCACCCTCGGTTTGACACGAAACTTTCGTCACTGGTAATCAACGGAGTTGTACGATGGAAGTTACAGATTCTGCGGGCCTCGCCCTCACCGGCGCCAGCGCCGATTCGCTGTCTCACTACGAGGCCGCCAACCACCAGCTCAGGTGCTACACGGGTGATCCGGTCGCCAGCGTCGACCAGGCGCTGAACGCCAGTCCCGGGATGCCCATGGCCTACGCCCTCAAGGCCTGGCTGCACCTGGTGGGCACCGAGCCTTCCGGCCTGCCCGTCGCCCATGAATGCCTGCGCGCCGGCAAGAGCCTCAAGATGACGTTCCGCGAGCGCCGCCACTTCCGCGCCATCGAGCTGGTGACCGATGGCCGCTGGCGCGCCGCCGGTCGCGTGCTGGAGGAAGTGACGGCCGACCACCCGACCGACGTCCTGGCCTTGCAGGTCGGCCAGCTCATCGACTTCCTGGTCGGCGACTCGCGCATGCTGCGCGACCGCATCGCCCGCGTGCTGCCCGCCTGGAGTCCTTCCATCCCCGGCTACCACGCGGTGCTCGCCCTGTACGCCTTCGGCCTCGAGGAGACCGGCGACTACGCGCAGGCCGAGAAGTACGGCTGCAAGGCCGTCGAACTGGAGCCGCGCGACGGGTGGGGCTGGCATGCGGTGGCCCACGTGATGGAGATGCAGAACCGCACCGCCGACGGCATCAGCTGGCTGGCCAACGGCGCCGACAGCTGGTCGCCGGAGAGCTTCTTCCAAGTCCACAACTGGTGGCACCTGGCCCTGTTCCACCTCGAGCGGGGAGACATCGACGAAGTGCTGCGCCTGTTCGACGGCCCGATTGCCGGCAACCAGTCGCAGGTGATCCTGGACCTGGTCGACGCCTCCGCCCTGCTCTGGCGCCTGCACCTGCTCGGCGTGGACGTCGGCAACCGCTGGCAGCCTGTCGCGGACAAGTGGGAAGCCGTCGGTTCGACCAGCGACTACGCCTTCAACTCCTGGCACGCGATGATGGCGTTCGTCGGCGCCGGCCGCGAGCGCGCGCAGAAGGAAACGCTGCACTCGCTGAAGATCGCCAGCGTGGGCTCGGGCGACTCGGCCCTCTTCGCCAAGGAATGCGGGCTGGACGCCGCCCAGGCCATCCTGGCGTTCGGCGCCGGGCGCCCCGGTGAAACGCTGGACCTGCTGCGGCCCCTTCAGCACTACGCGCACCGCTTCGGCGGCAGCCACGCGCAGCGCGACCTGATCGACCTGACCATGATCGAAGCCGCCTTCCGCTGCGGCCAGCAGTCCCTCGCCGGCGCCTTCATCGCGGAACGTGCCGCACGGCGTCCCCACAGCCCCGCGGTCAAGCGTCTTGCCGCGCGGGTCCCCGTTTCCGCACAAGCCTGAGAGGCCCATCGCCATGCTGAGTTCGTCCCGCCCCTTCGACACCGACTCTTCGCGGCCGCAGCCGCCGGCCCGCGATCCTTCGACGCCGCGCCGCATCCTCCTGGTGGACGACCACGCTCTCGTGCGCATGTCCGTCGTGAGCCTGTGCGCCACCGTCTCCAAGGACCTGCAGGTGATCGAAGCCACTTCGCTGGCCGCCGCCATGAGCCTGTACGAGCGCCACGAGGACAGCATCGACCTCGTGCTGCTCGACCTCAACCTGCCGGACAGCAAGGGCTTCGTGGCCATCCAGATGCTCAAGCGCCGGTTCCCGCGCAGCCGCATCGTGGTGCTGTCCGGCGCGTTCGACGACGCGGTGGCCGCCGAAGCCGTCGTGCTCGGGGCGGAGAAGTTCCTGCCCAAGGGGTCGGACCCGTCGGTCCTCACCGCCACGCTCACCGATCTGGTCGAGCCCAGCAGCTACGGCAAGCCGGCGCGCGACATGCACGCGTCGAACGGCGGCACGCGCCGCGGCTCGCCTTCCGCGGCCAACTCGCTGTCGCCGCGCGAGATCGAGATCCTCAACCTGGTCCTGCAGGGCAAGACCAACCAGGAAATCGTGGGTGCCACCGGACTGAAGCTGGGCACCGTGAAGAACTACATCTCGGGGTTGTTCGTGGTCTTCGGTGTCCCCTCGCGATCCAAGCTCGTGAGTCTCTTCGTCTGAAATCGGTCCGGTGGACTTTGGGCCGCGTTCGCGCGGCCCTTTTTTTTGATCAGTGCAGCAGCAACCCGCCGCTGCGCCGCGTGGGCCGCGAAACCGCTTCCTCCAGCAGCGCGGCCGATCCCGCCACGGTGAACCAGCGGCGCGCGCGCGTGATGCCCGTGTAGACCAGCTCCCGCGTGAGCACGCGCGAATCGCGCTCCGGCAGCAGCAGTGCCACGTGCTCGAACTCCGAGCCCTGCGACTTGTGCACCGTCATCGCGAACACCGTCTCCACCGACAGCAGCCGGCTGGGCAGCACCCAGCGCACGCCGCCTTCGCCGGATGGGAAAGCCACGCGCAGGATCGGCCGGCCGTCCGGGCCCGGAAGCTCCAGCGCCACGCCGACGTCGCCATTCATCAGGCCCAGGGAATAGTCGTTGCCGGTGACCATCACCGGCCGCCCGTCGTACCAGCCTTTCGACTCCGCGATCAGGCCCTCGCGGTGCAGCAGCATCGCCACGCGCTCGTTCATGCGCTCCACGCCGTGCGGGCCGCGCCGCACCGCGCAGAGCAGCTGGAAGCGCGAGTACGCGGAGAGAACGCGCGCGGCCCACGCGTCGAAAGCAGCCATCTCCGAATCCACGGACGGACGCTCCTCGCGCACGACCTGAAGGTAGTTCCGCAACCCGGCACGGCCATCGCCGGCGCCGCCATCCAGCACCAGCGGCCGAAGCGCCGCGTCGCCGGCCAGCTCGCGCCAGGCCACGCCATCGCTGCCCTGCTCACGCAGTTGGCGCACGCGCGGCACGTCGCCGGCATTCACCGCATCGGCCAGCCGGCCGATGCCGCTCTTCGGATCGAAGCGATGGCTGCGGCGCAGCTTCACCACCGCCTGGTCGAGCGGCTCGCCGGCCGCATCGACCAGCCCCGCAGGCACGACCTCGCCCGTGGCCTCCTGCACCCAGCGCGCCGTCGCGGGCAGGAAGTGGCCGTCGTCCGCGCGCCGGCACAGCTCGCCCAGCAGGCCGCCGGCTTCGACCGACGCGAGTTGGTCCTTGTCGCCCAGCAGCACCAGCCGCGCGTGCGCGGGCAGCGCGGCCACCAGCGCCGCCATCGCCTCCAGGCCGACCATCGACGCCTCGTCCAGCACCAGCACGTCCAGCGGCAACGGATGGTGCTCGTCGTGCCGGAAGCCGCCGCGCAGCGGTGAGCCACCTAGCAATCGGTGCACGGTCTCCACGCGCGAAGGGATGGCCGCGCGCAGCAACTCCGGCGCGCCGAGTTCCGCAAGCGGCAGGCGATCCACCGCGCTCGCGATCGATTCGTTCAGCCGCGCCGCCGCCTTGCCGGTGGGCGCCGCGAGCCGGATACGCAAGCGCCGCGTCGGTTCCAGGTGCTGCAGCAGCGCGAGCAGCTTCACGACCGTGGTGGTCTTGCCGGTGCCGGGCCCGCCGGTCACGACGGCGAAGCGCGACCGCACGGCCAGCGCGCAGGCCGCCTTCTGCCAGTCGGGCCCTTCGTCGTCGCCCTTGAAGAGCAGGTCCAGCGCCGGCCGCAGCCGATCGAGCGGCGGGCCTTCCTCATGCGCCGCCAGCCGAGCCTCGATGGCGCGCCGCACCGACCGCTCATGCCGCCAGTAGCGGCGCAGGTACAGCCGCGTGCCGGCCAGCACCAGCGGCGTGGCGCCCTCGCCCGTGCCCACCAGCCGCTCATCCTGCAGGGCGGCGAGCCAATCCTCCAGCGGCGTCGCCGCGACTTCGCGCAGCAGCGCGTGCGCGGCTTCGGGCACGTCCTCGTCATCGTCGGGCGGCAGCGCGAGCGTCTCCTTCGCATCGGCGGCCAGCGCGCCCAGGTCCAGGCACACGTGGCCGCGGCCGAGCTGGTGGCTGGCCAACGCGGCCGCCAGCACGCCACGCGTGGGGACATGCGGCGCTTCCGATGCGAGGAAGCCCGCGAACGCGTGGTCCACCTCGCGCAGCCATCCGGCGTCGACCCACGCGCGCAGCGAGGCCAGCAGTTCCTTCATGCCGAGGCCTCCGCGTCCTGGCCCGCGAAGAGCCGGTCCATCGCCTCGACCAGCGCGCGCGGCGGACGCTCCAGGTGCAGCCCGCGTCCCGCCGCCGACGCGCCGCGCAGGAACACGTACACCGCCCCGCCCACGTGCCTGTCGTAGTCGTAGTCGGGCAATCGCGCTCGCAGCAAGCGGTGCAGCGCGAACAGGTACAGCGCGTACTGCAGCTCGTAGCGATGCCGCAGCACTTCCTCGCGCATCGCATGCGCCGTGTACGCCGCGTCGTTAGGGCCCAGCCAGTTCGACTTGTAGTCCGCGACGTAGTAGCGGCCCTCGTGCTCGAACACCAGGTCGATGAAGCCCTTGAGCATGCCGTTGAGCTGCTGCGCCGCGAGCGGAGGCCGTGCCTGCGCGCCCAGCGTGTGGCGCGTCACCAGCGCATCCAGCGCCGAAGCGTTCACGCCCTGGGCGGCGATCCAGAACTCCATCTCGGCCTGGTAAGCCTGCAACGCGGCAGGCGCTATCGGCGCGGCGCCGGGCACCAGCGCCGACAACTCCATCGGCGCGTGCAGCCAGCCCGCGAACCACTCGCGCAGCACTTCCTCCTGCGTAGCCCAGGGCGCGGGCCTTGAACGCCGCGCTATCTGCGCCTGCCAGTCCGAAGGCGCGGCGGCCACCGCGGCGAAGCCTTCGCGGCCGGCCCACTCCAGCAGGTCGTGCAGGAACGTGCCCGCCGCCGCGCCGCGCGGAAAGGCATGCATCCCGCCTTGCACGGTCGCGACCGCGACGCGCGCGACCGGCTCGCTCGCCTCTTCCTCGAGGTAGTTCGCCTCCTGCGCGGACTGCGGCGCCGATGCGCCCGCCGGTCCGGCGAGCAGGCGCGAATAGCTCGCGATCCACCAGCGCTCGCGCTGGGCCTTCGCGTGCAGCGCCTGGCCCGGCAGCAGCACCGTGGCCGCGGCGGGTGCGTACTTCTCTTGCGATTCCAGCAGCGGCGCCGCGATGGCCGCCGCGTCGCAGCCGGCGAGCGCGCGCTCCAGCAGCACGCGCAACTGCCCCGGCGCCGGCGCACGACCCTCGTCCAGCAGCCAGCCGATCGCCGTCTGCGGCCAGGCCTCCGCCGGCGCGAGGCCGATCCAGGTCGCATGCCGCGCGCGCGTCAGCGCCACGTAGAGCTTGCGCAGGTCCTCGCCCAGGCGCTCGCGGTCGGCGCGTTGGACGGCTTCGTCATCGGGCCGCAGCGACAGGTGCGCGCGGCCTTCGTCGTCGCGCCAGCGCAGCGGCAGCGAACCGCCGTCCTCGGGCCGGCACGCCACCACGAAGGGCACGAACACCAGCGGGTATTCGAGGCCCTTGGACTTGTGCACCGTCACCACCTTGAGCAGGTCGGCGTCGCTTTCCAGGCGCACCTGCCGCTCCTCGGCCGTGACCACGTCCTCCTCGCGCTGCTCGGCCAGCCAGCGCACCAGCGCATGCTCGCCCTCCAGCTGCGCGCTGGCTTCCTGCAGCAGCTCCGACAGGTGCAGCAGGTCGGTGAGCTGGCGCTCGTCGTCCTGCGCCAGCAGCCGCTCGGGCACGTCGAAGTCGTGCAGCAGCCGCCGCAGCATCGGCAGCACGCCCTGGCGCCGCCACTGCCGCTGGTAGTCGTGGAACTGCTCGACGCGCTCTTCCCAGTGCAGCTCGTCCTGGTTCAGGCGCTCCAGCGCGGACCAGTCCAGCGCCAGCAAGCGCGTGCCCAGCGCCGAGCGCAACCGGCGCGCGTCGTCCGGTTCGGCGCAGGCCTGCAGCATTCGCTGCACCTCGGCGGCCGCGGGGCTGTGGAACACCGAGCTCTGGTCGGAGAGATAGACGCTTCGCACGCCGCGCTCGCGCAGCGCCTGGCGCACCGCGAAGGCCTCCGAGCCGTTGTTCACCAGCACCGCGATGTCGCGCGGCCGCAGCGGCTCGAACCCGCCCTCTTCCGCGAAACCGGCCTGCCCTTCCCGGCCGAGGTTCAGCAAGCGCACGACTTCCGCCGCGCACGCCGTCGCCATCGCCTCGCGATACGCCGACACGCCCAGCGTCGACCCGGGATCGTGGCACCACGCGGTGAGCGCGGGCGCATCCCGGCCTTCGACCTGCCAGCGCTCGCCGCGACCGCGCGCGGCCACAGAGAGGAAGGGCAAGGGATCGCCGCGCTCGTTGCGGAACAGGAACGCGCCCGGCCCTTGCCGCTGTTCGGCAGCCGCGAACAGGTGATTGACCGCCTCCACCATCTCGTGGCTGGACCGGTGGTTGGTGCCCAGCGTGTACAGCCGCCCCTCGGTGTCGGCGCGCGCCGCCAGGTAGGTGTGGATGTCCGCGCCGCGGAAACCGTAGATCGCCTGCTTGGGATCGCCGATCAGCACCATGGCCGCGCCCGGCGCGCCGCCGTAGATGCGGCGGAAGATGCCGTACTGCACCGGGTCCGTGTCCTGGAACTCGTCGACCAGGGCGACGGGAAACTGGCGGCGGATCAATCCCGCCAGCCGCTCGCCACGGCCTTCCTCGTGCAGCGCGCGGTGCAGTTGCACCAGCAGGTCGTCGAAGCCCATTTCCGCGCGCCGCCGCTGTTCCTGCGCCAGGCGTTCGGCGACCCAGCGCGCCGCATGCGCGAGCACGGCATCGCGGCCCTCGGGCAATGCGTTGAGCTGCTCGCGCAGGTCTTCCATCGCGTCCAGCGCAGGGTGTTCGAACGGCTGGCCGACCTTCCACGCGTCCTGCAGTCCGGCCGGCGTGAGCCGCTTCCACGCGGTGCTGCCGTCCTTGAGCGGCCACACCGCATCGCCGCGCGCCCACTCGCCCAGGCAGGCCAGCCAGTCATGGAACCAGGCGGGCCGCAGCTTGTTGCCGTGGACCTGCTTGGCGGCGCAGGCCTGGTCGAGCAGCTCTTTCAACTCCTGCGCCCACACGGCCCAGGGCGCCTTGAGTTCGGCCAGCCGACGCGTGGCTTCTTCGTGCGCCTCGCGCAGCGACACCGCGGGTTCCGGCGCGGGATCGAGCCGATCCGCGTGCGGCAGCAATCCCTTGAGCGCCTTGCGCAAGGCATTCGGGCCCGGCCACCACTCGCTCACGCGCTGCGCCTCCTGCGGCGGCAGCGGATAGAAGAAGGTGCGCCAGTGGTCGCGCACCGCTTCATCGAGCAGCTCGCCCGGATCGGCCTGCAGCGTCTGCGTGAACAGGCTGCCGCTGTCGAACGCGTGCTCGCGCAGCATCCGGTAGCACCACCCGTGGATGGTGTCGACGGCGGCCTCGTCCATCCACTCGGCGGCCAGCTGCAGACGGCGCGCGCAGGCGGGCCAGGCCTGCGGCGGATAGGCCATCAGCAGGTCGTGCAGCAGGTCCTCGCCGGCCGGCCTCGGCTCCACCTCGGAGGGATCGCGGCGGAAGGCCAGAGCGGCTTCGGCCAGGCGCGCCCGGATGCGGTCGCGCAATTCCTTGGTCGCGGCCTCGGTGAAGGTGACGACCAGGATCTCCGGCGGCGTGAGCGGCGCGGCGGTCTCATGCCCGAGCACCAGGCGCAGGTAGAGCGCCGCGATCGTGTAGGTCTTGCCCGTGCCGGCGCTGGCCTCGATCAGCGCATTGCCGTCCAGCGGCAGCGCCAGCGGGTCGAGCTTGCGGGGTGCGGTGCTCATGCGCCGTTGCCCTCCTCGGCGGGCGGCTTGCCCACCGCATCCAGCGCGGGCTGCAGCAGCTCGCACACGTGGCGCCTGAACTCGCCACCGGCCCACAGCGAATCGAATTCGGGATGCGCGCGCTCCAGCGCCATCGCCGACTCGCGTTGCCGCCCCTTGGCCTCGGGCTCGATCTGCTTGCGGTGGCAATCGCGTGCGGCGTCTTCCGCACGCGATTCATCGCCGCCCCGCTCCATCGCCTTCAACCACACCGCCGCGACCTGCACGTCGAACGGCAGCGGCTTGCGCATGCCGTCCTGCCAGGCCTGCAGCAGCGTGTTCCAGTGCGGCAGCGCTTCTTCCGGCGACAGCGCACGGAAGGTGGCCGCGCCCGCCTTGCTCAGCACGATCGTGGTCAGCGGCTCGCCGCCCAGGTGCCCGGCCAGGTGCGCCACCCAGTACGGCAGCAGCCGCTCGTGGCGCCAGCTGCGGCCGTCCACGAGGCCGCTGAACTCCAGCACCAGCCGCGCTCGGCCCTGCTCGCCGCCGCGCAGGCCGTCGAGCCAGTCCGCCACGCGCAGCGCACCGCCCTCGTACTGCACGGGCTCGTCGTCCAGCCGCCGCGGCCAGTCGCCGAGCGCGCCCGCGTAGCGCTGGAACAGCCGCTCCATCGGTTCGGCCAGCTCCTCCTGCACCTGCTGCGCGAAAGCGCCGTGCGGCAACTGCCCGCGGCGCGCGATGCGATCGAGCTGTGTGCGCAGCGCGGCCTCGCGGTCCCCGCCCGCATCGACCGCCGTGCGCTGCACGCGGATCAGCTCGGTCTGCAGCTTCCAGTGCTCCAGGCCGTCCAGCCCGAACGGCTCCTCGTCCTGCGCCACCGGATCGTCCTCGCGGAACGAGACGCCCAGCCGCTGCTGCAGGAACGCCTTCGCGGGATGCTTGAGGAAGTCGCCGAGCTGCTTGAGCGTGAGCGGCTGCGGCGTCGGCATGGCCGCCAGCTCCCCGGCCGGCGACATCGATGCCGCGCCTTCGAGGCTGGCGCGCCATTCGCGCGCGTAACTGAACAGCGCCGGCGTGCCGCCGTCGAAATAAGCCGGATGGAAAGGCTGCAGCCTGTGATGCGTGGTGAGCGCGTCCAGCAACCCGGCGCCGCCCCAGCCCGCCGCGAGGTGGTCGCGCAGCTGCGCCACCAGCACCGAAGGCGGACGCTCCTGGTTGTCCTGCGCGCTGCGTCCCACCCAGCTGATGTGCAGGTGCTCGCGCGCCGACAGCAGCGCTTCCAGGAACAGGTAGCGGTCGTCCTCGCGCCGCGAGCGGTCGCCCGGCCGGTGGTCGCCGGCCATCAGGTCGAAGTCCATCGGCGTGCGGCTGCGCGGATAGTCGCCGTCGTTCATGCCCAGCAGCGCCACGCGGCGGAACGGGATGGCCCGCATCGGCATCAGCGACGCGAAGGTGACGCCCCCGGCGAAGAACGGTTGCTGCAACGCGGGCGGCTCCAGCGCCGCGAGCCAGTGCTCGCGCACCACGGCCAGCGGCAGCGGCTCGACCAGCCCCGCGGCGGCGCAAGCGCCCTCCCACTCGTCGAGCGCCGCGCGGGCGCGCAGCAGCGTCAGGCCCTCCGGACTCCCGTCGGGTGCGATGAAGAATTCGTCGAGCAATCCACGCAGCGTCGCGGCCCACTGCGCGGGCGCCGCCGGCTCGCGCAGCGCGCTCCACAGCGCCTCCAGCGACTGCGCCAGCCGCACCAGCGGCCCGAGCAGCGCGGCTTCCAGCCCGCCCACGCCCGCCATGGGCTCGATGCCGTCCCAGGCCTCGCCCGCGCCGACGGCGTAGCCCAGCACCATCCGGCGCAGGCCGAACGACCAGCTGTTCTGCTCCAGGTCCGCCGGCAGGCCGAGCGATTCGCGGTGCGCGGCATGCAGGCCCCAGCGCACGCCCGCCGATTCCAGCCAGTGGCGCACCAGCGGCAGCTGCTCCTCGGCGATGCCGAAGCGCTCGCGCAGCGCGGGCGCCTGCAGCAGGTCCAGCACCTCGCCGGCCGCGACGCGCGACTGCGGCAGCGACAGCAGGCGGTCGAGCGCCGCGATGATCGGCTCGCGCATTCGCTGGCCGCGGTCCGACAGACCGAACGGGATGTAGCGGTCGTCGTCGCGTTCCACCCGCCCGAACACCGCCTGCACGTGCGCGGCGTAGTCGGCCACGTCGGGAACCATCACGATGACGTCACGCGGACGCAGCGTCGGATCGGCGCTGAACGCGGCCAGCAGGTGGTCGTGCAGGATCTCCACTTCGCGCTGCCGGCCGTGCGCGACGTGGAAGGCGATCGAGCGGTCGCTCGCCACGTCCACCGCCGGCCAGTGCTTGCGCGTCTCGCCCAGCGGGCGCAGCTCGCGGATGTCGTCCTGCAGTTGCCGCAGCAGGCTGTCCTGCGGGCCGGCCTCGAACAGGTCGACCCGCTCGCCAATGGCGGAGAAGCGGCCGCGGTAGTCCTGCGGCTGGTCGTAGTCGTCCAGCAGCCGGATGAAGTCGCGCCCCTGCCGGCCCCACGCCGCGAGCAGCGGATGCGTCGACAGGTGCAGCGTGTCCTCGGAAGGTTCGCCGGTCCAGCCGGGCCGGCGCGACTGGCGCCGCGCGCGCTGCAGGGTCTGCTCGGCGACGATGTGCGACCAGTCGTGCTCGCAGGGGTTGTGCACGCACAGCAGCACCTGCGACCAGCGCGAGGCCGCGTGCAGCACCTCGAGCGACTGGCGGGGCAGCGTGGAGATGCCGAAC
>Ga0247821_10000608_pt1 | contig 19857 bp, 15 predicted proteins | sample 13C_Glycerol_Day_FD_192481 | JGI IMG/M metagenome (GOLD analysis project Ga0247821, IMG submission 192481) | Soil microbial communities from agricultural site in Penn Yan, New York, United States - 13C_Glycerol_Day14 | ecosystem: Environmental > Terrestrial > Soil > Agricultural land | place... | reverse complement strand
TGAATCTAATCAAGAAAATGCTGGCCGTACCAGCTGCCGTATTGGCCCTTTGGGCAGTCAGCGCACAAGCTGCGACCAACGACGACATCGCCAAGCGACTGGAACCGGTCGGCCAGGTGTGTGTACAAGGTCAGGAATGCAAGGGAATGGAAGTTGCTGCCTCCGCAGGTGGCGGTGGTGCCAAGACCCCGGATGAAATTATCGCCAAGCACTGTAATGCTTGCCACAGCACCGGACTGCTCGGCGCGCCGAAAATCGGCGACACGGCTGCCTGGAAAGAGCGTGCCGACCACCAGGGTGGTCTGGACGGTATCCTGGCCAAGGCAATCACGGGCCTGAACGCCATGCCGCCTAAAGGCACTTGCGCAGACTGCTCGGATGACGACCTCATGGGTGCCATCAAGAAGATGTCCGGCCTGTAAGCCTGCACTTCGCCAACAAAGCCCGCCACGTGCGGGCTTTGTTGTTTTTAGCGCTGGCCTGGGGAGCAAACTCGGGCCATGCTCGGTCGAACCTGCAAGGATGACCGGGAGGCGCAGATGGCGCACAGCTATTCGATTGAAAAGGCTGTAGATGAAGTGTTGGCACGATTGCCGGCGCATATTCACATGGGTTTGCCACTGGGCCTGGGCAAGCCCAACGCCTTCGTCAATGCGTTGTATGCGCGCATCCGCCAGTTGCCCGAACGGCGACTGACGATCTATACCGCCCTGAGCCTGGGACGTCCCGATCTGGGGGACGGCTTGCAACGGCGCTTTCTCGAACCCTTTGTCGAGCGGGTATTTGCTGACTATGAAGAGCTTGAGTACCTGAACGACCTGCGCGGAGACCGTCTGCCGGACAATATTCGCGTCGAGCAGTTCTTCATGCAGCCCGGCAGCCTGTTGCACAGCACCATGGCCCAGCAAGACTACGTCAGCAGCAACTACAGCCATGCTGCGCGGGATATCAATGCCAAAGGGCTAAACCTGGTGGCCCAACTGGTCGCGGCCGATCTGCAGCGCCCGGACCACCTGAGCCTGAGTTGCAACCCGGACATCACTCTCGACCTGTTGCCGATGATCGCGCGGCGGCGTGCGGCAGGGGAAACCATCCTGTTGTTAGGCCAAGTGCATACTGAATTACCCTACATGCCAGGTAGCTCCGAGTTGCCTCGGCAGGATTTCGATGTACTGATTGATGCCGTGGAACACAGGCGTCTGTTCTCGACGCCAAACATGCCGGTTACCACCCAGGATCACTTCATCGGCTTACACGCCAGTACACTGGTACGCGACGGCGGCACCTTGCAGATTGGCATTGGTGCTATGGGCGATGCTCTGAGTGCCGCGCTGCTGGCCCGACAGGCCGATAGCGAGGCCTATCGGGCCTTGCTCGCCGACATGGATCTACAACCTTGGCAGCCGCTAATTACCCGCGAAGGTGGCATCGAACCTTTTGCCCAAGGCCTGTATGGCTGTAGCGAAATGTTCGTCAACGGCCTGCTGGCGCTTATGGACGCAGGGATCATCCGCCGTCCGGTGCAGGCCGATGCAGAGCAACAGGCGGGAGTGTTGGTGCATGGTGGCTTCTTCTTAGGACCTCAGGCGTTCTACCAGCGTTTACGCGAAATGCCCCTCGAAAGCCGTCGATGTATCGATATGCGCGCGATCAGTTACATCAACGAACTGTATGGCGAGGAAGCGCTCAAGCGTGTGCAGCGCCGTGATGCGCGTTTCATTAACACGGTGTTCACCATGACCCTGATGGGCGCCGGGGTTGCTGACCAACTGGAGGATGGCCGGGTGCTCAGTGGTGTCGGAGGGCAATACAACTTCGTCGCCCAAGGGCATGCCTTGGAGGGCGGGCGCTCGATTCTACTGCTGCGCAGCTGGCGTGAAGCGGGCGGGGAGGTCAGCTCCAATCTGCTCTGGAGCTACGGCCACTGCACTATTCCCCGGCACCTGCGCGACATCGTCGTGACTGAATACGGTATCGCCGATCTGCGTGGGCAAACCGACGCAGAAGTGATCGCGCGGTTGCTGGCCATCAGTGATTCACGGTTTCAGCCAGGGTTGATCGAGCAGGCGCAGAAGGCCGGCAAATTACCGTCCGCTTTTTCCCTGCCGGCACGCTTTACCGATAACACCCCACAACGGCTGGAGCGCTTGCGGGGCGGACACACACGGCTATTTCCCGAATATCCATTGGGCAGTGACTTCACGCCTGAGGAGCGTGATTTGTTACGGGCGCTGAACTGGCTCAAGAGCAAGTTCAAGTTGAGCGAGGTGTTGGATTTGGGCAAGGCAGCGTTGGACGCACCAGCGCCTGAGGCTTATCCAGCGCAATTGGCGCGGATGGGCTTGGCGCAGCCGCAGGGGCTGAAAGAGGAGCTGTATCAGCGACTGTTGCTGGCGGGTTTGCGGGCTACAGCCACGTGAGAACAGACACCCCGTAGCCGCTGCCGTGAGGCTGCGATGAGGCCCGAAGGGGCTCCAATACAACCACAAGGCAGCGACGTGGGGCGCCTGCTGTGCAGGCGATCGCAGCCTAGCGGCAGCGGCTACAGGAAAGTAACCACACCATCTTTGAGCGACTTGACCCGAGCCAGCGACTCAACGCGATAACCCTGGCTGTCCAGCTCGGCACGGCCGCCCTGGAACGACTTCTCGATGACGATACCCAGGCCGGCAACGGTCGCGCCCGCTTGCTTGATAATCGAGATCAGCGCCTGGGAGGCTTTGCCATTGGCCAGGAAATCGTCGATTACCAGCACGCGGTCGCTGCTGTTGAGGTGGCGCGGGGAGATCGCCACGGTGTTTTCGGTCTGCTTGGTGAAGGAGTACACCGAGGCGGTCAGCAGGTTCTCAGTCAGCGTCAGCGACTGGTGCTTGCGGGCGAAAATAACCGGCACGCCGAGCTTCAGGCCAGTCATCACCGCCGGGGCAATGCCCGAGGCTTCGATGGTGACGATCTTGGTGACGCCGGAGTCGGCGAACAGACGGGCGAATTCGTCGCCAATCAGTTGCATCAGCGCAGGGTCGATCTGATGGTTAAGAAACGCATCGACTTTGAGAACCTGATCGGAAAGCACGATGCCTTCTTCGCGAATCTTCTGGTGCAGTGCTTCCACTGTGGTAATTCCTCGATGTAGCAAGAGTGGCCACGGCAGTACGCCGCAGCAAAGGTTGATTATCTAACGTTTGAGCATCGCGCGGATATCGGCCAATGCATTATTGCCGCGCGCGGCCTTCACTTCCGTCGGCGCATCGTCCAGGCCTTCCCAGGCCAGATCATCGTCGGGCAGCTCGTCGAGGAAGCGGCTCGGCGAACAATCGATGATCTCGCCATACTGCTTGCGCTTGGCTGCAAAGGTGAAAGCCAATGTCTGCCGGGCGCGGGTGATGCCCACATAGGCAAGGCGCCGTTCTTCTTCGATGGTGTCCGCTTCGATACTGGAGCGGTGGGGAAGAATTTCTTCCTCCATGCCCATGATGAACACGTAAGGGAATTCCAGGCCCTTGGATGCATGCAGGGTCATCATCTGCACGCCCTCGGCACCGTCTTCCTCTTCCTGTTGGCGCTCAAGCATGTCACGCAAGACCAGCTTGCCGATGGCTTCCTCGATGGTCATCTCACCGTCTTCGTCTTTCTCGAGGGTGTTTTTCAACGCCTCGATCAGGAACCAGACGTTGCCCATGCGAAAGTCCGCAGCCTTGTCGCTGGAACTGTTGGTGCGAATCCAGTTCTCGTAGTCGATGTCCATGACCATGCTGCGCAGGGCCGCAATCGGGTCCTCCAGGGCGACCTGCTCGCGGACCTTGTCCATCCAGCGCTTGAATCGCTGTAGACGGTCGGTGTAGCGGCTGTCCAGATGTTCGCCAAGGCCCAGCTCTTCACTGGCGGCGTACATCGAGATCTTGCGCTCGGTGGCGTAGTTTCCGAGCTTTTCCAGGGTAGTCGAGCCGATTTCCCGGCGCGGTACGTTGATCACCCGCAGGTAGGCGTTATCGTCGTCCGGGTTTACCAGTAGGCGGAAGTAGGCCATCAGGTCTTTGACTTCCTGGCGGCCGAAAAAGCTGTTGCCGCCCGACAAACGGTACGGCACCTGATGGTGTTGCAGCTTCAGCTCGATCAACTTGGCCTGGTAGTTACCGCGATAAAGAATCGCGAAGTCGCTGTAAGGGCGATCGGTGCGCAGGTGCAGGCTGAGGATTTCCATGGCCACCCGTTCGGCCTCGGCTTCCTCGTTCTTGCAGCGGATCACGCGGATTTCGTCGCCATGACCCATCTCACTCCACAGCTGTTTCTCGAATGCATGCGGGTTGTTCGAGATCAGCACGTTGGCACAGCGCAGGATGCGGCTGGTGGAGCGGTAGTTCTGCTCGAGCATCACCACCTTCAGCGATGGGTAATCGTCTTTGAGCAGCATCAGGTTTTCGGGGCGCGCGCCGCGCCAGGCGTAAATCGACTGGTCGTCGTCGCCTACCACGGTGAACTGATTGCGCGTGCCGATCAGCATTTTCACCAGCAAGTACTGGCTGGCGTTGGTGTCCTGATATTCGTCCACCAGCAGGTACCGCACCTTGTGCTGCCACTTCTCGAGGATGTCGGCGTGTTCTTCGAACAGCTTTACCGGCAGCAGGATCAGGTCGTCGAAGTCCACCGCGTTGAATGCTTTGAGCGTGCGCTGGTAGTGGGCGTAGACGACGGCAGCAGTCTGCTCCTTCGGGTTGCGCGCTTTTTCCAGGGCCTCAGGCGGCAGGATCAGGTCGTTTTTCCAGGCACCGATCATGTTCTTGATCTCGTCGACGCCGTCGTCGCCCGAGTATTCCTTCTGCATGATGTCGGTCATCAGGGCTTTGACGTCGGTCTCGTCGAAGATCGAAAAGCCCGGTTTGTAGCCCAGCCGTTGATGTTCCTTGCGGATGATGTTCAGGCCCAGGTTGTGGAAGGTCGACACGGTCAGGCCGCGGCCTTCGCCTTTGCGCAGCAGAGTGCCGACCCGCTCCTTCATCTCCCGCGCGGCCTTGTTGGTGAAGGTCATGGCCACGATGTATTGCGCACGGATGCCGCAATTCTGGATCAGATGCGCGATCTTGCGGGTGATCACGCTGGTTTTGCCGGAACCGGCACCGGCGAGCACCAAAAGAGGGCCGCCGACGTAGTTCACGGCTTCTTGTTGCCGGGGATTGAGTCGGGACATGAAGAAAACCGGGGTCGCCTGAAAAATAGCCGCGCATTTTAGCAGGGGTGGAAGGATTCTGCCGCGACCGTCTGACAGTGTGACGTACCACGCGATCTAAATTTGCCGCTTTTGTTACTTTCCCGCAGGATGCGTGGCGAAACCTGCGGGATGTCGGCAACGGAATGGCGCGACTTTAAGTGAAAATCATTTTCACTAATGGTTTAGGATTAGCCTCTCGCTGCCCATTGTCATTTGACTGTGTCCACGTCCTAAGGAGCCAGCTTGTCTACGCCTGTCGAACCCTTGCGTTTGCTCTTGCTGGCTGATGAACCCCAATGGGCCGCAGCCTTGCGAGATTGTCTGACGCCGCTGGCGGGCACTGCGGTAATACTGACCGCACCGAACTGGGACGCTGTCGACACCCTGTTTGCCACTGATCGCAATGCATTGGTACTGGCGACCCCGCAGCTGCAGCCAGCACCTGGGCGTTGCATGTTGCCGATGGTGCTGTTGCTTGAACACGAGCCGCAAGTGCCTCCGCCGGGAGTCAGTGACTGGCTGGTGCTTGGCCAGCTTGGCCCCGATACCCTGCGCCGTAGCCTGCGTCATGTACGGGAGCGTGGAGTGCTGGAGGCCACCCTACAGCGTCTGGCCGAACAGGATCCGTTGACTGGCATTGCCAACCGTCAGGGCTTTCACACCCTGCTGGCTGCGCGTCTGGCCGATAACGAAGGGCGTGGCGTGGCCCTCGGCCACCTGGACCTGGACAACTTTCGCCGTGCTAACGATGCGCTTGGCCATCAGGCAGGGGATCGGTTGATCCTGCAGGTGGTCGGGCGCCTGAAAAGCCAGCTTGAAGCCGGTGATCAGGTTGCCCGCCTGGGTAGCGATGAATTCGCCCTGTTGATCGACACCCGCCGTGAGCCACAGCGTGCTGAATGGATGGCAGAACGTATTACCGAGGCTCTGGCCGAACCCTACTGGGTGGATGGCGAAAGTCTGTTGCTTGGCTGCAGTCTGGGTGTCGCCCATGCCCGTGCTCAGGGGGGCGCCGACCCGTTGATGTGGCATGCACACATTGCCATGCAACAGGCCAAGGGCACCCAAGGCTGCACCTTTCATATTTTCAACGAGCGGATCAACCGCAACGCTCGCAGCCTCGCTGATCTGGAAAGCGAGCTACGCCGCGCCCTGCGTCGTGACGAACTGGAATTGCATTACCAGCCGCGGCTGAATATGGCCGACGGTCAGATTGTCGGCCTGGAGGCGCTGGTGCGTTGGCGTCATGCTGAACGGGGTTTGTTGCCGCCCAGCGAATTCGTGCCTTTGGCCGAGCAAAGCGGACTGATCGTGCCGCTGGGTTACTGGGTGATTTCCCGCGCCCTGCGCGACATGCAGGTGTTACGCGAGCAAGGCCTGGCGCCGCTGCATATGGCGGTCAACTTGTCGTTCCGCCAGTTCCAGGACAGTCAGCTGCTGGCCACCTTGAGCCGGCTGATCATCGAGCATGGCGTCGATGCGCGTTGGCTGGAGTTTGAACTCACTGAGACGGCAGTGATGCGCCGCAATGACCTGGTCCAGCAGACCATGGATGCCCTGGGCCGATTGGGCGTGCGTTTTTCGCTCGACGATTTCGGTACCGGCTTTTCGTCCTTCGTCCACCTTAACAGCCTGCCGATCACCTTGCTCAAGGTCGACCGCAGCTTTGTTGGCGGCATGGAACAGCGCGAAGAGAACCGCAAACTGGTCCATGCGATGATCAATCTGGCGCATAACCTCAATCTGGAGGTGGTGGCCGAAGGGGTGGAAACTGCGGAACAAATGGACCTGTTGCGCAGGTTCAAGTGTGATCAGGTACAGGGCTTCCTGATCAGTCGGCCCTTGCCGATTGAGGAGTTGATGGTGTTTTTGCTGAGCCGATCGGCGCAGCAGTCGGTGGCTTTGTAATTCCGTGGGAGCGGATGAATCCGCTCCCACGGAATGTTAAGCCGCTGTAGTGGCGGCCTTGTTCGCACCGTTGGATCGCCCCAACATCCGCTTCATCCGCCACTCGAACGCCAGGGTCAGGCTCACCGCCGCGCAGGCCAGGCCAAGGGCCAGCCCCCACCAGACGCCCACCGCGCCCATGCCGAGGGTGAAGGCCAGCAACCAAGCAGCGGGAGCACCAATGACCCAATAGCAGAACAGCCCGACCAGGAACGTGGTCTTGGCATCCTTCAGGCCCCGGATCGAACCCATGGCGATGGTTTGCACACCATCGAACAGCTCGAACCAAGCAGCTACCATCAACAGGCTAACGGCCAGCTGGATGATGTCAGCGAAGGCCGGATCACCGTGGTCGAGGAACAGCCCGACCAGCGGGTCGGGCATCAGCCAGAACAGCATGGCAAAGCCCAGCATCATCGCTGCGCCAAAGCCAATACCAACCCGTCCGGCATGGCGTGCGCCAAGCAGGTTACCAGCACCATAGTAGAGCCCGACACGCATGGTGACGGCATAGGACAGCCCGGCCGGAATCATGAACGCAGTCGAAACGATCTGCAGGGCGATCTGGTGCGCCGCCAGTTCAGTGCTGCCCAGCACACCCATGCACAGTGCGGCAAAAGCGAACAAACCGACTTCTACCGTATAGGTACCGCCAATCGGCAGACCCAGACGCCACAACTCACGCAAGGCCGGCCACGAAGGGCGGCTCAGGCCCTTACGAATCGGGTAGGGCGCGTAAGCCGGGTGCCAGCGAATGTACAGGGCCATGGCCACCGCCATGCAGTTGGCCACGATGGCGGTCACCAGGCCGATACCGACCAGCCCCAGCTTGGGTAGACCGAACATGCCTTCGATCAGCGCATAGTTGAGCAGGAAGTTGGCTACGGTCCCGACCAGGCTGATGACCATCACTGGGGTCGAGCGGCCGATGGCGCTGGTAAAGCCGCGCAGGGCCATAAAGCTCAGGTAGCCAGGCAGGGCAAGGGGCAGCAGGAGCAGGAACTGGGCAGCCGCCTCGACGTTGTTCGGGCTCTGACCAAGTAACAACAGCACCGGCTCCAGGTTCCACAGCGCCAGCGCTGCGCCCAGCGCCATCGCCCAGGCCAGCCACAGCCCCGCCTGGGTCAGTCGGGCAGCGCCGGCAATATCGCCAGCCCCCTTGCGAATCGCTACCAGTGTGCCGACGGCAGCAATCACGCCCAGGCAGAAAATCGACACAAACGAATAGCTGGCCGCACCCAGACCGCCACCGGCCAAGGCCTGGGGGCTGATGCGGGCCATCATCAACGTATCAGTCAGCACCATCAGCATGTGGGCCAGTTGCGAGGCGATCAGGGGACCGGCCAGGCGCAACAGTGCCTTGAGTTCATGAGTGGGTGCGGCCTGCATGGGATCGTCCTTTTCTGACGCGAGGAGAGGGAAAGTCTTTAATTCTGGGCTTTTTGACGGCTATCCACAAAAGGATAAAAACGATCATTGGCATGATTAAAACTCATGTGAGTATGATCTAGTCGATTGCCTCTCGGTTTGCCTGGACGTTTTGCCATGTCGCGTCGTTTACCGCCTCTCTACGCTTTGCGGGCTTTCGAAGCCGCTGCCCGACACAGCTCGTTCACCCGCGCCGGGGATGAGTTATCGATTACCCAGAGTGCCGTCAGCCGACACATTCGTACCCTGGAAGAGCACTTTGCCTGCCGGTTGTTCGTGCGCAATGGCCGTAGTTTGCAGCTGAGTGAGGCTGCCCGGCTGTTGCTGCCCGGGGTGCGTGAAGGCTTTGCGGCGTTGGAGCGCGCCTGTAACACGCTGCGCAGCGAAGACGACATCCTGCGCATGAAAGCGCCTTCGACCCTGACCATGCGCTGGCTGCTGGCGCGGCTCAGCCGTTTTCGTCATTTGCAGCCGGGCAACGAGGTGCAACTGACCAGTGCCTGGATGGATGTCGATCATGTCGACTTCAACCATGAACCCTTCGATTGCGCTGTACTGCTTGGGGACGGGCACTTTCCACCGGAGTGGGAGGTGGTCCGACTGTTTTCCGAGTTGTTGATTCCGGTAGGCGCCCCTGAGCTGCTCAACGAAGGCCCTTGGGATGCCCGGCGCTTGGCCGGTGTCGAGTTGCTGCATCCGACGCCAGACAAGCGTGACTGGCGCAGTTGGTTGGCGCGCATGGGTCTGACTGACAAAGTATCGCTCAAGGGCGGGCAGGTGTTCGATACGCTGGAGTTGGGCATGATCGCCGCCGCTCGGGGTTATGGCGTGTCGATGGGCGATTTGTTGATGGTGGCTGAAGACGTGGCCCAGGGACGACTGAGCCTGCCTTGGCCGGCGGCTGTGGCGAGCGGTATGGATTACTACCTGGTGTGGCCGAAGACCCGGCCCGGGGGTGAGCGGCTGCGGCGCTTGAGTGATTTCCTGCAGGGGGAGGCAGATGCGATGGACTTGCCTAAAGTGGAAATCTTTGGCGCTGCCGCCGCACCCATCGCCAGCAAGGCCGACTCCCACAATGGCCCGGTGAAGGGATGAAATCACTGTGGGTGCCGGCTTTGCCGGCGATGGGTCGCACAGCGGCCCGGGAGTGGTTACAGGTCTGGCAGGTCCAGTGCCTTGGCACACGCCTGCAGTGATCGCTGCTGACTCTGCGCATAAAGCTCCAGTTCATCCTGCACTGACCTGCCCAGCGCTTGCTCAAAGGCATCGCGGTTGGCATTGCTGCCATATTCGCTCTGCGCATCATCACCCAGGTTGGACTGAAAGATCCCCGCCGCACTGACCGGCAGGAAGTCCTCATATACCAACGCTTCGAAATGCACGTGGCCAGCTTCGATCAAGCCATCCAGCGAAGTGGGTCGTCCGGCGTCGCCGCGTGCGGCCATGCCGCGCTCGGTTGCAAAGAAGCGGAAATACGCCAGCCCTTGCTCGCGCATCTGCGCCAGATCATCCGGGAAGGCCTGGAAGCTATTGCTCAGCAGATCCATGTAACGCTCGGCGTTGGCCTCTGCAGGTACGCCACCGAGTGCCTCGCGAGCAGCGTCGAGCAGTTGGTCATACAGCTGGCGCCCCTTGGGCGTCAGTGCCGCGCCACGTTGCTCGATCTCGCCGAAGCGTGCGGTGTGGCTACCGCCTGCGTCACCGCGTTGATCGCTGAAGGCGACCTTTTCCTGTAGCGCCTTGAAGCTGGTCTGACGCAGCAGGATCGGGCAACGCCGCGGGGGCGGGCCTTCGATCACGGCCTTGGGTGGAATCCCCTTGGCCGGCATACCCAACTGGATGGCATCGATGTCCAGGGTGCGTGGTGTCAGGTGGTTGATGTGTGGGCCCTTGAAGGCCACCACATCGGCGATCAGGCGATGCTGGTCATGCAGTTGCTGATACTGCTCGGCCGTCACTGTCGCGTCATGGTGCCAACGGAAGGTGTGCAGGGCTTCGTCAACAAAGGTGTTGGCATCCTCGGCACTCAGGCCACCCTCACGCTCGAACTGTTGAATCAGCGCCAGTGCGCGCGGGGTGAAAATCTGCCGTTTAGCAAGGATTTGCCGGGACAGTTCACGCAAGGCCGGGTTGTCGATCAGCTCCAGGCGCAGCAGCGAAGTAAAGACCCGGAACGGACTGATATGCAGTGATTGTTCGTGCACGGCGCGAAAGGCGGTGGAGTGCACCGGAACGCCTGCCGAGCTGAGGTCGTAGTAACCCACCGGTTGCATGCCCATGACGGCGAACAAGCGAGCAATGGTCGCCAGCTCCTCGGCCGTGCCGACGCGGATGGCGCCGTGACGTTCATGATCCAATCGCTCGATTTCGCCGGTCCAGCGCAGGGCCTGGGCCACTTCCGGCTGTTGGGTCATGACCTGCTGGTTGATCTCGCTCACCAGCGACAGCAGGGTGCCGTAGAGCGGCACTTCCTGTTTATACATGAGCGACATGGCGGCGCAGAACTGCGCGCGAATGCTGTCCGGGCTGACGAAATCTTGAGCGGGCATCGAAAGCTTCCTGGTGAAGTGGGCACCCCTACATGAAAGCGAGGAATGCACTTGTCCCGCAAGCGAAAAAAAGTCGATCAGTCATTCCGTTAATTCTTAACCTTGCGCTTCAACCTCAGCAGCAATCCAGTCGACCAGGGCGCGCACCTTGGGGACTTCCGCCGCGTGCTCGGCAAACGCCAAAAAATGCGAACCATTGCTGCACATGCTGTGCTGCCAGGGCACGACCAATTTGCCTTCCGCCAGCTCCTGCGCCACCAGGTATCGCGGCACCAGCGCTACACCGCAGCCGGACTGGGCAGCACTGAGGCTCATATAGAAGGTGTCAAAGCGCGGCCCGTGGTAGCTGTGGGCAGAATGCAAACCTTGTTCGAGGAACCACTCATGCCAGGCCTCTGGGCGTGAGGTGCTTTGCAGCAGAACCAGCTCGGACAGCTCGCTGGCGTCGTGCAGGGTGCGGCCTTGCAACAGCTCTGGCGCGCAAACTGGCACCACCTCTTCACCGAACAATTTGACGCAGGTCGCGCCAGGCCAGGTGCCCTGGCCGAAGAAGAACACCACATCGGCCTTGCCTTGCAGCAAGGCGAAGGGCTCCATCTCATTGCGGATATCCAGGTGGATATTCGGATGACGCTTGCCGAAGCCTTTGAGGTGCGGAATCAGCCAGCGCACGCCAAAACTCGGTTGGGTGGCTACCTTCAATACTTCAGTTTGCTCGCCGTACGAGAGGATGTAGCGGCTGGACATATCGACCTGGGTAAGGATCTTGTTGACCTCGGTCAGGTATAGCGCGCCTGCTGGTGTCAGTTGCAAGCGTCGACGGATGCGCAGGAACAGGTGATGGCGGAGCATTTCCTCCAGTTGCGCGACTTGCTTACTCACCGCGCTCTGGGTCAGGTGCAGCTCTTCGGCGGCGCGGGTGAAGCTCAGGTGCCGGGCGGCAGCCTCGAAACACTGCAGCGCGGCCATTGATGGCACCAGACGTTTGGACATAGCGGCTCTCTAAGCGGGTAGATCATTACCTGGCGGAATGATATGCAGAATAAAGGTCGTTTGTTGCGCCAGAGTGATCGGATTAATACTGATCCGGATCACTAATTCAACCACTCATCGCATGCAGGAGAAGAAAATGGTTGATGGACTGCTTGACCGCCTCGGTGTCCCGGCCAGTGCCTACACCCATGGCAACCATCCCGTTCACACCCCTATCGACGGCAGCGCGATTGCCTCGGTGCACCTGGAAAGCAAAGCCCAGGTCGTGGCCAAGATCGATAAGGCCGAGCAAGCGTTTCAAGCCTGGCGCAATGTGCCGGCGCCGCGTCGTGGTGAGCTGATTCGCCTGTTTGGTGAAGTGCTGCGCGAAAACAAGGCTGCGCTTGGCGAACTGGTGTCTGTTGAAGCCGGCAAGATCACCCAGGAAGGCCTGGGTGAAGTTCAGGAAATGATCGACATCTGCGACTTCGCTGTGGGCTTGTCGCGCCAGTTGTACGGTCTGACCATCGCCTCCGAGCGCCCTGGTCACCACATGCGTGAAACCTGGCATCCGCTGGGTGTGGTTGGCGTCATCAGCGCCTTCAACTTCCCGGTCGCGGTCTGGGCCTGGAACACCTCACTGGCGCTGGTTTGCGGCAACGCCGTGGTCTGGAAGCCTTCGGAGAAGACACCGCTGACCGCCCTGGCGTGCCAGGCGCTGTTTGAGAAAGCCCTGAAAGCCTTTGGTGACGCACCAGAAGGCCTGAGCCAACTGATCATCGGTGATCGCGAAGCCGGTGAGGCCTTGGTTGATGACCCGCGCGTGCCGTTGGTCAGCGCTACTGGCAGTACCCGCATGGGGCGTGAAGTCGGTCCTCGCGTTGCTGCCCGCTTTGGTCGCAGCATCCTCGAACTCGGTGGCAACAATGCCATGATCCTGGCGCCGAGCGCCGATCTGGACCTGGCTGTGCGCGGCATCCTGTTCAGCGCTGTCGGTACGGCCGGTCAGCGTTGCACCACCCTGCGTCGCCTGATTGTGCACCGTTCGATCAAGGACGAAGTCGTGGCACGGGTCAAAGCTGCGTACGCCAAGGTGCGTATCGGTGACCCTCGCAAGGACAACCTGGTCGGTCCGCTGATCGACAAGCCGTCCTTCAGCGCCATGCAAGACGCCCTGGCTCGTGCTCGCGACGAAGGTGGCCAGGTGTTCGGTGGTGAGCGCCAGTTGGCGGAACAGTATCCGAACGCTTACTACGTGACTCCGGCCATTGCCGAGATGCCGGCACAGAGCGCGGTAGTGCGTCATGAGACCTTCGCGCCGATCCTCTACGTTCTGGCCTATGACGACTTTGAAGAGGCCCTGCGTCTGAACAATGAAGTGCCGCAAGGTCTGTCTTCGTGCATCTTCACCACAGACCTGCGTGAAGCCGAGCGCTTCCAGAGCGCCTCGGGCAGCGACTGCGGTATCGCCAACGTCAACATCGGCACCAGCGGTGCAGAGATCGGCGGCGCGTTTGGCGGTGAGAAAGAAACCGGTGGTGGCCGTGAGTCGGGCTCCGACTCCTGGAAAGCCTATATGCGTCGCCAGACCAATACGGTGAACTACTCCCGTGAACTGCCGCTGGCGCAGGGGATTGTGTTCGACTGATCACCGCGTTGGCGTAATCGCCGGCAATGCCAGCTCCCTGTGGGAGCCGACCTTGCCGGCGATAGGCGCACCACCGAACAAGAATAATGAGGAAGCCGGCCATGCCAGAGCTGCGTCAACAATGTCTGTGGGAACATGTCACCAAGCTCGCTACGCCGGTCGATAAACTGGCCACCGAACTCAAGGCCGACGTCTGCGTCATCGGCGGCGGCATTACCGGTCTGAGCGCTGCGCTGCACCTGCTCGAACAGGGCAAGTCGGTGATTGTGCTGGAGGCCTGGAAAATCGGTCACGGCGGTTCCGGGCGTAACGTCGGGCTGGTCAACGCCGGTACCTGGATTCGTCCCGATGACGTTGAAGCCACCCTTGGCCAACTGCAAGGCAGTCGCCTGAACAAGGTGCTCGGCGAAGCGCCAGCTGAAGTTTTCGCCACCATCAAACGCCTGGGTATTGACTGCCAGGCACACAACACTGGCACCCTGCACATGGCTCACAACGCCAGTGGTGTTGCTGACCTTGAAGCCCGCCACCAGCAGTGGACCCGTCGCGGTGCCGATGTCGAGCTGCTCACCGGTGCGCGCTGTGAGGAATACTGCGGTACCGACAAGATTTCCGCTGCGCTGCTTGATCGCCGCGCAGGCACCATCAACCCCATGGCTTATACCCAAGGCCTGGCCGCTGCGGTCACCCGCCTGGGTGGACAGATTTTTCAGCAATCTGCTGTCGAAGGTCTGGCGCGCGAAGGCCACAGCTGGCGAGTTAAAACCGCCAACGGCTCGGTCAGTGCCGACAAAGTGGTGATCTCTACTGGTGCCTACACCGAGGGTGACTGGACCACGCTGCAGAAACACTTTTTCCGCGGCTACTACTACCAGGTCGCCTCAGCGCCGTTACAGGGCGAAGCCGCTGACAATGTGCTCAAGCATGGTCAGGGCTCTTGGGACACACGCACGGTGCTGAGCAGCATTCGCCGCGACGATGAAGGCCGCCTGTTGCTCGGCAGTCTGGGGCGGGTCGACAACAAACCGAGCTGGTTCATCCGCAGCTGGGCTGACCGCATCCAGAACCACTACTTCCCGCAATTGGGCAAGGTCGAGTGGGAAATGCACTGGACCGGCTGCATCGACTTCACCCCCGATCACTTGATGCGTCTGTTCGAGCCGGCGCCAGGTCTGGTGGCGGTAACTGGCTACAACGGTCGCGGCAACACCACCGGCACGGTGATCGGCAAAGCCTTTGCCCAGTTCCTGCTGGAGGACAACCCGGATGCCTTGCCGATTCCGTTCTCGGCAATGAAACCGGTATCGGCCCCGGCGCTGCGTACGGGCTTCTACGAAACCGGGTTCTCGCTGTATCACGCTGGGCAATGCTTGCGCGTGGTGCTGTAACGCTTACGACTTGTGCAGCCAGCTAAGAAAGCCACCTTTCTTGATGGCTGCCGGTTTCTGTTCCAGCAGTGATTGGTTAGTTTGCAGGCGGACGCGTTGCAGCTTGGTCAGCGCGGTCTTAACTTCATGGCGCTCTTCCAGGCAACTGCGCACGTTGTCCTTGTCGATGCGATACAGCAGGCAACTGGTCAGGCTACGGAACTCGGCAATAGACTGCTCATCATCGAGCAAGCCTTCAGCCGCGAGCACTTCGCCAGGCCCCATGCGCCCGGCCTCGATCAGCTTGTCGCCATCACGGATTGATGCCGAGACTACGCCGGTGCCGATGACCAACAGGTAGTCAGAGCTGTCGCCGACACCAAGAATGACCTGGTCGGCCAGGTACTCCACCGTGGTCATGCGCTGGCTGAGGTTGTCTTTCTCGTCGCTGCTCAGCGAGCGGAAGATGCGCACATCCTCCAGCAACGCACGTTGGCGGCTCCAGCCCAGCGACGACGGTGTATCGGCATTCCACACCACACCAGTGGCCTCCAGGTGGCGGTGGGCGAGGTCAAACATCTGGTTGCGCACTTCGCTCTTCTGGCTCATGGAACTGACGAAGCCGCTGGCTTCATACTCGACCGATTCCAGCGACGAACTCTTGATCGTGACCTTGGGTTTGGGCGTGGCCAACAGCAGGCGAGTGCCTTGCAGGGTTTTTTCCAGCGCATCAAGGACACGGCGGGGGCGTACTTTGGCTGGTACTACCACGGTGATGGAGACGCCGTGGATATCGTTGGGTTGGCTGAAATTAAGCAGCTTGGCCTTGGCCGCCACCGAGTTGGGAATCACCGCCAGGCTGCCATTGCCCGTCAGCAGTCGCGTCGCTCGCCAGTCGATGTCGATCACCTTGCCTTCAGTGCCATCGATGCTGATCGAGTCGCCGATCTGATAGGGGCGAGTGGTATTGAGCACGATCCCCGAGAACACGTCACTGAGGGTGCTTTGCAGCGCCAGGCCGATGACGATCGCCATCACCCCGGAAGTGGCCAACAGGCCTTTGACCGGTAGTTGCAGCACATAGGCAGCAGCGGCAACGATGGCAACGAGGAAGATCACTGCCCCCAGCACATCCTGCAACAGTCGCCCGGTATGGCTGCTGCGGGCCACCAGGACGACCCCGATGACCACAGTGATGGTACGTGCAGCGAACAGCCACCAGCTGATGCCAAGCACCGTGGCGAGCAGATTGCGCGCTACATCATCCGCCCAGGGCGCCGGTTGCAGCGGGCTGATGCCGGCGCTGATCAGCACCCCGGTAAACAGCAGGAACACACCAAGGCGCAGACCAATGCGCCAGGCGCGCCGCTCGACCGGGATCATTTGCCAGAGCAGTAGGTCGAGTGCGATCAAGCTAATGCCGATCAGCAATGGGTAACTCTGGATGAACGCAAACATTCCGATCTCGCGGCGGTGGGCTGTTGCTAGTAAAGAGCAGGTTGGCGGTAATTACTACTGGCTCTTACTAGCGTCACGGCTCACCGCTCACTGACGGGATCAGAACATCAAGTAGACGCTGGCACTGGTCTGATCCAGGTCGATATCGCCGACCTGCAGGACTTCCTGCTCCAGGCGCACCCCAATGTTGCGGAACACATCCATCTCGACACCCAGGCCATAGGTCATGTCCAGGTCACTGCTATCGCCTGCGATGTCATTGTCCGCGTCCCAGGCATGCACACCCGCGCTGGCGAACAGACGGATGCGCTGACCAATCGGTATGCCGAAGTGGGCCGTAGCCTGCAGCGAGTGACCCTCGAAGTCGCCGTCCTTGCCGCTGAAGTTGCCCAAATCTACCCAGGCACCTTCCACTGCCAGATAAGGGTTCAGTCGGTAGCCGACGAACGCTTTGTAAGCGTTATCGTCGTCACTGAGTTGGTGCTCATCAGTTTCCACTTTTGTCAGACCACCTCCAAGATAGAGGCCACGATCATCCGCCATGGCGCTCACAGAGCTGAATACAACGAGAGCGGCTACAAACTGTTTTGCGAATTTCATCTTACGTCCAATGTGTTTTTAGTTAATGGAAAGGGATGACGGGTCAGGCCGAACCCTTTGGCTGAAACTCTCTATCCAGGCGTTCGCGAATCAGCTGCGCCGCAGTGTCCATGGCGGGGTAAATGTCCTCGACGACAGGGCCCTTGTCCTGGTCGATGTTTCTGCCACTGGCCCGGTCGACAGCGCGGCCGAGGGTTTCACCGGTCAGGCTGTCGCTGACCTCGCTCTGGAAGAACAGGTACAGGGTTTCATCGCGCACACCGGTAGCATGTAGGGAGAGGCCAACCAACATGCCGATGGGGATGTATTCGGTGATATTTGGATCACGTGGTGTGCGTTCGATATCGGCAATCGATACTTGCAGTGAAAGTGCCCCTGCAGTGGGCCCGTCGACCAGCCGATAACCACCGGCGGTCAGTTGTTTTTCCAGCGCATTGCGGAAGTGCACTCGGAGTTTGTTTGCGTCAGTTGAATAATTGGCAAGTCGAGGGTCGGTACTGTCGAAAGTAATAGTTTTCGGCAAGTTAATAAATATTGCCTTGTCATGGTCTTTCGACAACGGTGCGCTGGATTTTTTCCAGGCCATGGTAGCGTCGTCGTTCTCGATGATGTGTAACGTGTCGTTGGACTTCTGTTGTTCAGCCGTTATTGCAGTGTCGATGGTGGGAGCCATCGAACAACCGAACAGGCTCATGGTGAGCAATAGAATGGCAAGATTTTTAACGGGCATGGAGATTCCTGTTGATGTCACTTTGATGTGACCGATCTATCCCCACTCTGGGCCTAGAGCGAGGAAAACAGGAATCAAAAATCGTTATTTATGACCTGCTAGCCGCGCCAGCCAAGGCGCGGCAAGGGCTCAATCATTCATACAGCGCAAGCGATCAAGTTCGAGGATGTAATAGCACAGCGAGTGGCTGTCGGTAGGGATGACGGCCAGATTGAGGATGGAGCCGATACGGAAATACTGCCGAGCAAAAAGCAGCTCAGAATTGCGGCTGACGTCGAACAGCTCCTCCTGGCTGCTGGCTTTAACATCTTCAACCTTGATTTTAATTCGCCACCTCGAAACATCAACCAGCGAGGTGCCCACCGCGACATGTCGCTCTTTATCGCCCAGACGCTCGAGAACACTCAGAACGGCGCTAGGTTCACTGATCGTAAACCCTTCTTTGAAATCCAGAAGTTCGTGCCCCATAAAATGGTGCCCGACGGATCGATAAGGCTGGCTGTTTATATACGGGCGGGGTAGTGTCATGAACAGTACCACGAGGCACGCTAAAATAACTGAAGCGATAACCAGCCAGTGATACCAAGTAGCTCGTAAGTTATTCATTTTTCACCGGTGACGCATTTTCTTAACATGCTGATGAAGCGCTCATCTTGAAACTGATACTCGAGATTGTAAGCCTCGCCTGTTTCCCGGATGCATGATAAGTTTATACGCGGACCTGTACGGCTAATAAAAACCTGGCCTTTCAAATTTTGATCGGGCAAGCCTGCGTTTAAAAAGTCGGCTTTAAGTTTGTTAACCTCAAGCTCGCTTTTACCCACTGCGGAAATTGTAAGTTCACCTTGCTCAATTGTTGTCATGTGCATTTCAGTGGTTGGTTTGTACCAGCTGTATATATGCCAAAGGGTGAATAGAGTGACAATTGCCGCCGTCAGATAGCCCAGCCAGACCGCCGCACCAATGCCGTGCCTGGTGTCAGGCAGGTTTGCAGGTATCGTCGCGCTGGGAGCGCGAGCAGGCGGTGGCTCCTCAACGGGATCATCCGCAACCTCGGGGAGCGCGACCAGAAAGTCGCTGTTGAACCGATAGCCGCGTCGCGGCACGGTGATCACTATTTCGTGATCTTTGCCGTCGCCCAGTATGTTTCTGAGCATGAAGATGGACTGGTTGAGGCTACCGGCGGAGACCACCCGATCATCCCAGGCAAACTCAAGGATGGCCTCACGGGAGCAGATCGCTCCAGGTTCCATCAGCAAGAGTTCGAGTATCCGCGACTCGGCGCGGGCAAGTGTTAGTTCCTCGGGTGCGCCGGGTATTTTGTTGATAATAATCTTGCAGTGTTCAGGAATAAACTCCACAAGAGCGCTATTCTTTAGTCGAAATTGGTGGATCATCAAGCAATACGCGCGTTGTGAAATTCCCCGCTATTATAAGGGTCACATTAAATGAAGCAAGTCGACGAAGTGTTCTTGCTATTGCTCTGTTGGTTTCATAAAATAGTGGGCTTTATATATTTCAAGATTGAAATAATTCACGTCGAAGTTGTCGGCCGGTACTGCAGTGCCTCGCCAAGATGGCTCCGGTCAATTTGTTCGGCGTTTTCAAGATCGGCCAGCGTCCGGGCCACCTTCAACAGCCGATGTGCTGCACGCAGCGACAGCGTAAGGCGCTCGCAGGCACTTTCCAGCCACTGCTGGTCGGCGCTGGACAGTCCGCAATACTGGCGTAGCCCCGGCAAGTCGATAAAGGCATTGGCGCATCCCTGACGCTGGTGCTGGATATCACGGGCAACGGCGACCTGCGCTGCAATAGTGGCGCTGCTCTCGCCCTCGCTGGCAGCCGACGACAACGCCGTGGCTTCGCGAGCGACAGTCAGGTGCAGGTCGATGCGGTCGAGCAAAGGGCCAGAGAGCTTGTTGCGATAACGCTGAATCTGATCACTGCCACAG
>Ga0247821_10000606_pt1 | contig 19862 bp, 15 predicted proteins | sample 13C_Glycerol_Day_FD_192481 | JGI IMG/M metagenome (GOLD analysis project Ga0247821, IMG submission 192481) | Soil microbial communities from agricultural site in Penn Yan, New York, United States - 13C_Glycerol_Day14 | ecosystem: Environmental > Terrestrial > Soil > Agricultural land | place... | reverse complement strand
GGTTGTTCACCTTCAACGGCCCAGGACCCAACTGATAATCGATCCATTCCTTTTGGTCTGGTCGAGGGGTCTGGTACTCAGGTTGGATGGTAAAGGTCACGTCATGACCAGGAATTTCTGGTTCTTCTAACATGACCACCCGGGCGCGGTTATACCCCCGGTACTCTGCAAAATCTAAAAACTCCTTGAGCATGCTCGACGGCATACGGTATTCGGTCTTCTCGTTGTTGGACTTCGCGAAGACATGAGTAGGTACACGGATCTTCTTACGAGTTCCCGGTATCGACTGCAGACTGAACTTGGTTAACTCAGCTTTACAGAAGGGCTTGATGACAGTAGCCAGGAACTCACCGTAGAACCCGAAGATCCTGATGTAGTTATGCGCGACACTGATTGTAGCAACAGAACGCATGCATCAACCTCGGTAAGCTGTAAGGGGGAACGAGCCCCCTTACAGGAGGCTCGCCGTTTAAGAAACCCCGTGTTGGAAGAAGGTTTCAATTGGGCTAGCCGAACGGTCCTTGACCAGGAAGGTTTTTGGATTGTTCAACACCAACTGTTGGCCTTCTGAGATCATTAAGGTCCCAGCACCACGGTTCTTGAAGCAGGTGACAAAGTTCTCGAAGTATTTAGGTCCGCTACCCAACGACAACTTGTAAGAGAAGTTGGCCGGATCTTTACACAGGAGGGCTGCCAGCATAACTTCTGCATGGACCATGTTGATGCCCTTGGTTTCCTGATCGATCAGTGTCCAGAACTCACCGAGGACTTCACCGAAGCCACGAGGAGTTACTACTTGTGCTTTCCAAGCTGCGTTACGTTTGTTGAAGGTAAGGAAGTTCTCTACTCGACTGCGGTGCGCATCCAAGTCTTCCCGAGTGAACGGGAGTACGAAGATAGGCTCAGCAATGTTCCACTTCTCCAGGTCAACCGAGATCGACCGTTTGTCCAAGACTTCCCAGCCTTGTTCGATGACGTACTGGAGGAAACCCAGGGAGAAGCGCGAGGCACGCGACGATACCGAAGTCTGTGCAGTGTGCTGCTGTACAGTAACACCGCCCACCATGACATCCTCGATCTCATACTGGAAGGTTACATCGTTAAAGTACGGCAGGCTGTCGATTGTGATCTCATCCAACACATCCAAGGAACGGAGGTCAGCCAAGTCTTTCACGATAGACGACCGCAAGATGATCCGGCTACCTTTGGTACACATCCCTGGCATCAGGAAGATGTCGTTGCCGTTGGTGCTGATAATCTGACGGTCACGGTCAGTAACTACGAACCGTTTAGTCACTGCATGTCGGATGAAGTGCTTAGTAGAAAGCATCTTCTGACCCAACGGGTTACAGATGGTAGTAGCGGCGTACATGCCCACGTTGGCATCACGACGCATGATCGCGTTGTAGGGGATGTGTGCCTTCATCGCCCCGTAACATTTACCGCAAGGCTCGCCGTTGCGTCCAGAGTTGCAGAACGCCACACTACGAAACTCGACAGTATCGCCTGCTTTGATCAGCTTAACGTTCTTCTGGTCGATCATTTCCAGATTACCGGCAGGCATCAAACGATGCTTACCAAGCAAGGAGACAGCCATAGCGGACGAAGTAATCTTCATCGACACCAGATCATTGCTACCGCAGTCAAACGTGTGGTAGATAGCCTGGATGACCGCTGTGGCCAAGTGCGTTTTACGGTGGAACCACTCAGAGTCTTTCAGACCCTTACCGTTAGACACCAGGGACTTACCAGAACCCTTAGAGTCGCCGAGCATGTCCGCAGTGTTGACGATACCTTCCGCATAGTTGCTTTCAATAGCGTTAGGTTGAATGGTGTTGCGCAGGTCGAAGACACTACCGCGATAGATGGCCAACTGATACGCTTGGTTGATACTCACACCACCCGTACGGGCCATCAATGCCACCGTGTTGGTGTTCAGCGACGGGTCGAACTTGATGTACTCGCTAAACAGCTGCTCACCTTCATCGACTCCGACTTCACCGCTGAGTACCTTGTCACGCAGTTCAACGATCCCTGGGTTAACCATGAGGTCGTCGACACACTCAGCCGTAGCCGATAGTACTGCGCGTTCACTCATGACCACGATCAGGTTGTTCAGCTTGGCTTGCCAAACATGCACCATCCGTTTGATGAAGTCATTCTCCAACGGGTCGTGGATATTGGGCATGACCTCCTGCATGGTGTATTCAATCGGGATAGCCAGGGTACGGTCATTATAGACAATACCCCGGTTCTCTTCCGAGTTGGTTGGAATCAGCTGCTTAATCGAATACGGAACGTGGTTGTAATGCCGATGAATGATCAAACCCTGCCAGGTAAGCATCAGAGCAAACGTATCGCTCTTAGCCACTTGGCCTTCATCATCGGTGACATCAACAGCCAAACGGTGGCCACGCCACCGCAATACTTCAGCTTCCGTCAGATTGGCAAGGTCCCGTAGGTTAACCTGCATTCCCATAGAGCACCTACACTTGTTCGCTGACTGGGTTGTTCTTAAGGAAGGCTTCCAACTCCTCGTTCACTTCCAGGTTGCCCGGCATGAACGGAATATCAGGAGTACGGTCACTATCCAGTTCTCGACGCAGTGTGTATCCAGAATCGGACAACATACTGCTGGACATTTGAATGGCCTTGTTGAAGCTGTACTCGTCTTCATGGACAATCTGGTCGATGTCGAATGGATCATCAGCCCGGATGATACGCCGGGTAATCTTGATCCGCAGTTCTGGCGAGTACGCCATGGCCATCTGTTTGTTAACTTCCTTAGCACCCGATTGACTCAGACGCAGACGACCTTCGGTTTCACCGCAGTTACGGTTCCAGGTGTCTTTCAGGAAGCTGCTGTACTTATAGGTATCGTTTGGCTTGGCTGGCATGCCGAACGGGTTGGAGAGCGGCAGGGACTGTGCGCTCATGTCAGTACCGAACTTGTCCAGCAGCATGAAGTGCTGGTGGGTGATCAGAACTGGGTTGGTGGACTCGACTTCCTCACCCAACGAGTCGGTGAAGATAATCTTTTGTGGCTTGTAGCTGTAGACTTCCCGCAACGCACGGATGATACCCACACCGTACAGCTTGGTGTCGCTGCGCTCGTGTACCGAGATCTGGTTCTTGGCAACGTATTCGACGAACTCGTATTCGTCTTCCTTATTAAGGATAACGTCACGCACCAGCTCACCATACTCAGGGAAGCCAGTGTCGAAGAACTGCATCAGCTTGGCATAAGCAGTATCGATCTCACCGTTCTTGTAGTGTTGCTTGATTTCCCGGTGCAGGTTCATGTTGATGAAGTTGACACCCTGCTCCAACAGCATGGAGAAGATCTGCCGACGGAATGCAGGTGTATTGTTCACGATGACGTCTGCGACAGTACCGTCTGCATAACGGGGTGCTTGTTGCCACGGAATGATCCGGACGATTACACCTTTGTCGCCGTTCATGCCGGCCATCTTGAACTTGGTCTTGCCTGGAACCATTTCACGCAGGAGGATCTTGACGTTCCAGTCTTTCAGTTTAACCCGCTTGTGGCCACGGAAGATCGGGTTCACTTTACCCATTGGGCTACGGGTCCAGCTGGCTTCTGCCAGGCGGATGAACTGATCCAGCGATTTAGACATTGGAATGTCTTTTTCACCGTTAGCTGCCAGACGACGATGGTACCAACGAGTCACTTGGTTCCACATGTCATTCTGCGCTTTCTCGTAACGATCGAGCAGCTTGTTGTGAGTCTGGTCGATGTAGTCAGTCGAACGGTTGTTGGAACGATCCTTCATGCGCTCGCTGAGCACTTCTACCGACATCACCTGACTGTTTGGTGGCGCCATGAACAAGATGTCATGGGTCGGGTCTGGAATACGCAGCGCTTTCTTGGTCAACGACACCAATGCGTTACTGGTGCGACGACGACGGAAGCCCATGACAATACCGTCAGGACGAACCGACTCACCCGATTCAGGGAACGGTTTCGGATCATCATCAGTACCATAAGGCAAGATGGGGATCATTTCGTCTTCGTTCCAGCTGTAGCCTCGCTCGTGCTTGAACATGCACTGCAGCTTTTCATAGGCACAGCGGTCAGTAATGGCGATACCATCCTCTTCGGTAAAGTGGAAAGAACCTGCACACACCACCAGGTCCATACCGAAGTGCCATTCATTGGTCTTGTTGTTTACCCGCGGGGACTTGCCGAACTCAGTACCTTTCGGGAAGGTAGCGCCTTTTTCGATCCGGCGGAGCAAGTCCTTGTTGTACACATACTCGAAACCGACATAGGTGTTCTGCGTGTTATAACGCGGCAACTCCAGGATGTCGTAATAGTTCTTCTCGTCATTCTTGAAGAGAATCCACATCGAGTTCCATTTGTCAGTCGGCTCACCCGACTGGGTCAGGTTCTGGACGTAGAACACTTCTTCTACAACCATGTTGCTTGGTGCTACGATCTTGCGTGCACCCTCTGCGTACTGGTATTCGAAACCAGTCATGATTAAACGACCGCTCGCCCCGTTGGTGACAACAGATTTGGGAATCATGTTGCCGACCATGTACATACGAGTAGGGGAACTGATCCAGGGGAACGCTACCAAGTTTGCACAAACCCCCATCAAAGCAGGATGCATCTGATTCTCGCGTCTCAGATACTCAAACTTTGGTTTGTAATCAATGTCCTCATCACTCATTCCGCACTCCTTACCAAGAAATTGGATCACGATTAACCGTCATCTATAAGGATGATATAGGTTTAAAAACATATACCCACAGTTACGAGTACACACGTCATGCCTATTAGCGCGCTTCAGGCCAACAGTGACAAGTCCGTTTTCTTTACCGACCGCTTCAAGGTACTGGTGCGTTCGGAAAAAGAGATCTTGCAACAACGTGCGACGGTCATTCCGATCGTGAACGCAAACGACCGCTATGCTTACCGGTATGACTTCTACCGGTTACTGCGCGAACACAATATTCCCACCTATATGTGGTGGGCTACTGCTTTCATCAATGACATCAGTGATCCCTTTGCCGATCACAGTGCCCGTACGTCGTTCTTAAAGATCGATGAAAATATCTTGATGAACGCATACTCCCGAAGTAATACACGACAGGGTTAAAAATAACTGAAAACCTAGTACTCCCGGGGAATTCCCCGGGAGTACTAGGACCATTATGGTTTTAGTTCCAGAACACAGCACCGCCGTTGCTGTTGTCCGACACTACACTGGTAGTACCAGCGGTAGTCGGAGCAGCTTGGTAGCCCATGCCCATCAGCCCAGCGAGACCGCCTGGCATCAGACCTTGCAGCGCCAGAAGCGCCGGGTTGATCATACCCAGATTCACACCACCCATGCCGCCCATGGCACCGACGTTCGGCGACACTGCGGTATTCGGCTGACCTTCAACACGCTGGATGAGGTTACCGAAGCGCGAGCAGTAGTAGTACACCGGCGCATTGGTCATGGTGTTGATGCAGTGGTGAATGATGTTGCGGTTCACCGTGTCGATCTCGTAACGCAACCAACGGTCACCGGCCACCAGCGGCGGTACAGTGGTGTCATAGCCATCGACATAGCCCGGCTGTTGCGGCTGGTTGTTCTGCTGGACGTTGTGCGCTTGGTTGTTGTTCTGAACCTGCTGTTGTTGCTGGTGCTGGTTCGAATTCACCGAGAACATGTTGCCCAAGCTGCTGACGGTTTTCGCCTGCTGCTCACCTTCTTCCTGGGTGTTGTGGGTGTTGTAATCCATCGCCGGTACTTGACGATAGGTTTCTGGCAGTTCTTCCAGTTGCTCGGTCCAGCTGAGTTCGATTGGGTAGATGTTTACCTTGTCGAATTCTGCGCGGAAGATGTTCTGGATCTTGTTGAACTGCTCGGCGATCTCGTTGTAGCAACCCAGGTACGAGGTCAGACGAGCGGCTGCCGAGTTGGTCGACTCGAAGGTGTAGTCGTCAGGGTTCTGGCAAGCCGGGATTACCGACTGGAACAGATGAGCCAGTGCCTTGAGGGCTGCGCGGGAAACCGAGTGGCCGTTGAGTTCCACGGTCTGGTTGTCCGCTTGACCTTCCGACTGCGTCAGGCGCTTGATCACTTCGTTGTAGAACGGGAACACCGGCTTGGTCTTGTAGTAGACCTTCTGACCAGTACCACCCTGGCTACGACCACCACCCTTGGAAACTTTCAGGTGGAGGAAGCGACGGTCGGTGCCGTTGTCATCGATCTCGACTTGCATCTGGTTGCAGAGCTCGGAGAGTTCCTTGAGCACATTGCGCTTGACCGCTTTGAGCGGCTCCAGGAGATCGAGAACATGCTGAGGCCAGGAACGCTTCTGTGTGCCGTTGGCGATGTTGACCAGCACCGCAGGGTACTTCTTGAACAGGGTGAGCAGTTGGACGGTGGCCAGACGGCGGATGATCTTGAAGATCTCGGTTTCCTTGGAGGTGATGTTCTCACACGCTGGGTGGAAGAACACTTTCTCCATGGTGTTACCTTCGATGACTTCCGACACCGGCAGGTACAGGTTCATCCCGTCGACCTTCAGTGGGATTTCCACACCTTCCATGTTGAGGACGAGTTGGTAGTCAGGCTTGACCGCCACCCCCCACGACATCAGCATGGCTTTGTACAGCTTGTTCAAATCATTCATGGAGTATTCCTTATTGCTTAATGAAGTATTCGCGGAGATTGTTCAGGAAAGATACAGACTCACCGATACCAACGTCGGTACCCGAGATGTTCGAGCTCGAGCGAGCGATGTAATACGTAGCATTGGTATACGTTTGGGTCTGCGACTGATCCCCGTTAAAGAACACCTCAACGCTGGTTTCACCAAACAGGTTGCACTTGACCGAGATGTTGATGACGGTGGAGTTGTGGGCGTAACCCGTGTTGTATTTCGAGAAGAAGCGAGTTTTCAGTTCTTGTTTGAAACGTTCAACACGGTTGATCGCGTTGTCGTCGTAACGGAGTACCGAACCGAATTCACCGACCAGGATCTCGCAGCCATCGTCAGATGCCAGCCCACCGAACTCATGTGGGTTGTTGGTGGCACCAAAGACCAGGAACACCAGACCGCAACGGATCAGCAGGTCAACAGTCAGGAAAGCGATCTCCTGTGCAGTGGACTCGCGGATACCTGAGCTACCGTATTCCTGCGACAGGGCTACGTTGTTGATCTCCGGGTACGCATTCGGATCCAACAGGGTCAGGTTCATCACGTCGGTGAAGTTGTTGAACACCCCGGCGATCTCGTTGAGCGTGAAGCCCTCGAAGCCGACGTAGTTCCACATGCCGAGGGAAATCGACATGGCTTTGAAGAACTCGTTCTCGGTGAGACCGGTTTCATTCATGGTGTTGCTGTACAGGCTGTCAGCTACAGTGTCCTGGATCTTGCTGCCGTAGTCATTACCGGCCAGGACATTGCTTGCGATCTTGATCAGTTCCTTGGCGTGGTGAGTCGGATCCAGGTTTTGAGTCTTCGACACCACAACACTTTTGTTCAGGTCAGCGGCCACGTTACCATTGTAACCCGACTGGACACCATCTGCTTCTGTAGCCAGGTAGCCCAGTACTTCTTGACCGATATCCACCGGACGAACCGAGCGCAGGTTCTTGGCGTGGTGCGGGTCGCCCATGAGGAACTGGATCGACGTTTGTACCACGCTCTTGTGCGATGGAAGGCCGGACAGGTCCGGTACGTTCTCGGTGTTCACCGACCAGCTACGAACTGGGATGAACTTGGTATCGCCGTCTACACCGTCGTAACGCGCTTCACCACCTGCCAGGTACCCCAATACCGACAGCTCGATGGTTTGCAGTGCGTTGTTCTCGACAGTGAAACGCATCATGCACAGACCGCGGCGCATGTTGTACGTATCTTCGATACTGACGTAACCTTGTGGGTTGACCGACAGGCCACCAGACTGGGCTGCTACCGAGTTAAGCGTATTCGCTAAGATCCCGCCAGCATTGTTTTCAATGGACAGGCGATCGATGTTCTGCGGCGACAGGTGCAGTTGGTTGTGTCGGTGTACGTGCATGTGGTTTGGATTACCCATGCCGATGATTACTTCATCCAGAGAAATGTCTGCCATTGCTGCCTCTACTACCCTTATTCGTTTACTTGTTTGACCAGACGCATGAACTCATCTTTGATCTCGTTTTCGATCTCGATGGAGAACAAGTCACCTGCTCGTACGCGGCCATAGATCTCTTGGTCGTCCAACACCCCATATTCCAAGTTGGACCGCCAGATACCATTGCCGAAGTTCTCGAGGAATTCTTGCGCAGCCAAAAGGGCTTCGTTGTATCCTCGGTTTTCGTTGTTGCGCGACTGTACATCGCAAATAGACGCCAGGTAGTTCCTGTCGTCGTCGCTGAGCTTCAAACCTTCTGCCAGGGTACGCATCCCTTCTGGATCGCGAGTCGCTCCCAAAACGGACGGTAGGAACTGATAGCCCTGTTCAGACAGCTTGACCTGTGCCAATACCACTGCGGCGGTCAGTTGCTCATAGCTGGCCGATTTATCTTCCCAGATAAACGGAGATACTACCCAAGCGTACACCAGCTTTAAAATATGCTGCGTGTGGTTAGAAAGTACAAAATCCCAGTTCTGCGGAAGGTTGTCGTAGACTTGCTCCACCAACTGTTCGTTCTTGATACCGAGTGCAATGCACTGATACTTGAACCGGTTCTTGAAACGAGGTTGATCTTTCTCGTCGAACAAACCGAAACTAAAGAACTCAGCCTCCGATTCTTCTTCCGAGGATTTCACTTCCTCACTGATCATGTACTTGTCGTAGCTCGAACGCTTGTCTTCGTCGTCACCACCACTCCAGTCTTCTTTAGCCCGGAACCCCGAACCAGATTCATGCTGCTTGACCGCGGCATTGATACTGGTGGCCAGGTTCTTCTCGTGCTCAGTTTCTGGAATCACTGCACAGCACAGGCGAGAGAACAGGGTGTTGTACAGAACCTTCTCAGCGAAAGTGTCTGCGTTGCCTGTACCGTCGATCTGTGTAGGTGTACCACGCTTGCCGAACGAGAACCGTACGTAGGTCTGGAGTTTTTCCCAACCATACAGACGGGTGATGAGTGGGTTGTCCTTGATCAACTCACCGCATGCTTGTTCACTGTAACCTGCACCCATTTGCTGCTCGAAGCGATACATCAGCCCGAAGATGATCGGGTAGATGGTCCGTGCAGTAAACGCCAGTTTCACCATGTGCACGTAATCGGCGTCGGTGATAGTAGTCTGCTCGGGGTAATCGCCCTTGCTGGCTGCTTCGCTCAAGTTGCGTGGGATCTTGAGGTACTTGGAGTTTTGGATGAAGTTGCAGTACTTGTCTACGTTCACCATTTCCAAGATGTCGTCGCAGATAGGACGCAGCTGATTGATCTCGGCATGGTAGTCGATGAACTTGCCACTCTCCACGATGCTGTGTGCAGCGTCATAGAGCTTGAACAGTTTGATCTTTTCTTCGGTGGTGAATACGTTTTCCACGTAATCGTTAAAGCAACTGAACAGGTTGTTCTCAGGTTCAGTCTTTTCCTTGCTGACAACTTTTTCCAGCTGGACTTTGCTGCTACCGTTGAAACGGATAATCTGCTCGTTCAGCGAAACAATAATCCCTTTGATGCCTTTCTTGCCACTTCTCCTGATGTCGATTTCGAACATTGTTTAAACACTCCAATTGGTAACATCAAGGAAATAATGTAGGTTTGAAATAATCTAACCCAGCCATAACAGTATAAGACCAGCGGGGGCTACCCGCCGGTCTTTTTGTGGCATCCTTTCCGACTTAGAAGTCGATGTCGTCGAAGTCGTCGTCAGTGAAGTTACTGTTCGACTGGTTCGGGTTGTTGTTGCGTTGGTGACCGCCACCGCTACCGCCGTTGCTGCCACCATTGTTGTTGTTCTGGCTCTTCGGCGGTTCCCAGCCTTCGAGTTCCATACGGTCCAGAACGTAACGGTGGAAGTTGACCCAGTTGCGCGCGGCGAAGCGCGACATCAGACCGGAGTCTTCGACCAGCTCGTTGGTGGCCGGATCACGCATCATCAACACGGTGCTGTTCGGGCCTTTGAAGCGAACCTTGACCTTGTAGTCGCCTTTCGAGTAACCGACCCAGATCACACCGTTGTCTTCGCGGATGATGGTCAGGGTCACCTGAGTGATCGGCGACTCGGACATACGGCTTTGGCCGCCCTGGCGCACGAACTGGTGCTTCTTGACTACCAGCTGCTTGGTCTTGAAGTCAGGGTTGTTGGTCGCTTCCAGCAGGGCTTCGAAGAAGACACCGCGGTCGTAACCGTTCAGTTCAACTTCTTTGTGGGTGTTCTTGGCGCCTTCTTTGTAGACGCCGTCGCTGACCTTGAGGACGATCTTGCCAGCGTTGGTGACTTCCCACATGAATTGGGCGGGATACTTGCCGCCTTCCAGTGGAGCTTCAGTGCACGGGTGCGGCTGACGCCAGTCGTTGAGGAAGCTCTTCTTCCGTGGAGTGAACTGTGGCTGCGAGTTGTTGCGGTTTTGGTAGCCCATGACGTTTCCTTGAAAATGAATCTTCGTTCAATAATAATGGTTATCTGGTTAAATCAAATTACTTTGCCCGATACTCTGGCATAGGCTTCCCGGTAAAGTGGTTCTCGATAGCTTCTTTCAACCAGCTACGATGACCTTCTTCACCATGAGCAATCTTGTCGAACAGGGTTGGAATCAACTTGATGAGCTCACCCGCCAATTGGAAGTCGCCGGTAGGTACATCATGACTCCCTGCTACACCCTCGCAGTATTGTAGGCCTTGGCCCAGTGCATACAGCTTTTCTTCGAGTGTAGCTCCCTCTGCTGGTGGATAAAGGCATTGCCCACGGAAATCAAGAGATTGGTCCCAGGACATAAAGATTCCTCTTACATCATCATTAACAACCCAGCCCGGTCAACACCTTGGTTGAGATTTGAGATCGTTGACCGGATACGACTTACAGAAGACGCAGTTGTCCAGTTGTTATCCTCGGCGATCTTCTTTACGAGTTCTCGAATGGCTGGCTTGGCCGCCATGAAATCCACAGAACGATCACCAAAGATCTGAATGGTCAGACGGTTGAGGGGGATGTTGTACAGCTTTGATCCACCCGTCAACTTGGTATTCCATTCGGTATACGGTTTGAGCGCACCGGTGTGAGACTCCAGTAATTTCAGACGTCCTATTCCGCTGACCTCGCAAAGGTCTACTGGGTGGTGAGTCATCACTATACCGTTACCGGTAAAGGCCGGCATGCCCACATCTGTCCGTATAATGAGTTTTTCATACTTCTTAGCGATGGCATCACACACTTTAATACAGGTGTCATGAATCGCCTTTTGTCGTTCGGTACCCTTCTTGATATCTTTCAAGTCGGCGTGTGGGAACTTGGACTTGAGGCCTTTGTAGCTAGGGTAGTAGACCACCATCTTGACAGGTTTGCCATTACGGTGTTTCTCAATCCACTTAGCCAGGAAGGTGATATCACCCTCGACGTCTTTCTGGAGTTGCTCGACGTCATGGTATTCTTTTTCCTCAGGGGTATACGACTCCTGAGCATTACGGAATAACGTACGTAGGTTGAACTGGATACTGTCAGTCCGTCCCAGGCTGGTTAACCCTCCAGCCTCCAGTGCTGAAGAGGTCCCAACCGAAATCCCTAAAGCACCGGTGGCTCTACTCATAATTCGAATTCCTTAAGTATTTTGGTCATGTCAGCAACCATCATCTCGATTTCCTCGGGACGCATGCCTTTCTTGACCAGTGTTTCTTTGACTACTGGAATCACTGATGCCGCCAAGTTTTCCTTGGTAAGGCTGACCCCTTGGTAGCGTTGTGTATCGAATAACGCTTCGTCAACGATTTCATCTTTGGACGCTTCGTTCTCTGCTTTGAAGCCAAAGAACGGATAATCATTGGCGATCATTTTCAACATCGGGTTAACGACGTTGGCAGAACCCCCAACTACTCGGATCTGCGAGTGATTCGGCAAACGCCGTTTCTTAATGAAAGCGTGCAGGTCGTCGAGCAATTGTTCCGGGGTAATTGACTCGTTCACTGTCATGGTGAGGTAAGGGAGGGCATTCTTGTTCTCGTAGAAGACCGGGTTAAACTCTTTGGTCTGCAAGTTGATATCAATAATGTAACCACCCTTGGGATGTTCCTCGCCATGACGTGTACGGTCAAACGAACCAGACGTGTACAGCTTACCCCGTTGGGCTGGGGTGTGGATATGACCTGCAAAGATGCCGTACCGCGTGATGGATTCCCAACGCTCTAGGATGTGGCATTTGTGCTTGAGTTTAGACGGCAACTGAAACTCGAAGGCGCCATGGAAGTGAACCATGTCTACCTTAGTTAGCCCGCTTTCGCCCAACACCTTTAATGCCAAGTCCCAGATTTCATCAGGTGTCATTGCACCCATGTTGTCCGGGACGTACATGATAGTCATGCCATCCAGCGCTTCAAACGTCTCAATGCACAGGGTATCGATGTAACGGATATCCATGCCTTCCGGCGCGACATTGAGGAAATGCTTAGGCTGGCTCCAGTCGTGAGACGAAGTACCAGCCAAAAACACCCAAATACATTTGGGGTTGATCTTGTACGACTTGTGGAAAGCCCCACGAGCCCACTCGAACACAGCGTGCGCTTCTGGATTAGGGAGTTCGACCATTCGCTCGAAGAAGTCACCCCCGTTCGCCACCATCGACACCTTTGCCAAGTCATTGTATTTAAACAAGAAGTCATCATAGTTGCCTAAGATGTGACTGGTCGGTGTAGTCTGGTGTAGCGTGTGGTGATCGGAACTCCAGAGAATCCGGTTTAACATGCAAAACTCCCCTTACAAATCCATTAGCAGCTCAGGGGATCGAAGTCCTCTTCAACGCTGGATGCCTTATTGGCGGTCTCAGTAGTGGCTGCTGGTGCGTCACCGGCAGGTTTGGCAGAACCATCGCCGAAGTTGATGTCGAAGCCTGGAGCAATGCTTTCGACGAACTTCTTCTCTTCTTCGGTCACCGGCTCATTGCGCCAGGCCTTGTACAGGATCGGACGCGCTTTGGTCAGATGCTCAGGTTCGATGTTGCCCTTATGAATACCATCGCGGATGAAATATACTTGACGCTCAACATCCGGGATGATCTGGTGCTTGGCGTAGTACCAGGGCGAGACCAGGTCAGTAATGCTGCGGCGTTTAACGTCCTTCAACGTATGGGCCGAGGCATCGGTGAGGAATGCGGAAGCCTGTGGGTTACCCTTGGCCATGGCGTCTTCTGCGATCTGCTTCAGCGCCAGCTCGATCTTGCGGAAGACCTTGTACTGTTCAGGACCGAAGTTGTGCGAAGCGAGGGGCGGGATGATCAGGATAGGCTCCTGTTGCTCATCGACAACCATAACCGATTGGGTGCCGTCTGCCGAGATCTTCAGCCAATCAGCTGCACGGAAGTAGTTGAAGCCCAGATCGTTACCCAACGCGAACTGCATCAGCCATTCCGTGATGAACTCTTGTTCGGTCAGGATGTGGCTGACGTTGAAAGGCAGATTGTCACCCTTCAGAGTCATCATGCGTTTACCGTCGATCTCGGTAACGTCGAACTCTTTCAACCAACCGAACTCCGATTGGATGATACGATCCTTCATGCTTGGTGCTTTAGTGCCTTGATTATCCATTGTTCAATCTCGCGTCGTCTAAGACTTTGTAATATTCGCCGGTTGCTTGAATCGTGCGCCCTAAATCATAGGGCTTGCCGTCACTAATCACTTGAGCGGTCAACCTCAAACTATACAATGACGTAGAGCCGTTGATGTATTCAAAGGTGAACTCAGCACTGGAATCCGGGAACAGTTCTTTAAGATACAACTTGAACTCTTCTTCAGCTTTCTCACGGAGGGTTTCAGGCAACTTGCCGTACTTCATCCACAGGAAATAGAAGCTGGGGACTTTACCAATGATCTTGCTCTGGTTACGCCGACTGGTAAACCAATAAGTAAAGTGGCGAGATAAGGCCTCTTCAACAGAGTCAATTTCCCAGCCATGGGACGATGACATAGTCCCTACACAAAACGTGGCCATAAACGATACCTGGGTGCTATGATGGGATTATCGTAAAATCGAAAAAAAAAATAAAGAAGTGGCAGCTGGGGTTTCCCCCAGCCACCTGATCCATCACAGATCGTTTACATCTACTGTTACAGTTTCTTTGGTCGACTTGACATCGAACATACCTTTGAGCATGTGATAGTCATCAGCACGCCAGGTACGGGCGATATCTTCACGGTTACGGAAGGAGAGTTGCCCGCCAAGCGTCTCGAAGTAACTGGTCCGAGTCAACTTGACTTTCTCTTCTTCTTTCGTGAGCAGGAGAACCCCGTCCACAGCTTTCCGGTAGAAGTAGTTATCAGTTCCTACACCATTGCACAGTGCTTGGAACTCACCATCGTAACCGGTAACCTTGCCATCCAAATACCCTTGCATGCGGTTCGGGTTGGCCATGATGTAGTTACGCATCAAGCCTTGGGCGTTGTTGATACCATCCACACTACCCAGGTAACCAATGTCATAGTAACTGACGAAGTCACCTTCATACCCCGAACGGATACGTTTACCCATTTCCCATGCTCGCGAATCCAGGAACTCATTGAAGCCATCCAGGATTTTGTTCGCTTGCTGTGCCAACCACCCGCCTGCGGCTTGAGCTGACATCAGGTTCTGGTTCACGTAAGCAGCATTCTTCTGCATCTGCTGGTCGGTAAAGCCACCGGCAATGGCATAACTGAATGCATGAGCACTGTTCATAACTTAAGCGGCCTCCACAACGGGAGTTTGATGCATCAGCGTATTAAGGTTCATCAGGTTCGTAGCAGTTTGACCTGCGTAGTCACCTACCCGGAACGGAATGTTGCGGTCCAGGGTCTGGTGATGACCGAAGCTGCCGTATGCTTTCGCTTTGGACTCGTTGTCTACGAGTACCACGACATATTCGTTGTCACCGTCAAAGTCAGCGTTCTGCTGCTTAACGCCCAGGATGGGGAGCTTAATACTTTCATCTTCGAGGTCTCGGTTGACCGCGAATTTGAAGGTGCGCAAACTCAGATATTCAATCGATGGGTTTCGACCCGACTGAATCAAGCACTTGCAGTTCTCTTCCATATCGCGGAAGAATTCATCGATCAAAGGATCGATGGCATACGCCGCTTGGTTGATTCGCTGCTTGGCCTGGAATGGAGTATGACCACGACGATACAAGAAGGACTTGATGTGCAAGTCCAGCATCGCCAGGGACATCTTCCATGGCACCAACAGTTTGTCAGGATCGATGATCCCGGTTTGCGAGGTAATAACAGTACGGCCAGTGAATGGCAGTGCACCCGAGCAACCGTGTTTACGGTTCAGGGCTTGTTTCTCGAACAGGGCCTTGGGGTTGTTGATTTTGCGGTACTGATCCGCCAAACCTACCAAGGTCTTGCCGACTACCTCGATGTTCTTGTTAAGCTCGCGCTCAGACAACTGGTGGCACACATTCGACTTCAGTGTGTCAGCCAATGCCACATACATTGCAGCAGTGATCGGCTGATAAGAATACGCGTACGTGTCCTTACCACTTTTCTCCAACACAGTCGAATACCGATTTGGTACTTTCATGTAGTCAGAGAAGGCGATACCTTTGTACTTCTCCCACACCTCGAAATAGAGGGGGGCTTCTTTGCTGTCCTTGAATTGTCGCCTGCCATCACCGAGCAGGATCCATTCCATGATTTTGTCAGCATTACGGTAGAACGTGTTGATGTTGACTTCCTGGATCGCCAGGGCATCCAACATGTTGTGGATCAAAATGTTGGTGGTGTTTTTCTTGCGATTGGTTTCGCGTCGGTATTCACGGTCCAGGAAGTACCGGGGAATACACACCTTGGGTGAGCCGATGGAGATGTTGTTGAAGAACGTCGAGAAGAAACCGATGTTGACGAACTTGTCTACACCCTCGGGCGTTTTCAGCCAGAGTTTGGTGTCCTCTCCTTTATTAAGGAACTTCTCCGGTGGGTCGCCACAGATCTCACAGATCCGAGGGAAACCTTCGCGGAGCAATTCGTTACCGTGCAGGTTACCACAGGTACACCGGGCAACAGTCTCGAACGAGTTACCCGAGAACTCCATGCGGGTGAGACGGAACAGGGTGTCCCGATCCTCTTCCAACATGAGGTCCAGTTCGTTCAAGTAAATGGGCTTGAGCCGGCTGGTGTCATGCAGGTAGTCGTAGTCTTCAAAGTCCGGGTACAGGGGGCTAGAGTAACGAGGGTCGTCCTCCAGGTGACCGTTGAAGCGCATAGCAAACTTGGCAAAGACATTCATCGGGTCAAGGAATGCTTCGCTGTATTTCGTTAAGGCAGCAATAGCCTTTTCATTTGACGGTGTAATGTCCGGTAGTTGCATACCAAACCCTCAAAAAAGCAAAAACCAGAATAGAGGCTAGAGAGTCCGAAGACCCCCTAGCCTCTAATCCATTAAAGGCTAGTTGCCCTTAGAACACCGGGTTGGCCAGGTTGTAAACCGAGCCGATGGTGGTGACACCGCTGTTGTTGTTGCCGGCGCCGACGACAGTCGCCAGACCGAAGCCCGGAGCGAATGCCAGACGATCGCTGCGGAACGAACCGAGGTTGTTCGCAACGTTCATGGTGCCGATGGAGTCCAGCGCAGCACCCAGTGCAGCCATGAAGTCCGGAGCCCAGATGCACGGCTGACCGAAGCCGTTGATGTGCACTTGACCGTCGAACAGCGAAGACGAATGCTCGATACGCAGTTTCTGCGAACGTTGCTTGAAGTCTTCGTTCAGGTTGTTGCCGTACTGGATGCCCAGGTAGTTCTCGATGGCCGCCTTGCCCGCCTGGTTGTTGCCCTTGGCGTTGCAGATGAACATTTCGTCCACTTCCTGGGTGTTGATCTGGATCTTCTCGTGCGAGGTAGCCAGACCGTTCACCGCGATGGCGTTGGTTGGGATCAGGATCGGCTTGTTCGGGTTCCAGCCGCGCTCGTTCTTCATGTTGTCCCGGATGATCTCCGAGAACTTGTTCTTCGACATGCCGTCGATCAGACCGATAACGGTCTTGATGGCGTCGGCGTTCTTGGCAACCAGTTTCTGCATGAACTGGATGATCGCAGCGTTCGGGCCATTCGGTACCAGGTTGATCTGGAAGGTGGCGTGCGGCGCGATGTTCTGACGAACCCAGGCATTGACGACGTCGGTGTCGTTGATGTTCTTGTCGTTGAGAACGGTACGGTTCTGGTGCGTGACGTTGACGCCCGGAATGTTCTGGGTCATCATCTGGATACGAGTTTCCAGACCCACCAGCGAACCACGACCGCCTACGTGCTGCTTGCGCAGAGCGTCAGCGAAGACGTATTGGTTGTTGGTGGTCATCAGCGCGTACAGACCGAAGAAGAACGGGTACAGACCGCCGTTGTTGTGCAGCATCTCACCGGCGTGAACCGATTCGATGGTGATCTGCGGACGCAGCGGACGGTAGGTACCAGGCCATGGCGACTGTTGCAGAGCGTTGATGCCCATGAAGCGCTGCAGGTGCGCCATCTGGTCTTGGCCTTGCAGAGCAGCCATTTGCTGCTGGTACTCTTCCCAGCTCACGCCAGTCAGGCTGACGGTGGCCAGAACACGAGCGATCTCGCGGCTGCTGGCCGGGTTGTAGTTGTAGTTCTGCTGCTGCTGGTTGTTGATGGTAGTGACGATCACTTCCATGTTGGCCGGGATCAGCACGCGACCCTTGTTGACACGACCGCTGACGGCGGTAACACGGGCTTCAGCGCAGTTGTCTTTGCCGTACGGGCTGTTCGGCTCGAGGAACGGCGAAGGGATGCGCTGGTTGGCTTTGACGATGGCCTGAGCAGCCAGAACCATGATGGACTCTTCCCACTCGCTCGCCAGGTAGACGGCGATGTTGTGGGCGTAGTCTTTCGGCTCGCCGGCTTCCGGATGGGCCAGCATCTCCATGTCCTGCACGAGCAGGTTGGTGATGATGACTTCGTTCTTGCCACGGGCCTGGGCGAAGCGGGTGTAGTGCTCTTTCAGGCGCTCGACGAACTGCTTGTTGATCTGAGCCGACGGAGTGATCGGGATCGAAACGCGCTGTTGCGCACCGATGCCGGTGTTCACGGTGATGTGCTCGGTACCGATCGACAGGTGTTTGTTGGAGAAGAGGACGGCCATGACGTACATGGTGTCGCCGACTTCGCAGTAGAAGCCCAGACCCGGGAGGTTGTTCGCGATGGAAGGGGTCAGGAACTCGACGGTCGGAACGATCTTGCGCTGGTTCTCGTCGGTGGTCGACGAGGTGGCGTTCTTGTAGATGTTCTCGGTGAGGATCTTGTGGGTCTCGGCCACTTCTTTCAGGTTGCGGTTGTCCGAAACCATCGAGTTGAGGCGGAAGAGGTTTGCCAGCAGACCGCTTGCTTCACCAGGTGCACCACCGGTAGGCTGTGCATCCACGCCTGGAGCCGATTCGTTCCAGCCTGCGAATTCGCCGTTGTTTTCGCTGTTCAGAGACATACTTACTTTCCTTTTATCTTCGAAGATTGCTGCTAGCGGATAACCACATTAACGAACATATCGTATCTGTGATTCGTTTAAGTGATATAGATTTGAAAAATTCTTACCCCGCTGAATGCTATAGATAAAAGCTTTCAAATCATCACTAAATCTTGGGACATCATGGTCCTCTCCCCTGAGGTCGCCCTCAGGAGTATACATTTACATACAATAGAGATTTTCTCATGCTCACTTTTCCTTTTCCTACAACGGGTACTTTCCAGTATCCGAAAAAGAACTTTGCAAGCCTGGGTAATCTCCGCCGAGTTACCGACAACAACCGCAGGGCTTTCCGACAGTACGTTGACCGCACGCCATTCAACCTGGAAAACGAACACCTGCTGGTAGGGATCCTCCAACAGCTGTCCATCGACCCCGAATGGGATCTGGATTACGTTGTCAGCTATAGTCGGTTCCGTTCCTATACATTGTGTACCCAGTTTAACATTACCTCGATCCAAGGGATTGGCAAAGTCATCACCGACGGTTTCTACCGCCAGGGTGTACAGGAGCTGTGGGGGTTGATTGAAAACGACCGAACCTACTCAGAGGTTTCCTTAAATCAGGAGGCCTTGCGCCCGGTCATTCCAATCTTCTCTAATCTATTAACTCGGGGGTACAAACTTACTGCCGAACGTCCTGTCTCCCCGAAAGCCCAGGGAGACAAGCTGGCGATCATCGGACTGGATATTGTTGAGTTGGCTGTTGGATGGTGGTTGTACATGCGAAGCAACCCTACACGTGATACAGGAATCCATGCCTACCTTTGTAAGCATCCTCTGTACACGGCCCAACTGATTCACAACCAGTCCGTTGTAATAAATATGTTTTACGAGTTTTTTGTTACTGGAAAGGACTTCAACAGCCTTTTCTCGGTGGAGCCCGTAGACTTCATTACCATGAGCGAAGAGAAGTTGCTCAAGGAATGGTTCACCTTTAAGGCAGGTGTAGTCACCGACCGTAAGCTGGTTAACATTGGTCATCTGATGGATAACCTGGACAGCTTATATAGTTATCCCTACTTCAACTATGAAAGTGGTGGTAATAACAAGTTGTTTACTCAAACCAGTTGGCTGTGGGAGCCTGCTGCTATGAAGTGGTATGCGGTGTATTTGACCATTGCAGAACGTATGGGATACCAGACTGGGGACGTCGCTACGATGATTGCCAGGGTGTTACCAGCCGTAACCGCACGGTTCGATAAATGTCCCTCAACATTCTGTGGGGACCACTTCAAGGG
>Ga0247821_10000605_pt1 | contig 19908 bp, 17 predicted proteins | sample 13C_Glycerol_Day_FD_192481 | JGI IMG/M metagenome (GOLD analysis project Ga0247821, IMG submission 192481) | Soil microbial communities from agricultural site in Penn Yan, New York, United States - 13C_Glycerol_Day14 | ecosystem: Environmental > Terrestrial > Soil > Agricultural land | place... | reverse complement strand
CGTTGAGAATCCATACCCGCTTGAGCGACAGCGACGAGAAGCTCGGGTACAGCTGGCAGAAACCCAGCAATTTACCGTCGTCATCATCCGGCAAGGCCAGGTAGATGACCGATTCGTCATGCTTGAGCCGTTTTTCCAGGAAGCTGCGCGAGCTGTCCGGATAGGGGAGCTGCCCATAGAACTCGCGGTATCTGACGAACAGCGGAGTGAGCAGGTCGAGGTGTTCCAAGCTTGCCTTGATGATGCGCATGTGTGGCCCTCAGAATCCATTTGGGGAAACAGCGGAATGCCAGCAACTCTCAGACGCATGCTGCCCAATGCAGGCTAGAAGTGCAATCCGCCATCCGTGACATGTTTTTTACCCTTCGCCGAGCAGAAAGTTACCTTTTTGATTGCGGTCGTTGTCATTTTCGAGAGTATGAACCTCCGCTTCATCCTTCAGATTCACCCCGGACAGCTGCCGGCGGCAGGCCTCGCGCATCAGGTAGAGCAGGCGGTGGGCGGCCATGCCGTAGCTCAGGCCCTCCAGGCGCACGTTGGAAATGCAGTTGCGGTAGGCGTCGGTCAGGCCGACCTTGGGCCCATAGGTGAAGTACAGGCCAAGGCTGTCGGGAGAGCTCAATCCGGGCCGTTCGCCGATCAGCATGACCGTCATGCGGGCGCCGAGCAGTTCGCCCACCTCATCGGCCACGGCCACACGGCCTTGCTCCACCAGCACCACAGGGGCGCTGGTCCAGCCATCGGCCGCTGCCTGTTCTTCGAAACGGCTCAGAAACGGCAGGGTATGGCGATGCACGGCCAGGGCCGAGAGGCCATCGGCGACCACGATCGCCAGGTCGAAGCCGCCTGGGTTGGCCTGGGCATGCTGGCGCAGGCGCTCGATCGAGTCTTCGTTCAGGCGTCGGCCGAGGTCGGGGCGCTGCAGATACTGGTTACGGTCGCTGGCGGCACTGTGCAGCAGCAGGCTGTCGCGCCCCCGGTCCTTCAGTTGCTCGGCCAGCGCCGCGTGGTCGAACGGCAGGTGCACGGCGTCACGGGCCTGGGCGTGGGCGAACTGGAAGTCCAGCTGGGCGCTGGTAGGCAGGCTGATGCCGCTGCGGCCCAGGGCGATGCGGGCCGGCGTCAGGTTGCGCAAGGCCAGCCAGGGGTTTTCGGGAGTGGGCGTACGATGGTCCATGGTCACCTCTATGCCAGCTGCGCCAAGGCCTGGCGGAACGCCGGCGGCAGGTTGTCGCCGAAGCGTATCCGGCCATCGGCCTGGGTGAAGATGCCGGTGCGCTGCAACCAGGCCTCGAATTCCGGCCCGGGCTTGAGGCCCAGGGTCTGGCGCGCGTACAGCGCGTCGTGGAACGAGGTGGTCTGGTAGTTGAGCATGATGTCGTCGGAACCGGGGATGCCCATGATGAAGTTGATCCCGGCCACACCCAGCAGGGTCAGCAGGGTATCCATGTCGTCCTGGTCGGCTTCGGCGTGGTTGGTGTAGCAGATGTCGCAGCCCATCGGCACGCCAAGCAGCTTGCCGCAGAAGTGGTCTTCCAGCCCTGCGCGGATGATCTGCTTGCCGTTGTACAGGTACTCCGGGCCGATGAAACCGACCACGGTGTTGACCAGAAACGGCTTGAAGTGGCGGGCCACGGCATAGGCGCGGGTTTCGCAGGTCTGCTGGTCGACACCATGATGGGCATTGGCCGACAAGGCACTGCCCTGGCCGGTTTCGAAGTACATGAGGTTCTGTCCGAGGGTGCCACGCCCCTGGGACAGGCCGGCCTCATAGCCTTCCTGCAGCACGTTGAGGTTGATGCCGAAACTGGCGTTGGCGGCCTCGGTGCCGGCAATCGACTGGAACACCAGGTCCAGGGGCACGCCGCGGTTGATCGCTTCGATCGAGGTGGTCACGTGGGTCAGCACGCACGCCTGGGTGGGGATGTCGTAGCGCTGGATGATGGCGTCGAGCATTTCCAGCAAGGCGCAGATCGAGGCGATGCTGTCGGTGGCCGGGTTGATGCCGATCATGGCGTCGCCATTGCCGTAGAGCAGGCCGTCGAGAATGCTGGCAGCGATGCCGGCCGGCTCGTCGGTGGGGTGGTTGGGTTGCAGGCGGGTCGACAGCCGCCCGCGCAAGCCCATGGTGCCGCGAAAGCGGGTGACCACGCGGATTTTCTGGGCCACCAGTACCAGGTCCTGCACGCGCATGATCTTCGACACCGCAGCGGCCATTTCCGGCGTCAGGCCTGGGGCCAGGGCGCGCAGGCTGTCTTCGTCGGCCTCTTCGCTGAGCAGCCAGTCGCGCAGGCCACCCACGGTGAGGTGGCTGACCGGGGCAAACACCTGGGCGTCGTGGCTGTCGATGATCAGCCGGGTCACTTCATCGTGTTCGTAAGGGATCAGCGCTTCGTTGAGAAAGTGGCTGAGCGGGATATTGGCCAGGGCCATCTGCGCGGCCACCCGTTCGCCGTCGTTGGCGGCGGCGACGCCGGCCAGATAATCCCCGGAACGTGCCGGGCTGGCCTTGGCCATCACGTCCTTGAGGCTGTCGAAGCGGTAGACCAGGTGGCCCACCGTGTGTACGAAACTTGCCATACAGAATCTCCAGAGCGCCGCGGGGCTTGCCCGCGGCGGGTGTCGACGATCAGTGCAGAGCCTCTTCGGCTTTCTGGATCGCGGCGAATTCCTCTTCCGGTGTCCCCGCAACCAGGTGGTGGCGGCTGTAGAACGCAAAGTAGGCGATCAATACCGCATAGATCACTGCAGCGCCAATCACCACCCGTGGGTCGACCAGGAAGCCCGCGACCACCGCGATGCAGGCCAGCACCAGTGCCACGCCCGAGGTGAAGATGCCGCCAGGGGTGCGATACGGGCGCTCCATCTTCGGCCGGCGGATACGCAGGGTGATGTGCGCAGCCATCATCAGTACATAAGACAGCGTAGCGCCGAACACCGCGACCAGGATCAGCAGGTCGCCCTGGCCGGTCAGTGACAGGGCAAAACCAATGATGCCGGGGATGACCAGGGCCAGCACCGGGGCCTTGCTCTTGTTGGTCTCGGACAGTTTGCGCGGCAGGTAGCCGGCACGGGACAGGGCGAAGATCTGCCGCGAATAGGCGTAGATAATCGAGAAAAAGCTGGCGATCAGGCCAGCCAGGCCCACCAGGTTGACGAAGCTGCCCATCCAGGTGGAACCGCCGTAAGCCTTGGCCAGTGCCTCGACCAGCGGGTTGCCGGAGGCCTTCAGCGCTTCGGCACCGGCGGCGCCCGGGCCGACCACCAGAATCAGCAGGGCGAAGGCCAGCAGCACCAGCATGGCGCCAATCAGGCCGCGTGGCAGGTCGCGTTTCGGGTTCTTGGTTTCCTCGGCCGCCAGTGGCACGCCTTCTACCGCCAGGAAGAACCAGATGGCGTAGGGGATGGCCGCCCACACCCCGACATAGCCGAACGGCAGGAAGCTGCTGGCGCCCACCGCGTCGGTCTGGGCGATGTCGAACAGGTTCGCTGCATCAAAATGGGGCACCATGCTCACCAGGAACACGGCCAGGGCGATGGCGGCGATGGCGGTGATGATGAACATCAGCTTGAGCGCTTCACCGACGCCAAAAATGTGGATGCCGATGAACACGACGTAGAACGCCAGATAGATCATCCAGCCGCCGATACCGAACAGTGACTGGCAGTAGGCGCCGATGAACACGGCGATGGCGGCGGGGGCGATGGCGTATTCGATCAGGATCGCCGTACCGGTAAGAAAGCCGCCCCACGGGCCAAAGGCGCTGCGGGCAAAGCCGTAGCCGCCGCCTGCGGTGGGGATCATCGACGACAGTTCGGCCAGCGAGAAGCACATGCACAGGTACATGGTGGCCATCAGCAAGGTGGCGAGGAACATGCCGCCCCAGCCGCCCTGGGCCAGGCCGAAGTTCCAGCCGGCGTAGTCGCCCGAGATCACGTAGGCCACGCCCAGGCCGACCAGCAGGACCCAGCCGGCGGCGCCTTTTTTCAGTTCACGTTGCTGGAAATAGTCCGAACCGACTTTTTCGAAGTCGACGGATGCACCTGCCGGCGAGCCGGCGGAATGATCGCTTGGCATAGATTCACCTGTTGTTTTTCTTGGTGGCTGGAAGGGTTCCGGCCGCTGGTGATGGGTACTGCAGGAAGCGAGCCAGAGCGGTTTTTGCACGGTGGCTCTGGAGGGTGTGATGCTGTGCCGGCCTCTTCGCGGGGCAAGCCCGCTCCCACAGTGACAGCAGTCGCACTGCAAGAACTGTGGGAGCGGGCTTGCCCCGCGAAGGGCGCGACGCGGGTTAGAAGAAGCCCAGCGGGTTGATGTCGTAGCTCACCAGCAGGTTCTTGGTCTGCTGGTAATGGTCGAGCATCATCTTGTGGGTTTCACGGCCAACGCCGGACTTCTTGTAGCCACCGAACGCGGCATGCGCCGGGTACAGGTGGTAGCAGTTGGTCCACACGCGGCCGGCCTTGATGCCGCGGCCCATGCGGTAGGCGCGGTTGATGTCGCGGGTCCAGACACCGGCACCGAGGCCGAACTCGGTGTCGTTGGCGATCGCCAGGGCTTCGGCTTCGTCCTTGAAGGTGGTGACGCTGACCACCGGGCCGAAGATTTCTTCCTGGAACACGCGCATCTTGTTGTTGCCTTTGAGCAGGGTCGGCTGGATGTAGTAGCCGGTGGCCAGCGAGCCCTCCAGTTTTTCCACCTTGCCGCCGGTCAGCAGCTCGGCGCCTTCATCCTGGGCGATCTGCAGGTACGACAGGATCTTCTCGAACTGCTGCTGCGAGGCCTGGGCGCCGACCATGGTGTCGGTGTCCAGCGGGTCGCCGCGCTTGATCTGCAGCACCTTCTTCATCACCACTTCCATGAACTGCGGGTAGATCGACTCCTGCACCAGGGCGCGCGATGGGCAGGTGCACACTTCGCCCTGGTTGAAGAACGCCAGCACCATGCCTTCGGCGGCCTTGTCGATGAAGCTCGGCTCGGCCTGCATGATGTCTTCGAAGTACACGTTCGGCGACTTGCCGCCCAGCTCGACGGTGGACGGGATGATGTTCTCGGCGGCGCACTTCATGATGTGCGAGCCCACTGGCGTGGAGCCGGTGAAGGCGATCTTGGCGATGCGCTTGCTGGTGGCCAGCGCTTCACCGGCTTCGCGGCCATAGCCTTGCACCACATTGAGCACGCCAGGTGGCAACAGGTCGCCGATCAGTTCGACCAGTACGGTGATGCCCAGTGGGGTCTGCTCGGCCGGCTTCAGGACCACGCAGTTACCGGCGGCCAAGGCCGGGGCGAGTTTCCAGGCGGCCATGAGGATCGGGAAGTTCCACGGGATGATCTGGCCTACCACGCCCAGCGGCTCGTGGATGTGGTAGGACACGGTGCCTTCGTTGATTTCCGCCGCGCCGCCTTCCTGGGCGCGGATGCAGCCGGCGAAGTAGCGGAAGTGGTCGACGGCCAGCGGGATGTCGGCGTTGAGGGTTTCGCGAACAGGCTTGCCGTTGTCCCAGGTTTCGGTGATGGCCAGGACTTCGAGGTTCTGCTCGATACGGTCGGCGATCTTCAGCAGCACGTTGGAGCGGTCCTGCACTGAAGTGCGACCCCAGGCGTCGGCTGCGGCGTGGGCAGCGTCGAGGGCCTTGTCGATGTCTTCGGCAGTGGAACGGGGGAATTCTGCGATCAGTTTGCCATTCACCGGGGAGGTGTTTTCGAAGTACTGCCCCTTGACCGGAGCTACGAACTCACCACCGATGTAGTTGCCGTAGCGGCTCTTGAAGGTAACCTTCGCGCCCTCGGTACCGGGATGTGCATAACGCATGGTGTGTCTCCTGGTTAATTGTGTTTGTTGAGGAGTTAACAAGCGTAGAGCAAAGGTTGGGCCAGTGTGGCAAGCCCCAAGGAAATCAATAACTTGGAGCATTGTTCAGCACTGACCAGTCAGCCCTTGTGCCAGGGCTGGCACGGCCGGGGGTGACACTTTGTACCGTTTGCGACACGCCGGATGACGGTGCATTGCAAAGCCCGGTGGGGTGGAGGATGCTGGAAAGAGTCTCTATCTGCGGAGAACAACAACTAATGCAGAACAATCACTTCAGTCGCCATGCCCAGCAGGTGCATACCGTCGCCCGCGGCGAAGCCGGCAGCGATCCATCGATTGCCCGTTCCTGGCTGCGCTGCCTGGAGGACTATCACCTCGATCCTTCGGTGATCGAGGCACCGGTGGTGCTCGAGCATGGTCGCCTGCTGGAAAGCCGCGAGCGCTTGCATCAGGTGCTGAAAATCGCCGATGGCGAAATGAACAGCCTGCATCAGCAGCTTTCCGGTGCCGGTCATGCGGTGTTGCTGACCGATGCCCGCGGGGTAATCCTCAACTGCGTGACCGCGCCCAATGAGCGGCGCAACTTCGAGCGCGCCGGGCTGTGGCTGGGCGCCGACTGGAGCGAGGCCAGCGAAGGCACCAACGGCATCGGCACCTGCCTGGTCGAGCGCCAGGCGCTGACCATCCACCAGAACGAACATTTTCGCGGTCGCCATACCGGCCTGACCTGTTCGGCCAGCCCGGTGTTCGACCCCCATGGCGAGCTGCTGGCGGTGCTCGATGTGTCTTCGGCGCGGCCGGATGTTTCGCGCCAGAGCCAGTTCCACACCATGGCCCTGGTCAACCTCTCGGCGAAGATGATCGAGAGCTGTTACTTCCTGCGCCATTTCGAGCAGCAGTGGTTGCTGCGCTTTCACTTGCAGGCCGAGTCGGTCGGCTTGTTCAGCGAAGGCTTGCTGGCTTTCGATGGCGATGGCCGCATCTGTGCGGCCAACCAGAGTGCCCTGAATCTGTTGGGCAGTATTCGCGGCGGCGTGCTGGGCAAGCCGCTGGAGCGGTTCTTTGCCTGTAGCCATGACGAACTGTTCAGCCGCGCCACCCCCGACGGCAGCACGGCCTGGCCGCTGCGCACCCGCGATGGCCGGCAAGTGTTCGCCAGCCTGCGTGGCCAGGCGCGGGCGCCGTTGTGGACGGTGCCGGCCAGCTTGCCAGAGGCCCGGCGCCCGGCCGACCCCGGCATCTGCCTGCTGGACCCGGCGCTGCAGAATGACTTCCGCCGGGCCGTGCGGGTGTTCGAGCGCGATGTGCCGTTGCTGCTGTGCGGTGAAACCGGTTGCGGCAAGGAGGCCTTCGCCCAGGCCGTGCACCAGGCCAGCCAGCGTCGCGGCAAGCCATTCGTGGCGGTCAACTGTGCGTCGATCCCGGAAAGCCTGATCGAGAGCGAGCTGTTCGGTTATCGCGGCGGCAGTTTCACCGGTGCACGCAAGGAAGGCATGCGCGGCAAGCTGCTGCAGGCCGATGGCGGTACGTTGCTGCTGGATGAAATCGGTGACATGCCGCTGGCGCTGCAAACCCGCCTGCTGCGCGTGTTGGAGGAGCGCCAGGTGGTGCCGATCGGCGGCGAGGCACAGGCGGTGGATGTGCGTATCGTCAGTGCTACTCACCGGGATTTGCTGGAGCGGGTGGAGCAGGGCAGTTTCCGCGAAGACCTGTACTACCGGCTCAATGGCCTGGAAGTGGCGTTGCCGGCGGTGCGCGAGCGCAGTGACAAGGCTCAACTGCTGGACTTCCTGCTTCGCCAGGAGGCGCAGGGGCAGCGGGTCGAACTGGAGCCCAGGGCGCGTCAGGCGCTGCTGGACTTTGCCTGGCCGGGTAACGTGCGGCAGATGCGCAATGTATTGCGCACGCTCGTGGCGCTTTGCGATAACACCTTCATCGGGTTCTCCGACCTGCCCGCGACCTTCCGTAGCAATGCGGCCCCTGTGGGAGCGGGCTTGTCCCGCGAAGCAGGCAACGCGGTGGATGGCACCGGCTTTGCCGGTGTTCGCGGGGCAAGCCCGCTCCCACACGGATATAGCACTAGCCTTCGAGATCATGAGCAAAACAGTCGCTCCCACAAGAGCGCGCCAGTGCGCCTTGAGGAAGCCGAGTGCGTAGCTCTGCTGTCAGTACTGGAGGCAAAACACTGGCACCTGACCCGCGTCGCTGAGCACTTGGGCATCAGCCGCAATACCTTGTATCGAAAACTGCGCAAACACGGCATTGCCAGGGGCGCCTGAGCGAAACAGCGGGTGCGATTTCCCCCGCCCTGGGCTACCCTGCCTCGAAGTTTTGCGAGGTCGACCATGCATATTCATATTCTCGGTATTTGCGGCACTTTCATGGGTTCGCTGGCGGTGCTGGCCAAAGCGCTCGGCCACCGCGTCACGGGCTCCGACGCCAACGTCTATCCCCCGATGAGCACCCAGCTCGAGGCCCAGGGCATCGAGCTGACCCAAGGCTACGACCCGGCCCAGCTGGACCCGGCGCCGGACCTGGTGGTCATCGGCAACGCCATGTCGCGGGGCAACCCGGCGGTGGAGTATGTGCTCAACAAAGGCCTGCCTTACGTGTCCGGCCCGCAGTGGCTGGCCGACCACGTGCTGCAGGGCCGTTGGGTGCTGGCGGTGGCCGGCACCCACGGCAAAACCACCACCAGCAGCATGCTGGCCTGGGTGCTGGAGCACGCCGGCATGAGTCCGGGCTTCCTGATCGGGGGCGTGCCGCAGAACTTCTCGGTTTCGGCGCGTCTGGGCGATACCCCGTTCTTCGTGGTCGAGGCCGACGAATACGACAGCGCGTTCTTCGACAAGCGTTCGAAGTTCGTGCATTACCACCCGCGCACCGCGATCCTCAACAACCTTGAGTTCGATCACGCGGATATCTTCCCCGATCTGGCGGCCATCGAGCGGCAGTTCCATCACTTGGTTCGCACCATTCCAAGCGAGGGTCTGGTCATTCACCCCACCACCGAACAGGCCCTGGAGCGGGTGATCGGCATGGGCTGCTGGACCCCGGTGCAGACCACCGGTGAAGGCGGCCAGTGGCAAGCACGCCTGCTGAGCGCCGACGGCTCGCGGTTCGAAGTGCTGTTCGAGGGTGAAGCGCAGGGTGTGGTCGACTGGGCTTTGACTGGCCAGCACAACGTCGCCAACGCCCTGGCGACCCTGGCAGCCGCTCGCCATGTGGGCGTGGTGCCGGCGATGGGCATCGAGGGCCTGAGCGCCTTCAAGAGCGTCAAGCGCCGCATGGAAAAGGTCGCCGAAGTGCAGGGCGTGACCATCTACGATGACTTCGCCCACCACCCGACCGCCATCGCCACCACCCTCGACGGCCTGCGCAAGCAGGTAGGCGAGGCGCCGGTGATCGCGATCATCGAGCCGCGCTCCAACTCGATGAAGCTGGGCGCCCACCGTGACGGCTTGCCGGAGAGCGTCAACGACGCCGACCAGGTGATCTGGTACGCGCCTGCGAACCTGGGCTGGGACCTGGGCGCCACCGCCGCGCAATGCAAGGTGCCTAGCGTGGTGGCCGATAGCCTTGAAGCGATCATCGAGCGGGTCAAGGGCCAGGCGCGCCCGGGTACCCATGTGGTGATCATGAGCAATGGCGGCTTCGGCGGCCTGCACGGCAAGCTGGCCGAGGCCCTGAAGTGAGCGGGCCGGAACGCATTACCCTGGCCATGACCGGCGCCTCCGGGGCGCAGTATGGCTTGCGCCTGCTCGACTGCCTGGTGCGCGAAGACCGAGAGGTGCATTTCCTCATCTCCAAGGCTGCGCAGTTGGTGATGTCGACCGAGACCGACGTGGTGCTGCCGGCCAAGCCCCAGGCCATACAAGCGTTTCTGACCGAGTACACCGGTGCTGCGGACGGGCAGATCCGTGTGTATGGCAAGGAAGACTGGATGTCGCCGGTGGCCTCGGGCTCCGGCGCCCCGGCGGCGATGGTGGTGGTGCCTTGCTCCACCGGCACCCTGTCGGCCATTGCCAGCGGTGCCTGCAACAACCTGATCGAGCGTGCGGCGGACGTTACCCTCAAGGAGCGTCGCCAGCTGATTCTGGTGCCACGCGAGGCGCCGCTGTCGACCATCCATCTTGAGAACATGCTCAAGCTGTCGCAGATGGGGGCGGTGATCCTGCCCGCAGCGCCAGGCTTCTATCACCAGCCACAGACCATCGATGACCTGGTCGATTTCGTGGTGGCGCGCATTCTCAATCTGCTGAACATCCCGCAGGACATGTTGCCGCGCTGGGGTGAGCACCATTTCGGGGTGGATGATTGAAGCGTTCGCTGGCCGGGTTGCTGGCCGCGAGCCTGCTCAGTGGTTGTGCCACGGTACGCACGCTGGATGCGAACAAGCCAGGGGCGCCGGTGGTGTATGCCGGTACCCGGCTGGACCTGTACGTGATGAATGGGGGGTGCTGCCCGAAGGATCATTTCGGTGCCGAGGCACCGGCGTATCCGGGGCTGGACCTGCCCGGCAGTGCGTTGCTGGATACCTTGTTGCTGCCGCTGTCGCTGCTGACCGCAGCCGGGATCGGCTTCCAGGCTACGGGAGGCCTGTAAAACCTGTCGCCGGCAAGCCGGCTCCCACATGTACCCCACAGTTTTCAAAGCCTGTGCCGTACCTGTGGGAGCCGGCTTGCCGGCGATAGGGCCCTTGCAGACGAATGCTATTTCTTGCCCAGCTTGCGCAATTCATCCGACTCGATAATCCGAATCCCGTCTTCCTCTTCCAGCGCCAGGCGCCACAGCGCTCGCGCCAACGTGCACGCCTCGATCCCCCGATACTTGCCCGGCATCAATCGCGAAAACGGTGATGCCAGCCGCTCGCCCAGCCGCGGCTGAATTCGCTCCCCCAATAGCAGCGATGGCCTGACGATCGTCAGCTGCGGCCAGTCCAGCGCTTTGAGTGCCTCTTCCATCTCGCCTTTGACCCGGTTGTAGAAAATCGGCGACTTCGGGTCGGCGCCGATGGCACTGACCACCAGCAGATGCCGCGCGCCCATTTCCCGTGCCCGCTTGCTGAAGGCCACCACCATGTCCAGGTCGACGGCGCGAAACGCCTGTTCCGAGCCGGCTTGCTTGAGGGTGGTGCCAAGGCAGCAGTAGGCGATGTCGACGCGCCCGGCCAGCTGAGGGAGAAACACCGCCGGGTCGCCGACCGGGTTTTCCAGGTGCGGATGAGCCGCCAGCGGCCGACGAGTCGGGGCCAGCACGCGGCTGATGGTGGGTTCGTTGAGCAGGCGGTCAAGCAGATGTTCACCGGTAAGGCCCGTTGCACCGGCAAGCAGGACATGCTGAGGCGTCAAGTACATGATGTCTCTCCTGTGTTACACACAAGCTTAGTGGGTGCCAGGCGTTTTTGCCTGTTCCTGCGCCTGGGCTTGTGTGGCATTTCGCAAGGCTTCTTCGGCTTGTTGCTGGCGCAGGCGCTGCCAATGTGCCAGTACTGCGGGCGGGGCCCAGATCTGTGGCTCCGAGGCCTCGAAACCTTCTCTTCCTTCACGTTCGGCAACGCTGCTGCGCGCCAGTTCGAACGCCTGTTTCAAATCATCGGTCTGGTTCAATGCCTCGGCGAACAGGGCGTCGCCAAAGTAAGTGAAATCGGCTTCTTCCGAGCAGCCGAAGGACACTCGGTCGGCACGCGCGGCGGTCATGATCACGGTGCGATCGTCTTTGAGCGGCGCGATGTAACCGCCGGAATAGCAGGCGGAGATGACAATTATCTTGTCGCGGTCCTTGAGCGGAGCCAAGGCGCTGGCCAGCTCATCGGCGGGCAGGTCGGCCAGCTGAAAGCGCGGCTGATCGAGCACCAGTTGGTGGTCCGCGCTGCCGTGGCTGGTCAGGTAGATGAACACCAGGTCTTCCGGGCCGCTGCGTTCGGCCAGGGTGCGGGCGGCGCGGGTCAGGTTCTCGCGGGTGGCCATGGGCCGGGTCGTCATCTGGTCGCGGTGGTTGACCAGGGTGACCTGGCCGCGGGCCCCGAAACGCACCTTGAGCATATTGCTGACATAGTCGGCTTCGCGCAGGAACACGCTCTGCTGGCCATCGCCCGCCAGCACCAGGCTGTACAGCTGAATGGGCGGGGCCGAGCGGGGCACGCGGGCCAGGGCTTCGTCGAGCAAACGACCCTGGTTGAGCAGGGCCAGGTCCAGTGGGTCGGGCAGCAGCTTGCCCTTCTGGTCGCGCACGCGCACACCGTTGACCCAGTAGCCGCTTTCGACCTTGCCATTGGCCAGGGTCAGTTTGCCTTGGCCGTGGTAGGCATCGTTGTCGAAGCCGCCGATGTATTTGCTGCCATCAGGCAGTTGCAGGCTGCCGTGGCCAGAGAGGCGCCAGTCGACGAAACTGCCCTTGTAGTGGCTACCGTCGCTGCCCAGCAGTTCGCCTTCGCCGATCAGCGCACCGTCCTTGAACTCGCCGATCCACACATCGCCGTCGACATTCTCGTAGCGGCCGCGGCCCTCGAGGCGGTTGTCCTTGAACTCGCCGATGTACTGTTCGCCATCGACGCTGTCGTAGGTGCCGCTGCCTTGCAACTGGCCGTCGACGAAGCGGCCGCTGAACTGGTTGCCGCTGGCATCGCTGCGCACGCCGGCACCGTTGGGCTTGCCCTTGGCGAACAGGCCCTGGTAGCGGCTGCCGTCGGCCAGTTCGAGCTGGCCCGCCCCCTCGTACTGGTCGTCCTTGAACTGGCCACGGTAGGTCTGGTCGGCCTGTTTGAGCGTGCCGTCGCCATCACGTCGGCCGTGGCTGAAGGTGCCGGCGTAGTGGCTGCCGGGGGTGGTCAGGTCGCCCAGGCCCTGGAACAGCCCGGCGGCGAACTGGCCGCGATAGACCTCGCCATTGCTGCCGTGCCACTCGCCCTGCCCATGCCACTGGCCGTCCTTGAAGTCGCCGGCGTACCAGCTGCCATTGGGGTAGTCGATGCGCCCTTCACCCTGCAGCAGGCCGTCCACTACCTGCCCGCGATAGCGGCCGCCGTCGGGCAAGCGCGCGTCCGGTGGCGACAATGCTTCGCCATCACCGCAAGCGGCGAGCAGCAGGGTCAGGGCGAATGGGAGCAGTGGACGCATGGCGGAATCCGGGCAATAGGTCTGCCGAGTATGCCGCAGAATGGTGCGCTATAGGTATGGCTGACCGGGCGGACGGGGTCTTGGCCAAGCCTGCGCCAGCAGGCAGCAGGCTTGGTCACGAACAGGCTTTGTCAGACGAAGCAGAGCGACAAAGGTTCGGCAATGTAGGCGGGTTTCTCTTCGCCTTCGATTTCCAAGGTCACCGTGGCCTTGAGCAGCCACTGCCCCGGCTTCTTCTCGGTCACTTGGGCCAGTTCGACCTTGAGGCGCACATTGCTGTCGACCTTCACCGGTTGAATGAACCGTACGCTGTCCAGGCCGTAATTGACGACCATCTTCATCCCCTCAGGGAGCACCAGGACGTCCAGCATCAATTTGGGTATCAACGACAAGGTCAGAAAGCCGTGGGCAATGGTGCTGCCAAACGGGGTTTTCGCCGCTTTTTCCGGGTCGACATGAATGAACTGGAAATCGCCGGTGGCCTCGGCGAACAGGTTGATGCGTTGTTGATCGATCTTCATCCAGTCGGAACGTCCCAGTTCCTTTCCAACGTATTGCGACAACTCGTTTACCGGTACAAGGGGCATCACGACTCTCCAGGTTCTTATTTGGTACGACAGTGCTAGATCAGCACGACTTGCCGACCCAGTCAAGTTGGCCCGCTCTTCGGCGAATATCGGCTTCTCACCGCCCGTGCTTATAATGGCCGGCATGCCCGAAGGAGACTCTTATGCTGTTGCGTGGTTTGACCTGGCTGGTGCTGTTTCAGCTGCTGGGTACGGCAATCAATCATCTGTGCGTACCGATATTGCCGGGGCCGATCATCGGCCTGCTGCTATTGCTGTTCTTCCTGATGGCCCGTGGTGAGGTGGGCAAGCCGCTGAACGAGGCGGCCAGCAGCCTGCTGCGCTACCTGCCGTTGCTGCTGGTGCCGCCGGCGGTTGGGGTAATGGTCTATGCCAAGGACATTGCCGCTGACTTCTGGGCCATTGCTGGCGCCTTGCTGATCTCCTGCCTGGTCACCCTGGTATTCGTCGGTGTGCTGATGCAAAAGCTCATGCAGCGCCAGCGCAAGCGCGAGGAGCTGTCATGATGCTCGATTGGCACGGCGCGCTGGATGCGGTTGTCCACCATCCCTTGTTCGGTATCGGCATCACCCTGGCCGCCTATCAGATTGTGCTGGCCGCCTACGAGCGCACGCGCTGGATCTTCCTGCAGCCGGTACTGGTGTCCATGGTGCTGGTGATCGCGGTGCTGCTGGTGTGTGGCATCGATTACCGCGAATACCGCAAGAGCACCGAAATCATGAACATCCTGCTCGGCCCCGCCACCGTGGCGCTGGCCGTGCCGCTGTACCTCAACCTGCGGCGTATCCGTCAGCTGTTCTGGCCGACATTTACTACGCTGGTAATCGGAGGCCTGTTCGCCACGGTCTGCTGCCTGCTGCTGGGCTGGTGGTTCGGGGCCGAGCACATGATCCTGATGACCATGGCGCCGAAGTCGGTCACCTCGCCCATCGCCATGCTGGTAGCCGAGCAGATTGGCGGCGTGGCGGCCTTGGCAGCGGTGTTCGTGCTGATTACCGGGGTGATCGGGGCCATTTTCGGCCCTGCGCTGTTGAGCCGCTTTGGTGTGCACAGCCCCGAGGCACGGGGCATGTCACTGGGCGTCACGGCGCATGCCGTGGGCACCTCGGTGGCCCTGCAGGAAAGTGACGAGTGCGGCGCGTTTGCCGCGTTGGCGATGAGCCTGATGGGTGTGGCCACGGCGGTGTTCCTGCCGTTGGCGGTCAGCCTGGTGGCTTGAGGAGTTGTGATGACGCTACCGCTGTTTCCGCTCGATACCGTGCTGTTTCCCGGCTGTCTGCTGGATTTGCAGATCTTCGAGGCGCGCTACCTGGACATGATTGGCCGGTGCATGAAGCAAGGCACAGGCTTTGGTGTGGTGTGCATCCTCGAAGGCGAGCAGGTCGGCAAGGCGCCGCCGGTGGTCGCGTCGATCGGTTGCGAAGCGCAGATTCGCGATTTCGTCCAGCAGGACAATGGTTTGCTGGGCATTCGCGTGGAAGGGGTGCGGCGTTTCGAGCTGGGCCAGACCGAGGTGCAGAAGGATCAACTGCTGCTGGGCGAGGTTCACTGGCTGCCGGAACAGCCGGACAGCCCCCTGACCGAGCAGGATGACGACCTGCTGGCACTGCTGGTGGCTCTTGGCGAGCATCCGATGGTCGAAGCCCTGGACATGCCGCGGGATGTCGACGGGCGCCAGGCGCTGGCCAACCAGCTGGCTTATCTGCTGCCGTTCATGGAGGAGGACAAGCTGGACCTGCTGGCGATCGACTCGCCGGCCGAGCGCCTGGCCGAGATCCAGAAGCTGTTGGAGCGGATTCAGGGTGAGTTGTTTGCCTGAGTGACTTTCTGGCGTCTCTACTGGCCCTATCGCCGGCAAGCCGGCTCCCACAGGAATGCAGTGGGGTACCTGTGGGAGCCGGCTTGCCGGCGATAGGGCCGCTACAGGTCAATACTGATAACGCAACAGCGCCTGCGGCAACGCATGCATGGCAAAGAACGCCAGCAAGGCGATGCAGGCCGGCAACACCAGCCACCAGGCCCGCTGCGGCAGTGCATTGAGCGGCTGACGATGCTGCACCAGCGTCAGGCTGAGCGCACACACGCAGCAGGCCAGCAAGGCACCCGCCATGATGTCAGTCGGCCAGTGCGCCCCCAGGTAAACCCGCGACAAGGCGATCGCCAGCGCCGGTATGCACCCCAGCAGTATCCACGTCAGGCGCATGCGCGGTGGCTGACCGCGCCCCGCCAGTACCGCCATCACCAGAAAGAACGCAAACGACGCCGAGCTGTGCCCGCTGGGCATGCTGTAGCTGGTCAGCGGGTCGCTCAGCACTTCGGGCCGGGCGCGGGCGAACAACCATTTCAACGTGCCATTGGCGATCGCCGTGCCCATCAGCGCACCGCCCGCGAACAACGCATGGCGCCATTGGCGAGCGAGCAGCAGCAGGCCGGTCAGCAGCCCGCCGAGGAACAGTTGCGTGCGGAAGTCGCCCAGGCGCGTCACCAGCACCACACTGCCGTCGAGGGCCTGGCTGCGATGTTCCTGCACCAGTGTCATCACCCCTTGATCGAACTCGTGCAGATACGGCCAACCCAGGAATACCCCGGCCAAGGCCAGGAAGCTCAGGCCGGCGATCAGCCGCGTACCGTGGCGCTGGTCGCGAATGCTGCTGTTCAGGCTCAGGCCGATCACCACCGCCAGGGTGCCGGCGATGATGCCTGCATCCAGCCAGAAGCCTTCCGGCAGCGGCAGGCGCATGGCCGCGCCGGTGGCCCAGCCGGGCAGCAGATACGCTACCGACCAGCCCGCGCCGGCCACCAGGCTTACCGCGATGAACCGAGGTAGCGGCATGTCGAACATCCCCGCCACCATCGGCAGCATCGGCCGTAGCGGGCCGATGAAACGGCCTACCAGCAAACTGGCGATGCCATAGCGATGGAAGTAGGTTTCGGCGCTGCCGATCCATTCCGGGTGGTGACGCAGCAGCGGCAGGCGTCGGATGTTCTGGTGGAAGTACTTGCCGATCGTGTAGGACATAGCGTCGCCGAGCAGGCCGCCAAGGAACCCCAGCAGCAAGGTTTCGCCGAGGGTGAAGGCGCCACTGCCGGCCAGCACCGCCACCGCGAACAGCAACACGGTACCGGGCACGATGATGCCGGCGATGGCCAGGCACTCGATGCAGGCCACCAGGAAAATCGCCACGCCCAGCCACTGTGGGTTGGCGCTGAGCCAGCCGGTCAGGCTGTCGAGCCATTGGCCCATGTTTTAGCTTCCTTGTTGGAGAATGAAGAAGTCTTGCCCTTCGACTTGCCCCCGCCGCAGCGGGTTCCGGGTGCAGAAGCGGGCGTATTCGGCGTCGACGAAGCGGTACGGCAGGTGCTCGTCGCGGCCATGGGGGATGCCCAGGCGGGCCGCCTGGATCACCTTGGGCACGGCGATGCCGCAGTCCTCGACGTAGAGGCGCTCGGGGTCGAAGCGCTGGGCATCCCATTGCGGCACCTTCAGGCCCATGGCCCGGCACAGCAAGGTCTGCCCGGCGCACAGGCGCTCCGGTGGGCGCAGGTTGCCGCTGGCGTCGGGGTTGTTCAGTTGCATCTGTGCCAGGCTGTTGGCCGAGGAGACGGCGTCTACCCAAGGGTAGGCGGACTTGATCAACACCGCGTTGCCTGGGCCCTGGGCACTGAAGTTGAGCGAATCGCCGCCGCGTGCGTAGTACATGTAGATATGCCCGCCATCGAGAAACAGCGCCTTGCGCTTCTCCGTGTAGCCGAGGGAGGCGTGGCTGCCCTTGTCGGTCAGGTAGTAGGCCTCGGTCTCGATGATCCGCGCGGCCAGCCACAGGTCACCGTGGCGGTGACGGATGACCTTGCCCAGCAGGGCCTTGGCCAGGGCTTGGGCGTCCTGGTCGAAGAAACTGTCGGGCAAGGCGCGGGCAGGGCAGGGGGCTGTATCTGGCATGCTGGCGTTTCGTCAGGATGAAGGCGCGGATGATAGCAACGAATCGCTTAACCGAGGCTGAACCGCAAAGATCGAGTTGGCCCTGTCGCCGGCAAGCCGGCTCCCACAAATCCCCCGTGGGAGCCGGCTCGCCGGCGATAGGCCGGACCTGCAAGAGGACATTTCGATAAGCGCAGTTACATCTTTCCTGGTTTTGGCGATGACCATTTTCGACCATCCGCCACCCGCCGCTGGGCGTACACCTGCGCGACAGTTATAATCAGCCGATTTCCCCTTCGCCAAGACACCGAACCCATGACTGAGTCCGTTCTTGACTATATGACCCGCTTGGGTCGCGCCGCTCGCCAGGCTTCCCGGGTGATCGCCCGCGCCAGTACCGCGCAGAAGAACCGCGCCCTGCAGGCCGCCGCCGATGCCCTGGACACCGCGCGTGTCGAGCTTGCCGCAGCCAACGAACTGGACTTGGCCGCCGGCCGTGCCAATGGCCTGGAGCCGGCGCTGCTGGACCGCCTGGCCCTGACCCCGGCGCGCATCGATGGCATGATCACCGGCCTGCGCCAGGTGGCCAGCCTGCCGGATCCGGTCGGTGCCATCCGCGACATGAGCTATCGCCCGTCGGGTATCCAGGTCGGCAAGATGCGCGTGCCACTGGGCGTGATCGGCATCATCTACGAGTCGCGCCCGAACGTGACCATCGACGCTGCCAGCCTGTGCCTGAAGTCGGGCAATGCCACGATCCTGCGTGGCGGTTCCGAGGCCATTCACTCCAACCGCGCCATCGCCACCTGCATCCAGCGTGGCCTGGCCGAGGCCGGTCTGCCGGCAGCGGTGGTGCAAGTGGTCGAGACCACCGACCGGGAAGCGGTCGGCGCGCTGATCAGCATGCCCGAGTTCGTCGATGTCATCGTCCCGCGCGGTGGCCGTGGCCTGATCGAACGCATCAGCCGTGATGCACGCGTGCCGGTGATCAAGCACCTGGACGGCATTTGCCACGTCTATGTCGCCGAGCACGCCGACCTGGACAAGGCCTGGCGCGTCGCCTTCAACGCCAAGACCTACCGTTATGGCATCTGCGGCGCGATGGAAACCCTGCTGGTCGACCAACGTGTGGCCGCAGGCTTCCTGCCGGAAATGGCCCGCCGCTTCCAGGACAAAGGCGTCGAGCTGCGCGGCTGCGAACGCACCCGTGCGCTGATCGATGCCAAGCCGGCCACTGAAGACGACTGGCACACCGAGTACCTCGACGCGATCCTGTCGATTCGTGTGGTCGACGGCCTGGACCAGGCTATCGAGCACATCAATCACTATGGTTCGCACCACACCGATTCGATCATCACCGAGCACCAGGGGCAGTCTCGCCAGTTCATGGCCGAGGTCGACTCGGCATCGGTGATGCTCAATACCCCGACCTGCTTCGCCGACGGTTTCGAGTACGGTCTGGGCGCGGAGATCGGCATTTCCACCGACAAGCTGCACGCTCGCGGCCCTGTCGGCCTGGAAGGCCTGACCTGCGAGAAGTACGTAGTGATCGGTGACGGCCAACTGCGCGGCCAGGAGTCCTGCTGAGTTGAGCAAGGCCCAGGCAGTCCGGCGCATCGGCATTCTTGGCGGTACTTTCGACCCCGTGCACATCGGCCACCTGCGCAGCGCGCTTGAGGTGGCCGAGTTCATGGCGCTCGATGAGCTGCGCCTGTTGCCCAATGCCCGCCCGCCACACCGCGATACCCCGCAGGTGGCGGCGCAGGACCGCCTGGCGATGGTGCGCGAGGCGGTGCAAGGCGTCGAGCGCCTGACTGTCGATGCCCGGGAGCTGGAGCGCGACAAGCCGTCGTACACCATCGACACCCTGGAATCGATCCGCGCCGAACTGGGCGCCAACGACCAGCTGTTCCTGGTGCTGGGCTGGGATGCCTTTTGTGGCCTGCCTGGCTGGCACCGCTGGGAAGAGCTGCTGCAACACTGTCACATCCTGGTGCTGCAACGCCCAGATGCCGACGTTGAACCAACTGACGAGCTGCGCAACCTGCTGGCTGCGCGCTCCGAGAGCGATCCCACCGCCATGTCCGGCCCGGCGGGGAATATTTCGTTCGTCTGGCAGACGCCGCTCGCGGTGTCGGCTACACAGATCCGACAGCTGCTGGCCAGCGGCAAATCGGTGAGGTTCCTGGTGCCGGACGCCGTACTGGCCTATATCGAGGCGCACGAACTGTATCGTGCCCCTAACTGACGGTGCCCCAGGGCGCCTCATTCAAACGAGTCGAAGAGTTTTTTATGAGCAAGCAGAAAATCAATGGCGAAGACCTGGTCAAACTGACCATCAGCGCGCTGGAAGACGTCAAGGCCCAGGACATCCAGGTCATCGACGTGCGCGAAAAGCACAGCCTGACCGACTACATGATCATTGCCACCGGTACCTCCAATCGCCAGATCAACGCGATGCTGGAAAAGGT
>Ga0247821_10000602_pt1 | contig 19965 bp, 18 predicted proteins | sample 13C_Glycerol_Day_FD_192481 | JGI IMG/M metagenome (GOLD analysis project Ga0247821, IMG submission 192481) | Soil microbial communities from agricultural site in Penn Yan, New York, United States - 13C_Glycerol_Day14 | ecosystem: Environmental > Terrestrial > Soil > Agricultural land | place... | reverse complement strand
AGTCGGCTGCCTGGTCGGATGACGAGTCGGCGGAGCGTGCTGAATCGGTCGCCTCGTCCGCGGAGGAGTCGGCCGCGCGTGCGGAGCCCGCTGCCTCGTCGGACGACACGTCCGCGGTGTGTGCGGAGCCGGCTGCCTCGTCTGCGGGGGAGTCGGCGGAGCGGGCGGCGTCGCTTGCCTTGTCCGCGGAGGAGTCGGCGGCTTCGGCGGCGGCCTCCGCTTCGTTGGCGGAGGTGGTGGCTTGTTCGCTTTTGCCGGCGGCGGCTTCGGCCTTCGCGGCCGCGGACTTCGCTTCGCGCGTTGCCTCGGCGAGGTCCGCGTCCGGGGTCGCTGTGGAGGTGTCGTCGCCGGGTGGCGTCACATCTTGTCCTTCGGGGATCGCGCGCTCGAGGTGGTCGTGGTGTCGCCCGCGGACGGCGTGCTCCCGGACTTCGCCGGGGCGGACGGCCGCGTCTGGCCCCGAGTCTCCTCGCTCGCGAGGTCACTCAGCCGGAACTCGTCCACCATCGTGGAGTCCTTCGGCTCCTCGGCGTCCTCCGCGGCGTCGTCGGCGTCGGCCGGCCCGCCGGCGGACCGGCTGGTCTTGTCCGCGAGGTCGTCGGCGTCCTTCGGGTCGACGCGCAGATTGGTGTCGATCCGGGTCTCGTCGACGCGCGCGTCCCCGGCCCCGGCACCGACGAACGGGCTCGCGCCGGTGAACGGCCCCTCTTCGTCGTCGTCGTACGACGTGTCGCTCGAGCCGGACGCGGCCGGCGTCGCTCCGGGGAACGGGTTGTCCTCCGGCGTGGTCGCCGGGTACGGGTTGTCGTCGTCGGCCGGAGCATCAGCCGGGGACTCCGCAGGGAACGCGGCCGAGCCGGCACCGGACGCCGCAACATCGGACGTGGCCGAGCCCGACGAAGCCTCGGGCGAGAATGCGCCAGCAGCCGAGCTCGACGAAGCCTCGGGCGAGAACGTGCCAGCAGCCGAGCTCGACGAAGCCTCCGGCGCGAAGGTGCCAGCAGACGGGCTTGAGGTGGCCTCAGGGGAGAACGTCGACGAACCCTCTCCGGAGAACGGGCTCACCGCCGGGCCCTCGGAAGCAAACGGGCTGCCCGCGCCGGAGCCGGGTGTGCCGAACGGGCTGCCGCCCTGGGTCCCGCGGCCGGACGGACCGTTGTCCGCGAGACCGGACGACGACTCGGTGCCCCGGGCAAACGGGTTCACGTACGGCGCCGCGGCGGTCTCGGAGTCGAGCTCGGCCGCCTGGCGGGCGATGTTGCTGGCGATCTCGTTCAGGCCGGCGATCTGGGTGAGGATGCCGTCGCGGCGCTTCGCCAGCCGCTCGGTCTCGCGGGCGACGACGGTCCGGGACCGCTCCGCCTCGTCGGCGGCGTTCGCGAGCTCGGCCTCGGCGCGGGTCCGCGCGGTGGTCAGCAGCTGCTCGGCCTCCCGGCGGGCGCGCGACAGCGTCCGCTCGGCCGACTCCTCGGCCTCGGCGCGGACCTTGCGGGCCTGCTCGGTCGCCTCGGCCACCCGGCGCTCGGACGCCTCGGCGGCCTCCTTCATCTGGGTGGTCAGGTTCTCGGTGTCGGCCGCGATCTGCTGGTGCTTGTCGGCGAGCTCCTTGGCCTGCTGCTCGCGCTCGTCCGCCAGCCGCGCCCGCAGCGCCGCCGACTCGCGCTGGATCGCGGTCCGGATCTTCTCGGCCTCGTGCAGCGCGCCGTTCTTCAGCGTGCTGGCCTGCGACTCCGCCGTCAGCGTCAGCTGCTCGGCCTTCCGCTGCGCCGCCTGCAGCACCTCGGCCGCCTCGGTCTCGGCGGTACGGCGGATCTCGGCCGCGTCGCCCTCCGCCGTACGCCGCATGCTGTCGGCCTCGTTGAGCGCGACGGTCCGGATGTCCTCGGCCTCGCGGTCGCCGGTCGCGCGCGCGGCCGACGCCTCCTTGGCGGCGTTCGCGCGCAGCTCCTCGGCCTCGCGCTTGGCCTCCTCGAGCGCCTCGGACGCCTGGTCCTGGGCGAGCCGGAGGATCTGCGCGGCGCGGTCGCCGAGCCCGGCGTACGACGGGTTGGCGCTGGCCTCCAGCTGACGCCGGGTCTCCTCGAGCTGCTGCTGCATCGGCGCGACGCTCTGCTGCAGGCTGTCGGCGCGGTTGCGGGCCTCGACGAGCTGCATCTCCAGCGCGCGGACGTAGTCGTCCACGGCCTGCTTGTCGTACCCGCGGCGGCTGACCGGGAAGCCCCCGGCCGCGGTCGCCGTGCGATCGAAGAACGGCAGGCTCGACTCGTCAGGCATTTCCCGAGATTCCCTTCTGGCGGCTTTCAGTGAATCCCCCACCATAAGCCTGTCAGAACCCGGTTCAAACGCCCAATCGCACTACCTGTTACGGAAGCGATTAATGGCGTCCAGGTGCTTGTCGCGCAGTGCGGTGTCGCGGACGCCGAGGCCTTCGGTGGGGGCCAGGGTGAGGACGCCGACCTTGCCCTGGTGCAGGTTGCGGTGCACGTCGTACGCCGCCTGCGCGGTGTCCTCGAGCGGGTAGACCTTGCTGACCGTCGGGTGCACCATGCCCTTGGCGATCAGCCGGTTCGCCTCCCAGGCCTCGCGGTAGTTGGCGAAATGAGAGCCGATGATCCGCTTCAGGTTCATCCACAGGTACCGGTTGTCGTACTCGTGCATGAATCCCGACGTCGACGCACACGTCACGATCGTCCCGCCGCGCCGCGCGACGTACACCGAGGCTCCGAACGTCTCCCGGCCCGGGTGCTCGAACACGATGTCCGGGTCGTCGCCGCCGGTCAGCTCCCGGATCCGCGCGCCGAGCCGCTTCCATTCCTTCGGGTCCTGGGTGGTCTCGTCCTTCCAGAACCGGTACCCCTCGGCCGACCGGTCGATGATCAGCTCGGCGCCCATCGCGCGGCAGATCTCGGCCTTCTCCGGCGACGACACCACGCAGACCGGGATCGCGCCGCCGTTCAGCGCGAACTGCGTCGCGTACGACCCCAGGCCGCCGGACGCGCCCCAGATCAGCACCACGTCGCCCTGCTTCATGTTGGCGCCGTTGGCCGACACCAGCTGGCGGTACGCCGTGCTGTTCACCAGGCCGGGGGACGCCGCCTCCTCCCAGGTCAGGTGCGCGGGCTTCGGCATCAACTGGTTGGACTTCACCAGCGCCAGCTCCGCCAGGCCGCCGAAGTTCGTCTCGAAGCCCCAGATCCGCTGCTCGGAGTCGAGCATCGTGTCGTTGTGCCCGTCCGGCGACTCCAGTTCGACCGACAGGCAGTGCGCGACCACCTCGTCGCCCGGCTTCCACGCGTTCACGCCCGGGCCGGTCCGCAGGACGACGCCGGCGAGGTCGGAGCCGACCACGTGGTACGGCAGGTCGTGCCGGGCGGTCAGCGGCGACAGCTTCCCGTACCGCTTCAGGAACGAGAACGTCGAGACCGGCTCGAAGATCGACGTCCAGACGGTGTTGTAGTTGATCGCGCTGGCCATCACCGCGACCAGCGCCTCGCCCGGGCCGAGCTCGGGGGTCGGGACGTCGTCGAGGTGCAGGCTCTTGCGCGGGTCCTTCTCCTTCGCGTCCAGGCCCTCGAACATCGTCGCCTCGTCGGCGTGCACGGTGATGCCCCGGTAGTGGTCCGGTACGTCGAGCTCACCGACGGCGGCAGTGTCGCCGGAGAGGATCGCATCGAGGATCTGCTTCACGAAAGTACCTCCTGGAACGGCGGTCTGTGTGAGCGGAACTTACCGTCGAGTATGCACGCGTGGCTGTGCCCTGTAACACAGCGGAGGACGGGTGAGACGACCGTCACTTTTCCAGTCCACCGTTGTCAGTGGTCTTATCGCAGTCGCGTGTGCAGCCGCACCTGCGTGAAGCCGTCGCCCGATCGCAGTTGCGCCAGGTCGCACAGCTGGTTGGCCAGCCAGACGCCCCGGCCGCCGAGCCCGTCCAGCGGCGGCAGCACCCGCCCGATCAGCAGGTCGTCGATCCGCCCACGGTCGAGGACGTCGCAGATCAGCGTGCCGTCGGCGATCCACACCGCCAGCCGGCCGCGCCCACCTCCGAACCGGATGCTGTTCGTGCAGATCTCGTGCAGGGCCAGCGACAGATCCTCGAGCCGGTCCCGCGACACCCCGTGCGACGCCGCCTGCCCGCTCACCCACTGCCGGATCTCCCCGAGGTCGTCGGGCCCGAACTCCCAGTGCTCGGCGCGGTCCGGGATGTCGTCCAGCGCGGTCCGGAATCCCTTCTCCGCAAGGGCTTCCGCCGCCGAATGCGTCGCCGTCGGATCGATCCCCACGGACGCCTCGTACGCGCAACAGAGCCGGAACGACCGGTCGTGCGCGAAGGCGATGCCGGTCAGCGCCTCGTGCAGCAGCACCTCGTCGTACGCCGCCTGGCTGCGGCCGGGGTACGCCGGCTCGCCGAGCGCGCGGACCGGGCCGGGGTGCTGGTCGAGGATGTCCCGCCAGAACGGGATCAGCCGCGCGGGATTGCCCCCGGCAACGGTCATGTCGGTGAAGCAGACGTCGTGCCGCAACGGTCCGAGGGCGTGGCGCAGCACGGCGATCCGCTCCGGTGGCAGCACGGCCACGATGGTTTCCCCCGCCGCCAGCCCCTGCCGTACGAACCCGGCCGCGCGCTGCACGAACTCCTCGTCCGACGCGTGGACGAAGGCGTCGTGCTCGAACCCGGCCGGCGCACCATGGGAGGAATCGGTGGCGCTGTCCTTCAGCACCCGCACAGCTTAGGCCCTGTCCGGCAACTCGGGGCGGTGTTTTAGCGAGCCGTCACGCCGGGTGGGAGACCGGTGGCTCCACGAGTTCGACGAGCACGCCGCCGGCCGATTTCGGGTGCACGAAGTTGACCCGCGAGCCGGCCGTGCCGCGCTTCGGCTCGTCGTACAGCAGCCGGGCGCCGCGCTCCCGCAACACCTCGGAGACGGCGTCCAGGTCGCGGACCCGGTACGCGAGCTGCTGGATCCCGGGACCGCGCTGGTCGAGGAACCTGGCGATCGGCGAGGCGTCCGACAGCGGCGCCAGCAGCTGGATCGAGGAGCCCGAGTCGCCGACCGAGAGCATCGCCTCCCGGACGCCCTGCTCCTCGTTGACCTCCTCGTGCGCCACGGTCATGCCGAACACGTCGGCGTAGTACCGGACGGCCTCGTCGAAGTCGGGCACCGCGATGCCGACGTGGTCGATCGCGTCGAACAACTGATCCATCCCGCCAGCGTGGCCCAGGACGTCTGCGGAGGGAATCGAAAGTGGCCCACCCGACACGATCCGTGTGACCCGTCTGACGTGCTCGACCAGCGGCGTACCAGTGCCTGCGCAGGTATCGTGACGGCATGTCTGACACGCGGAACTCAAGCGTCATCGTCGCCGGTGCACGGACCCCGATCGGGCGGTTGCTGGGTGGCCTCAAGGGCTTCACCGGCGCCGAGCTCGGCGGGTTCGCGATCAAGGGCGCACTGGACAAGGCCGGCGTCGCGCCGGACCAGGTCGAGTACGTCGTCATGGGCCAGGTCCTGCAGGCCGGCGGCGGTCAGATCACCGCCCGTCAGGCCGCGGTCAAGGGCGGCGTCCCGATGGACGTCCCGGCCATCACCATCAACAAGGTCTGCCTGTCCGGGCTGAACGCGATCGCCCTCGCCGACCAGCTGATCCGCGCCGGCGAGTACGAGATCGTCGTGGCCGGCGGCATGGAGTCGATGACCAACGCGCCGCACCTGCTGCCGAAGTCCCGCGAGGGCTTCAAGTACGGCGACACCACGCTGGTCGACTCGATGGCGTACGACGGGCTGTGGGACGCCTTCACCGACCAGGCGATGGGTGCGCTGACGGACCAGCAGAACAACACCGTCGAGAAGCTGAGCCGCGCGGAGCAGGACGAGTTCAGCGCCCGTTCGCACCAGCGCGCCGCCGAGGCCTGGAAGAACGGCCTGTTCGCCGACGAGGTGGTCCCGGTCGAGGTGCCGCAGCGCAAGGGCGACCCGATCGTGGTCGACAGCGACGAAGGCGTCCGCGGCGACACCTCGGTCGAGGCGCTGGCCAAGCTGCGGCCGGCCTTCGGCAAGGACGGCACCATCACCGCCGGTTCGGCCTCGCAGATCTCCGACGGCGGCTGCGCCGTCGTCGTGATGAGCAAGGCGAAGGCCGAGGAGCTCGGGCTCAGCTGGATCGCCGAGATCGGCGCGCACGGCTCGGTCGCCGGACCGGACTCGACGCTGCAGAGTCAGCCGGCCAACGCGATCGTGAAGGCCTGCGCGAAGGAAGGCATCGCGCCGGCCGACCTCGACCTGATCGAGATCAACGAGGCGTTCGCGGCGGTCGGGATCGCGTCCGCGCGGGAGCTGCAGGTCGGCGAGGACAAGGTGAACGTGAACGGCGGCGCGATCGCGCTCGGCCACCCGATCGGGATGTCCGGCGCGCGTCTGGTGCTGCACCTGGCGCTCGAGCTCGGCCGCCGCGGCGGCGGTGTCGGCGCGGCCGCGCTGTGCGGTGGCGGTGGCCAGGGGGACGCACTCATCGTGCGGGTCCCCCAGAGCTGACCCAGAGCTGATGCCACGTCGTACGGCGCCTGTCGGCGAGCTGGTCGAGCGGGCCCGGGAGGGTGACTCCCGGGCCGTGGCCCGGCTGATCTCGCTGGTCGAGGACGAGTCGCCGCTGCTGCGGGACGTGATGGCCGCGCTGGCGCCGTACGCGGGCCATGCGCACATCGTCGGCATCACCGGGTCGCCCGGCGTCGGCAAGTCGACGTCGACCTCGGCCCTGGTGTCGGCGTACCGGGAGACCGGGAAGCGGGTCGGCGTCCTCGCGGTCGACCCGTCGTCGCCGTTCTCGGGCGGCGCGCTGCTCGGCGACCGGGTGCGGATGCAGGACCATGCGACCGATCGCGGGGTGTTCATCCGGTCGATGGCGTCGCGCGGGCATCTCGGCGGGCTGTCGTGGTCGACGCCGCAGGCGCTGCGGGTGCTGGACGCGGCCGGGTTCGACGTGGTGCTGGTGGAGACCGTCGGCGTCGGGCAGTCCGAGGTCGAGATCGCCGGGATGGCGGACACCACGCTGGTGCTGCTGGCGCCCGGGATGGGCGACGGCATCCAGGCAGCCAAGGCCGGGATCCTCGAGGTCGGCGACATCTACGTGGTGAACAAGGCCGACCGGGACGGCGTCCAGTCCGTCACCCGGGACCTCCGGGCGATGCTGGCGCTGGCCGAGCGGGCCGACGGGGCCTGGTTGCCGCCGATCCTGAAGACGGTTGCGTCCCGCAACGAGGGTGTCGCGGAGGTGGTGCAGGCGATCGAGGACCGGCTGGAGTGGATGCGCGGGAACGGCGTGCTCACCGACCGCCGGCGCAGCCGCGCCCGGGACGAGATCGAGGCGATCGCGACCACCGCGCTGCGCGCCCGGTTCGCGCACCTGCACGGTGACGCGCGGCTCGACGTCCTCGCGGCGAAGGTCGCCGACGGCGGCACGGACCCGTATTCGGCGGCCGACGAGTTGATCGCCGCGTTATGAGGTCCCGCGGATCTGTGACGATTGTCTCGCCGTGCAACAGCCGGCCACGCAGTGTCACATTGTGTCTTTGCTTTTCGTTCACCAGGAGTTGTGCCGAATCCGGGCAAATACCGCGGGATTTACGCTGAGTACGGTGGTCCCCGTCTCAGGGCGGCGCGCCGATGGCTGCCGTGCCCCCCAATCCGTTACAGAATGGACCTTGTAGCTGGTGAGCATTGTGCGGTGGGCTGTGTTCAGTCAGTGACAATTGGTGACGGTCCGTGATACAAACTCAAACACAGTCGACCGAGTGGGTTAGGAACAAGGAGTGGCGACATGCCGAAGAAGCTGTTGATCTGGTCGCTCATCGCCTTTGCCGGCTTCTATCTGTTCACTCAGCCGGCCAACGCCGCCAACGCGGTAGGTGGCGCGTTCTCGGCTGTTGGTGACGCTTTCACCAGCGTCATCGCCTTCCTGACAGCGCTGTTCAGCTGATCTGCCGTTTCGAGTGTCCCGTGACGCGCCGTCGTGCGGGACACTTGGATGTACGGGGTCACACAACAGCGTGACAGGGGAGTGAGCGGATGGCCGGAATAGGCCTGTTCCGGATCTTCGACCCGAAGGTCCGGCGCCATCTGATCTCGGACGAGGGCGAAGTCGTCATCGACGAGGTCCGGCAGCACTGGGTGGTGTACTCGGTGCCGATGCTCGAGGTGGTGCTGGCGGCGGCGCTGCTGGTCACGATGGCCACCACCGCGATCGGCGGGCAGCCGGTGCTGCTGGCGATCGTGCTCGTGCTGTGCGCGCATGCCTTCTGGCAGTTCCTCACCCACCATCGGGACCGGTTCGTGGTCACCAACATGCGGGTGATGCGGATCCGCGGCGTGTTCTCCCAGACCGTCGCGACGACCCCGATCGCGCGGGTCCTCGACATCACCCTGCAGAAGCCGATCATCGGCAGGGTCTTCGGGTACGGCCACTTCGTCTTCGAGTCCGCCGCGCAGGACCAGGGCTTCCGCGAGATCAAGTGGGTCAGCCGGCCCGACGACCGCGACCTGACCATCCAGCGCGTCATCCAGCGCACCGGCCTGCGGGCCTCGGCGAGTGTCGACGTACTCCAGGGGGACGAGGACTCCGACGACGACGGCACCGGTCCGATCGGGATGGACTCGGCGCAGGAGGTCATCGCGAGTACACCGGCGCCGGCCGCCGCGCAGCAGTCCCGTCCGGCGTCTCCGCCGTCGTCCGGCTCGAAGTCGATCTTCAACAGCGAGCGCGGCAACTGGACCGACAACGACTGACCCACGCGGGTTCAGTGCTCGAGCGGTTGTCGCTGGGCGAGCCGGCGGAAATGGGCCCGGCGGCGTTCCCGGTGTGAGCGTTCGGGATGGTTGGGCGGGGCGAGGGCCAGTGCTTGGTCCAGTTCGTTGACGGCTTCGGCGTACCGCTTGGTGCGGGCGAGCAGCTCGGCCCGGACCGCGTGCCGGCGGGAGCTGGGCGGGATCGCGTCGAGGAGTTCGAGTGCGGTGCCCACCTCGCCGGTTTCGGCGATCGCGACGACGCGGGCGAGGTCGGCGGCCGGGCTGGGGGAGACCTCGACGAGCAGGTCGTACAGCCGGACGATCTCGCGCCAGTCGGTGGCCGGGTAGCTGGGAACGCGCGCGTGCTCGGCCGCGATCGCGGCCTGCAGCTGATAGGCGTCGGCCTGCCGGGCGGATCGCTCGAGTGAGTCGTTGAGCAGCGTCACGCCGCGCGTGATGAGTCCCTGGTTCCACAACGAGCGGTCCTGCAGGTCGAGCGTGACGACGTCGCCGGCGTCGTCGAGGCGGGCCGGTCGACGCGCCTCGGTGAGGAGCAGGAGCGCGAGAACGGCGGTCGGCGTGGGCTGACCGGGAAGCAGCGAATGCAGAAGCTCGGCCAGCCGGATCGCCTCGCCGCAGAGGTCGACGTCGTACGCCGCGTCGCCCTCGGCCGGTGCATGGCCGGCGGTGTAGAGGCTGTGGATGACCGCGCAGACCGCGGGCAGCCGTTCGGGGAGCTCGTCCTCCGTGGGCACCCGGTACGGGATCCGAGCGGCCGCGATCTTCTGCCGCGCCCGCACCAACCGCTTCGTCGTCGCCGCCTCGGTGGTGAGCAGGACGCCGGCGATCTGGGCGGGGGAGAGGCCGCAGAGGGTGCGGAGCGCGAGCGCGACCCGGGTCGGCGGGGACAGCGACGGGTGGCAGCAGGTGAAGATCAGCCGCAGCAGGTCGTCCTGGACGACGTCCTCGGTGTCGATCTCCCGCTTGGACAGCTCGATCAGGTCCGCGCCGTCGCGCTCCTTGGCGCCGCGCGACTGCTCCCGGCGGATGATGTCGATCGCCTTACGCCGCGCGGTCACCGTGAGCCAGGCGCGCGGCTCCGGCGGTACGCCGGTGACCGGCCACGCGCCGAGCGCCGCCACCGCCGCTTCCTGGACGGCGTCCTCGGCGAGCTGGACGTTGCCGACGGTCCGGATCAGGGTCGCGAGGATCCGCGTCCCCTCGATCCGGATCGTCTCGGCGAGGGCGTCGTGGTTCATCTGGCCAGGATGACCGGCCTGACCTCGACCGCGCCGCCCCAGGCGGCCGGGATCTCGGCGGCGATCCGCACCGCTTCCTCGAGGTCGGCGGCCTCGATCAGGTAGTAGCCGGTCAGCGCTTCCTTGGTCTCGGCGTACGGGCCGTCGGTGGTGACCACCGGTCCGCCGCGGGCGCCCTCGACCCGGACGACGGTCGCCGTCGAGGTCGGGTGCAGCACGGCGCTCGCCTTGACCTGCTCGGCGAACTCGGCCCCGAACCTGCGGTACTCGGCCAGCTCCTCGGCCTGCTCGGGCGCCCACCAGTCGACGTCGGCGGTGTAGGTCAGTGCTAGGTACTGCGCCATGGGAGTCCTCCTTCTCGTCTGTTGTGAAGGGAACGAACGCCAACCCCCACAGAGGACATCATCACTGCGAAGCCTCGGAAATTCTTCCGCGGAAGGCGCGCACCACGGTCGGGTCGCCCACGACCTCGATCGTGTCCTCGCCGGCCCTGCCCCACAACCACAGATAGACCTGCGCCGGATCCCCGGAGATCTCCGCCGCCGCATCCCCGTCGGCCCCTTGCCGTACGTCGACACTCGTCGCGTCGGCTTGCACGGTCCAGGACCGGCCCACGGCGGTGAGCCGGACGGTCGCGTCGATCGGGTACGCCGTGTCGCCCTCCTCCCACCACGGACCGCCGAGCGTCGGGTACAGGATCTCGTCGATGCCGTCGAGGGCCAGCTCGGGATCGATCGGGCTGACCGCGTCGTGCGCCTGCTCGACGTCGATCCGGTGCACGACGGTCTCGTGCGCCATCCGCCGGTGCCAGAACGCCGACGTCGGGTCGCGCGGGCTGAACGTCCACGTCGGCGTCCCGGTCCCGGCCGCCGCCAGCGCGTCGACTAGCGCCGCCCGCGCGTCGTCGTACCACTCCAACGAGGTGAGGCCGGAGAAGTCCGGTGGCCACGGGTCGGGGAGGGCGCCGAGCTTCAGCACCTCGACCTTGTGCACGTAGACCGTCGCGACGTGCCGCACCACGTCGTCGACCGTCCACCCCGGGCAGCTGGGCACGGCCGCGTCGAGCCCGGTCCGCGCCACCTCGCCGAGCCGGGCGCTCTCGGCCCGCACATGCTCCAGAAAGTCCATGCCCGAACCATCGCAGGGCCCATGGACAGTTTCAGGCGCACGCCTTCAGACGCTTCGCGCCTTGAGCGCCGCCTCCCAGTCCTCGGTCTCGGTGTGGCTGATCTCGACGACCCGCTCGGCGAGCAGTTTCACCGGGTCGCCGGCCTTGGCGTACCGGCCGGCCTTCTGGGCGTACAGCCAGGCCTCGTTCCGCAACTCCTGCGCGGTCCGGGTGTAGGTCGGGTAGGAGTCCTTGAACCCGAACAAGGTCCGGATCCCCTCGGCCAGCGCGATCACACCGCCCAGCGCCGGAGCGAGCCAAGTGGGTGCCTTGATGGCCACCGAGATCGCGATCACGAGCGCGGCGAGGAGTTGTACGGTGCCGAGCGCGCGGTACCAGATACGGGCCCGCCGGGACTGCGCGGCGTACCAACGGAAGCGGATGCTGATCAGCTGCTCGGCGGGCGCGTCGGTCCCCAGCGCGGGGAAGTCCGAATCTCTGAGTCTTCTCGACATGGTGGGACAAGTGTGGGGTTAAGGTTCCGCCCATGGCCAGGAAGAGGGCGTTGCCGTTCGATCCGATCGACGAGGCGTCGCGGCAGTGGGGCCGGCGCTGGGGCGCCGTCGAGCAGATGCGGGCGGTCACGTCGCTGATGCGCGCGCAGCAGATCGTGATCAACGAGCTGGACGAGATCCTCCGCAAGCACGGTCTGACCTTCGCCCGGTTCGAGGCGCTGGTGCTGCTCACGTTCTCGCGCCGCGGGTCGCTGCCGCTCGGCAAGATGGGCGAGCGGCTGCAGGTGCACCCGACCTCGGTGACGTCGATCGTGCGCCGGCTGGAGGCGGCCGGGCTGGTGACCCGGACGCCGCACCCCGACGACGGCCGCGCGGTGCTGTGCGAGATCACTCCCGAGGGCCGCGACCTGGTCGAACGCGCCACCGCCGACCTGGTCGCCGCGGACTTCGCCCTGTCGGGCCTCACCGACGACCAGCTGAAGATGCTCTGGTCCGTCCTCGAGCCCCTCCGCCACAACGCCGGCGACTTCGCCTGACCGGCGGACGCCCACCACTCACCAACCGCGCCACGAACCACACCGGCACGCTCGGGGCCGGTCGACCCGGCGCGCTGCGCTGAGGTTGGTGAGTGCTGGGCGTCCGGCAGTGGAAAATAGTTGGACGTCCTAGTATTTTGGGACCAGTCTCTAGGGAGGTCTGACTGATGGATGCCGAGCAGATCGCGGCCGGCCGGAGCCGGTGGCAGCAGCGGTACGACGCGGCGCGCACGCGGGAGGCGGATTTCACCACGCTGTCCGGCACCGAGGTCCGGCCGGTGTACGGGCCGCCCGAGGGGGTCGACGACCCGCGGATGGAGCGGATCGGCTGGCCGGGCGAGTTCCCGTTCACCCGCGGGCTGTACGCGACCGGCTATCGCGGCCGCACCTGGACGATCCGTCAGTTCGCCGGCTTCGGCAACGCCGAGCAGACCAACGAGCGGTACAAGATGATCCTGAACGGCGGCGGTGGCGGCCTGTCGGTCGCGTTCGACATGCCGACGCTGATGGGCCGCGACTCCGACGAGCCGAAGTCGCTCGGCGAGGTCGGGCACTGCGGCGTCGCGATCGACTCGGCCGCCGACATGGACCGGCTGTTCAAGGACATCCCGCTCCAGGACGTCACCACCTCGATGACGATCTCCGGCCCGGCCGTACCGGCGTTCTGCATGTACCTGGTCGCCGCCGAGCGCCAGGGCGCGGACATCTCGAAGCTGAACGGGACGCTGCAGACCGACATCTTCAAGGAGTACATCGCGCAGAAGGAGTGGCTGTTCCCGCCGGAGCCGCACCTGCGCCTGATCGGCGACCTGATGGAGTACTGCGCGACCACGATCCCGGCGTACAAGCCGCTCAGTGTCTCCGGCTACCACATCCGCGAGGCCGGTTCGACGGCCGCGCAGGAGCTCGCTTACACCCTCGCCGACGGCTTCGGGTACGTCGAGCTCGGGCTGTCCCGCGGCCTGGACGTCGACGTGTTCGCGCCCGGCCTGTCGTTCTTCTTCGACAGCCACCTGGACTTCTTCGAGGAGATCGCCAAGTTCCGGGCCGCCCGCCGGATCTGGGCGCGCTGGCTGCGCGACGTGTACGGGGCGAAGACCGACAAGGCGCAGTGGCTGCGGTTCCACACCCAGACCGCCGGCGTCTCGCTGACGGCCCAGCAGCCGTACAACAACGTCGTACGGACCGCCGTCGAGGCGCTCGCCGCTGTACTGGGCGGGACGAACTCGCTGCACACCAACGCGCTCGACGAGACGCTCGCGCTGCCGACCGCGGAGTCGGCCGAGATCGCGCTGCGCACCCAGTCGGTGCTGATGGAGGAGGTCGGCGTCACCAACGTGGCCGACCCGCTCGGCGGTTCCTGGTACGTCGAGGCGCTCACCGACGAGATCGAGGCCGAGGCCGAGGAGATCTTCGCGCGGATCAAGGAGATGAGCCCGGACGAGACGATGACCGGCGGCATCCTGCGCGGGATCGAGGACGGCTGGTTCATGGCCGAGATCGCCGACGCCGCGTTCGAGTACCAGCAGAAGCTCGAGAAGGGCGAGAAGAAGATCGTCGGCGTGAACACGCTCACCGACACCGTGTCCGGCGAGCTGGAGATCCTCCGGGTCTCGCACGAGGTCGAGGTCGAGCAGTGCCGGGTGCTGGCGGAGCGCAAGTCCCACCGCGACGAGGACCGGGTACGTCGTACGCTATCGGCTCTGGTGGAGGCGGCCAGCGGCACTGGCAACCTGATCGAGCCCATGCTGGAGGCAGTGCGTGCGGAGGCCACGATGGGGGAAATCTGTCACGTTCTTCGGGAACAGTGGGGAGAGTACCGGGAGCCCGCCCGATTCTGACGAGCCGCCACCGTCCGGTCAGGACGGCGCCCGCGATCCGGCCGACGGCCGCCGGGTCGTGGTCTGCGGTTCGGACCGGACGATGCTGCGCGTGGTGACCGAGCTGGTCAGTTCCGGCGAGCGGGTGACCGCGATCGTGAACCCGGCGTCCCGGCACTACGACCGGATCGGTGAGCTCGGCGCGACCGTGATGGGCGCGCGGGTGATCAGCGAGGGGCTGCTGCGCCGGGCAGGGGTCGACGCGGACGACGACGGTACGCCGTCGACCGCCCGCGCCCTGGTCCTGCTGGACACCGACGACGTCCACAACGTGCACACCGCCTTGACCGCGCGGGACATGGATCCGGAGCTGCGGATCGTCGTCCAGATGGTGAACCCGCGGCTCAGCAAACAGCTGAACGACCTGCTCGGCGACTGTGTGGTGGTCAACGGGCCGTCGCTGGCCGCGCCCGCGTTCGTGTCGGACGCGCTCGAGGACGACGAATTGACCTGGATGGAGCTCGGCGGCCAGCGCGTCGTCGTGGGGCCGGCCGACCTGATCCGCGAGCCACACACGACGGTGCTCGCGGACACCACCTCGTCGGCCACACCGCAGCTGCTGCCGGCGTCGAGCGCGGATCCGGACGGCGACATCGTGCTCGGTACCGGCGTACGGCCGATCTGGCGCAGTCGCGACGTCCGCCCCGCGGGCTGGTTCATGGCGGTTCGCGACATCCTGGACAGCCGGGTGCGGAAGATCGCCGCGGTGATGGCGCTCTTGGTCGCGGCCGGTACGGCGATCGTCCACTACTTCGGCGGGATCGAGTGGTGGCGGGCGCTTTATCTCGCGGTCGGCGTGGTGACCTCGGCGGGGATCGACGACGACAAGTTCAACGACGCCCAGCCGTGGGTGAAGGTCAGTGCGGTCATGGTGCAGCTGACCGGGATCGTGCTGATGGCGCTGCTGACCGCGGTCGTGGTCGACTCGCTGATCGGCGCCCGGCTGTCGCGGATCATCGGCGGCGTCCGCGGCCGGCCGCGCAACCACGTCGTGGTGTGCGGCCTCGGGACGGTCGGCGCACGGGTGCTGGAGATCCTCACCGAGCGGGGCGTCGCGGTCGTCGGCGTCGACCAGGACGAGGACGCGCCCGGTGTCCTGGTCGCACACCGGCTGCGGATCCCGGTCGTGATCGGGGACAGCAGCAACGAGGAGACGCTGCGGTCGGCCGGCGTCCAGCGCTGTCAGTCGGTACTCGCGATCACCGACGGCGACATCACCAACCTGGAGTCGGCGATGGTGGCCCGGGACCTGAACCCGGAGGCCCGGATCACGATGCGGATGTTCGACCACGACCTCGCGCAGCGGGTCGAGCGCCGGCTGGGCCTCGGCCACAGCCGGTCGGTGTCGATGCTGGTGGCGCCGGCGGTCGCGGCCGCGGTCGCCAACCGGCGCAAGCAGGTGACGATCCCGGCCGGACGCCGCGTCCTGCTGCTGACCGAGGTGAACGTCGAGTCCGGGTCGGTCGCGGGCGGGCTGCGACTCGGCGAACTGGACGAGGCCGGCAGGCTGCGCGTGCTGGCCCGGCAGGACTTCGACGGCCCGTGGGACTGGGATCCGGAGCCGGACCGGGTGCTGCGGCCGGGGGACCGGCTCGCGGTCGCGGGCACCCGCAGCGGGCTCGCCCGGCTGCTGATGGCGACCCGGGCGCAGCGCGGTTCGGTCGCGTCGTAGAGGATAGAGCTGTGAACGGTACGTACGGATTGCGAGGACAGTGGTGAGCCAGTCCAACTTCTCCCGTCCCGGGGCGATCGACCTGTCGGCCCTGCGCAAGCCTGCCGGTGCGCCGGCGCCCGGAGGCCCGGCGGGCGGTGCGCCGGCCGGCGGCGGCGGTGCCGCGGGGTCGTACGTGCTGAACGTGAGCGAGCCGACCTTCCAGAGCGACGTCATCGAGCGCTCGCTGCAGGTCCCGGTGGTCGTCGAGTTCTGGTCGCCGCGCTCGCAGGCGTCGGTCGCGCTCGGCCCGGTGCTCGCCGCGCTGTCCACGGAGTACGCCGGGAAGTTCCTGCTCGCGCGGATCGACATCGACGCGAACCCGCAGCTCGCGCAGGCGGTCGGCGTGCAGACGGTTCCGCTGGTGATCGCCGTCCTGCGCGGGCAGGTCGTGCCGCTGTTCCAGGGCGCGCTCGGCGAGCCGGAGGCGCGGCAGTACCTCGACCAACTGCTGACGGTCGCGGTCGCGAACGGGATCTCCGGCCGCGCCGAGCCGGTCGGCCCGGCGGTGGACGGACCCGCCGCGGACGAGGAAGAGCCGCCGAACCCGCGGTACGAGAAGGCCGAGAACGCGATCGGCACGGGCGACCTGGACGGCGCGATCGCGGCGTACGAGGAGCTGCTGAAGGAGACGCCGAACGACGCCGAGGCGAAGTCGGGGCTGGCCCGTGTGCAGCTGGTGAAGCGGACGCAGGACGTGCCGGCCGATGTCCGGACGCGGGCGGCCGACAACCCCGCGGACGTCGAGGCGCAGATGCTGGTCGCCGACGTGGACCTGATGGGCGGGCACGTGGACGACGCGTTCGCGCGGCTGATCGCCACCGTCCAGGCGACCGCGGGCGACGAGCGGAACACCGTGCGGCTGCACCTGCTCGAGCTGTTCGAGGTCGTCGGCGCGGACGACGAGCGGGTCGGCAAGGCCCGTCGTCGGCTGATGGCCGCCCTGTTCTGATCGCGTGTGAATCGGCTGGCCGGAACCGGTCGGCGTGAATTCTTGTAAATAGCGCCGGAGTGCTCTGAGAATTCTTCACATGAGCGCTGTCGAGTCGCCGCCGCCGAGCCTGGAGGCACGCATCCACGGCCTGCTGCCGGCGCTCAGCCCGGCACAGGCGCGGATCGCCGCCGAGGTCCTGCGGGACCCGGCGGCGGTCGCCTCGTCGACGATCGGGCAGCTGGCGGCCCGGTGCGGTACGTCGCTGCCCAGCGTCACGCGGTTCTGTCTCGCACTCGGGCTGTCCGGGTACGCCGAGCTGCGCCTGACGCTGGCGGCCGAGAGCGGGCGGACCAGTCCGAGCTGGGAGCGGGGCACCGGATCCGAGGTCGGCCCGGACGACTCGCTCGACGACGTACTGCGGACCCTGCTGCGCGCCGATACCCGCGCGCTCGAGGACACCGTCGCCGCGCTCGACGTGGACGCGCTCGGGCGCGCCGTCGAGGCGATCTCGAACGCCCGCCGGATCGACCTGTACGCCGTCGCCGGGTCGGCCGCCGTCGCCGAGGACCTGCGCCTGCGGCTGCACCGGATCGGGCGCGGCGCGAGCACCTGGAGCGACGTGCACACCGCGCTGGCCAGCTCCGCACTGCTCGGCAGCGGTGATGTCGCGATCGGGATCTCGCACAGCGGCGAGACGCTCGAGGTCCTGGAGCCGATGACCCGGTCCGGCCGGCAGGGCGCGACGACTGTTGCCATCACCAACTATCCGCGGTCGCCGCTGGCGCAGGCGGCCGACATCGTGCTGGTCACCGCCGCCCGCGACGTCACGTTCCGCACCGGCGGCCTGTCCGGGCGGCACGCCCAGATGATCGTCCTCGACGCGCTCTACCTCGGCGTCGCGCAACGCGACTACCCCCTGGCCGAACAGGCCTTCGACGCCACGGCCGACGCGGTGTCGACGCATCGCCACCGTTCCTGAACTCCCGCACTCCGTTCGACCGCCTTCCGAAGGAGAGTCATGCAGAGTCCACACCAGACCCTTGGCCCGAGCCGCCGCAGCCTGCTGCTCGGCGCGGGCGCCACCGCCCTCACCGCGGCGTCCGCCTCGGTCGCCTCCGCCTCCACCGCCTCCGCTTCGATGGCTTCGGCTGCTGCCGAGGTCGCCGTACCGTCGCCGGACGTACTTCCGCTGACGGGCGGGCCGGACTTCCCGATCGGGTTGTTCTGGCCGCCGCATCCGTTCGCGAGCACCGCGGAGCGGTTCGCGGAGATCAAGAACGCCGGGTTCGACTTCGTCATCTCCGGCAACTACGCCGGCGACGGCAACATCTTCACCTACCAGCTCGGGCTGGCCCGGGACGCCGGCCTGAAGATGCTGATCTCCGACGACATCCAGATCCGCAACATGTCCCGCTGGTTCTCGATCTCCGACACCACGACGGACTTCCTCAGCATCACCCCGGCCGAGGCCAAGGAGTTCTACACCCGGGCCCGGAACGCGTACGGCCCGTACTCGTCGCTGGCCGGCTTCAACTTCTACGACGAACCCGGCGCAGGCTGGTTCGCGACGCTGGCCAAGGCGCTGGCGATCTCCCGCGAGCTGGCGCCGCAGCTGCTGCCGTACATCAACCTGTTCCCGTCCGACGACGCGTCGTACTACCGGAACTTCGTCGACGTGGTGAAACCGTCGCTGATCTCGTTCGACCGGTACCCGCTGCTGTCCGAGGGCCGCGAGGACGCGAACTACTTCCACAACTGGGCGATCGTCCGTGACGCCGCGCTGCACGGCGACATCCCGTCCTGGGTGTTCATCCAGACGCTTGCCTACAACAACCATCGCGAGCCGACCGCGGCCGAGCTGCTCTGGCAGGTGAACATCAGCCTCGCGTACGGCGCGAAGGGGATCCAGTACTTCACCTACTGGACGCCGGAAGCCGCCCGCGGGGAAGGGTTCGGGCCGGCGCTGATCACGGTGGACGGCGAACGCACGTCGCGCTACTACGCCGCGAAGCAGATCAACACCACCTGGCTGCACCAGGTCGGACGCGAGCTGAAACCGTTGGTGTCCGAGACCGTCGAACATGTCAACGAAACCCCGCTGCCGAACGGGACCGTCGGTTTCACGCCGACGAGCCTGGTGTCCGGAATCTCCGGAGATCCGGTCGTCGTCGGCACGCTCCGCCCGCGGGACACCACCTCCGGCGACCGCTGGCTGCTGGTCGCCAACCGCTCCCACAGCACCCGCGCCCGGGCGGTGGTCTCGCTCAACAGCCAGACCGTCGGCTCGGCCGGAATCTTCCAGCCGGCTCGTCAGCAGTACGCGCCACAACGCGTCGGTCAGATCCCGGTGACTCTCGCTCCGGGTGCCGCGACCCTCATCAGGCTCACCGCCAAATAGTCACGTCGTCTGGCCGGTGTAGATGCCCATGGCCCGGAAACGGAGGGCTGGGGCCGCGTACTCCTCCAGGGCGTGCGCGGTCCAGCCCACCATCCGGGCCAAGGCGAAGAGGGCGTCTCCGGCGTCGGGGCGGAAGCCGTACGCGTGCATGATCGCGGCGATCGCGAGGTCGCTGTTGGGGAACGTCGGCATCCGCTCGGCAACCGCCCGGATCGTGCCGACGACCGGATGGTCGCCGAGGAGATCGAGCAGTACGTCGGCGCGCGGGTCGCGGTGCTGGTAGATCCGGTGGCCGAAGCCGGGGACCGGTTCGCCGGATCGCAGTTGGTCCGAGAGCGCCTGCACCGGATCCCGTTGCGCCCGCTCCAGGAACTCGAAGGCGAGGGTCGGTGCGGCGCCGTGGTACTGCCCGTCGAGCGCGCCGAGGCCTGCCGAGACGACGGCGTACAGGTTCGCGCGGGCGCTGGCCGCGACCCGGGCCGCGATGGTGGAGACCGCGAGCCCGTGGTCGGCGAGCAGGATCAGCGCGGCGTCGAGCACCTCCGGCCGCGGTTCCGCGTCGGAGAGCTTCGGCCAGAGTTTCCCGCCCACCGTCGTACCGACGGCCGTAGGCCCCGGCAGCGCCGCGATCAACGTCCCGATCAACCTTCCGGCCGCCGCCGTCACCGAAGCCGCCGACAAGTCGAACCGCAACGGATCCGCAGCCCCCAGCACCGCCACCGCCACCCGCAACCGATCCGTCGACCGAGCCCCCTCCGGCACCACCTCCATAGCTCGCCGAGCCAGCAAGACCCCCTCCCGATCCGCCGCGAACAAGCCCTCTCCCGCAACCGCACTCGTGTCG
>Ga0247821_10000601_pt1 | contig 19976 bp, 18 predicted proteins | sample 13C_Glycerol_Day_FD_192481 | JGI IMG/M metagenome (GOLD analysis project Ga0247821, IMG submission 192481) | Soil microbial communities from agricultural site in Penn Yan, New York, United States - 13C_Glycerol_Day14 | ecosystem: Environmental > Terrestrial > Soil > Agricultural land | place... | reverse complement strand
GCCTTCCAGTGGCCGGAAATCCGCAACGCTTGCACCGTTGACGCGGTGATCACCGTGGTCGACAGCCCGGCCGTGGCTGCCGGCACCTTTGCCGCCTACCCGGATCAGGTCGATGCCCAGCGCAAACTCGACCCGAACCTGGACCACGAGTCGCCGCTGCACGAACTGTTCGCCGACCAGTTGGCCAGTGCCGACCTGGTCGTGCTGAACAAGGCTGACCTGATCGCCGCCGATGACCTGGCCAAGGTCCGCGCCGAAGTGCAGGAAGAACTGCCACCGGCGGTCAAGGTGATCGAAGCCAGCAGCGGCCGTTTGCCACTGGAGGTGTTGCTGGGCCTGGGCGCCGAATCGGAAGTGCATATCGATGGCCGGCGCACTCACCATGATTCACATCATGATGGCGATGACCACGACGATCATGACCACGATGCCTTCGACTCGATTTCCATCGAGCTGCCGGAAGCCGACGAGAGCCTGTTGCTCGATGCCTTGACCCTGCTGGTGGTGCAGCACGGCATCCTGCGGGTCAAGGGCTTTGCGGCCGTGCCTGGCAAACCGATGCGCCTGCTGATCCAGGGCGTGGGCACGCGCTTCGACAAGCACTTCGATCGCGCCTGGCGCAGCGAAGAACCACGCACCACACGCCTGGTGCTGATCGGTCAGGAACTGGATGCGGCTCAACTGGAAGCGAGCCTGCGCGCCGCCCTGGGCGCTTGACCCATGCACCTGCTGCGGACCCAGCCCGGTGGTTTTGTACCGGACGACAGTATTGCCGATCTCGGCCAGACCCCGGCCGAGCTGGTGATTCTCTGCAGCGGTGACTCGCACCTGGCGCTGCTGGCCGAAACCGCCCAGCAGTTGCCAGAAGATTTCCCCAGCCTGCGGCTGGCCAACCCGATGCAGGTACAGAACCACGCCTCGGTCGACCTGTATGTCGATGAGGTATTGCGCCATGCCAAGGTGATTCTGGTGTCGCTGCACGGTGGCGTTGGCTATTGGCGCTACGGTGTCGAACAATTGCTGGAGCTGGCGGCCCGTGGCGTGCAGGTGATCCTGGTGCCGGGTGATGATCGCCCTGACCCGGAACTTACCAGCCTGAGTACCGTGTCGGCAGAGCAGGCCGAACGGCTCTGGCACTTCTTGCGCCAGGGCGGGAAGGCCAATGCCCTGAACCTGTTCAACTGTCTGGCCAGCCAGTGGCTGCAGCGCGACTACCCCTGGCGCGAGCCGCAACAGTTGCCACGCACCGCGGTGTATCACCCGCGCAAGGCCAGCGCCGAGCTGGCCGACTGGTTTGGCCAGTGGCAGGTCGAACAACCGGTGGTGCCGATCCTGTTCTATCGCTCGCACCTGCAGGCGGCCAACACGGCCTTTATCGATACGTTCTGCGAGCGCTTGCAACTGGCCGGGCTCAACCCCTTGCCGATTGCCGTGGCCAGCCTCAAGGAGGCCGGCTGCCTGAGCCAGGTCGAAGACTGGCTCGATCAGGTCGATGCCGCGGTGATCATCAACACCACCGGGTTTGCCCAATCCAGCCCCGAGCAACCGCACCTGCGACCGTTTCGCCGGGATATCCCGGTGTTGCAGGCGATCTGCGCGCAGGACAATCAACCCGGCTGGGACGCCAGCGAGCAGGGCCTGGGGGCCCGCGATCTGGCCATGCATATTGTTTTGCCGGAGCTGGACGGACGCATCATCACCCGGCCGATCAGCTTCAAGGACCTGGCCTGGCGCAGCGAGCGCAGCCAGTCGGACGTGGTCTGTTATCGCCCGCATGCCGAGCGCATGGACTTTGTCGCGGAACTGGCAAGGCGCTGGTGCGCGCTGGCGCAGTTGCCCAATCAGGACAAGCGCGTTGCGCTGATTCTGGCCAACTACCCGACCCGTGATGGGCGCATTGGCAACGGTGTCGGCCTGGACACACCGGCGGCGGCCTTGAATATCCTGCGCGCCCTGCAAGCGCAGGGTTATCCGTTGAGTGCTTTGCCCGACAGTGGCACGGCACTGATCCAGGCGCTGCTCGGCGGCGTCAGCAATGACCTGGACAGCCTGGATCAGCGTCCGTGCCTGCAGAGCATGGCCATGGACGACTACCGGGCCGCCTTCGCCGCCTTGCCCCAGGCCAACCAGGACGCTGTGCGCGAGCGCTGGGGTGAGCCGGAGCACGACCCGATGTTCCGCAATGGGCGGATGATGGTCGCCGGTCTGCGCTTTGGCCTGACCTTCGTCGGCATTCAGCCGGCCCGTGGTTATCAGCTGGACCAGAGCGCGGTGTACCACGATCCCGATCTGGTACCCCCACACGGCTACCTGGCGTTCTATTTCTGGCTGCGTCACGGCTTCGCCGCCGACGCGCTGATTCATGTCGGCAAGCACGGCAACCTGGAGTGGCTGCCGGGCAAGGGCGTCGGCCTGTCCGCCAGTTGCTGGCCGGACGCCTTGATTGGTCCGCTGCCGAATATCTATCCGTTCATCGTCAACGACCCGGGCGAGGGCGCTCAGGCCAAACGGCGCACCCAGGCGGTGATTATCGATCACCTGATGCCGCCATTGACCCGGGCCGAAACCTACGGCCCGCTGCGTCACCTCGAAGCCCTGGCTGACGAATATTACGAGGCGCAACTGCTCGATCCGCGCCGCGCCCGCGAGCTGCAACGGGACATTCTCGAGCTGCTGCGCGATAACCATATCGACCGCGAGCTGCAGCTGGAGGGCGCGCTCGACGATGCCGAAGTGTGGTTGCCGCGTCTGGACACCTACCTGTGCGACCTCAAGGAGTCGCAGATCCGCGATGGCCTGCATGTGTTTGGCGAGTCGCCGGCCGGACGGCTGCGCACCGACACCCTGCTCGCCCTGTTGCGGGTCGAGCGCGGCGATGGCCGTGGCGCCAATGCCAGCTTGCTGCGGGCATTGGCCCGTGCGTTGCTGCTGGGGTTCGACCCGCTCGATTGTGACCTTGGTCAGCCTTGGTCTGGCCCGCGTCCAGCGCTGCTGCAAGCGCAGGATCAAATGCTGTGGCGGACCACGGGAGACACCCGCGAACGCCTGGAAATACTCGCCGGGCGTTACATCGAACAGGCCCTGACAGGGCCTGTCGAACTGCCCGAGGAGTCAATATGGGCGGATGTGCGTGCGGTGCTTGAAGCCCTGCAGCACACTGTCGCGCCGCAACTGGACGCGTGCGGACCGGCCGAACTGCAGGGGCTGCTGGCCGCCTTGCAGGGGCGCTTTGTGCCGGCCGGTCCCAGCGGTGCGCCCAGTCGCGGGCGCCTGGATGTGCTGCCGACCGGGCGCAACTTCTATACCGTCGATGTGCGCAACCTGCCGACCACCACGGCGTGGCGCATCGGTTTTGCTTCGGCCAACCTGATTCTCGAGCGCCACCTGCAAGATCACGGCGATCACCTGCGTCAGCTCGGTCTGTCAGTATGGGGCACCGCGACCATGCGTACCGGCGGTGATGATATTGCCCAGGCCATGGCCCTGTTGGGCGTGCGTCCGGTGTGGGCCAGTGGCAGCCAGCGGGTGGATGACTTCGAAATCCTGCCGCTGAGCCTGCTCGATCGGCCACGGGTGGATGTCACGTTGCGGGTGTCGGGGTTCTTCCGTGATGCCTTCGGCAACCTCATCAAGCTGTTCGATGCAGCCGTGCAGGCGGTGGCGGCACTGGATGAGCCCGCTGACCTCAACCCGCTCGCCGCCAGGGTGCGCAGCGAGCGTGCCGAGCTTGAACAGCAAGGTTTGAGCGCCGAGCAGGCGGTGCGTCAGGCGGGTTGGCGGATCTTCGGCGCCAAGCCCGGGGCCTATGGCGCCGGCGTGCAGAACGCCATCGACGGACACTTGTGGCAGGAGCGCAAGGACCTCGCCGAGGTCTACCTCAATCACGGTGGCTATGCCTACGGCGGCGCAGATGAAGGCACACCGGCGCGTGCTGATTTTGCCCGGCGCCTGAGTCAGGTCCAGGCGGTGATTCACAACCAGGACAACCACGAGCACGACCTGCTCGACTCCAACGACTACTACCAGTTCCAGGGTGGCATGCTGGCGGCAGTGGAAAGCCTCGCTGGCAACCCGGTCGCCAGTTATCACGGTGACCACAGCCAGCCGGACCGCCCACGCATCCGCACCTTGAAAGAAGAGCTTAACCGGGTGATCCGTGCCCGTGCGCTCAATCCGAAATGGATCGACGGGGTCAAACGCCATGGCTACAAAGGTGCCTTCGAGCTGGCGGCCACCGTCGATAACCTGTTCGCGTTCGATGCCACCACCCACTTGATTGACGATCACCATTACCAGTCGCTGGCCGAGGCCTATGTGCTCGACGGCGCGACCCGCGAGTTTATCCGCCAGCACAATCCCCAGGCCCTGCGTGATATCACCGAGCGCCTGCTCGAAGCCCAGCAGCGTGGCCTGTGGGAGGTGCCGGGGGATTACCGTGAGGCCCTCGAAGAGCAATTGCTGGACGGCGAAGAAGAGACCTGAGATGACTGAACCTGCACATTTTCCGCTGTCTGCCGTGGTGGGCGCCGATGACTTGAAGCTCGCCCTGTGCCTGACGGCGATCGACCCCAAGATCGGCGGTGTACTGATCGAAGGTCCACGGGGCATGGCCAAAAGCACGCTGGCGCGCGGCCTGGCCGATCTGCTCGGCGAAGGGCCGTTCGTGACCCTGCCACTGGGCGCCAGTGAAGAGCGTCTGGTTGGCACCCTCGATCTGGATGCCGCGCTGGGCCAGGGTAAAGCGCAGTTCTCGCCCGGCGTGCTGGCCAAAGCCGATGGTGGCGTGCTCTATGTCGATGAGGTCAACCTGCTGGCCGATCATCTGGTCGACCTGCTGCTGGACGTCGCCGCCAGCGGTACCAACCGGGTCGAGCGTGACGGTATTTCCCACCGGCACAGCGCACGGTTCGTGCTGATTGGCACGATGAACCCGGAAGAGGGCGAATTGCGTCCGCAATTGCTCGACCGCTTCGGTCTGAATGTGGCCCTTGACGCTCAGCCGGCCCCCGAGGCGCGTGGGCAAATTATCCGTCGACGGCTGGATTTCGACGCCGACCCCGAGGCTTTTTGCCTGCAGTGGGCCGAGGCACAAGGGCAATTGCGCGCGCGCTGCCAGGCTGCCCGCGAGCGCTTGACGCAGATCGCCCTGGACGATCAGGCCCTGGCCTCTATCACTGAACGCTGTTTTGCCGCCGGGGTCGATGGCGTGCGCGCCGACCTGGTCTGGCTGCGCGCCGCCCGTGCCCACGCTGCCTGGCGAGATGCCGGGCAGATCGCGGCAGAGGATATAGAGGCTGTGGCCGAGTTCGCCTTGCGTCACCGGCGTCGTGAAGTGCCACACCCACCTGAGTCCAGCTCGGCGCCCGAACCTCGTAGTGCTCAGGGTTCGAGCAGCCAGTCAGGGCAGGGCGCCTGGGGTGAAATGCCACCGCAGGCAACCGCTACCGGTGCCCGGCGCGAGGTGCCGAACTGGGCAAAAAAGCCCTGAGCATCCGTCGGTCGCAGGCGGCGGATGCCAGGCCCCGCGCCGGGGCGATCAAACAAGGCGCGCGCGGTCGTGGCCGTGAGGACGCCCAAGGCAAAGTGGCCTGGCCGGCCACCTTGCTCAAGGGCCGTCCCTGGCAGCGTCGCGACCTGTGCTGGCAGCAACGTACGGCCAGCGCTGCGCAGTTGTGGCTGGTGATTGTCGATGCCTCGGCCTCGACCCGGCGTTACCAGGCACTGAGCCAGGCCAAGGGCCTGCTGGCCGGGTTCTTTGATCAGGCTTACCGGCAACGGGCGCGTCTCACGCTGCTGACGGCTAGTGGCAAGGCGCCACGCTGGCAGCGTCATGGGCTTAAAGCCTCGGCGGCCTTGCAGCCCTGGCTCGACAATCTGGGGGCTGGTGGCGGGACGCCCTTGCTGGCGGCGCTGGAGCAGGCGCGGCACTGGCTGCTGGCCCGCCAACGTCAATATCCCAACGAGCAGCAGCGTTGCCTGGTGCTGACCGACGGTCGGCTCAACGCCTGGGAGCCGCTGCAGCCGTTGCCGTGCGCGAGCGTATTGGTGGATATCGAGTGCTCACCGGTGCGTCTGGGACGCGCGCGTTTATTGGCGCAGCAGTTACAGGCCGACTACCGGTCGATTGCAAGTTTCAAGGTGCTTGGATAAGTAAGGCGCATACAGAAACTGTACGAAAGTGTCGCTGCGGTCTAATGTCGCAGTATAACTTCAGAAACAATTAACCGGCTTGCCGCGTATCGCCAAGATACGCGGCCATCATATAAGCCGGTGTCGCTGATACTTACTCTGGCATCGTCCAGGGTTGCAGATGGCAACCCTGTTTCTTCAGCTCGGCGCGCATTTCTTCAATCAGGCTGGCCAGTTGGGCGGGGTCGGAGTAGGTGCTGCTTGGCACCTGCTTGCCGCCAATGCGGGTGCTGGTCCGGTCGATCACTGCCAGGCTCAGCTCGCCTGTACCGTTAGGCGAATCCCAGGCAACGCACTGGAAGGGTTCGAAGGCGTGGTCGGCAATCAGCAGTGCTTCGTTGACACGGAGCGGGGCGTTCATGGGTTCGGTCTCTCTGTGGGCCCAAACAAGATAATTAACAACTGCGTCAGCAGTGAGTTACTTGTACTGATGCACGCAGCCCCGGGTTGAGTCACAACAATTTTAATTTTTTTCAATTAAGTGCAATTCAGACCAGCTGCGTGTTGCGCTCAGACGTTGAAAGTTAAATAAAATTCCCGCACTGCGTGTGTTCCGTCCGCTTTGTGGACAGACGGTAGTGGGCGTCTGACACATCGTTGCTACTGTTACAGACGGGCTCGCCAACTTGCTGTTTCTACATAAAATTCCAACAATTGGCGCCAAGGAAAGGTCATGCTTGAACCTGCATCGAACCGCCGCCTGCTGATCGTCGATCCTTGCGACGATTGCCACCGTTTACTGCCGGGCCTGCGCAATGTCGGCTGGGATGTTCACAGCTGTACCTTGGCCTCTGCCCTGGAGCATCCCTGTGATGTTGGCTTGCTGCGCCTGCAGGCTTCGCATCTGCGGCGCCCGGATGCGGTCAAAGACCTCATCATCCGCAGCAAGACCGAATGGATCGCCGTGCTCAGCGCCGATGAGCTGCGCACGCAGAACGTCGGCGACTTTGTCTGTGAATGGTTCTTCGATTTTCACACCTTGCCGTTCGATGTCTCGCGGGTGCAAGTCACCATTGGCCGGGCGTTCGGCATGGCCCGCCTGCGCGGCAAGGGCACTGTGCATGTGGATGAGCTCGAGCACGAACTGCTGGGGGACAGTCGACCGATCCGCGAACTGCGCAAACTGCTCAGCAAACTGGCGCCGACGGAGTCACCGGTACTGATTCGTGGCGAAAGTGGCACGGGCAAGGAACTGGTGGCGCGTACTCTGCATCGCCAGTCGCAGCGCCACGACAAACCCTTTGTGCCGATCAACTGCGGGGCCATTCCGGAGCACCTGATCCAGTCCGAACTGTTCGGTCATGAGAAGGGCGCGTTTACCGGGGCCCATCAACGCAAGATGGGGCGTATCGAGGCCGCCAACGGCGGCACGCTGTTTCTTGATGAAATCGGTGATCTGCCGCTGGAACTGCAAGCTAACCTGTTGCGTTTTCTCCAGGAAAAGCACATCGAGCGGGTTGGTGGCAGCCAGCCAATTGCAGTCGACGTGCGGGTCCTGGCGGCAACTCACGTGGATCTGGAAAACGCCATCGCCAGCGGCCGCTTTCGTGAGGACCTGTATTACCGCCTCAATGTCCTGCAGGTGGTCACTGCGCCGTTGCGTGACCGCCATGGTGACCTGTCGATGCTGGCCAACCATTTTGCCCATTTCTACAGCCTGGAAACCGGGCGCCGGCCACGTAGTTTCAGCGAGGACGCGCTGGTGGCGATGGGCAAGCACGACTGGCCAGGCAATGTGCGCGAGCTGGCCAACCGGGTGAGGCGTGGGCTGGTGCTGGCCGAAGGGCGGCAGATAGAGGCGCAGGACCTGGGGTTGCTCAGCCAGCAAGCGTTCGCATCGAACATGGGCACCCTGGAAGACTACAAACACCGGGCCGAGCGTCAGGCCTTGTGCGATGTACTCACCCGCCACAGCGACAACCTGAGTATTGCCGCCAAGGTCCTGGGGATTTCCCGGCCTACCTTCTACCGGCTGCTGCATAAACATCAGATTCGTTGAGTCTTTGAACTTGGGTGTCCAGTGGGAGCGGGCTTGCCCCGCGATGCGATGTCACTGATATACCGCAATCGCGGGGCAAGCCCGCTCCCACAGCAAGCCCGAACACAGCATTCCAGCGTCAGAAGTAGTACGGGAACTTCAGACTGAAGGAGAAGTCCGGCGAGTCTTCGGTCAGACCAATCGAGAGGTTCGGGACGATGGTCAGGTTGTCGGTTGCGGCAAGGGTCATGCCGATGTTGAAGTTCGCCGAGTTGTAGTCGCTGTTGGTAATCGACTGCCAGTCGCCACCATCGGGCTTGATTTTGCTTTTGCTGGCAAACTGGTCGGTGAAGGAAAACGACATACTCATCTTCTCGTTCAAGGCAAATGCAATACCGGCGCCGATCTGCCAGGAGTTGCCGAGTTTTACGTCACCCGGGACTTTGGTGTTGATCGTAGGGCTGATGTCGCCGAACGACTCTTCCATGTTGTAGGTGTAGGACAGGCTGCCGAACAACACGGCAGGGTCATAGGTCTTGACCAGCGAGATACCCGGGGTGAGCGCCCAGACACCGTTGCCGGTCGGCAGGTCTTCGGGTACCGACAGGTTGTCGTTGTTGGGGTCGTTGACCAGTTTGATGCCATAGGGTTCATCACCGGTCGGGGCTTTGAGGCGCAGGGTGAAGACGGCGTCGGGCAGGTTCTCCGACTCGTCGAGGAACTTGTAGGCAACGCCGACGTTGACATCGCCGATGGCCGGGTCACGGGTCACGGTTGCATCGGAGGTCACCGGACCGGCACCTCCGGCGCCACCCGAGGAATAGGTGGATTGACGGTAGACCACCGGAACGTTGATATCGAACTGCCAGCGCTGATCCAGGTTGTAGCGGGCGGTCAGGTCCAGGGTCCAGTTATCGGCCTTGATCCGGTCGAGGTTGATTTCGCCGAGAAATATCGAATCCAGTGCCAGGAAGCCGTTGAGCACCAGGGCACGGGTATCGTAGTGCGTGTAGGTCAGGCCGGTTTCGACGCTGAACTTGCCACCACCGAAGAAGCCGCTGGCTTCGTCATAGAGGTTTGAAACGCTTTGTGCCGGTTCCGAATCCTCCTTGAGCGATTGTCCGTAGGAGCTGCCGGTGGTGCCCGGCGCACCGGCAGCCACCGACTGCCCCCCCCTGACCGTTTCGGCGGGGGACTTGGTCAGACGTTGGGGGGCCGGTGTCGCGGGTGCCTCTTCGACCTGGCGCAAGCGCTGCTCGAGTACCATCAGCGCGTTCTGCTGTGCTTCGTAACGCTGTTTCAACTCCATGAGTTCTTGTTTTAGTGCTTCGACCTGGGGGTCCGGTGCTGCGTAGAGCAATGAGGCCGGTGCCAGGCTACTCAAACAGACGATAGCTCTGAACGTCAACAATCGGTGCATGGGTTAGCCGTCCCTTCTAACTGCATTGATGAGACTGAGCGTAGATCAGAATCCCAGACTGCGAATTCCTTTGAGCTGGTCCAGGTTGCCGTTCAGCGTGCCGGCCGATGTCACGTTGTCACGCAGCACGACATTGAGCGAAGTGATGTTGCGAACCTGGTTGCCACCGCCCAGTAACGTCGTGTTCTGCATCAGCCCACCCTGGGCCAGACGTTGCACGGTATTGCCCTGATTGTTGTTGGCCACGATGTTCAGTTGCACGCCGCTGCCGGTCGAAGAAACCTTGAGCGTGCCTGCGCCATTGGCGCTGACCAGCGTTGAGCCGGCCGCCAAAGCCTTGCCATACTGTTGTGTTGCGGGTGCTTGATTACCCTTGGTGACGTTGATTTCAACGTCGTTGTAGGCCGCGTTGTTGTCGCCGGCAGCACGCACGATTTGGGTGACGCCTTCGGTGCTGTTCAGGCCCTGGCCGCCAGTGACAGAACCAGTGCCCTGGTTGGGGCCTGGGGAGCGTACCGTGCCATTACCTTTCTCATTGATCATCGACACATAGAACTGCGGCTTGATGGTCGATTGTTGAACTTGCATCGAGGAGGTGGCACCGATGATGTCACCGTTGGCATTCTGCCAGGCGGTGGTCATGACAACACCGAAACTGATGATCCGTCCCGGCATCACGTAACGGCCGCGCAGGTTTGCCAGTTCTTGATCTTTGAGCTCGATGGGTTTGAACGACTGTGCCTGGGTCGGCAGGCTGGCGGCCAGACAAACCACGGCTAGCCAGATTGGAGTCTTCATTGGATGCTCCTGGAGCGTCGTGCTCCCTTATCATTAGCGTCATTAGAAGAAGTCGCTTTGGATGAAGCCGAAATCCATCAGTTCAGCGTCTTGCAACGGACTGAAGTTGTTGATGCGGGTTTTGGCGGTCAACGGCATGGGTGGGTCGAGCAAGGCATTGGTTTTGTCGTAGCCCTTGCCGATAATGGCAAAGATGATGCCGTTCCAGCCCCGGATAAAGTCGTCGATTTTGTAGCGCTTATGGCCGAGCACCGGATCGCCGATGTACACCCAGCCTTTGTCGACGCGTTGCATGACCACAAAGTGTTTGTAGCCACGTACGTCCATCAGCACCACCACAGGAATGCGGATGCTGTGCAAGGTCTCGGCGGCCACTCGATAACCACGGGCACGCATGCCCAGGCTTTCCACGTAGCGTTTCATGTCAAGCATCGAAAAACCCTGGACCCGGACCAGGTCCTGGTCGGCGTGTGCCAGCATGCCTTCGATGATCATTTCTTCATTGACGTCCAGCCAATAGGCCTGACGCAAGATGGTTGCCAGCGCCGCGGCGCCGCAACTGAAGTCGGTTTTCTGTTGCACCAGGTCCGAGAATTTGCGCTCGCGGACACTCTGGATGGGCTTGAACACCACCGCACCACCCGGCAGCACGGAAAGCGGCATTTGGGCTGCTTCGCTCACACTGGCCAGGCCAAGCAAAAACGCCAAAGCGATGATGCGCATGTTCGGACGCCTTCTGGTTCTGTTGGAAAAAAGGCCCCCCGAAGGGGGCCTCCAGGCCACAGCGATTAGAACGATTGGTTGGAGATGGCCAGCGAGTTGCTTTGCTGGTTGCCTACACCGGCAGCAACGTTGACGCCGAGGTTGCCACTGTTGCCATTCACCGATCCATTGAGGGTAGCAGTGTTGGTCACAGGGTTTGCCCAGCCGGTTGGGGTCAGTACTTGGAACGAGATGGTGTTGCTCAGCTCAAACGAGTCGGCTTCGCTGTAGCTCTTCGAAATGCTGTCCGAAGACTCGGAAGCAGATTCTTTGGCTTTGTCATACGAAGCGGAGGCCGATTTTTCGAACGAAGACTCGAAGGCCTTCTCGAAAGCCGATTCACGCGACTTGTCGTAGGCAGACTCACGCGACTTGTCGTAAGAAGACTCGCGAGACTTCTCGAACGAGACATCGAATGTCCGATCAAACGCAGAGTCGCGGGTCCGGTCGAACGAAGAGCTCGACGAAGATTCGTGCGACTTGTCGATCGAAGCATCGAGGGTTGCGTTAAGTGAAGCTTCGGCACTCCGGCTGCGGGTGAACTCGTTATCGTTGAAGGTACGGGTAGACTCGCTGCTGGCTGCTGCAGTAGCGTCCAGTGTGGCGGACAGCGTAGTGTTGGAGCTAGAGCTGTGATCGCGAGTGTTGGTACCGCTGGCAGACGAGCTGTTGGTGCCACTGGCAGCTGCGCTGAGCGAACCGCTGGACGACGAGCTGTTGGAGCCGCTAGCCGACGAGCTCTTGGAACCGCTGGCCGACGAGCTGGCGGATCCGCTGGCACTCCAGCTATTGGAGCCGCTGGCCTCTTTGTTCCACGAGCCGCTTTCGCTCGAGCTTGAAGAGGAGCTTCTGTCTACGCTTGCGTCAAACGTCCCTTCGCGTGAGGACGAGCCGCTTTTGGTTGTGGTGAAGGTCAGTGTGTCTACGCGATAGGTCCGATCGGCACTGTTGACCACTTCCAGGCCAGGGCCATTCTGGTTGGCAGAAGCGGTGGCGGTTGCGTTACCCAGCGGGGCGTTGGTGTTGGCAATTGCCATGGTGTTTTTCTGCTGGTTGAGGTCGCCACCAGCAATGTTGATGCCCATGTTGCCGCTGCCTTCGCTACCCGATCCGTTCATCACGGCGGAGTTCTGGGCGCCCAGGTTGTAGACCTTGTTGTTGTTGCTGTATTGCCGGACGTTGGCGGTGGCTTCGGATGTGCCGAACACGAAGCTGTTGTCGATGGCACTGGAGTCAGCACCGGCGTTGGCGATGGCGGCGGCGTTGTCTTGCTGGTTGCCGGCACCGGCCGCCACGTTGACACCGACGTTGCCGCTGGTCCCGGTAGCGGACTCGTTCATCTCGGCTGCGTTGATAGTGCCTTCGTTGCGGATTTTGTTCCCGGTGCTGCTTTGCCGGTCATGCGCGTTGGCAGTGGCGTCGACATAGAATGCCTTTGGAGGAGGGGTGTGGTTGCCATGATGATGGCCATGACCACGCCGTTCGTTTTGCTCAGCTTGTACAGCAACAGCCATGATCGCAGCAATTGCGAAAACCAGAGGCTTTATTGCCATCGAGGGTTTCATGGTGATTCTCCGTACTTTATTTTAGGTTAAGTGTTGTTCTTACCTGCTTGGGTCAATCCGCGACCCGTACGCTCAGGGTGTTGGCCATTCGGTTTCCCACCCCGGCGCTCTGATTCAACTGAATCACTCCGCGGCTACCGGTGAATGCCTGATCACTGGTAGTGACCTGGCGATGGCCGGGTGCTGAGTCAGTCGGACCGGAGCTGTTGAGCAGCGCCACGTTCTGTTGCATGAGGACGCTGTCGTCGATGCTTTGCGGCTGAGCACTGATGCTGATACGCAGTGCGTTGGCTTGCTGGGTACTGGCGCCTGCGCTCTGGTTTACCCCCAGTGCGCCGCTGCCATTGCTGAAGGCGTCACCGGAAATGCTCGAACGAGCATCCATTGCGGGGTCGACCACGGTGTACAGGCGTTGGCGAATCTGGGTGGTCGCGCTGGCATTCTGACCTGCGGCTATGGCGCGGGCGTTGGCCTGTTGCTGGAGATCGCCGGCCGCCTGGTTGACCGCGAGATTGCCCTGGTATTGCTTACCGGAACTGTCGATATCGGCGGTATTGATCACGGGCTGTTGGGCGAAGGCCGGGGCACTGCAAAACATGGCCAGAATCAGCAATGTGTGCCTCATCTCACTTGCCTCCGGTCAGAATTTGCAGCGGTGCCAGGCCTTTCTGGACGCTGGAATTGACCATGTTGGAGATGCCGTTGCCGCCACCTGAGCCACGTCCACCGGCCAGGTTGGGCAGTTGGGTCTGGTTGGTGATGTTGGCGCCCAGGTTGTTGGTCTGTTGCGTAACCAGGGAGCTGATGCCAGCGCCACTGCTGACACCGGCGAAGTCCCCGTCGCTCAACTCGTTGGTTTGTTTGAGAATATGCGCAGAGGGGTTGGTGTTGACGGTGACCGGGTGTGGGTCTGGAGCCAGCGGCGCACGCGTTGCCATGCGCGGCTGCACGTCACGGGTAATGACGACGATTCCGTTTTCAGCCTGTACAGGCAAGCTGTAGCTCGATCCTAATGCACATCCGACCAGCAGGACGCGATAAATGCCTTTATCAAGTATTCCCACGTTGGCGATTCCTTCTTCGGTGCGCTGGCCATGATCAGCGTTGCGAGAAGGACAGCAGAAGCTGTGCCGCTTTTGCTTATGTCTTAAAAATCAATAGGTTACGAAATAAAGTTGAACGTGTCGGTCGTTTGCTGTTTCAACCTTGAGACAGTTTTTTGCTACACGGCTACTTTCCACAGTGTTAGCGGCGTTAAGGCGCACTCAGAGGATTGTTTCATTGAATTAACACCGCCCCCGCCTTTGGGGGATAGTGCGCAAATGCGGGGCTTATGACCCAGTGGGCTGTATCAGTGCCTTAACACTCCAACAGGTGTTGGACGGCGCTCAGCACCGCGGCCCTGCGCTGCGGCCAGTCGCCACCGATCACCTGCACGGCGTGCTGATGGCGCTGCAGCCACTCCAGGCTGTCAGCGAAAAACACCTGGCGTTGGTGCAAGTCGGGTTGGCAACGCTGACCATCGCTGACCCACTCGACCCCCACGGGGCTAAGCAATAAATGTAGGTCGTAGCGGCGTGCCAGCAAGGCCTGTTCGATCCAGGGCGGGCAATCGCCGAACAGTGCCCGGCTCCAGAGCAGGTTGCTCAGCAGGTGCGTGTCGAGGATCAGCAACTCGGGTTGGCGCGCACGGGCGGCGTCTTCCCAGGCCAGTTGGCCGCGAGCGATGGCCGGGATATCGGCATAGCAGGTGTCCCGGCCTTGTTCATCGATAAAGTGACGGACATATTCGCCGACCCGCTCACCGCCGAAATGCGCCTGGATCTCGCCGCTGAGCCAGCTTTTGCCGCTGGACTCGGGGCCGGTCAGGACCAGGACCTTCATGCGCTGACCAGCGCCGGGTCGCGCCGCCACTCACGCCAACCCTGCAGGGCGATCAAGGTGAACAGGGCATAGAGGGCTGCAGTCAGGTACAGCGCTTTATACAGGAACAGGCCAACGAAGATCACGTCCAGTACGATCCACAGCGGCCAGCACTGCACGCGCTTTTGTGCCATCCACAGTTGCGCGACCAGGCTGAAAGCGGTCAGCGCCGCGTCCAGCCAGGGCTGCGCAGCATCGGTCCAGGTCGCCATGGCAGCGCCCAAGGCAAGGCTGCCGAGCAGGCCGAGGCCGAGGCCAAACAGCATTGGCTGGGTATCCAGGTGGGTGACCTGACGGGCTTGCTGCTGGCGGTCCGGACGCGTCCATTGCCACCAGCCATAAAGCTGCAGCACGGCATACACCAGTTGCAGGAGCATGTCCGAATACAAGCGCACTTCGAAGAAGACCCAGCTGTACAGCAGCACCATCACCAGGCCGATGGGCCAGCACCAGGGGTTCTGTTTGGTGGTGAGCCACACGGCAATAACGCCGAGCACGGCGGCGAACAGTTCGAGGCCGGACATCGGCGTTCCTTGGCGGGTTCTGAGGTAGGGCGCGATTGTACCCTGTGGCACGGCAGATGCCAGTCTCGCCAGCGCTTTGCGGTAGGAGCGGGCTTGCCCCGCGATGCGATGTGGCTGATGGGCCTCAATCGCGGGGCAAGCCCGCTCCCACAGCAAGCCCACCCACCGCTGCATCAGCCCTTACACCCGGAACTGGCCCAGCAACCTGTCCAGCTGTTCGCGCAACTGGTTCAGCGCAACGCCAGCACTGCTCGACTGCAGCGCCGCCGTGGCGGTCTGGCGCGACAGGTCGGCGGTTTCGGTCACATTGCGGTTGATCTCTTCGACCACATGGGACTGTTGCAGGGTGGCACTGGCAATCGAGGCATTGAGGGCTGTGAGGTTGTGCAAGGCCTGACTGATGGCGTCCAGGCTGACGCCGGCCTGGCTGGCTTGCTCGATGGTCTGGCGTGAGGCGGCACTGCTGGCGTCGATCGCCTTGACTGCAGCCTCCGACTGGCCCTGCAAATGCTCGATCATGCTCTGGATTTCAGCCGTCGATTGCTGGGTGCGCTGGGCCAGCAGGCGAACTTCATCGGCAACCACGGCAAACCCCCGGCCTTGTTCACCGGCCCGGGCCGCCTCGATAGCGGCGTTAAGGGCCAACAGGTTGGTCTGTTCGGCAATCGAGCGGATCACTTCGAGGACGCTGCCGATCCGTGTGCTCTGGCTGGCCAGGGTCTGGATGACGCTGACGGCTTCATCGATGGTGGCGGACAGTTGATCGATCTGCTGCAGGCTGCCATGGATACTGTGTTGACCTTGCTCGGCACGTTGTTGCGCATCGCGCATTTCGCTGGAGGCCTGTTCGGCATTTCTGGCGACATCCTGCACGGCATAGGTCACTTCATTGATGGCGGTGGCCACTTGTTCCATCTGGGCCGATTGCTGCTCGCTATGTTGCTGAGCCTGATTGGCGTTGCTGCCGACATCGCGTGCCGATTGCCCCAGCGCCTGGGCCGCGCCCTGCAGTTGGCCGATCACCCCCTGCAGCTTGCCGGTAAAGCGGTTGAAGTGTTCGCCCAGGTGAGTCACCTCATCGCAGCCATGGGTATCCAGGCGCCGGGTCAGGTCGCTTTCGCCACTGGCAATCATGGCCATGGCATCCACGGCGTCCTGCAAGGGGCGGGCGATGCTGCGGGCGATCAGCATCACCAGCAAGGCCATGACCAGGGCGATGCCCAGGCCCAGCAAGGAGGCGTCGCGCAACTGGCGCAGGAACTCGGTCTGCATGTCATCAATATAAATGCCCGAACCGATCACCCAGCCCCAGGGCTTGAACAACTGAATGTAGGAGGTTTTCTCCACCGGCTCGCTGGCGCCGGGCTTGGGCCAGCGGTAATCGATGCTGCCGGCACCCTGGGCCTTGGCCAGCCGGGCCATCTCGCTGAACAGGGCAAAACCGTCGGGGTCGCGGACGTCGGAGAGGTCCTGGCCATCGAGCTTGGGGTTGGTGGGGTGCATGATCATCTTCGGCCCCAGGTCGTTGATCCAGAAGTAGTCGTTCTGGTCATAGCGCAAGCCGCGCACGGCGCTCAGGGCTTGTTGCTGGGCAACCTCGCGGCTCAGGCTGCCGGCCGCTTCCAGGCCCTGGTAGTAGGCCAGTACGCCAGCAGCAGTCTCCACCACATGGCGGGTTTTCTCGGCCTTGGCCTGGTACAGGTCGCCGTGGATCTGCCTGAGCATCAGCAGGCCCAGGGTCAACAACATCACCACTGCCACGACCAGAATCAACCACAGGCGGCGGCTGATCGACATATTTCGTAGAGTCTTCATGGAACGGTCACCCCGGATTCTTTTTATTGTCCCGTGCATCCCAGCATGCTTTTTTCCATCCACCTACTCGACCAACGACTAAGTGCCTGATCCGCCCAGGTGTGTAGTGCCGAGCAGCAGCGTTTATTCGGCAGGTCTGATAGGATTTCGGCCCGGTTGTGGCAAAGCTGAAGGGTGACTGAACTTTTCTGCCGACTTTGGCACCAACTGTCGCGTAAAACGACCGGGTATTCGAATCCGCTTTGGCTTATGGAAACTATAACGGGGGCATGCCAGCGGCATTGCTTCGTGGGGGAATAATGGATCTTTGGACTGGCCTGCAGGCCGTCATTCTGGGTATTGTCGAAGGCTTGACCGAGTTCTTGCCGATCTCCAGCACCGGTCACCAGATCGTTGTCGCGGACTTGATCAACTTCGGTGGTGAGCGGGCGATGGCCTTCAACATCATCATTCAGCTGGGGGCAATTCTGGCGGTGGTCTGGGAGTTTCGCCGCAAGATTTTCGATGTAGTGCTGGGCTTGCCCAAGGAGCAGCAGGCACAACGTTTCACCGCCAATCTGCTGATCGCCTTTATGCCGGCGGTGGTTTTGGGGGTGCTGTTTGCCGACCTGATTCACCATTACCTGTTCAACCCCATCACCGTCGCTGCGGCTTTGGTCGTGGGCGGTGTGATCATGCTCTGGGCCGAGCGCCGTGCGCATACGGTCAAGGTCGATCAGGTCGATGACATGCGCTGGTCCGATGCCCTGAAGATCGGTTTTGTCCAGTGCCTGGCGATGATTCCGGGAACTTCGCGCTCCGGCTCGACCATCATCGGTGGCCTGCTGTTCGGCTTGTCGCGCAAGGCCGCTACCGAGTTCTCGTTCTTCCTGGCCATGCCGACCATGGTCGGTGCCGCCGTGTATTCGGGCTACAAGTACCGCGAGCTGTTCCAGCCTGGCGACTTTCCGGTGTTCGCCATCGGCTTCGTGGTTTCGTTCATCTTCGCCATGATTGCCGTACGCGGCCTGCTGCGGTTTATCGCCAACCACAGCTATGCCATGTTCGCCTGGTACCGCATTGTCTTCGGCCTGATCATTCTGGCCACCTGGCAGTTCGGTTGGGTCGATTGGGCCACCGCGCAAGGTTGAATCGATGAGTCGTGCGCAGCCGTCCACTCGACGCACCAGTAGCAACGGTGCCATCCAGCATCCGCGCAGCAAGCTGTTGGTCTTCGTCGGCCTGTGTCTGTTGCCGCTGGTGGGGGCGTTGCAGATGCTGGTCAGCGGGCAATCCTGGCTCCCAGCCGTGGCGTACCCGTTGGCCAGCCTGGTGAGCTTTGCGCTGTATTGGCGTGACAAGCACCAGGCCCGCACTCAGGGCTGGCGCACCCCTGAGAAGGTGCTGCACGCCAGTGAACTGTTCGGGGGGTGGCCGGGCGCACTATTGGCCCAGCAGGCTTTCCGGCATAAAACTCGCAAACTGTCGTTCCAGCTGAGTTTCTGGGCCATTGTCGCGCTGCATCAGTTGTTCTGGATCGACCACCTGCTGTTTGCCGGGCATTGGCTGGGCAGCGCCCTGGGCCCGTTGCTCAGATAAGCAGACCCGGCTGCAGGCGCTTGGGCAAGCGCCTGACTACCAGTTGGTGGGACCGCTGCAGCAGGTCGCACAGTTCCTCGCGGGCCATGGGGTAGGGTGGCACCATGCTGATCCAGTGAGCCCGCGCCAGGTACGGTGCCGGGCGCACGCCGGGGCGGTCGGCGTAGCCCAGGAACAAATCACTGTCGACCTTGAACGACAAGCCGGCACCGGCCAGGTCCAGCACCGCGAACATCTTGTTGCCGGCAATCGAAAACACCCGCACGCCGCCCCATTTGTAGTCTTCCCGCGCCCCGGGCAGGCTCAGGCAGAAGTCCGCCACCTGCGCTTCGCTCATCTTGCCCTTAGACATAACGCTCCCCACACTCGGCAAAGGATGCCACCAGATGGTCGATCCACACCCGCACCGCGGGCAGCAAGCCGCGCCGATGGGGGTAGACCGCTTGCAGCCAGCCCCCGGGCAGCGACCAGTCTGGCAGCAGGCGCACCAGTTCGCCACGGGCCAGCTCGTCTTCGCAATGCATGATGGGTAGGGCGGTAAAGCCCAGACCGGCCACGGCTGCCGCTTTGCGCACGATAAAGTCGTCGATCGCCAGGCGCGCTTCCAGGGTAAGTTCCTGCTTGTGGCCGCGGGCATCGAGCAGGCGCAGGTGAACCAGGCGGTCGGCTTCCACCGCGCCCAGCACGGGCAAACCCTGCAAGTCCTCGGGGACCAGCGGCGCATGCGCAGCGGCAAAGCCGGGGGCCGCTACCAGGTACATCTGCGCCTGACGCAGGCGGCGGGTGACCAGGGTCGGGTCCTCATCTCCCAGGTCGCGAACGCGCAGGGCGACATCGATACCTTCGGTGATCAGGTCGACGCGGCGATTGAGCAGGACCATGTCCAGCTGCACCAGGGGATACTGCTCGAGAAACTGGCTGATCACCTGCGGCAACAGCGAATGCGCCAGCCCCACCGGGCACGACACCCGTAAACGTCCGCGCGGTTCGCTGGTCATGCTGGCAACCGCTTCGTCGGCCATTTCCGCTTCCAGCAACATGGCCTGGCAGTGACGCAGGTAGCGTTCGCCCACGGCGGTGAGCTTCAGTTGCCGGGTGGTACGCTGCAGCAGGCGTGTGCCCAGGCGTTCTTCCAGCTCGGCGATACGCCGTGACAACCGTGATTTGGGGATTCCAAGCACGCGTCCGGCGGCGGCAAAACCACCGGCTTCAACCACCCGGGCGAAGTAGAAGAGGTCGTTGAGGTCTTGCATGGTTGATTACCATTGTCCTGTCAGTAGGACAAAGTAACGCATTTTTGCTGACTTATCAGCTATTCGCCGTCCGGGTAGGATTCTCCCCATCGTGATCGCCCAGATGCGGTCTTCAATCAGGAGAGTCCCATGAAACTGTTGCATATCGATTCGAGCATCCTGGGCGACAAT
>Ga0247821_10000599_pt1 | contig 20008 bp, 18 predicted proteins | sample 13C_Glycerol_Day_FD_192481 | JGI IMG/M metagenome (GOLD analysis project Ga0247821, IMG submission 192481) | Soil microbial communities from agricultural site in Penn Yan, New York, United States - 13C_Glycerol_Day14 | ecosystem: Environmental > Terrestrial > Soil > Agricultural land | place... | reverse complement strand
CGGGGCCGCAAAAGGAAACATCGGCGGCACCAAAGAGGAACGCACGGCGGCACTTGCCAGCCGGTTCCCAGACCTTCCATTGAAATAAGGAAATACACCCATGTCCCTGTCGCAAATGCAGGTTTTCAACGAATACATCATGCCGGCGACCATCGAGACGCTGGATCAGATGCTCGTTGCCTTCAACGCCGCCAGCCGCGGCGCCATCGTGCTGTCTCCGGACGGCTTCACCGGCGACTTCCTCCAAGAGTCGTTCTTCCAGACCCTGGCCGCCGCTCAGCGCCGTGTGGATCGCTACGCCGCCAACGGCGCCGCGCCGATCACCGACCTGACCGAGCTGAAAAACACCTCGGTGAAAGTTGCTGGTGGCTTCGGCCCGATCCGCTACGAGCCGTCGCAAATGACCTGGCTGGAGCGCCCGACCGCCCAAGGCATTGAGGTAGCATCCCGCGCGTTCGCCGAGATCCTGCTGAAGGACCAGCTGAACACCGCCATCGCCGCCCTGGTCGCTGCGATCACTGCCCAGGCCGCCGCCGTCAACGACGTGTCGGCCACCGCCGGCATCACCTATGCCGGTCTGAACAACGCCCACGCGAAGTTCGGCGATGCCAGTCAGAACCTGATCACCCAGGTTATGCAAGGCACCACCTACCACAAGCTGATCGGTCAGAATTTGGCCAACCAGCAGCAGCTGTTCCAGGCGGGCAATGTCCGCGTGATCGACATTCTCGGCAAGGTGTCGGTGGTTACCGATGCTCCTGCCCTGATGCAGGCTGGTGTGGATCCTGCGCCGGACAAGGAAATCATCCTGTCCCTGGTCCAGGGTGCGGCTCTGGTGCACGACGGTCGCGACATCATCAGCAACGTCCAGACCACCAACGGCAAGGAGCGGATCGAAACCACGCTGCAGACCGACTACACCTTCGGCCTGGGTCTCAAGGGCTACACCTGGGATGTAACCGCTGGCGGCAAGTCCCCGACCGATGCCGAACTGGCCACCGGTACCAACTGGGACAAGACCGCCACCAGCATCAAGCACACTGCCGGTGTGGCTCTGATCGGTGACGCTTCCAAGTAACCCTGATGGTGGGCTGGGCCTATGGCCTGGCCCACTGAGGACGTGAGCATGAGCAAGAACAACATCTGGTACTTGGCCGGGCCGTTCCACCAGTACCAGGAAGATGTGAAGGCCTTGGCCAAAGTGCATGGTCTGGTCATCGTCGACGCCAACGCCGCTACCAATCGCAACGGTGAGGCCAAAGACGTACCAGAGGTCAGCATTCGGCCCGAATTGAAGGCCGTGGCCGTGGTTGTCGAGGCGGGCGGTCTGAGCCAAGACGTGGTCGATGAACTGACGGCTGAGCTGGCTGCCGTTGGCGTGATCGTCGAGTCCTTCGCGGAGCAGGCCCTGGAGCGTCCACAAGGCGAACTGGGCGAAACCGCAGGCCGCCTGTTCCAGGTGCTGGAAGCGGTCGATGCCGGAATTGCCAGCCTGCAGCGCGAGCGCGACGGCGAAGTCCAGAAGGTAATAGACCTGGAGCAGGAGAAGGCCGAACTGCTCAAGCAGATCGAATCCCTGAAGGGTGCGGCTGCCGATCCTGAGGTCGAGGCGCTGAAAGCTGCGCTGGACAAGGCCGGCGTCACCTACCGCGCCAACGCCTCGAAAGAATCACTGCAGAAACAGGTCGCCGAGCTCAACCAGCAGTAACACCGTGGCTGCGGCCCCACTCATACAAGCGGAGGCCTGATGGCTACCTACATCACTGTGGCCGACGTGGATGGCATCCTCGGGGCTGATTGGGCGCCTGCTGAGGCCAAGGAAGAGGCGGTCTTCGAGGCGAACGCCTACCTGACTGCGCTGAATCTGGTCGGCATCGACATGGACGACATCCCGGACGACGTGAAGCAGGCCGGTGCCCGGCTGGCCAAGTGCGCATCCCAAGGAAAGCTGTACGTGCAGCAGACCGAGGGGGCGCTCGAGGCCAAGACGGTCAAGGCCGGCTCGGTTTCGACCAGCAAGAGCTTCGGATCGATCGACAAGACTTCCACGGCCGCCCAGCCTTCGTGCGTTCAGCTCGCCCTGGCGCTGGTGTCGCCTTGGCGCAGCAACCCATTCGCCTTCGCAGTCAAAAGGGGGTAGACATGGGCCTTCGCGGTGATATCCAGGCCGACCTTGCTGAGGCCTTCGACGATGATCTCGCTGATGCGGTCTTCCCGTTCACCGGGTCCTACATGGGGCCTGGCGTGTGGGATCCGGTCAACGAGACCACCACGGCACAGCCAGTGATCTACACCGGGCGCGGGGTGCTCGACAGCTACGACAGCCGACGAATCGACGGGGTGAACATCCTAGTTGGCGACGTGCTGCTGATCTGCCTGGCCAACGAGGTCACCGACAGGCCCGCAGTTGGCCACCAGATCACGGTAACCGACCTGATCACTGGCCTGCCGGCGACGTACCGGATTGTCAGCCCCGGCATCGACCCAGCCCAGGCCCACTACGAGATTCAGCTGAGGAAGTGACCATGGCCAAAGGCAAGGGCAGGGGGTGGAGCACGCCACCGACGATGTTCCGCGAGGATATCGACGAAGCAGTCGCTACCCGAACCCGCGTCATTGCCATGGCCATGCTGCAGGAGGTCGTGATGCGCTCTCCTGTGGGCAACCCCAGCCTCTGGAAGGTGAATCAGGAGCTCAAGGCCAGGAACGTCGCCATGGCCGATGCCTACGACGCCAAGGCGGCGCAGTTGGGCAACAAGAAGCTGACGAAGCGCGAGCGGGAGCAGAACTTCTTCGTTGGGCAGGTCGCCGCGGGGCAGGGCTATGTCGGCGGGCGGTTCCGGGCCAACAACATCGTCACTGTGGGCGCGCCCAGCTACGCGCAGCTCGACGCCGTAGACCCATCCGGGACGACCACCGTCAGCAACGGCGGTGCCGTGCTTCAGTCGGTCGAGCCGTACGCTGTCGTCTACATCCAGAACAACCTGCCGTACGCGGAGCCGCTGGAAGATGGTCATTCGACCCAGGCCCCGGGCGGCGTCTACGCCGTTTCGTTCCACGGCGTCTCCCAGGCGTACAGCAAATGACCTTCGAACAGATCCGCGCAATCATCACCGGGCGCATGACTCAGTGGGCGGGTATTCCCGCCTCCGCAGTCGATTATCCGAACTCACCCAAGCCATTCGATCCGGCCGGGCGAAGCATTTGGGCGCGATTGGCTGATTCGCCGGGCCTATCCAGCACCCCAGAGGTCGGAGTAGGGCCATGCGTGCGCCAGACCGGGATCGTCACCATTCAGCTGTTCGTCCCGAGCTACAGCGGCACGCTGGCCATCACCCAGGCCGTCGACGCACTGGTTACCCATTTCCAGTTCTACAGCGCCCCGGAAGGCCCCTTCGACTTCTTCGAGGCCTCCCCGCAGGTCGTCGGCGACGACGGCAACAGCTGGTACCAGGTCAACGTCCGGGTGCCATACCGGGCCTACTGAGCCCACCACCTCCACCGCCACATGGCGGTTTTTTTACGCCTATCGATAGGAGAAACACCCCATGTCCAGTGGTGCCAAGGTCTCGACCGCGTGGAAGCGCGAAGTCACCCCAGGAGTAACACCGGCGGGTAACTGGAACGTGCTGACCCGTGTCAGCTTCGGTCTCGTGCCAACCTACAACACTGAAGAGAACAACGAGATCGGCGCTGACCGAATGGCCCAGGGCACGACCCAGACCACTGTCGACGTCGGTGGCGACGTGGAAACCAAGCTGCGCTATGGCGCGCTGGACGAGTTCATGGCGTCCTGCTTCGGCAAGGACTGGGCCGGCAACGTGCTGACCATGGGTAACGACCGAATCACGTTCTCGATCGGTTCCTACGCCAGTGACATCGGTGTTGCAGCGGTTGCCCGCGGCGCCCAGGTCGCGACCATGAATTTCGATATCCCCAGTGACAACGAAATTACGGTCACCACCACGTTTGCCGCCACATCTTGGCAAGACAAGGCCGATGACACCTCGTTTATCGTCAGCCCTCAGCCCGAGGCCAAGCAGCGCCGCTATGGCTTCAAGGACGTGAGCGGCCTGAAGATCAACGGTGAGCAGTTGGGCGAGGACAACGCCTGCGTCGACAGCTTCAACCTGCAGTTCGACAACGGCGTCCAGACCCAGCGCTGCATCGGAAATGGCAACCCGTTCCCAGGCAACATCATCCCGACCATCTTCACTCCGTCGGGCTCGATCACCATCAGCTGGTCCAAGAAGGCCTACGAGTTCTGGAAGGCTCAGCAGACCGGTAGCGCGTTGAGCTTTGAATTCACCCTCAACAATGCCGACGGTGGTTACACCTTCCTTCTGCCGGAAATGGAGATCAGTGGCGACTGGCCCGACGGTGGAGCGACCGACATCATCCAGGTCGAACTGACCTATACCGGCCGCCGGGTGCCGCCGACCATCACACGAACCCCAGCGCCCATCGCTGTCACCGGTGTGACCGTGGCGCCGACCACTGCCAGCGTTCAGGTGGGCAAGACCCGCGATCTGGAGGCTCTGGTGGCTCCTGTGGGGGCCAGCCAGCAAGTCACCTGGACCACGTCCGACGCAGCCAAGGCCACTGTCAGCCAGACCGGCCTGGTGACTGCCGTTGCGATTGGCACGGCCACCATCACCGCGACCAGCAAGGCCGATCCGACCAAGAACGGAACCTCTACCATCACCATCACCGCTTAACCCTTTGCCTGGCGCGCCCTGCGGTGCGCGCTGGGCCTTTTACCGCAGAGGATTACCATGGCCTTCACCATTGCCAAGAAGCCCGAACTGGACACCAATGGCACCCGCTGGGTCGAGTTCGCCAAGGGGGCAAAGATCCTGGTCGGTTCAATCGCCGATCCGATCTATAAGTCGCATCAGTCCCTCATCAAGCGCCACCTTGCTGCTATTGACCAGCAGGTGAAGGTCGGTACCGCGGCGTTCAACGTCGCCGAGATCCCGCTGGAAGAGATCGAGATCGACGACGACCTGTATACCGATCTGGCTGCGCGCCACCTGATCAAGGATTGGGAGGGAGTAGATGAGGCAGGCAATCCAGGCGTTCCAGCCCCATACACTCCAGAGCTCTGCAAGCAACTGATCAAGCAGATGCCCAGCGTCTACTTCCTGGCTGTCCAAACTGGTCTAGACATTGCCCGCCGGATCGAAGAGAAGGCCCAGGCCACCGCAAAAAAGCCCTCGACGCCTACATCTGGGGGCGGGAGTGGGCGGGCGAAAGCAACGAAAAAGCCCGTTGGAAGCGCGAAAGGCTGAAAGGCGTAGCGCCGGTACCGCCTCAGCCCGAGATTGATGGCGTCACTGCTGAGGTCCTTGAGGCCTACGGCTCTATCAGCCGCACCCGGCAATACGTCGGAATGATCGGCGCTCCAGCACCAATCTCCCCAGCAGCCATCACTGACTATCTGGCCCGCTATCCCACAGCGATTTGTCGCGATGAGTTCGACGCTGCGATTTTCGCGCTGGATGACGAGTACCGCAGGCACTGGGATGAGCAGCAGGAGAAGCACGGGCCGACGCCGCCAAAACGATAGCCCGCCAAGCGGGTTTTTTTACGCCTGGAGAATGCTATGGCGCAGGAATCCCGCCTTGCCATTACGATTGACTCGCGCCCAGCAAAGAAAAATGCCGATGACCTGAGCGACTCGCTCAACAAGGTAGAGCAGAGCGGTGAAGGAGCCGCGGCCTCAACTGAGAATCTGAGCCGGGTAACCGTTACCCTTGGCTCGAACATGGGCAAAATGGCTTCAGCGGCCGTCACGGCGCTTGGGCGCATAGACAAATCAACGGCTTCCACTGATCGCCAGATGTCGGTCTTGGTGTCGAAGTCAGATGCCTTAGAATCCGCCATGCTGTCTGTGGGGGCGGGCGTGACTAAACTGGACGCAAGTCTGGCTCAGTCGAACACGCTGCTGTCGCAGATGTCGACTGGCATCGGCCAGTTGTCGAATGGATTCAGTGTTTTCTCCAGCACGCAAAGCCAAGTCAATGCCCAGCTGATCCGTGTTGCTGCCGCGCTTGAACAAGTCGCCAGTGGTGCGCGACAGGCCGACGTAGCCATGGATTCGGTTTCCGGCAGCTCTAAGGCCGCCGACGCATCGCTAGAGCAGCAACGTCAGGAGCTGGCTCGACTGGTAGGCCAGATCAATCCGACGGTCGCTGCGCTTGGTCGCCTGGACGACATGCAGGAGAAACTGGCCAAGTTCAAAAAGGCCGGCCTCGTCGAAAGCGACACGTTTGTCGAGTACACCCAGCGCATTAACACCATGCGCGATGCTCTGGGTGAAACCAGCACCGGCATGAACAAGGCCGGAATTTCGGCCAAGGCCTACCAGGCGTCCTTACGTGGCCTTCCTGCCCAGTTCACCGATATTGCCGTCAGCCTTCAGGCCGGGCAGGCACCTCTGACTGTATTCCTGCAGCAGGGCGGTCAGCTCAAGGATATGTTCGGTGGTGTAGGGCCGGCCGCGCGCGCCATGGGTGGCTACGTCCTTGGATTGGTGAACCCGTTTTCCGTTGCCGCGGCAGCCGCCGCTACTCTGGCGCTGGCCTACTACCAGGGCTCTGAGGAATCTGAGCGCTTCGCCAATGCGTTGATCGAGAACGGCAACGCCGCCGGCACCAGTGCAGGCCAGTTGGCGGACCTTGCCAATGAAGTGGCCAGCACCAGCGGCACGGTTGGCGCTGCAGCGGCTGTGCTCACCAAGCTGGCAGCCGCAGGCAACCCGCTCACCTCGATGTACGCGGAGATCACCCAGGCCTCTCTGGCCTGGTCGAAGCAAACCGGTCGAGACATCGACGAGGTTGTGAAGTCGTTCAACGACATCGCGAAAAGCCCGGTCGAGGCAATCAAGAAGCTCGACGCTGAGCTGAACATTCTGACCACCTCGCAGTACGCCAACATCGTTTCCCTGCAGGAGCAGGGCGACACCATGGGGGCGGCGCAGATGGCCGCAGGCCTTTACGCCGAGGAGATCAGTAGTCGAGCCAAGGAGATTGAGGGAAACCTCGGCACCCTGGAATCTGCCTGGCAGTCGGTCGCTGGGTTTGCCAAGAAAGCCTGGGACGCGATGCTGGACGTTGGCCGTGACAAGTCTCTGGAGCAACAACTTGCGGACGTAGAGCGCAAAATATCGGATGCCGAAAAGGGCATTCAGCAGGGCGGCCGCGCGGCGTTTGGACTCGGGGTGACTTCCAAGAGCGTTGATCAACTGCGCCAACAAGCTGCCGATCTGCAATCAGCTATTGCTGAGGCTGGTCGAAAAGCTTCTGAGGATGCGGCAAGCAAGGCTATTCAAGATGCCGGCAAGAAGGGCATCGACACTATCAACGCCACATTCAAAGCGGCGCAGACCCAGACCGAGAAGCTGCAGAAGCAGTTGAAGGACATCGACAAGGCCCGTGCAGACGCACAGAAGGCCGGCGGCTTCACCGCTGAAGAGGAAGCCAAGTACGCAGCGGCCCGGAAGAGCATCGAGCAGCAGATTGCCGACATCAAGGCGCGGGAGGCCAAGAGGAATACGCCCAAGGCGGTAAGCGGGCAGAGTCGAGGCGCCTCCGAGGCTGAAAACACCTTCGCCAAGCTCTACAACCAGTACGACCCGGCGGCGCAGGCTGCGCGGGCACTGGTCAAGGAGCAGGGCCAGCTACAGCTGGTGCTGGATAAGGGCAAGATCACCCAGGAGGAGTACAACAAGGCCCTGGCCCAGGCTTCGATCAACTACGGCGCCGCCATCAAAGGCGCCCAAGGCCTGACGCAAGCCGAGCAGTACCGCGCGGAGCTGGAGAAGCAACTCAACACCCAGCGGACTCAGTACAGCCTGGAGGCTCAGGGCGTGGGCATGGGCGACTTGCAGTCGACCCGTCTGCAGCAGCGTGTGCAACTGGAGCAGCAGACCAACGACCGCATCCTCCAACTGCGTACTGAACTCGCCAACGCCACGACGGAGAAGCAGCGGCAGGACCTGCAAACGCAGATCGACCTAACCAACGAGTTTCTGCCGAGACAGCTGGAAGCATTGCAGGCCGGCTGGGCGCAGATGGACCAGGCCATGCTCAACCCTATCAACGGGTGGACGGCAGCGGTCCAGAACTTCGGCAATCAGGCGCGGGATATTGCGGGCCAGACGCAGCAAGTGTTTTCGAGTGCATTTGGATCGGTGGCCAGCGGCATTACCGACCGGATCATGAATTTGAACCTGTCGCTTCAGTCGTTCGGCGATCTTGGCAAGGATGTTCTGCGCGAAGTCATCGCCGGATTCGTCAAGATGGGCGTTCAGATGGGACTCAACGCCGCATTGGCTGCGACGCTCGGCACCGCTACAGCCGGCACGTCCATTGCGCTGGCTGGCACTACGGCTGCTGCGTGGGCGCCGGCAGCGGCCCTGGCATCGCTTGCAAGCTTCGGCGGCAACTCGATCCCGGCAGCCGCTGCCCTGACTTCAACCACTGCGCTGGCCACAACACTGGCGGCGGTACCTGGGTTCGCTACCGGCGGCTACTTCGCCGGCGCGGGCACTGCAACCTCCGACAGTAACCTCGCAAAGCTCAGCGATGGCGAGTTCATCGTCAATGCCGCCGCAACGAAGAAGAATCGCGCCCTGCTGGAGGCCATCAACTCCGGTGAGCGCGTCTCTTCCGGCGGGTCTGCTGGCCAGGGGTCGGGTTATGCGCCGATGCCTCAGCCGATCGTGCAGATCTATGAAGACCCTACGCGTGCCGGCACTTCCCAGGTCACCCGCGAGGGCAACCAGGATTTCATCAAGGTGTGGGTAGCCAGCGTCATGGGTGACGGCGAGGCAGACCAGGCGCTACGAGCCAAATACGGACTTCAGGGGCTAGGCTCATGATCGAATACCCAGCAGAACTGCCGCTGCCGCTGCAGGACGGCTACGCGCTGGACACCCCTGTCGATCCCATGCTCCGCACTCCAATGGTGTCGGGGCGCGCTCGGCAGCGGCTGAACTTCGACGAAGTGCCATACCTGATCAACGCCAAATGGAACTGCGATCGCAACCAGATGGCGTTCTTCCAGGGCTGGTATGCACGGTCGCTGGTGCAGGGGGTGGAGTGGTTCAAGGCTACTTTGCTCACCCCGATAGGCTTCAAAGAGTACGACTGCCGCTTTGCCGGGCACTACACCGGCCCGACGCTCGTGCAGGTCAGTCGGTGGGAGTTCTCGGCAGTCCTTGAGCTGCGTGAGCCACCCCTGATCCAACCGGGCTGGGAGGAGTTCCCGCAGTTCTGGTTCATGATGAACATCATCGACATGGCAGTTAACAGGGAGTGGCCGGTGTATGTCTTCGATTACCCAACTTATGCAGCAGCATTGGCGGACATCCGCAATCTGCGTGACGGCCTGCGTATCAGTGTCGAGGCGGACGAGACCCGTGTCGGTCAGCCGTCCCAATACCAAGTGTCCCGCGCGGACAGTCCGTCGCTCTCCTTGGACTTCCTTTCGCAAACCTATGGCGTCGGCAGCGGTGCAGACAGCTTGGTACTGGTGGTGACGTATGCAGGATAAGAGCTTTTCCGACATCATCACTTTCACTCGATCGACCACTGGTACCTGGTTGAACCCAGCAACCAATCTGTTGGAAGTAGCAGCGGTCAACGCCCCTCGGGTTGAAACGAGAGGGCTACTCTTCGAACAGCAGCGGGTGAACATGGCCTTGCGGTCAAACGACTTCACCAACGCGACGTGGGCCAAGGGTGGGCTTGCAGTGACAGCCGCGCCAGGCATTCTGGCGCCTGATGGTACAACCGCTGTGAAGTTCACCGAGGACACCAGCACCGGGGTTCACCGTGTCACCCAGGGCGCCATCACCGCTGCGGGTAGCACGAAATACTGCCGATCTGTTTTCGCCAAGGCTGATGGCAGCGGGCGCCGGCTGTACCTTGAAACGGACATTTTCGGCAACTGGACAAACCCAGGCTCTGCGCGGTTCAACCTTGACACCGGCACCATTGAGGCCGCCACGGCAACGCTTGATTCTGTAGGTATGGAACTGTGGCCGAACGGTTGGTATCGCTGCTGGATCGTGGCGACCACCATAGCCGCGCCGCCAGCGCTATCGTTCGATGTGCAGATGGCCGACGCATCTGGCGCTTCATACACTGGCAATGGTGTTGCGGGCCTTTATCCATGGGGTGCTCAGTTCGAAGCTGGTGAGGCGCCAAGCTCATTGATACCCACAACCACTGCGCAGGTTACCCGAGCCGCTGACATGGCCTTTGTTCCAGCATCAACATGGTTAAACTCGGGCGAAGGTACTTTGTACGTCGAATCGGTTAATAGAACTGTCTTGAGCGTTGCTGGTGGGATGCTTGGTACAGCCGCCAGCAACCCTAGGGTTATGCTGTATTTGAGCAGCGGGGGATTGTCACGGGCTGAAGTTTCGGATGATGCGAACGTTCCGCAATTCGCGCAAAGTCTCGGCGGCGTTATAGCTCCCAATATTCTTCTAAAACAGGCCGTTGCGTACGACGCAGCAGAAGGTGTGCAGTTCTCGTCTGCCGGGTTGTTGACCGGAGCGCCGAGCGGCCCTGTGGCACTGCCAACAATTGACCGTTTGACACTTGGAACGCGCGGCGTTGCGACAACTACAGCGCACATGACAGGTCACATCCGACGCATGCAATACTTCCCCTACCGGCTCAGCGCCGCTCAACTGCAGGCCCTAACCACATGACCGATTATTACCTGCGGGCTGCCACCGCTGAGGCTATGCAAGCTGCCCTGGGAGCCCTGCCGAGTGGCGTGACTATCGATGAGATCGGTGTGATTTATCGCGTGCTTGTGGATGGCGAGAGCGTTGAGGCGCTGCCAGGCTACCACGCCAACGTGCGCAGCACTGGGTCTATTGTCTGGCCGGCGGGTATCGAGCAACTGAGCCCGAACACCCCGTGGCGAGTATTCGCATAGGGGTAAACCATGACAATTCTCGAAGACACCTACCGCGAGGCCCTGGCCTCTGGCGGTAAGGAGGCGTTCGTCCGGACGCTGGAAATCACCTGTCCGGCATGGGATTCGCCTGTGCTGATCTGCAATGGCTTCAAGGACCGTGTTTGCGGCACTGAAGACGGGCGCTTGATCACCTTCACCGCAGCGAACATCAGCATCGCGCTCCCGCAGAAGAACAACAAGGGCAACCAGGCTCTAGCATTCGGCGTGGACAACACCACCGGCGAGGTCATGCAGCGTGCAGATGAGGCGCTGGATGCGATCGCCAGGGTAACCGCAACATACAGGGTGTACCTGGCCAGCAACCTATCGGCCCCATGCGAGAGGCCCTATCGCATGTCGGTCGACAGCGATTCCTTCGAGCAGAACCAGGCCACCTTGCAGTGCGGGTTTTTCGACATGATCGGCACGGCGTTTCCACGGGACATTGCGAACACCAAGCGTTTCCCCGGCCTCAAATATCTCTAAGGGTTTCCCCTATGGAATGGATCAACAAGTACCTGTCCTGCAGGTATGAGGACGGCGCTCGCGGTCCGGAAATATTCGATTGCTGGGGCCTGGTCAGGGAGGTGCGCCACCTGCACCTGGGCAAACGTCTGCTGCCGAGCTGGGGGCATGTACGCAACACCGATCCGCGGGAGTTCACCCGGGCGTACCGGGAAGAAACCGTGCACATGGAAGTGTGCCAGCCGGAGCATGGCGCCATCGCTGCCGTGATGCGCGGGCACATCTGCGTGCACGTTGCCCTGGTCGTCGAGGCTGGTGGCCGGCTCAAGATCCTCGAAATCAACCCCACACGCGGTGCCCGCTGCCTGCCGATTTCCCAGTGGAAGCGCGACCACAACACTGTCCTCTACTACCGAGACCGGGAATGATCGAAATCTACCCAAACAAGCTCGCTGCCGGGCCTGCAGAGTTGCGTGCGGTGGAAAGCCGGCAGAGCGTGCTGGCCTGGTTCCGTGCTGACGGCATGCCGAAAGAGGTAGAGCCCGCAGAGCTGCCGGTAAGCGTGTTCATCAATGGAGACCGCGCGCTGCCGACCCAGTGGGCGACTATCGAGTTCGGCCCTGAGGATCGTGTCGAGATCTACCGGGAGCCGAAGGGCACTGACCCGTTCTCGATCACCTTGGCGCTGGTGTTCGGTGCCAAGGCAGTACTGGGAGCGCTGATGCCCAAGATGCCGTCCCTGAACAGCGGCGGCAACACGAAGCGCGGCAATGACCTGAGCCTGGCCACGGTAAAGGGCAACCAGGTGAAGCTGAATGCGGTCATCCGTGAGATCGCCGGCCGACAGCGTCCATACCCCGACTATGCCTTACCACCGAACAGGTACTTCGACGACCCACGTTCGCAGTGGATCGAGATGCTGCTGGTAGTGGGGAAGGGCAGCTACGACATTCCGGTGAGCAGCATCCTGATCGGCGAAACGCCGGTTATCTCGCTTGGCGAGGACGCCGAATTCACGCTGTACGAACCGGGCGCCAACCTGTCAGCCGAGACTGCCGCCAAGTGGTGGCATTCCGCGCCCGAGGTTGGGGCCACCTCTACCGGTGCCGCCGGCATTGAGCTGAAGGCAACCTATGCCGTGACGCCGGTGCCAAGCGCGCAGTCGTACCAGTTCGCTGGGAAAACCATCACAGTGCCCACCGGAGCGGGCCAGTTCCCGGCAGGCTGGGCCGCCGGCATGATCGTTCGCATTGAGGTCGGTTATCCATTGGATGTAATCGACGGCGGCGCCGGCCGGGACATCATTCGCGGAAACCTCGACCAGTTCGCGCTGTACGTGGGTATGCCAATCGAGATCGTCGGCGCGAATGCTGGCAACTACACCGTGGCCACGTACACCCCTGGCGTCGGATCCGCACCAGACGAGATGACGCTCGACTGGGCCGCCGGAGGCGCTGCAACCGGCCTGGCGCTCGGTACCGGCCTGGTAATGGGCATTGGCTTCCGTGGCCTGCGCTACCGCATCACAGCGGCCAGTACGTCAGCCATATCGGTCGAGCGCATGAACGCTACGGGTGACAACGATGCGACCTGGCCCGGGTATGACGCGCTGACCACCTCTGCGGCGGTCCTGACCCTAGACGGATCAACGCAAGAGGGCGACTGGTCTGGCCCGTTCCCGGCGTGCCCTGCTGGGACGACCACAAGCCGCATTGGCTGGGACATCTTCTTTCCTCAAGGCTTGGTGCATGTGGGCGGGAAGGGCGACCTGAACAACCTGTCGGTGACCGTCGAGATGCAGTACCGCGACATCGCTGCAGCAGGCGCCTGGACTTCGTTCAAGAAGACCTACACCCAGATGACCCTGGACCAGCTCGGTTTCACCGAGTACATGGACATTCCTGGCAATATCCGGCCAGAAGTGCGGATGCGGCGTATCGGAGCCAAGTCAACTAGCACCCAGGACGCCAACACCGTCCAGTGGTACGGCCTGCGCGCGAACTTGCCGGCGCCGACCAGCTACGCCGGCGTGACGTTGCTGGCCCTGCGGGTCAAGGGCGGCAACCGTATCGCATCCCAATCCGAGAGCCAGGTATCGGTGATCGCCATGCGCAAGCTGCGCACCCGGCGTGACGGAGCATGGACTGCGCCAGAGCCGACCCGTGACATCGCGGCCTGGATTGGATATGTCGCGCAGAGCGTCGGATACTCGGTGGAGGATGGGGATTCAGACCTGGATCTTGACGAGTTGGACCGCCTGCAGGCGATCTGGACTGCCCGCGGCGACTACTACGACCGGACGATCGACTCGGCCAGCACGGTCAAAGCCTGCATGATCGAAGCTCTTCAAGTTGGATTCTCCGAGCTGACGATTGATCGAGGCCTGATTCGCCCGGTGCGTGATGAGCCGCGCGGCCCGGACTTCGACCACATCTATAACCCTCAGGTGATGACCAAGTCACTCAAGCGAGAGGCCGAACACGTCACAGAGGATGACTTCGATGGTGTCGATGTTGAGTACACGGACGGCACCACCTGGCAGGTCGAGACAGTTGAATGCCGCTTGCCCGGCGATCTCGGGCTGAGAACCGAAAAGGTCAAGGTAGAGGGAATCAGCGACGAGACCCGGGCCTGGCGCTACGGTATGCGCCGCCGCCGGCAGCAGGTCTACCAGCGCAAGCGGTACAGCTTTACCACGGAGCTGGACGCGCTCAATAGCGGATATCTCGACTACGCGCTGCTTGGCGATACCACGCCGGGTTACGGCCAGAGCGCAATGCTCAAGGGGTATGCGCAGCTGGGTAGCCAGCACATGCTAGTTTCCTCAGAGCGTTTCGACTGGTCGGCAGGTGGTGAGCACTGGATTGCTCTTCGGCGTCGTGATGGCAGCGCCTCTGGCCCCTACGTGGCGACCCGCATCGATGACTACCGCCTGACCATCCCTAGTCTGGATTTCGTTCCGGTGCTGAACAGCGCTATGGACGCGCCAGTGCTCCAGTTCGGGCCAAAGGCCAAGTTCTGCTATCCCGCACTGATCAAAGAGGTCAACCCAAGCGGCACCGTCAGCTGCAACGTCACCGCAGTGAACTACGACGAGCGCGTCTACCTGGACGACGACAACTTCCCGCCGGCATGACCGGCACCTGAAACGAGCATGCCCGCCTAGCGCGGGCCTTTTTGTGCCCGGAGAATCTATGCGCTACAACACTGGCAACCCCGTTGAACCGGATGGCTCCAGCGATCCCCGCGACCTCTACGACAATACCAGTATCATCGACTTACTGCTCAATGGACCTCTGGCCGAGTATCTGAGCCGTCTTGGCGTGCCGTTGAAGTCCTGGCGCGGGATCATGCAGCAAGTAACTGACTACCTGATCGCGCAGGGCTATGAGTCGGTCTACGTGATTTATGGCGCCGGCATCGTCGTAGATCGGCAAACCCAGCTGGTTCAGCGTGATGGCGAGTTGTACAGGGTGATCAATGCTGCGGATATCCCGCTGACACTGACCGGGACCTGGGCCACGGATGCACCAAAGCTTCAGGCTGTCGGGGATGCCGCCTTGCGCCAGGCGTTGGCCTCTTCGACTGGCGCGACGATGGTGCATAGGGGGGGGAGCACGGTCGATGCCGATCTTTCCGCTATTGAGGCAGTGAACCTGTCTCAAGCAACGCAGATTCAAGCCAATGCGAGCGCCATCGCTGCAGCAGGGAATGTCAATCGTCTATTCGGCAACACACTTGAGCCCGCTCTGATCGACCTGCACTTCGGAATTCTGCAGGGTGTTGGATGGACTGCTTCTGAGCCAGGCAACATTGTTCCTCACACTGTGACCGGATCAACGTCAAACACCATCACGGTGAACAACGTTACAGGCCTCTACAGTGGGCAGCTTGTAGTGTACTTGGCCACAAATGGCGAGTACTACACGTCGGTGATCAAGCTGATCGGCACCCTGACGCTCACGATGGCACTTCCGCTCCCGGCTCCAGTCGCCAATGGATCGCTGCTGTACAACTTCTACCGGGATGACGCTCACGCCAACACGTATGGCTTCAATGCGGTGTGTGATGACGGCCTGAGGCAACTCAGCAAAAAGCGACTGATGCGCACCGAGTACCAGGCGAAAGATGCTTCCGTATGGACTCCAGTTCTTGGCGCTACGCTTACGTCGCAAACCGCCACGAGCTACGACAACCCGAGCGGCGCAGCAATTGGCGAGCGCTCTATTCTGGTCCAGCACGCATCGGCGGCGAACGCTGGCGCTTTATCACGCCCCGTCGCCCTGACCGGCGGTGACTACGTCACGCAAATCTACATCAACCCAGGCACCCGAGACGGTGGTTTCACTGGAACGGTCAACATTGGCGTCGAGGAGACAACGGCCGAGGGCTTGACGCAGACCATCGCCTTCCTCGCTGTCACCCCAGCATGGGGAGCGGCAGGCTTGCAGGAGCTCAAGTACACCTCCCGCCCGGGAAGCTACATTCGCGTCCGTGTTCTCTCTCCAAACTCTGGGCCTTGGCGCTTCTACATCGGCGCGATGATGCACAACCGTGTTGGCGGGTATCTGAACGACGTCAACAGAGGGAAGCATGTATTGCTTGGCGACAGCTGGTTCACCAGTGGTGGCGATTTCCACAACCGACTGATTGCTCGACTCAACAAGGCCTCCGTGGTCAGTGCAGGCGTGCCAGGAAACCGGGCGTCGCAGTTGATCGCTCGCTTTCAAACGGATGTAGTCCCGCAGAACCCCGATTACGTATGGGTCATGGTCGGCACGAATGATTACTACGCCGATGTGAGCAATGCTGATTTTGAGCAGCAGATCCACCAGTTGCGCAACATGATCCAGCAAATTGGCGCTCAACCGATCTTCTTCAATGCCACGGTAGGCGCGATCAGCTATGTGCCGGAGCAACTGACCAAGTCGCGGAGCTACGCGCTCAATATCCGTTACGTTCCGCAGGAGCTGGGGCCTAACGGCCCTGGGGGCGTACAACGCAACTTCACCTACTCGGGATCGGTCACTGTAGCGGCTGGTGCTACCACAGTCCTGGCAGTGAGCCCGGGGCAAACTAGGCTGCCGGCGATGCTCCGCTTCCTGACTCAATCACTTGTAGGCATGACGCTGAAGCTGGAGTACAGCTCGGCTGCCGATGGCGCTGGCGCGGTCGATCTCTCGACTTTCACGGGCATAGGCGTCACCAATGACTTCCCGCTACCCAGGACTGACACCGCTTTGCGGTTCGTGAAATTGAGCGTGACCAATGGTACGGGGTCGCCGATCACCGCCTGGATTTTGGCCGACATCTGCTGGCAGCAATCATTGGTGTGATGTGATAATGCGGAACTACTCATGGACGGAAAGTTCCGCATGCGTTTCCTGGCTTCCCTGTTTACGGCTCTGCTAGCTGCGTCGCCTGTTGTAGCTGAACCCATCAAGCACAACGACCTGAATCCCGCTTTCATCGACCTTCACTTCGGCACGCTGTCCGGTGTGGGGTGGTACACCAATGAGCCGGGGGGCATCATTACTGCTACGGCCCGGGCTCCCGTTGCTGCTGGCGGATCGGTGATTCCACTTTCCACAATCAAAGGCTTCAGCCGTGGCCAACTAGCCTGCTACGAAGGGGACGACAGAACGTATTACCCTGTGGTGATCACTGATGCCGGGAATGACCAAGTAACCATCGACCGTCCACTGCCGCGCGCAATGACTCAAGGCGGGAAGTTCTATAACTTCTACCGTGATGATGCGCACGCCAATCAGTTCGGGTTCGCCTGTGTGGTGGATGATGCGCTTCGCCAATTAGCGCAAAGGCCGATGCTGCGTCGTGCAGTGCAGTTCAAGTCGACGGCTGGGTGGGAAACTATCAACGGCGCCAAGTCCATGCCAGCTCCGGCGTCCGGCTATGGTGACGTTGGTGGTCAGCCTGAGGATGGCATAGGTATCGCTGTACATACAGGAAACGCCGGCAGTGGCGTCGCGTCGAAGCCTGCCGTATCGCTCTACGAGAACATGGTCACCAATATTGTGATCAACCCGGGCAAGCAGGACGGCAAGCAAGCGGCCACTCTCGATATCGTCGTGACCGAGCTTCGGCAGACCGGCGAAGTGGTTGAGGTGGCAAGGACCCAGGTTACCAGAGACAACACCATCGCCTCCGTCGACATCCCTTACACGATTGTTGCTGGCAGTAAAATTCGGGTGAAAGTCACAGTGCCAACATCTGGTGCAGCCGTCTTCTACCCAGGCTCGATCACTCATTACCACGCTCTTTCACCGGCCGAAGAGCTCAATCGTGGCAAGCATGTGATTCTGGGGGACAGTTGGTCCACTCCAGGTGGCGGTATTCACCAGCGCCTGAAGGAGCGGCTGGACAACGCACAAGTGATCAGCAAGGGGATACCGGGCAACCGCACTGACCAGATGGTGGCTCGTTTCTTTGCAGATGTGGCCAAAGAAAAGCCAGATTATGTTTGGGTGATTGGGTCCACCAATGACTACTATCAAGATAGGTCGCCGCAGGTTTTCCAGTTTCAGATCACCTATCTGCTCGATTACATCCGTTCCATTGGCGCGAAACCGATTTTGTTCAACCCAACGGTTGGCGCGACCATGCCGTACACCGGCATCAACCAGTTGTTGAAGTCACGCAGTTATGCCCTGAACACCCTGTACGTGCCGGCCGTAAGCTTCCTGCGGAGCCCGCTGCTATCATCTAACCAGCCGAAGTAGGTAAAAGCACCCCTCATACCAGCCGATTGGCGGGTTTTTATATCTGGAGAGAATATGAAATCCAACAACGGAAAATCACAACAGTCTGATGGTTCCAGTCCGTCGAGTGAACTTGACCAAACTACCACTGACGATAAGCAACAATCCCTAGGAACTCAAAAAGAAGAGGTAGAGTTCAATTCAAGTGAAGCAGTTTCCAGTGGTGTTCGAAACGTCTATTTAGGGAATAATGCTGGACGCGATAACTCCACGGGTAACGACAACGTCATGATTGGGGAGAGTGCTGCATATCGCGTCCAAGGCGCCGACAATAATGTAATTATTGGGTCGGAGGCAATGATTCTCGCGACGGGAGATTGCGATTCTAATATTGCGATTGGCCGGAGCGCTGCATATGCATATAGCGGTGATGAAATAGTTGCCATTGGTGCGTATGCTCTTAGTAGATCGACTGGTGGGCCCTGCACTGCTATCGGCACAAATGCTGGCGGAAACACAACCACGGGGTCTAGGCAAACGCTAGTTGGATTTAATGCTCTGGGCGGTGCTGAAAACAATGATGTTGTAGTAATTGGCCACAATGCATTGGCCTCTCAGAGTGGCCAAGTGGCACTGGGGACTGCGCAGCAAACTCATATCAAAGCGTTGGGTACTGATCTCGCGCGGTGGCATGCTAGCTCGTTTGGTTTTTGGCTTGGCAATTACGGGCCAACAGTGCCGCCCACCGGCCAGCGGAATATGGGGATTGGTTTAAAAGCATGTAATAGCGTAACTTCCGGCGGTTCAAATATCGGTATTGGTGAGTCCGCTCTGGAGTTGCAACAAACCGAGTCGTCAAATATTGCAATTGGTGTGGTTTCTGCACAGATGGGAGTTGACCTATCAGATTGCACATATGTTGGCACTCGTGCAGGTCGCTACAATGCGACTGGGGTCGGCGCAACCGCAGTAGGTTTCCGATCGTTAGAACAGGGAGTGAACGCTGGCAATAATACTGGACTAGGCGACAGCGCAGGCTGGGTGTGCCAAGGAGCGGGCAACATATTCGCGGGATACGTTTCCGGGGAGTACAAACGAGACGGGGACGAATGTATTGTGGTCGGTAGAGCTGCCGGACGAAACCGTCTAAACGGTAGCCACTGCGTATTTGTCGGCGGATCGGCAGGCTCTATATCGTCGGGCTTCCCACAGATCAATCAGGCAGACGGGACAGGAGGCACGCCAGCCGGCAACAGAGTAATCGGCATCGGTTATCGTGCTGTAGAAGAGTTTCTGGGCAGCGATGTTGTAGCCATCGGGCATGAGGCGGGCAGGAGCCTCGTGGCGGTTTCCGATGAAGTGCTGGGTAGTATTTTTATCGGTAATCGTTCAGGGAATAACGCGCTGCAGAAAACTGACGCATCAAACTCGATCGCGATTGGGCACGAGACCTACAGTACCCGTGACGATCAAGTTGTGCTTGGTAACGAAGAAGTGCAAGAGACGGTCCTGCGGGGGGTAGTCAAAAGCACCGTTTTCGTTGTCGCGAATCTCCCTAGTGCTGTTACGGCTGGTCTCGGTGCGCGAGCTTTCGTCTCTGACGCGGAGACCACGGTTTTCAATGCGGCATTATTGGGCGGCGGGGTGGGTAAAGTACCTGTTTTTAGCGACGGTACCGTTTGGCGGGTTGGCTAATTTGAGGCCACATTGGACGTGCGTTTAGCGCGATGTCTATATCTTGAAATTCTTTAGCCCGCCACTTGGCGGGTTTTTTATTGCCTGGAGAAATGCATGCCCATCAATGAGCAGCAACTGCTGCAGATCCTCCCCAAAGCCCGCCCAGT
>Ga0247821_10000598_pt1 | contig 20041 bp, 17 predicted proteins | sample 13C_Glycerol_Day_FD_192481 | JGI IMG/M metagenome (GOLD analysis project Ga0247821, IMG submission 192481) | Soil microbial communities from agricultural site in Penn Yan, New York, United States - 13C_Glycerol_Day14 | ecosystem: Environmental > Terrestrial > Soil > Agricultural land | place... | reverse complement strand
ACCGGGGCGGGGGGCGCTGCGCGGGCGGGGCGCCCCCGGCCGCTCCGCGGAATCGTTCAGCCGCAGCTCGTAGTCCCCGGTCTCCGGATTCAGTACCCACTGGTCCGCAGGATCGGTTCCGTCCGCCTGCCCACGACTCTGCGCGTCCACGCCTGCTCCAGCCTCCGTCGGGTGCCACATGGGCCGCCTGCGCCTCAAGGCGCTCTGTTGTTCGAGGAGTTACGCTAACCGGCCGGTTCGGCACGCGGTGACGTCGTAGCAAAATCGTCGAGTTCCGGATCTGTCCCCGAATCGGGCCACAGTGCGCGAACTCCGCCCATCGCGCCGTGCGGACGGCGCGCCCCCGGATGCGCCTGTATAACGGCATGCAGAGGACCTGAGCGGTGAATAGTCGAGGGGGAGTCACGTCATGAGCGGCACCGGGAGCCCTGCGGCGCGCCTGCAGGCGCTCTTCGAGGGGCATCGGCTGACGCCGACCCAGCGGCGCATCGCGCACAGCATGGTCCGGCGCGCCGCCGACGTGCCGTTCCTGTCCAGCGTGGAGCTGGCCGAGCTGGCCGGGGTCAGCCAGCCGTCGGTGACCCGGTTCGCCGTCGCCCTCGGCTTCGACGGCTATCCGGCGCTGCGCCGGCACCTGCGCGAGGTCGCGCCCGCCGAACCGGCGCCGGAGACCGGCTCCTCCAACGAGTACCAGCAGGCCGTCGAGGCCGAGATCGAGAACCTGCGGCATCTGGCGGAGGTGCTGGCCGACCCCCGGCCGGTGCGGCAGGCCGGGCGCATGCTGGCGGGGAGCCGGCCGCTGCCCGTGCTGGGACTGCGGGCGGCGGCGGCCCAGGCGCACGGCTTCGCGTACTTCGCCGCCAAGGTCCATCCCGACGTACGGCTGCTCAACGAGGGCGGCACCATGCTCCACGACCGGATCGACGCCGCCGCGCGGGCCGGGGCGAGCGCCCTGCTGTGCTTCGCGCTGCCCCGCCATCCCCGGGAGGTCGTCGACGCCCTCATCCACGCCAAGGAGACGGGGCTGACCGTGGTCACCGTCGCCGACTCGCCGTTCGCGCCGGTCGCCGGGCTGTCCGACCTGCTGCTGCCCGCGGCCGTCGGGACCGGCCTCGCCTTCGACACGGCGTGCGCGCCGATGCTGCTGGGCCGGGTGCTGCTGGAGGCGATGTGCGACGACCTGCCCGACGCGCAGGCACGGCTGGAGGAGTTCGACGTGAGGGCGGCGGCGCGCGGACTGTTCGTGGACTGACGGCGGGGCCGTTCGCCGCCGCGCCGTCCTCTCAGACTCGTCTCACCTTGTGCCGCTAGCCTCCCTTGCCCACTGGAGTGAGAGACGGGAGGCCGGAGATGACACGCGGAGGACAGGGGCTGGCCCGGGTGGCCGTCGTCGTGCGGGCGGGGGCCGCGCCGCTGTGGTGGCTGGGAGTGGTCGCGGCGGGCGCCGGGACGCTGGTGCCGGGGCTGACCGGGCGGCGGATCGGGGTGACGGCGGGCGCCGCGCTGTTCCTCGTGGCGGCGGCCGTCGTGGCCTGCGCGGGGCGGGGACGCTACCGCGCTCCGGCCCGTGCGGCGGTCCGGGCGGGCCGGCACGACGTGCTCCAGGACCGGGCGGTGACCGTCCGCAACTGGCGCCGCGGGCACCGCTGGTGGCTGCTGCTCGCCTTCCTCGCCGCGCTGGGCACGGCCTTCGCCGTGCCCGCGGCCGGCGGGATGCTGCTCGCCGGCTGCGGGACCGGACTGTGGCTGAAGGCGGCCTGGATCGGCCGTCTGGAGCAGTCGGACGAGGTGCTGCTGTGGGTGCGCGTCGACTGGCTGCGGGCCGGCGTGGGCCGGCCCGCGGGCAGGAGGGTCAAGGGCTACCGCACCACGGGGATCGCGGCGGGCGACGCGGCGCCGGGCGGCGCGCGCCGCCGGACGCCGGCCCTCGTGTGAGGAGGCCCCGCGGGCGCGCCGGGTGCGCCGTGGTCAGGGGGTGAGGCCCGTGACCAGGGCGTCGGCGTGGGCGGCGCCGGACTCGGTGACGATCTCCTCGACCGTCTGGGGCGTGCGCACCGTCGCGAAGGCGATGCCGGAGTCCCCGCCCGGCACGAAGCCGTAGACACCGGGGCGGGGGAGCGAGTTGTAGGCGTAGTGGTGGGCGAAGTAGTACGCGCCCGTGTCCAGCGCCGCCGCGTGGTCGCCCTGCTCCAGCAGCGGGAGCGACTGCGCCTGGGCGAGCAGGTCGCCCGCGAAGCACGCCGGTCCCGCCACGTCCTGCACGACCGGGGGGCCCTCCTTGGGCCGTCCCTTCGCGTCGTACGCGGCGATCCTCAGCGGCCACGACGCCGGCGCGTAGACCGTCCGCGTCGCCACCTGCACGCCCGCGTGCGTCACGGCGACCGGGCGCCCGCCCGCGCTCTTGGCGTACTCCACGCGCGCCACCACCGTGCCGTGCTTGGCCAGCAGTGACCGCCCGAACTCGGTGACCAGCCCGTACCGCCCGTCGAACAGCCCCGGCACCGCCTCGCTCAGCAGCCGCGCGTACCGCGTGTACGTGGGGGTGCTCTCCTCGGAGGCGAAGTTGACCGGCAGACCCCCGCCGATGTCGATGGTGTCGACCTGCCGCCGTCCCGCCCGACGGTTGATCTCCTCCGCCAGTTCGTACGTCTCCGTGATGCCCCGCGCCATCATCGACAGCGCGATGCCCTGCGAGCCGGTGTGCGCGTGCAGCCGGGTCAGCCACGGCCGGTCCAGATACGCCCGTACGACCCACTCCCGCGCTCCCTCGTCGCGCAGCGCCACCCCGAACTTCGAGGTCGCCGTGGCCGTCGACAGGGCCTCGATGGAACCGCCGCCGACCTGCGGGTTGACGCGTATGCCGACGGGGGAGCGGGAGGCGGAGCCCGCCATCAGGGCGTCGAGGCGGTCCAGCTCCTGCGGGTTGTCCGCGTTGACGGCGATGCCCAGCGCGAGCGCCTCCCGCAGCTCGGCCGGTGTCTTGGCGGGCGAGTCGAGGACGGTCCGCTCCGGCTCCACCCCCGCCGCCCGTGCCAGCGCCAGCTCACCCGGGCTCGCCACCTCGGCCCCGATGCCCTCCTCCCGCAGCAGCCGCAGCACCGGCACCAGCGGGCTCGCCTTCACCGCGAAGGCGTGCAGCACGGGGGTGCCGGGCGCGGCCACCGCCTCGAACGCCGCCTTCAGCTCGGCCGCCGACTCCCGGATGCCCGTGACGTCGAGCAGGCCCACCAAGGGGTTGTCGGTGTCGAGCAGCCCCTGTTCCACGGCGGCCCGCACCGCCTCGTCCCGCCGGGCCGCCCGTCCCTCGGCGTACGGGTCCCTCTCGTCCGTCCGGCCGTCCTCGTGAGCCACCGTGTTCCCCGTCCCCTCGGTGCTGTGCATGTTCGCGCGCATGCGACCAGCCAAACATCCCTCGCACGGCCGTGCCGAGCCGCCCCTGTCTTGACTAGTTCTATTCAGCTGGTCAGGATGTGAATATCTGCAGTATTCGTCCGCAGGAGGAGGCAGACCATGTCCGGACCCCGACCCGTGCGAGCGCCACGCGGCACGGAACCGAGCGCCCTGGGCTGGCAGCAGGAGGCCGCCCTGCGGATGCTGCAGAACAACCTCGACCCCGAGGTCGCCGAGCATCCCGACAAGCTCGTCGTCTACGGCGGCACCGGCAAGGCGGCCCGCGACTGGCGCTCCTTCGACGCCATGGTCCGCACGCTGCGGACGCTCAAGCAGGACGAGACGATGCTCGTCCAGTCCGGCCGGCCCGTCGGCGTCATGCAGACCCACGAGTGGGCGCCGCGCGTCCTCATCGCCAACTCCAACCTCGTCGGCGACTGGGCCAACTGGGAGGAGTTCCGCCGCCTGGAGGCCCTCGGCCTCACCATGTACGGGCAGATGACCGCCGGCTCCTGGATCTACATCGGCACCCAGGGCATCCTCCAGGGCACCTACGAGACCTTCGCCGCCGTCGCCGCGAAGAAGTTCGGCGGGACGCTGGCCGGGACCATCACGCTCACCGCCGGGCTCGGCGGGATGGGCGGCGCCCAGCCGCTCGCCGTGACGATGAACGACGGCGTGGCGATCTGCGTCGACTGCGACCCGCGCGCCATCGACCGCCGCATCGAGCACCGGTACCTGGACGTGCGGGCCGACTCGCTCGACCACGCGCTGCGGCTGGCCGTCGAGGCCAGGGACCGGCGCGAGCCGCTGTCCATCGGGGTGCTGGGCAACGCGGCCGAGCTGGTGCCGCGGCTGCTCGCCATGGACGCGCCCATCGACATCGTCACCGACCAGACCTCCGCCCACGACCCCCTGGCCTACCTCCCCGCAGGCATGGCCTTCGACGACATGGCCGACGCCGCCGCGAAGGACCCGGCCGGTTTCACCACGCGTGCGCGGGAGTCCATGGCGCGGCACGTCGAGGCGATGGTCGGCTTCCAGGACGCCGGGGCGGAGGTGTTCGACTACGGCAACTCGATCCGCGGCGAAGCACAACTGGCGGGGTACGAGCGGGCCTTCGCCTTCCCGGGGTTCGTGCCGGCGTACATCCGGCCGCTGTTCTGCGAGGGCAAGGGGCCGTTCCGGTGGGCCGCGCTGTCCGGTGATCCCGCCGACATCGCCAAGACCGACAAGGCGATCCTGGAACTGTTCCCGGAGAACGAGTCCCTGGCGCGCTGGATCAAGCTGGCGGGGGAGCGGGTGCACTTCCAGGGGCTGCCCGCGCGTATCTGCTGGCTGGGGTACGGGGAGCGGGACAAGGCCGGTGAGCGGTTCAACGACATGGTGGCGAGCGGGGAGCTGGCCGCGCCGATCGTGATCGGGCGGGACCACCTCGACTGCGGGTCGGTGGCGTCGCCGTACCGGGAGACCGAGGCGATGCTGGACGGGTCGGACGCGATCGCCGACTGGCCGCTGCTGAACGCGATGGTGAACGTGGCTTCCGGGGCGTCGTGGGTCTCCCTCCACCACGGCGGGGGCGTCGGCATGGGGCGGTCGATCCACGCCGGGCAGGTCACGGTGGCCGACGGGACGGGGCTGGCGGGCGAGAAGATCCGGCGGGTGCTGACGAACGATCCCGGGATGGGCGTCATCCGGCATGTCGACGCCGGGTACGACATCGCGGAGTCGGTGGCCGGTGAGCGGGGCGTGCGGGTGCCGATGCGTGAGGGTGACTCGGCGTGAGGGACGGCGACGCGTCGGTGGGGGCGGGGGCATCGCCGCCGCCCGCGGGTGCGGCTGTGCCCACCCGTTCCGCCCTGCGGAACGACTGCCCACAGCCTGGAGCGGCCGACGGGGCGCAGCCTGGGCGGACCAATGGCGTGCAGCCTGGGCCCTCTGGCGGCGTGCGGCCTGGGACGGCTGATGGCGTGCGGCCTGGGGGTGGGTTTTTGGGGATGTGGCGGCAGTTGGCGCGCATCGGGCGGAGCTCCGAATCGGGTGGGTACCGGAGGTTCGCCTGGGGCGGGGCCGATGCCGAGTGCCGGGAGTGGTTCGAGGAGCAGGTGCGTGCGCGCGGGCTGGCGTACGAGGTGGACCGGAACGGCAACCAGTGGGGGTGGCTCGGGGACCCCGCGCGCGGGGACGCCGTCGTCACCGGGTCGCACCTGGACTCGGTGCCCGACGGAGGGGCCTTCGACGGGCCCCTCGGGGTGGTCTCCGCCTTCGCCGCGCTGGACGAACTGCTCCGGCGGGGCGCGCGGTTCACCAAGCCGCTCGGCGTCGTCAACTTCGGGGACGAGGAGGGCGCCCGGTTCGGGCTCGCCTGCGTGGGCTCCCGGCTCACCGCGGGCGCGCTCACCGTCGAGCAGGCCCACCGGCTCACCGACGCGGACGGCATCACGCTCCCGCAGGCCATGGAGGCCGCCGGACACGACCCCGGCACCCTCGGCCCCGACCCCGAACGGCTCGACCGCATCGGCGCCTTCGTCGAACTCCACGTCGAACAGGGCCGCGCCCTCGACCTGTCCGGCGACCGCGTCGGCATCGCCTCCGCCATCTGGCCGCACGGACGCTGGCGGTTCGACTTCCGGGGCGAGGCCAACCATGCCGGCACCACCCGGCTCACCGACCGCCGCGACCCGATGCTGCCGTACGCCGAGACCGTCCTCGCCGCCCGCCGCGAGGCGGAACTCGCCGGCGCCGTGGCCACCTTCGGCAAGATCGCCGTCGAGCCGAACGGCGTCAACGCCATCCCCTCCCTGGTGCGCGGCTGGCTCGACTCCCGCGCCGCCGACCAGGAGAGCCTGGACACCGTCGTCGAGGGCGTACGGAAGGCCGCCCGTGACCACGCGCGGCAGCACGGCGTCACCCTGGACGTCGAACGGGAGTCCTTCACCCCCGTCGTCGAGTTCGACCACGCCCTGCGCGACGAACTCGCCCGCATCCTGGCCGGCGACACCGGCCGCACGATGCCCGTCCTCGGCACCGGCGCCGGACACGACGCCGGAATCCTCTCCGGACGGGTCCCGACCGCCATGCTGTTCGTGCGCAATCCCACCGGCGTCTCGCACTCCCCGGCCGAGTACGCGACCGAGGACGACTGCGTGGCCGGCGTGACCGCCCTCGCCGACGTACTGGAAGGACTGGCCTGCACGTGACTGCCACCCCGCGGACGTACTGGCTGGAGCACGCCTGGCTCGGCACCCATGTCGAGCCGGGCGTGGCCCTCGACGTCCGGGACGGCCGCATCCGCGCCGTCCACCGCGGCACCCCCGCCCCGCCGCCCGGCGCCGAGGTACTGCGCGGACTGACCCTCCCGGGACTGGCCAACGCCCACAGCCACGCCTTCCACCGCGCCCTGCGCTCCACCGTCCAGGTCGGCTCCGGGACCTTCTGGACCTGGCGCGAGATCATGTACGCCACGGCCGACCGGCTCACCCCGGACACCTACCACGCCCTCGCCCGCGCCGTGTACGCCGAGATGGCGCTGGCCGGGATCACCACCGTCGGCGAGTTCCACTACGTCCACCACGCGCCCGGCGGCACGCCCTACGCCGACCCCAACGCCATGGGCGAGGCACTCCTCGAGGCCGCCGCCGAGGCCGGCATCCGGATCACCCTCCTCGACACCGCCTACCTCTCCTCCGGTTTCGGACAGCCGCCCACCACCCACCAGCTCCGCTTCTCCGACGGCGACGCGGACGCCTGGGCCCGGCGCTGTTCGGCCCTCCGGGAACGGGAGCACGCCCGGATCGGGGCGGCCGTCCACTCCGTCCGGGCCGTGCCGGCGGACCAGCTGGCGACCGTGGCGGGGTGGGCCGAGGAGCGGGAGGCCCCGCTCCATGTGCACCTGTCGGAGCAGACCGCCGAGAACGACGCCTGCCAGGAGATCCACGGGTGCACCCCGGCGCAGCTGCTGGCCCTGCACGGCGTCCTCGGACCGCGCACCACCGGCGTCCACAACACCCACCTCACCGCCGAGGACATCGCCCTCATCGGCGGCAGCGGCACCGGCACCTGCATGTGCCCGACGACCGAACGCGACCTCGCCGACGGCATCGGACCCGCCGCCGCCCTGCAGAACGAGGGCTCCCCGCTCTCCCTCGGCTCCGACAGCCACGCCGTGATCGACCTGCTCGAGGAGGCACGCGCGATGGAGCTCAACGAGCGTCTGCGCACCCGCAGCCGGGGCCACTGGACGGCCGCCGCGCTGCTGCGGGCGGCCACCGCCGACGGGCACGCGGCCCTCGGCTGGGACGACGCGGGCACCATCGAGGCCGGGGCGCGCGCCGACCTCACCACCCTCGCGCTCGACTCGGTCAGAACGGCGGGGCCACTGCCCCGACTCGGGGCCGAGACGGCCGTATTCGCCGCGACCGCGGCGGACGTACGGCACACGATCGTGGCGGGCCGGCACGTCGTACGCGACGGGGCGCACACGCGCGTCCCCGACGTACCCGGAGCCCTCGCACAGGCTGTCGCGGCACTGCGCGCCTGACGACCACCCATGAGGACATCATGAGCAGCACCGTCATCAGCGACATCGCCCAGCTGGTCACCAACGACCCCTCCCTCGGTGACGAATCCCCCCTCGGTCTGGTCCGGGACGCGGCCGTCGTCATCGAGGGCGACCGCGTCGTGTGGACCGGTGAATCAAGCAAAGCACCCCCCACTGACAACCGGGTCGACGCCGGAGGCCGGGCGGTCGTCCCGGGCTTCGTCGACTCGCACTCCCACCTGGTCTTCGCCGGCGACCGCACCGAGGAGTTCAACGCCCGCATGTCCGGCCGCCCCTACAGCGCGGGCGGCATCCGCACCACCGTGGCCGCCACCCGGGCCGCGAGCGACGCGGAACTGGAGGCGAACCTCACCCGCCACCTCGCGGAGGCCCTGCGCCAGGGCACCACGACCTTCGAGACCAAGTCCGGCTACGGCCTGACCACCGCGGACGAGGCCCGCGCGCTGCGCCTGGCGGCCCGGCACACCGACGAGGTCACCTTCCTCGGCGCCCACATCGTCGCCCCCGAGTACGCCGGGGACCCGGCCGCCTACGTGGACCTGGTCACCGGCGAGATGCTGGACGCCTGCGCGCCGCACGCCCGCTGGATCGACGTGTTCTGCGAGGAGGGGGCGTTCGACGGCGACCAGGCCCGCGCGATCCTCACCGCGGGCAGGGCGAAGGGCCTGCACCCGCGCGTCCACGCCAACCAGCTCACGTACGGGCCCGGCGTCCGGCTCGCCGTCGAACTCGACGCGGCCAGCGCCGACCACTGCACCCACCTCGGCGACGCCGACGTCGACGCCCTCGCCAGCGGCCGCACGGTCGCCACCCTGCTGCCCGGCGCCGAGTTCTCCACCCGCGCCGAGTGGCCCGACGCCCGCCGGCTGCTGGACGCCGGCGTCACGGTCGCGCTGTCCACGGACTGCAACCCCGGCTCGTCCTTCACGTCCTCCGTGCCCTTCTGCGTCGCGCTCGCGGTACGGGACATGGGGATGACGCCCGACGAGGCGGTCTGGTCGGCCACGGCGGGCGGCGCGGCGGCCCTGCGCCGCACCGACATCGGCCGGCTGGCCCCGGGCGCGTACGCCGACCTCACCCTGCTCGACGCCCCGAGCCACGTCCACCTCGCCTACCGGCCCGGTGTGCCGCTGGTCGCCGGGGTGTGGCGGCGGGGCGTACGCGAGGTGTGAGCCGCGGGCCCCCGGACAACCCGAAGGGGGCGGCCCGGCCCGGACCGCCCCCTGGAGGACAGGTGTCACCCGGTGAGGATCACTCCTCGACCGTGAGCCCCTTGCGCAGTTTCACCAGCGTCCGCGAGAGCAGGCGCGAGACGTGCATCTGGGAGATGCCCAGCTCCTCGCCGATCTCCGACTGGGTCATGCCCGCGACGAAGCGCAGCGAGAGGATCTTCCGGTCCCGCGGCGGCAGTTCGGCGATCAGCGGTTTCAGCGACTCGACGTACTCGATGCCCTCGAGGCCGTGGTCCTCGTAGCCGATCCGGTCCGCCAGCGCACCCTCGGCGTCGTCCTCCTCCGGCTGGGCGTCCAGCGAGGAGGCGGTGTAGGCGTTCGAGGCCGCCATGCCCTCGACGACCTCCTCGTTGGTGATGCCCAGGCGCTCCGCCAGCTCGGCCACCGTCGGCGAGCGGTCGAGCTGCTGGGCGAGCTCGTCCCCGGCCTTGGCCAGGTCGAGCCGGAGCTCCTGCAGCCGGCGCGGTACGCGGACGGACCACGAGGTGTCGCGGAAGAAGCGCTTGATCTCACCGATGATGGTGGGCATCGCGAAGGTGGGGAACTCCACCCCGCGCGACAGCTCGAAGCGGTCGATCGCCTTGATCAGGCCGATGGTGCCGACCTGGATGATGTCTTCCATGGGCTCGCTGCGCGAGCGGAAGCGCGAGGCCGCGAACTTGACCAGGGCGAGGTTCAGCTCGACGAGCGTGTTGCGTACGTACGAGTACTCGGGGGTGCCTTCCTCCAGCGACTCGAGGCGCTCGAAGAGGGTCTTGGAGAGGGCTCGCGCGTCGACCGGGCCCACCTCCTCGTACGGGGGGATCTCCGGAAGTCCGGCGAGGAGGTCGTCCGGGACGACACCGGGGTCGTCCTGCTCGATGGGATCCAGATGTTCCGGAGGGAGTGTCGACGTCGCTCTCGGGGTAGGCGATGCGTCGAGCCGGGGTGACATGATGTCCTCCATCGTTCTCGGCATATGGCTGCCGAAGCCGATACGTGCACTGCGGTGTGCGGCGCCTCCAAAGCCGGCCGTGTCGGGTGTGTTCTTACTAGCCCTACCCGTTTTCCCGAGCCGATCGCAAGTGCGTTCTGTTGGTGTATGTCCGTTTGTGCGTGATTGTTCGGCTGTCGCAGCGTTGCCGGAAGGCGTAATGTTCGAGGACGTCAGCACACAGCCGAGGTCGGGAGAGAGAGACGGCATGGACCGCGGGACGGTCGGCAGCGCACAGTCGGGCCGGCTTCTGGTCGAGGTGCGAGAAGAGGGCCCCAGTGCCGTCGTGACTCCGGCGGGTGAGTTGGATCACCACACCGCCGATCTGTTGCGTGAGCCGCTGGAGGACTGCCTCGCCAAGGGGTACAAGCGGCTTGTCATCGACTGCTCCCGGCTGGAGTTCTGTGACTCCACCGGGCTCAACGTGCTGCTCGGAGCCCGGCTGAAGGCCGAGGCGGCAGGGGGCGGAGTCCATCTCGCGGGGATGCAGCCCGTGGTGGCGCGCGTCTTCGAGATCACGGGAGCGGACGCGGTGTTCACGGTCCACGACACTCTCGAGGCGGCGCTGGCCGACGATTCCGCGTGACCCGCGCGAGCGGGCCCGGACGGGCGCTCATCACCCCCACGCGACAGCGGGATCCCCTCCGTCGCGCCTTTTCGCGCGAATACATGGGTGTTCCCTCGATCCGCCCGGGCAGGAGACACCCTGAACGTGCGGGACGCGGTGGTCGCGAGAGCGCCGGGAACCGGACGGTCCGTGCACGCGTGACTGAACGGGTACGGAATCTTGTGATTCGTGAACTGGTGACACGGTGAGGTGAAGCGCTGATGAGCACCACCCGGCCCTACTCGCCGGGCGACCGCGGGCCGGAGCCCAGCGGCGCTTCCGGGACTTCCGGGGGCGGCGTGCCGGCGGGGAGCGCGTCCGACGGGGGCGTAGCCGTGCCGACGGCGCCGCCGGAGTCCTCGGGGACCCCGGACGGCGACAGGGTCCGCCGGCTGAGCTTCGACGGCCAGAGCGGCGTCGTGCCGCTGGCCCGCGACTTCACCCGCCAGGCGCTGTACGCGTGGGGCTGGCTGCCCGCCGCCACCGCCGACCAGCGGGCCGCCGCCGAGGACGTCCTGCTGGTCGTCTCCGAGCTGGTCACCAACGCGTGCCTGCACGCCGAGGGACCGGACCGGCTGGCCATCTCCTGCGACCGGAAGGTGATCCGGATCGAGGTCACCGACCGAGGCACGGGCCAGCCCGCTCCGCGCACCCCGCACCGGGCCGGCCGCCCCGGCGGCCACGGCATGTTCATCGTGCAGCGCCTCTGCCTCGACTGGGGGGTCGTACGGGCCCCGGACGTCGCGGGCAAGACGGTCTGGGCGGAACTCGGGGCGCCGGCGTAACGCCGTACCACCCCGCAGGAGCAGCGCCACCGCAGCAGGAGCGGCACCACCGCACTAGGGCAAGCCGAAGGGCCCCGCATCCGATGAGGATGCGGGGCCCTTCGGTTCGAGCCGTGGGGGGACTCAGCGCACGTCGCCCATGAGGGCCTTGACCTTCTTGCGGTACATCCACACCGCGACACCGGCGAGCACGGCGAGGCTCGCCTCCATCGCGACGATGCCCGTCTTGTTCAGGTCGACGCCGGCGATGGACAGCAGGCCGGTCGTGGCGTCACCGGCGGTGACGGCCAGGAACCAGACACCCATCATCTGCGAGGCGTACTTCGCGGGCGCCATCTTCGTGGTGACCGACAGGCCGACCGGGGAGAGCAGCAGCTCACCGACGGTCTGCGTGAAGTAGATCGCCACCAGCCACATCGCCGCGGCCTTGTGACCGCCCTCGGCGATCGACAGCGGGGCCAGGAAGAGGAAGAAGGACGCGCCGACCAGCACCAGACCGGAGCCGAACTTCACGATGGTGCTCGGCTCCTTGCCGCGCCGGTTCAGCGCCAGCCAGAACCAGGCGAATACCGGGGCCAGCGCCATGATCAGCACCGGGTTCACGGACTGGTACCAGGAGACCGGGAACTGCCAGCCGAGGACGCTGTTCTCGGCCGAGGAGTCGGCGAAGATCGACAGCGTCGAGCCGCCCTGGTCGTAGATCATCCAGAAGACGGCCGCGGCGACGAAGAACCAGATGTAGGCGGACATCTTCGACTGCTCGGCGCGGTCCAGGTCCTTGTCGCGCTTGATGCGCGCCAGCACCATCACGGGGATGATCACGCCGAGCAGCGTCAGCGGGACCAGGACCCAGTTCAGCGTGTAGTTGCCGGAGAGGCCGAGGGCGGCGTAGGCGACGACGGCGATGCCCGCCCAGAGGGCGGCCTTGCGCAGGGTCGAGGACTTCTCCTCGGACGACAGCGGCTTGGGGACGACGCTGGAGTGCGCGTCCAGGTGGCGGCTGCCCAGCAGGAACTGCACCAGGCCCAGGCCCATGCCCAGCGCGGCGAGCGCGAAGCCCAGGTGCCAGTTGACGCTCTCACCGACGGTGCCGATGATCAGCGGCGCGGCGAAGGCGCCCAGGTTGATGCCCATGTAGAAGACGGTGAAGCCACCGTCGCGGCGCGGGTCGTCCGGGCCCTTGTAGAGGTGGCCGACCATCGTGGAGATGTTGGCCTTCAGCAGACCCGAGCCGATGGCGACCAGGCCGAGACCCGCGTAGAAGGTGCCCGAGGTGGGCAGCGCCAGCGTCAGGTGGCCCGCCATGATGACCGCGCCGGCGACGGCGACGGTCTTGCGGGGACCCCAGACCCGGTCGCCGAACCAGCCGCCGGGCATGGCGAGCAGGTACACGAGCGAGACGTACACCGAGTAGATCGCCGTCGCGGTGCCGGCGCTGAGGGCCAGGCCGCCCGGCGCGACGAGGTACAGCGGGAGGAGAGCGCGCATGCCGTAGTAGGAGAAGCGCTCCCACATCTCGGTCATGAAGAGTGTGGCCAGTCCGCGGGGGTGGCCGAAGAAGGTCTTCTCGGAACCGGGGGTGCCCGGAGTGACCGAGTCCTTCGTCAGGCTGGACGCCATGGTCGTTCCTTGCTGGTCGGGACGCGTCGCGCGAGCGTGTACGCGCCCGGTGGGGGGCGGCCGGCACCGGCAGGGTCGCACCGTCCGCCCCACGCCCCAGGGCGGCCGCTCCGGGTCACGGAACGGCGGACGACGACCACCGGGATCCACGCCTCAGCGCGCATCGGTGCGCGGTCGAGGCCCGGCCACAGGTCATTCCTTCAGGGGCCGGCTCGAAGGCCGGCCCGCACACGAAAGAGACCTTCGGCGTCAAGTGCGCCAAAGGTCCCCGTGGTGCAACAGGCGTTGATTCACCATACGGCAGTACAGTGCCGGATATGGAAGGACTTGAGACACGGATCACAGGTTTCAGTGGAACCGCGATCACGCATTCGAAGGTCCCTCCCAGGGTCGCACCCCACAGCCGCAGGTCCGCCTCCGGGCGCCGGAGGTGAGAAACGGGTATGCCGGAGGTAAGAATCAACGCGGGTGATCACACCCCGGGCCCCTTGGCGGCGGGTCTACCATCACTGGCATGACCCGTGTACTGCTCGCCGAGGACGACGCGTCCATCTCGGAGCCGCTGGCCCGCGCCCTGCGCCGGGAGGGCTACGAAGTCGAGGTGCGTGAGGACGGACCCGCCGCACTCGAAGCCGGCATGCGGGGCGGCATCGACCTGGTGGTCCTCGACCTCGGACTGCCCGGCATGGACGGCCTGGAGGTCGCCCGCAGGCTCCGCTCCGAGGGGCACACGGTTCCCCTGCTGATCCTGACCGCCCGCGCCGACGAGGTGGACACGGTCGTCGGCCTCGACGCGGGCGCCGACGACTACGTCACCAAGCCGTTCCGGCTCGCCGAGCTGCTGGCCCGGGTACGGGCCCTGCTGCGGCGCGGCGCGTCCGAGCCCCAGCAGCCGCCCGCCACCCACGGGGTGCGCATCGACGTCGAGTCGCACCGGGCGTGGATGGGCGACGAGGAGCTGCAGCTCACCGCGAAGGAGTTCGACCTGCTGCGGGTGCTGGTGCGCGACGCGGGCCGGGTCGTCACCCGCGACCAGCTGATGCGGGAGGTCTGGGACACCACCTGGTGGTCCTCCACCAAGACCCTCGACATGCACATCTCCTGGCTGCGCAAGAAGCTGGGCGACGACGCGGCCAACCCGCGCTACATCGCCACCGTGCGAGGCGTGGGCTTCCGCTTCGAGAAGAGCTAGCGAGACCCCGCCGGGGTCTCTTCGTCTTGGGTAAGAGGACATGCGCCGCCGCCTGATCCAGTCCACGCTCGCCGTGGTGCTCGTCGTCATCGCCGTCTTCGGCGTCTCCCTGGTGATCGTCGAGACCCGCACGATCAGCGAGAGCGCCCGGGAACGGGTGGAGTCCGAGGCGGTGCGGCTGGCCAGCATCGTCGACAGCCGGCTGCTCGTCGAGGACAAGGTCACCGCCGAGATCATCAGCGACCAGGTCGCCGAGGACCGGTACGCCGTCATCCGGATCCCCGGCAAGCCGCCCATCGAGGTCGGCGCCAAGCCGGAGGGCGACGTCATCAGCGCCACGGCGCCCGGCGAGGAGGGCGAGACGGTCACCGTGCAGGAGCCGCGCTCCTCGGTGACCCGGGAGGTCGGCCGCACGCTGCTGATCATCGGCCTGGTGGCGCTGCTCGCGGTGATCGCGGCGGTGCTGCTGGCGGTCCGCCAGGCCAGCCGGCTCGCCTCCCCGCTGACCGACCTCGCGGAGACCGCCGAGCGTCTCGGCTCCGGCGACCCGCGCCCCCGCCACCGCCGCTACGGCGTGCCCGAGCTGGACCGGGTCGCGGACGTGCTGGACCGCTCCGCCGAGCGGATCGCCCGGATGCTGACCGCGGAGCGGCGCCTCGCCGCCGACGCCTCCCACCAGCTGCGCACCCCCCTCACCGCGCTGTCCATGCGCCTGGAGGAGATCACCCTCACCGACGACCCGGACACGGTGAAGGAGGAGGCCACCATCGCGCTGGCGCAGGTGGAGCGGCTGACGGACGTGGTGGAGCGGCTGCTGACCAACTCCCGCGACCCGCGCACCGGCTCCGCGGTCACCTTCGACCTGGACGAGGTGATCAAGCAGCAGCTCGCCGAGTGGCGCCCCGCCTACCGCAGCGCGGGCCGCGCGATCGTCACCTCGGGCAAGCGGGAGCTGCGGGCGGTGGGCACCCCGGGCGCGGTCGCCCAGGTGCTGGCGGCGCTGATCGAGAACTCGCTGATGCACGGGGGCGGCACGGTCGCCCTGCGCACCCGGGTCACCGGCAACCAGGTCGTCGTGGAGGTCACCGACGAGGGGCCCGGCGTCCCCGCCGACCTGGGCGCGCGGATCTTCGAGAGGGCCATCAGCGGCCGCAACTCCACCGGCATCGGGCTCGCCGTCGCCCGGGACCTGGCGGAGGCCGACGGCGGCCGTCTGGAGATGCTGCAGGCCGGCCCGCCCGTCTTCGGACTGTTCCTCTCCCGCACGCCCCCGCAGAAGTCCCCGGACGACGAGACCCGCCGCACGGTGCGCTGACGGGCCCGGGCGGGCCCTACGGCACGCGCTGTGTCCGGCGGGAGCCGTCGGAGGACGCGCTCCGCGCCACCGGCTCGCGGGCCGGGATCGCACGGAACACCCAGGTGCGGTACGACCAGAAGCGGAACAGGGTCGCGACGCCGATGCCGAGGAACTTGAAGATGTTGCTCTGCAGCGGGCTGTCCCAGCCGAATCCGTAGGTCGCCGTGTACAGCACGCCGTTCTCGATCACCAGGCCGATGGCGCTGTACAGCAGGAACAGGGACATCTCACGGGTGCGCCCGGACTTGTCGCGGTCCCGGTAGGTGAAATACCGGAAGCCGACGTAGTTGAAGACGATCGCCACGATGGTGGCGATGACGCTCGCCCGCACCACCTGGAGGTCGGTCACCTGCCGGACCAGGTTGAACACGCCCAGGTTGACCAGTACCCCGGCTCCTCCGACCGCGCCGAACTTGGCCGCTTCCCGGAAAAGCCGTCGAAGCCCCGAGGAACCACGTTCCATCGTCCGCAGGCTCCCGTCCGTCGAATGCGTCAACCCAGTCATGCTAACCACCCGCCCGCGCGATCTTCCTGCCGACGTGGAGGCCGGGCGGGGGACTTCGGCTTCCCACGGGAGCGAAATCGGCCACCGTGGCGCGGGCCGATACCCTGGGGGCGTGACGTTCCCGGTAGTCGGCATGGTCGGCGGCGGTCAGCTCGCTCGTATGACACACGAGGCAGGCATCCCCCTCGGCATCAGGTTCAAGCTCCTCAGTGACACTCCGCAGGATTCCGCGGCGCAGGTGGTCGGCGATGTCGTCGTCGGCGACTACCGCGACCTGGAGACGCTGCGCGCGTTCGCGCGCGGCTGCGACGTGATCACCTTCGACCACGAGCACGTGCCCACCGAGCACCTCAGGGCCCTCGAGGCGGACGGCGTCCCCGTCCGCCCCGGCCCCGACGCGCTCGTGCACGCCCAGGACAAGGGCGTGATGCGCGCGAAGCTCGACGCGATCGGCGTGCCCTGCCCGCGGCACCGCATCGTGGACGGCCCCGAGGACGTGGCGGCGTTCGCCGCCGAGGGGGAGGGTTTCCCCGTCGTCCTCAAGACCGTCCGCGGCGGCTACGACGGCAAGGGCGTGTGGGTCGTCGACTCCGCGGAGGAGGCCGCCGAGCCCTTCAAGGCCGGCGTTCCCGTCCTCGCCGAGGAGAAGGTCGACTTCGTGCGCGAGCTGGCCGCCAACGTGGTCCGCTCCCCGCACGGCCAGGCCGTCGCCTACCCGGTCGTGGAGTCCCGCCAGGTGAACGGCGTCTGCGACACGGTGATCGCGCCCGCCCCCGGCCTCGACGAGGAGCTCGCGCTGCGCGCCGAGGAGATGGCGCTGAACATCGCCAAGGAACTCGGCGTCGTCGGCCATCTCGCGGTCGAGCTGTTCCAGACCCGCGACGGCCGGATCCTCGTCAACGAACTCGCGATGCGCCCGCACAACTCCGGCCACTGGAGCCAGGACGGCGCGATCACCTCGCAGTTCGCCAACCACGTCCGCGCCGTCCTCGACCTCCCGCTGGGCGACCCGCGCCCGCGCGCGAAGTGGACGGTCATGGTGAACGTCCTCGGCGGCGACTACCCGGACATGTACTCCGCGTACCTGCACTGCATGGCCCGCGACCCCCAGCTGAAGATCCACATGTACGGCAAGGACGTGAAGCCCGGCCGCAAGGTCGGCCACGTCAACACCTACGGCGACGACCTGGACGACGTGCTGGAGCGCGCCCGTCACGCAGCCGGCTACCTGAGAGGCACGATCACCGAATGAGCCCGGTCGTAGGCATTGTCATGGGGTCGGACTCCGACTGGCCCGTCATGGAGGCGGCCGCCAAGGCCCTCGACGAGTTCGAGATCGGCTACGAGGTCGACGTCGTCTCCGCGCACCGCATGCCCCGCGAGATGATCGCGTACGGCGAGCAGGCCGCGGACCGTGGACTCAAGGCGATCATCGCGGGCGCGGGCGGCGCCGCCCACCTCCCCGGCATGCTCGCCTCGGTCACCCCGCTGCCGGTCATCGGTGTGCCCGTGCCGCTGAAGTACCTCGACGGCATGGACTCCCTGCTGTCCATCGTGCAGATGCCGGCCGGGGTCCCGGTCGCCACCGTCTCCGTGGGCGGGGCGCGCAACGCGGGCCTGCTCGCGGCCCGGATCCTCGCCAGCCACGACGAGGAACTCCTCGGCCGCATGCGGGAGTTCCAGCAGGAGCTGAACGACCAGGCGACCGAGAAGGGCAAGCGCCTGCGGTCCAAGGTCGAGGGGTCCGCGAGCGGCTTCGGCTTCGGGAAGTGAGCGGCATGGGTTCCCCGGCGTCCCTCGGCGAAGCCCGGGCGCTGCTCGCCGAGTTCCCCGTCGTCGACGGGCACAACGACCTGCCCTGGGCGCTGCGCGAACAGGTCCGCTACGACCTCGGCGCCCGCGACATCACCGGCGACCAGTCCGCCCATCTGCACACCGACATCCCCCGGCTGCGGGCGGGCGGGGTCGGCGCCCAGTTCTGGTCGGTGTACGTCCGCGCGGACCTGCCGGACGCGGTGCCCGCCACCCTGGAACAGATCGACTGCGTACGGCGGTTGCTGGAGCGGTACCCGGAGGACCTGGCGCCCGCGCTGACCGCCGCCGACATGGAGGCGGCGCGCGGACAGGGCCGTATCGCCTCCCTGATGGGCGCGGAGGGCGGTCACTCGATCGCTAACTCCCTCGGCACCCTGCGCGGGTTGTACGACCTGGGCGTGCGCTATCTGACCCTCACGCACAACTTCAACGTGGCGTGGGCGGACTCGGCGACCGACGAGCCCGGTGTGGGCGGACTGTCGGCGTTCGGCCGCGAGGTGGTGCGGGAGATGAACCGGCTCGGGATGCTGGTCGACCTCTCCCACGTCGCCGCCACGACCATGCGGGACGCGCTGGACACCACCTCGGCGCCGGTGATCTTCTCCCACTCCTCCGCCCGCGCGGTCTGCGACCACCCGCGCAACATCCCGGACGACGTGCTGGAGCGGCTGCCCGCCAACGGCGGCGTCGCGATGGTGACGTTCGTGCCGAAGTTCGTGCTCCAGGCCGCCGTCGACTGGACGGCCGCGGCCGACGACAACATGCGCGCGCACGGCTTCCACCACCTCGACACCACCGCCGGCGCGATGGCGGTCCACCGCGCCTTCGAGGAGGCCCACCCGCGTCCGGTGGCGACGGTCTCCACGGTCGCCGACCATCTGGACCACATGCGCGAGGCGGCCGGCATCGACCACCTCGGCATCGGCGGCGACTACGACGGCACGGCCTTCACCCCGGACGGCCTGAACGACGTCTCCGGCTACCCGAACCTGATCGCGGAGCTGCTCGACCGCGGCTGGTCCAGGACCGATCTGGCGAAGCTCACCTGGCGGAACGCGGTGCGGGTGCTGGGCGCCGCCGAGGACGTGGCCCGGGACCTGCGGGCGACCCGCGCGCCCTCCCACGCCACGCTGGAGTCGCTCGACGGCTGAACGGGGACGGCGGGCGGGCGTACCCCCGAACGCCTCGTTCACCAGGAAGCCCGCGGGGGCTCCGTGCGACGGTGACCGTACCGACGAGGTCACGACGTACGGAGCCCGTGATGGCCGATCTCCAGGACGACCTGCACACCGCCGCCGAGATAGGCCGCGTCGACGAGCCGTATCCGCAGGAGGCGGTCGTCGTCGCGCCGGAGACGTACGAGCCGGTCTCCGACCCGGACGCCGAGCCCCTCACCCGGGCCCGGGCCGTTCTCGCCGCCCACCCCGTCGCCGACGGCTGCAGCGGACTGCCGTGGGCGCTGCGACGGCTGCCCTGGTACGACCTCGACCTCGGGGAGAGCGGCCTCGACACGGACGTGCCCCGGCTGCGCGAGGGCCGGGTCGGCGCCGTGTTCTGGTCGCTGCGCCTGCCCGAGGGCGCGGAGGGCGACCGGGCCGTCGGCGCCGCCCTGGACCAGCTGGACCTGGCGAAGGGGGTGGTCGCCGCCCACGACGGGGGCCTGCGCCCCGCCCGCACGGCGGGAGACGTCAGCGACGCCCGCAACTGCGGCCGGGTCGCCGTGCTGTTCGGCCCGGCCGGTGCCGCCGCCCTCGGCGACTCCCTGAGCGTCCTGCGCGCGCTGCACGCCCTCGGACTGCGGGTGCTCACCCTGGCGGGCGCCTCCTGGGCGGGAGCGGGCGGACTGACCCGGTTCGGCGAGGAGGTCGTCCGCGAGATGAACCGGCTCGGCGTGATCGCCGACCTCTCGTACGCCTCCACCCCGGTGATCCGCCGCGTCCTCACCGTCTCCAAGGCGCCCGTGCTGTTCAGCCGCTCCGCCGCCCGAGACCTGCGCCCCCACCC
>Ga0247821_10000597_pt1 | contig 20042 bp, 15 predicted proteins | sample 13C_Glycerol_Day_FD_192481 | JGI IMG/M metagenome (GOLD analysis project Ga0247821, IMG submission 192481) | Soil microbial communities from agricultural site in Penn Yan, New York, United States - 13C_Glycerol_Day14 | ecosystem: Environmental > Terrestrial > Soil > Agricultural land | place... | reverse complement strand
GGCGTCAACGCCGAGCAGTTCTGGGTGGGGGCAGAAAAGATCATCAACGACCTCGCTCCAAAGAACAAAGCACTGCTGGCCAAACGTGACGCACTGCAGGCGCAGATCGATGCCTGGCATCAGGCGCGCCAAGGCCAGGCTCACGATGCCGTGGCTTACAAAGCCTTCCTTCAGGACATCGGTTACCTGCTGCCAGAAGCTGCAGACTTCCAGGCCTCGACCCAGAACGTCGACGACGAAATTGCCCGCATGGCCGGCCCGCAACTGGTTGTACCAGTAATGAATGCGCGCTTTGCCCTGAACGCCTCCAACGCCCGCTGGGGTTCGCTGTACGATGCCCTGTACGGCACCGACGCGATCAGCGAAGCCGGTGGCGCGGAAAAAGGCAAAGGCTACAACAAGGTTCGTGGCGACAAGGTGATTGCCTTCGCCCGTGCCTTCCTCGACGAGTCCGCGCCTCTGGCTGCCGGCTCTCATGTTGACTCCACCGCTTATCACATCGAAGCCGGCAAGCTCGTGGTTGCCCTCAAGGGTGGCAGCAACAGCGGCCTGCGTGATGACACACAACTGATCGGCTACCGCGGCGACGCCTCGGCACCGACTGCGATTCTGCTCAAGCATAACGGCCTGCATTTCGAAATCCAGGTCGATGCCAGCACCCCAGTCGGTCAGACCGACCCCGCCGGGATCAAGGACGTGCTGATGGAAGCCGCCCTGACCACCATCATGGACTGCGAAGACTCGGTCGCCGCCGTTGATGCTGATGACAAGGTGGTGATCTATCGCAACTGGCTCGGCCTGATGAAGGGCGACCTGTCTGAAAGCGTCAGCAAAGGCGACCAGACGTTCACCCGGACCATGAACCCGGACCGCGAATACAGCGCACCGAACGGTGGCACTGTCACTCTGCACGGTCGCTCGCTGCTGTTCGTGCGCAACGTTGGTCACCTGATGACCATCGACGCGATCCTCGACAAAGACGGCAACGAAGTTCCTGAGGGCATCCTCGACGGCCTGATCACCAACCTTGCCGCGATCCATAACCTCAACGGCAACACCAGCCGCAAGAACAGCCGTACCGGCTCGGTGTATATCGTTAAGCCGAAGATGCACGGCCCTGAAGAAGCGGCGTTCACCAACGAGCTGTTCGGCCGCATCGAAGATGTGCTGGGCCTCAAGCGCAACACCTTGAAAGTCGGCATCATGGACGAGGAGCGCCGTACCACGGTCAACCTCAAGGCCTGTATCAAAGCCGCCAGTGAGCGCGTGGTGTTCATCAACACCGGCTTCCTCGACCGTACCGGTGATGAAATCCACACCTCCATGGAAGCCGGCGCCGTAGTACGCAAGGGCGCGATGAAAACCCAGAAGTGGATCGGCGCTTATGAGAACTCCAACGTCGATATCGGCCTGGCCACCGGTCTGCAAGGCCGTGCCCAGATCGGTAAAGGCATGTGGGCCATGCCGGACCTGATGGCCGACATGCTCGAGCAGAAGATCGCTCACCCGCTGGCTGGCGCCAACACCGCTTGGGTACCGTCGCCAACGGCCGCCGCGCTGCATGCGCTGCATTACCACAAGGTCGACGTATTTGCCCGGCAGGCCGAACTGGCCAAGCGTGCACCGGCTTCGGTGGACGACATCCTGACCATCCCGCTGGCCACCGACACCAACTGGTCGGAAGAAGAGAAACGCAACGAGCTGGATAACAACGCCCAGGGCATCCTCGGCTACGTTGTGCGCTGGATCGACCAGGGCGTCGGTTGCTCGAAGGTGCCGGACATCAACGATGTCGGCCTGATGGAAGACCGTGCCACCCTGCGGATCTCCGCCCAGCTGCTGGCTAACTGGCTGCGTCACGGTATCGTCAGCGAGGCTCAGGTACTGGAAAGCCTCAAGCGCATGGCACCGGTGGTGGACAAGCAGAACGCCAACGACCCGCTGTACCGCCCGCTGGCACCAGACTTCGACACCAACATCGCCTTCCAGGCGGCGGTCGAACTGGTGGTAGAAGGCACCAAGCAGCCAAACGGCTACACCGAGCCGGTGCTGCATCGTCGTCGTCGTGAGTTCAAGGCCAAGAACGGCCTGTAACACCCGGGGGCTGCATTGCAGCCCATCGCTGGCAACGCCAGCTCCCACAGGGACGGTATACATCAGTCCTGTGGGAGTTGGCCTTGTCGGCGATGAGGCCCTCAGGTCAACGATATTCCCAACTCCCTGCGCACCAGCGCCATCAATTTCTCCAGATCGATCGGCTTGAGCAAAAAGTCGACGACACTCAAATGCATCGCCGTAATAGCGTCTGGCACATCGGCATCACCTGACACAATGATGATCGGCAACGCCGCTTTCTCCGACTCTCGAATCTGTCGAATCAGCTCCAGGCCATCGAATGGCTCCATGCGCAAATCGGTAATCAACAGACCAATGCCCCGGTCCCCCTTCAGGTACAGCAGCGCCCGCTCGGCATTTTCCGCCGTCACGCACTTGATGCCCTTGGCTTTCAGATAACTGGCCAATGCGTCACGCGCCAGCGGATTGTCATCCACGATCAATACCTTCTGCGGCACCGTCGCTGGCGCTGAAACCGACGCCAACGCCTCACGCTCGGCCTCACTTAGTATGTCGTCATGGTCGGGCATGGCTGTCTCATCATCTATGACCTGAAAAATGTCCGTTGAATCAAGTTCAGACTGCTTTCACGGCTCTTGCAACCCGCCTTTCGTCGGCTAATTGACACATGACGCCTGGGCTCAAGTGCCTGACGCTGTGTATAGACTTACGTCCAATGGGCACTGTGCATCCCGCGACCGACCATGAAGGTCGAAAACAACAAGGTCGATGTACACAGGTCGACACCACGATGCGGTAAATGCTCATGAGCAAAATGGACGCCTTCACCCAGGCCGGAAAGACTGCGGTTCTGCAGAATATCCAAGGGACCCTGCAGTTTCTGCAACGCTTTCCGCCGTTCAACCAGATGGAGAACGCCCACTTGGCGTTTCTCGTCGAACAGTGCCAACTGCGTTTCTATGCAGCCAATGACAGCATCATCAAACCCAGTGACGGGCCCGTCGAGCACTTCTATATCGTCAAGCAGGGACGCGTGGTCGGCGAGCGCCAACACGTGAGCCGCCCCGGCACCGAAACCACTTTCGAGATCACCAGTGGCGAGTGTTTTCCCCTCGCCGCCCTGCTCGGTGAACGAGCTACGCGTACCGAACACCGGGCTGGCGAAGACACTTTCTGTCTGCAGTTGAACAAGGCTGCCTTCATTCGCCTGTTCGCCCTCTCCGAAGTCTTTCGCGACTTTGCCCTGCGCGGCGTTAGCAGCCTGCTCGACCAGGTCAATCAGCAGGTCCAGCGCCGTGCGGTGGAAACCCTCGGCACGCAGTACTCACTCAATACCCGCCTGGGCGAATTGGCCATGCGCCACCCGGTTGTCTGCGAACCGCAAACACCGCTGCGCGAAGCCGTGGCGCTGATGCACGAGCAACAAGTCGGCAGCATCGTCATCGTCGACGCGCAACGCTTTCCAATCGGCATTTTCACCCTGCGCGACCTGCGCCAGGTGGTGGCTGATGCCAGCGCCGATTTTGCCCAGCCGATTGCCAGCCATATGACGGTTGAGCCTTTCTACCTGAGCCCCCAGGCCAGTGCGTTCGATGCCGCCATTGCCATGACTGAACGTCACATCGCCCATGTCTGCCTGGTCGAGGACAAGCGCTTGTGTGGCGTGGTTTCCGAACGCGATCTGTTCTCCCTGCAACGGGTCGACTTGGTGCACCTGGCCCGGACCATTCGCCATGCCACCCGGGTCGAAAGCCTGGTGTCGCTGCGCGGCGAGATCAGCCAACTGGTCGAGCGCATGCTGGCCCACGGTGCATCTTCAACGCAGATCACACAGATCATCACGCTCCTCAACGATCACACCGTGTGCCGGGTGATCGAGCTGGCGATTGCGGAAAAAGGCGATCCGGGCGTGCCGTTCAGCTGGCTGTGCTTTGGCAGTGAAGGGCGGCGCGAACAGACCCTGCATACGGACCAGGACAACGGCATTATTTTCGAAGCCCGCGATGCTGCTCACGCCGCCGAAATCCGCGGCCGCCTGTTACCGCTGGCGCAACACATCAACCAGGGCCTGGCGCAATGTGGCTTTACCCTGTGCAAAGGCAACATCATGGCCGGCAACCCTGAGCTGTGCCTGTCGCGTGCCGAATGGGCGCGGCGCTTCGCGGCCTTCATTCGCGAAGCCACCCCGGAGAACTTGCTGGCCTCTAGCATCTACTTTGACCTGCGCGTGGTGTGGGGCGATGAGGGCCCCTGCGAACAGTTGCGCCAAAGCATTTTGGAGCAGATAGCCGACAACCGTCTGTTTCAACGCATGATGGCCGACAACGCCTTGCGCCAGCGCCCGCCGGTCGGGCGCTTTCGTGAGTTCGTGTTAACCCGGCAAGGCAGTGACAAAGCCGGCACGCTGGACCTCAAAGTCCAAGGGCTGACGCCATTTGTCGACGGCGCCCGCCTGCTTGCCCTAGCCAATGGCATCAATACCAACAACACCCTGGAGCGCCTGCGCGAGCTGGTAACACGAGAAGTGATAGACCCCCTTGATGGCGCCGCCTATGAGGAGGCTTATCATTTCATCCAGCAGACCCGCATGCAGCAGCACCAGCTTCAGAGTCGGCAAAACCAGCCCTACTCCAACCGCGTCGATCCCGACAGCCTCAACCATCTGGATAGACGCATACTGCGCGAGTCCCTGCGCCAGGCCCAACGCCTGCAGAGCAGCTTGGCCTTGAGGTATCAGCTGTGAGTCTGTTTGCCTGGCTACGACCTCGACAGATCGAAGACCATATACGCCAACAGGCAGCGCAATTGGCTCCAGCAGCCTCGCTCAGTGAAGACACCCTACGCAAACAGCGCTGGGTGGTGCTGGACCTTGAAACCAGCGGCCTGAACACCCAGCGCGACCAGGTACTGTCCATTGGCGCGGTGGTCATCGAAGACGGCGCCATCGACTTCAGTCAACAGTTCGAACGCACCTTGTTCCAGCGCGACCACAAGTTGACTTCCAGCGTACTGATCCACGGCCTGGGGCCTAGTGCTATCGCCGCTGGCAGCGATCCGGCCGAGGCGTTGCTCGACTTGATGCGTTTTATTGGCGACAGCCCAGTGTTAGCCTTCCACGCGCCTTTCGACCAGCGCATGCTGGCTCGCGCTCTGAAAGACCACTTGGGCTATCGCCTGCAGCATCCATTCTTCGATGTTGCCGAGCTGGCGCCGCTGTTGAACCCGCAAATCACCTTGCGCGAGGCTGGGCTGGACGACTGGACAGCATGTTTCGGCCTGGAAGCCATCGAACGGCACAACGCCAGTGCCGATGCCATGGTCACAGCCGAACTGGCCCTGATTCTGTTCAGCCAGGCCCGACGCCAGCAACTGGACAGTCCGGCGCAACTTGACCAACACCTGCAGCGCTGGCGGCGTAGAAGGCAACAAAGTCACGTTTTCTAGGCCGATCCGATGAGCGTCAATTGCGTTCCACGAGCAGATTCTGCAACAATCGCGAATAATTCTCGTTAGTTAACGCATCTTTTTCGGGGAACGCCTTGTCGTCCGTACAAAGCCCACACAGTGAGCTGGTCGGTACGCTCTACCGCGACCATCGCAGCTGGCTGCTCGGCTGGCTACGGCGTAATATTGCCTGCGCCGAGCGTGCCGAAGACCTGAGCCAGGACACCTTCGTGCGCCTGCTCGGTCGCGATCAGTTGCCCGCACCGCGTGAACCTCGAGCGTTTCTCCTGGCCATCGCCAGAGGCCTGTTGTTCGATCACTTCCGCCGCACGGCACTGGAGCAGGCCTATTTGGCCGAGCTAATGTTGATCCCTGAAGCCGAACAACCCTCCCCGGAAGAACAACACCTGATTCTCGAAGACCTCAAGGCCATTGATCTGCTGTTAGGCAAGTTGTCGAGCAAGGCCCGCGCGGCCTTCCTCTACAATCGCCTGGACGGTCTGAACCATGCGCAAATCGCCGAACGCCTGGGTGTATCCGTTTCCAGAGTGCGTCAGTACCTGACCCAAGGCATGCGCCAGTGCTACATCGCCCTGTATGGCGAGCCGACATGAATAGCAAACCGGTTAGCACCCGCGTCCTTGATGCTGCAATCGCCTGGCAACTGTGCCTGGACTCAGGCAGCGGCAGCGCTGACGAGCGCGCCGAATTCGACCGCTGGCATGCCGCCAGTGAAGAGCACGCCCGGGCCTGGACGCAACTGGGCATGCTCGACCAGCGCTTCAGCGCCGCAGCCGGCCCAGCGCGCCAGGCCTTGCTGCAATCGCGCGCCGACCTGCGCCAACGCGTACGCAAACTCGGCAGTGGGGTTGCCAGCCTGGCGTTGGTGGTGGGACTGCTGAGCTGGGCCAGTGCCTATCAATCGGTAGGCTACTGGCTGGCCGATCAACGTACCGCCACGGGTGAACAGCGCAGCCTGCGCCTGACCGATGGCACACTGATCAGCCTCAACACCCATTCGGCGGTGGATATCCGCTTCGATGAGGAGCAACGTCTGATCGTCCTGCACGAAGGTGAAATCTCCATCGAGACTGGCCACAAGGATGACCGTCCTTTTGTCGTCGCCACCGAAGACGGGCGCATGCGCGCGTTGGGCACACGCTTTTTGGTCAAACTGGAAGACCAGGGCACGCGCCTGAGCGTGTTGCAGTCAGCCGTAGCCGCCAAGCCCCAAGACAGTGGCGACGAACAGATCCTGCATGAAGGCCAGCAAGTGCTGATGAGCCAGAATCAGCTCGGCCAGATTAACGGCCTGCGCTCCGGTGCCGATGCCTGGACTCGCGGGATGCTAGTGGTCGACAACGTGCGTCTTGCCGACTTGGTCGACGAGCTTAGCCGTTATCGCAGCGGCTACTTGGGGGTTGCACCGGAGGTGGCCAACTTGCGCATTACCGGCAGTTTCCCTCTAAACGATACCGACTTGGCCCTCACCTCGTTGCTACCCACCCTGCCCGTGCAGCTCGAACAGAACACCCCGTGGTGGGTGACGGTGGTGGCACGCCGCGATTAATCCTTAAGACCTATCGACAGCCATGCCGACGCCCACAGAACCAACCAATACCTTGTGGGAGCTGGCCTTGCCGGCGATTAGCCGCGCCTGCCGCAGGGACTGCAATCAAAATCTAAATTATTTTCACTAAGCCCTATCACTTTTCCAAACTCACTCGGCAAGGAAGCTAGTTAGCACTTATCCGTCGAGGAGCCGCTGCATGACCCGTGCGTTTAAAACCTTCCTGCGTCCCAGTTTGCTGGCCATGGCCATTGCCCTGTCCGCGCCGCTGGCAAGCAGTCCGTTGATCGCCGCTGAGCAGTCCGCCATGCGCAGCTACAACCTGCCTGCCGCGCCACTGTCGAACACGCTGAATCAGATCGCCAGCCAAGCTGGCATCGCCCTGACCCTCGACCCAAACCTGGCCAGCGGCCGTACTTCGGCAGCGGTCACTGGCCAATACAGTGGCGTCGGCGCTCTGCAGGCCGCCCTGCGTGGCACCGGCCTGCAACTGCAACAGAGCAGCGCGGGCACCTATACCCTGGTGGCAACCCCCGAAGGCACACTGGCCCTGCCGGAAACCAGCATCAACGCCACCGGCGACTTTGAAAGCGCCTGGGGCCCGGCCACCGGTTTCACGGCTACCCGTACGGCTGCCGGCACCAAGACCGATACGCCAATTGTCGAAATTCCGCGCTCGATGTCCGTCATCACCCGCGAGCAGCTGGATGACCGCCAGGTCCTCAACCTCAACGACGCCCTGCGCTACACCGCTGGCGTACAAAGCAGCGGCTACGCCTCCGACCCTCGCGCCGACTGGCTGCGAGTGCGCGGTTTCGACCCGACCCAGTTCCTCGATGGCCTACCGCTGCCCAAGGGCTCGTTCGCCAACCCGAAGGTTGAACCTTGGAACCTTGAGCGTATTGCCGTACTGCGCGGCCCGGCTTCGTCGGTCTACGGCCAGACGCCTCCAGGCGGTATGCTCGACATGGTCAGCCGTCGCCCACAGGAACAAAGTGCTCACGAGATCGAAACCCAGCTCGGCAGCAACAACCATCGCCAGATCAACTTCGACAGTACCGGCAAGATTGATGACGAGGGCCAGTTCCTCTACCGCGTCAGCGGCGTCGTTCGCGACAGCAGCTCGCCGACCGACCATGTTCCAGACAAGCGCTACAACATTGCGCCCAGCCTGACCTGGAACATGGATGAAGACACCAAACTGACCTTCATTACCCAGTACACCCGCGACGATACCGGTATCTCCGGGCAGTTCCTGCCGCTACAAGGCACCAAGCTGGACTCACCGGCCGGTGATATTTCCCATCATAAGAACCTGGGTGATCCGGACTGGGAGTTCTACGATCGCACCTACTACGCGCTGGGCTATGCATTCGAGCACCGAATCAACGATGTCTGGCAGTTCCGCCAGAACCTTCGCTATACCAAGAGCGATCTGTCGTTCCAGGGCGTCAACGTGGCGACCAACAATCTCGGTACCGTCCAACCTGACGGCACCGTCCCGCGTGAAACCGGCATCGTCAACGAAGACATCAGCCAGTTCGCCGTGGACAACAACTTCCAGGCCGACTTCCAGACCGGAGAATTGATCCACACCCTGTTGATCGGCCTTGATCACCAACGCTCGAACACCAACTACGAGTGGTTGTACGGTCTGCCCGCCAGCGTGCCGCCCGGTAATGTGATCAAGCCGCCCTACGGCCAGGACTTCTCCAAGGTCGACTACTTCACCATGTACGACTATGCGCAGAAGACCTACCAGACCGGTTTTTATGTGCAGGACCAGATCGCTCTGGACAACTGGCGCCTGACTCTCGGTGGTCGCGAAGACTGGGTGCACACCGGCACTACGTTTGAAAACCAGGGTGACGCCACCAGCACAGAGCGCGACAAGGCCTTCACCGGTAACGTCGGCCTGAGCTATGTATTCGACAACGGCATAACTCCCTATTTCTCCTACACCGAGTCGTTCCAACCGACCACGGGTGCAGCAGTCAACGCCACACAGTCGTTCAAGCCGACCGAAGGACGCCAATATGAAGTGGGCGTGAAGTACCAGCCGGTGGGCAGCAAGAACCTGTACACCGCTGCGGTCTACGATCTGCGCCAGGAAAACGTGAAGGTAGCTGAAGGCAACCTCACCCGTCAGGTAGGCGAGCTACAGGTACGCGGCCTCGAGCTGGAAGCCACGACTCAAGTCACCGACAACCTCAAGCTGATCGGCTCCTACAGCTACACCGACACCGAAATCCTCAAGGGAGCGGCCAACGAAGAAGGCAATCGCATGGCCCTGATTCCGCGCAACCAAGCCACCCTGTGGGCGGACTACACCTGGAATCTCGGCGTGCTGGACGGTTTCGGTATCGGCGGCGGCGTGCGCTACGTCGGCGACACCTATGGCAACACGACCAACACCGATCTTGGCCACGTTGGCTCCTACACCGTCTACGATGCCTCGGTGCATTACGACCTGGGTCGCAAGATCAACACCCTCAAGGGCCTGACAGTAGCAGTCGAAGCCAAAAACCTGTTCGACAAAGACTACCTGGCCAACTGCGACGGTTACTGGTGCTACTACGGTGACGAGCGCAACGTGGTTGCCAGCGTGAACTACAAGTTCTAAGGCAACTAATGAAAAGCCAGACCATACGCCGCTGGTCCTTCGTCCACACCTGGACCAGCCTGATCTCTACCCTGTTCCTGCTGATGCTGGCAGTGACCGGCTTGCCGCTGATCTTTCACCACGAGATCGACCACTTGCTCGGCGATGCACCGGAACTGAAGGAGATGCCTGCCGACACACCGAAACTGGACTTGCAGCAGTTGGTCCTCAAGGCCCAAGCGCACCGCCCGGGCGAGGTCATGCAGTACTTCGGCTGGGATGAGGACGACAGCAACGGGGTGATAGCGATCATGGCTGCGACCGCTGGGACGGAGCCGAACTCATCGCACACCTTCATGCTCGATGGCCGCACCGGCGAAGCGGTGGAAATGCCCTCGGCCAACGGTGGTTTCATGATGACCATGCTGCGCCTGCACGTGGACATGTTTGCCGGCTTGCCCGGCAAGTTGCTGCTGGCCTTCATGGGTTTGCTGTTTGTCGTGGCGATCATATCCGGCGTAGTGCTTTATGCACCGTTCATGCGCCGCCTGAAGTTCGCCACGGTGCGCCATGAGAAATCACGACGTTTGCGCTGGCTCGATCTGCACAACCTGATCGGTATCGTCACCCTGACCTGGGCCCTGGTGGTTGGCGTGACCGGAGTGATCAGCGCCCTCTCGGACCTGGTCATCGCCGCCTGGCGCAACGATAGCTTGAGCGCCATGGTCGCGCCTTACCGCGATGCTCCACCATTGACCGAACTTGCCCCCGTCAGCCGGGTGCTGGATATCGCAGCCGAAGCGGCACCCGGCATGGTGCCGGACTTCATTGCCTTCCCCGGCACCCGCTTTTCCAGCGAGCATCATTACGCAGTGTTCATGAAAGGTGGCACACACCTGACCGCGCACTTGCTGACACCGGTGCTGATCGATGCGACGACACTGGCGGTAACCGCTGTCGGCGAGCGGCCTTGGTACATGGATGCGATGGGGTTGTCACAGCCGCTGCACTTCGGTGACTACGGTGGCCGGCCGATGCAGATCCTCTGGGCTGTGCTCGATGTGCTGACCATTATTGTACTAGGCAGCGGCCTGTACCTGTGGTGGGGCAAACAGCGACGCACTCGGGTGCAGGAGGTGGCAGCATGAGCCACCGCTCACAATCCACCCGCAAGGTCTTCGCCTGGCCGTTGCTGATCAGCCTGCTGGGGGCGGCTGGGCTGTTCGCCGCCCTCCTTGGTGATGGCTGGTGGGATGCGCTGGCCTGGCTGGGGCTGGGTATCCCCGCCGTGCTGGGCCTACGTGGACTGTTGAAGCCCAGAGCAACAGTGACATAACAGTGTACCGACTAAGCGCTCCAGCGCGGCCCTAGCATGGCCAGCTCCTTTTTCTGCAGGAGCTGGACCATGACCCCCCTTGAACGTATCGAAACCCTGGATCAGCAGATCACAGACCTGCTCAAAGACCTCCCCAGAGCGGAGCAGTCTGTGGACGGCAGCCATCAGGCGCGCCAACGGCTGCATGGCGCACTGGCGGGTTTCTGGTCGGACCCCGGCCCTGATGGTACAACGCGCAAGCAGCAGTTGCTGACACTGCACCGCGAACAACTCTTCGCTGAAGTCGACCTGCGTATTGCCGACCAAACCCTCGATGTCGATCATGCCAGGCAGATGCGTACCTGCCTGGAATTGCCACACTCCTGGCAACGGCGGCATCTGCCACAGCAGCAACGCCCACAGATTTATCGGCCGCTGCTGGAGAGCAGCCGACCGAACTGGCGCAGCTACTTGCATGGCGCGCTGGTCATCACTGTCAATGCCCCAGAAGGCAGCCTGTTAGAGCCGAGAGACACAGACGGCCAGGCGCTGCTGTGCAGCTTGTCCCATGGCATCGAGACCTATACCTCGCTCGCTGAGCTGCACACCGAACTGTGCGAACGCCTGGACGATCCACTGCAAAGCAAACCCTTGCTCCACCTGCTGAACAACGAAGAAGATGCCGAACATGGACGTCATGCCGAGCGGCTGCGCTATGACTGGTTCGCCTATGATCTGCTCGAAGAACAGATCGAGCGCCTCCTCGACACCCAGCGACAGCGCCTGAACAGCGCTTGGCTTGAAGGCCAGCACGGCCAGCTCATGGACCGCCTCAACAACGCAATAAGCCTGAAGGAAGACATTGGCGCTAAGGCTGCGCTGAAGACCCGCTATTCATTGCTTCTGGAGAAGCACTTGCCTTCATGGCTGCGCAACACCACCCGCCAAGGGCTCAGCCACATCATGCAGACCATGCAACAACTGGTACTGGCCACGGAAAGAGCGACCGCCCCCGGCATCCTCAACCTCTCCCAGTTTCAACAGCAACATAACGTGCTGGCTTGGACTCGGGAGCGTCTGCAAACACGTATCCGAAACGATCTGAATGTAGTGCTTGACCCTGAACAGGTGAGGGTCAACATCACCCACGGGCTGCAGACCGGGCCCCACCTGAACCCACTGAACCCATCAAGTTACGTCACCTGGCAAGGTACAGTGCGCGTTGGCGACGAATTGGTGCAGAGGGTCACCCAGAGCTTCCCGTTGGACATACTGGCCTTACACAACCTGCCGTGGTTCGATTTCGACTACTGGCTGACGGCGAGAGTTTCTCATGCGCAAGGAGAGGCGATTCCCGCCGAGCTCTCTCCCGACTACGTGAAAGCGCTTATCCGTGATCTGAACGTCGGTGGCAGCTACGCTGAGTTCCTCTATACCCAGTTGATCGAGTCCCGTGCAGGCCGATGGCGATTACAGGCGCATGCCGGCATCAACCGTGCACGAATGCGTGCCGAAGCAGCCAAAGCCCGCTATGCCCGTCATTTCGCCGAGGACCGGCTGGAGCGCGGTTACCGCTGGGTTAGCACGGTGCTGGACTATCCTGACAATGACTACCGCCCACCAGTAGAGGGCCACCGGATTCAGGTTCGGCAGTTACTGATCAAAGGACATACGTTACAGGGCGTACTCCTGATCAACGCTCAAGAGCAAAGTATCCCCTCGTTTGTTCTTTACACCCCTGACGCACCAGACAGGCGAGCCTGGCGCGAATTCGGCAGCGTTCGAGAGCTGCTGCGTGCTCTGCGCAGCAGTCCGAGCCTGCGCCAGTACGTTACCCAGCGCCTCCCCCTGCTCAAACCAGGCGCTATAGAGCAATTATTGACCAAGGGGCGACTCGGACCGCACTTCACCAGACCCGCCATCGCCGGCGAACTTTTCTTCGCCTACTACATGGCGGAAGTACGCAGTTTGTTGGCTATCGCCAACGCAAGCAGTCGAACGACCACCGAGGTCAATGCCCAATCGGTCATGGACAGCGCTTGGCTGATCATCGACCTGATCAGCCTGGTACTGCCCAATCGCGCCATGGTGCCGTTGTCCATTGGCCGCTTGGCCATTGATGTCTGGGATGGCCTCGACGCCTACAACCGCGAAGACTGGGAGGGTGTGCTAAGACACGCCTACAACGCACTTAGCCACGCCAATGATGCAGCGACCAGCTACGTAGGGTCAGGCTTCATGCGTCGAGCCCTACGCAGCACACCCAAGCGGCCACCATTGCCAATGCCCAGTCGCTATCAGGTCAGCACCGAGACCAGCACACTGCGCTACCGAATCGATGGCATCTATGGCGAAGGGGTGTACGAAAAGGCGTCGGCATTCGAAGGGATATCACAGTACTTCGTCCAGGATAACCATGGCCGCTTCTACAAAGTCAGCTTCGATGGCCAGCGTTGGCGCGCGATCGATCCCGACCAACCGGATGCTTACCTTCAACTCCCGCTCAAACGCCGTGAAGATGGCGACTGGGTTATCGATTCACCCGTGCTCTGGTACGAAGGCCTGCCCGACCTGGAACGTCTGCTCGATGACTGTCGCTTGGTAGACCTGCTTGAGGGGCAGCCCGTCGATGGTGGCCACGGTGTATATGAGGACGACGGCCAGTTGTACTTCCTGACCGCCGGGAAACAGCTCCCCCTACGCAGACACCTGCTCGATAATCACTACCACCTGATCATTGCCCACGCTCAGCGCGCCATGGTCGCCGCATGGGCGGTGCTACGCTGGCATGAAGGCCAATGGCGCATCAGGGTGCGCCAGGCCGGTCGCAGCAGCGACTGGCTGGCGATGCCTGCACGTTACTCCGAGATACGGGGCAGCACCTGATCCAGGCGCTGATGAAGGGCACTGCTACTCGGCCAGTTACGCAACAACCGCGCGCGGTCGCGGGCAAAGGCCGGGGCGAAGCTGAGTTGGGTAGCATGCTGGCACATGGCGTCGAGATCGATCAGTGACCACTGACCATCCTGCCAGAACAGGTTGTGGCCCTTCATGTCGCCATGGCTGATGCGCTCGTGAATCAGTTGTTTGAGCAATGCCTGCAAGGCCTGAAGCTGCGCCTCAGGCACTTCGCCGCTATCAATGTAAGGAGCGAAGCATTCGATCAGGTCCGGCCCATCGGCGTACTCGGTCACCAGGTAAGCACGACTGCGCAGGCCCATGAGCCGATGCTCCAACACCGCTAAGGGTCGCGGTGTGGCAATGCCGAGAAACTCCAGGCGGTGCCCTTCAATCCACGAATGCCAGGCCCGGCTTGGGCGCCAGAAGCGTTTGAACCAATGTGCGGTGTTCTTGATGTTATAGCGTTTGAGCACCAGTGGCCGCCCGTCTACATCAATCCGCGCAACACTGGCGGCACCACCGGTTTTATACAGGTGGCCCTGGTCGATCAATATGTCGGCCTGCTCCAGGACCGGCAGCAAGGCTGGCACTTCGGCGCGACGAATCGAGCGTAAGCCGGAGGGCCCACGCTCGACGCTGAACAACGTGCACTCACGCCCGGCCTTCTCCAGGTAATCCTTCAGGCGCCAGCTGCGCACCTTGTCGATCTGCTTCTGCAACGCTTCCAGTGGCAGGGCATGCTCGCCGTTGGCCAGCAAGTAATGCACCAGCAGCTCTTCAATGAATGGTTCCAGGCGCTTGGGCAGTTGCGCGAACAGGACGCCAAGGTTCTGCAGCACTTGTGGGCGCGACAGTGGCTTGCCCAGCGTTTCAGCCTTGATCCCGGCGCCATCAATCAGGTACAGCTGGCCGTTGTGACGCAGCAGGTTGTCCAGGTGCAGGTCTTCCTGCCACAAGCCCTTGGTGTGCATATGTCCAACGGCGGCCAGTGCTTCACCGAGCACTCGTTGCTGTTCATCGGCCAGTGGCGGTAACGCTTCGACTGCTGCCCAGGCATCCGCAAGGCTCTGAGCGCCCTCGAGGTATTCGAACAGCAACCAGCCACCCTCACCTTCGCGCAAGCCATCGGCGAGCAACAATGGCGTGGTCAACCCTTGTGCGGCCAGCAGACGCGCCCCTTCGAGTTCGCGCTGGAAGTGCCGGGAAGCACTGTTACCCACCAGCAGCTTTGCCAGCACCGGCGTACCGCGCCAGATACCGGCCCCCACATAACGCTGCCCTGGGAGCACCCGTAGCAGGCTGAGCAGTTGCAGATCGGCATCGCCAGCGGCGTCGGCCAGGCTGATAGTCAGGGGCAGATCCGGGTGTCGCCCGGCATCTTTGAGTTCGGACAAACGCATCAGCGAGCCTCTTTCTCACGGCGGCGGCGCGTCAGGCGCTGCAGCCAGGTATCGACCAACGGGCTGTCGGCAGGCTGTTCCAGATAGGCAGACAGCATCACACGTACTTCAGCTTCGCTCCAGACCAAGGCACGACGCAACAACGGCTCCAGGTCCTTGAGTCGATCTCGCATGCCCAGCAGCAGGGGTCGGGTTTTTTCCAGGTCGATCAGTTGTGCCAGCCAACCCTCACCCCGCTCCCGCAGAAAGATGTGCTTGGGGTAGAAACACCCATGCACCTGGCCGGCAGCATGCAGCGTACGCGCCAACAGGCCGCAGGCACGCAGGATCTCCTGGCGCTGGCCAATGCTCAATGTCGGCCATCGCCCAAGCAGGCCGTCCAAATCGCTCCAGTCGTCCAGGGCGCGAGTCAGCAGAATCGCCCGACGTTCGCCGTCGACTTTGCGCTCGGCGTAAAAAACCGCCTGCAGCGCCGGAATCCCCAGCTTCTGGTAACGGTTTATATTACGAAACTCACGGGCAAAGGTCGGCTCACCGAATGGCCGGTGCAAGGTGCGGGTCAGGTAGTCGCTCTGTCGCTTGAGGTAGTAGCCTTTGCCCTCCAGCTCCAGGCGGTAGACGCTGCTCCAGCCACCACGCCCGGTATTGGGCTCATCCACCGCATCAAGCTGCAGCGCCCAAAGCTGGTCGAAACCGTTCAGGCCATGGCGCTCAAGCAGTGCCAACTCCGCACTGGCGAGGAAATCAGTCATTCACGCCCCTCAAAAAACGTCACGATATGCCGGATGCGGCGCTTGTCTGCGGCATTCAGGCGCTCGCGCCCGCGATACTGCAGGTAGAAGCGCAAGCGCTGAGTGGCCGACAGGTGATACTTGGCCACTTTGTCCAGGCATGCCAGGTCCTTGGTGATCCGGTAGCGCAGCATGAACCCCCACCAGAAGTCCCCGGTCGGGCAATCGATGAAAAATAGCCTGGCCTGGTCGTCGACCAGCAGGTTGCGCCACTTCAGATCGTTATGGGTGAAGTGGTGATCATGCATGATCCGGGTGTGGCGGGCCAACTGACGGCTGATGTGATCAACCCAGCCACGATCAGTCAGGCGTATATCTTTGCGCTCGGCCAGCAACGACAGGTCTTCGGTGCGTGGCAACTCACGGGTGATCATCGCCCCGCGGCCAAAGGCCAGGCCGTTACGCTCCAAGCCCCAGGCAACCACTTCGGCAGTGGGGATATCCCACTTGGCGAATTGCTTGAGGTTCTGCCACTCGGCTTTGATCCGCGGGCGCCCCACATAGCGGCGCAAGCCTTTGCCAGCACCGGTGTAACGCTTGACGTAATAGTTGACCCCGTCACGCTGAACGCGAATAACTTCACTGAGCGGGTCGTGAGTCAGGCGCTCGCCCTTGAGGGCGAAAACCGCATCGATGCTGCCAAAATCCGTCGCCAGTGCCTGGTATCCAGACGCCAGTGTCCATCCCGCCATCAGAGCGCGTCCCCGTATCGTTGTTTACGCTCGTAGAGCTTCTGCGCCTTGCCTTCCAGCCAGCGCAGCAACACTGCTTCTTCAGCCAGGATCTGGCGCAGCGGTTGCTGGAAGTAACCGCGCAAGAAACGCAGTTTGTCGCGCGGGGTCAGGCCAATGTCCAACGCCGAGAAATACAGCGCGGCCAGGTCCTTGTTACGCCAGCGCCGGGAGATGGTCGCCCGGGTTTGCGCACGGTGCAGGTCAATAACCGACAGCTTGAAGTCATCGGCCGTTACTTCACGGTCGGTGTGCAGCAAAAAGTGGCAGATGTAACAGTCGCGGTGATTCACCCCAGCGCGGTGCATCATCCCGGTCATGCGCGCCACTTCGGCAATCAGCGCATGTTTCAAAGGCGCTGGCGGTGGTTGCTTGACCCAGTCGATGCTGAAGTCTTCCAGGCTGATGGTCGGCGCCAGTTCTTCGGTAACGATAAACGAATGCTGCCCGGCTGGATTGCTGCCGCGCTCGCCATAGGCCACCGCGGTCATGGTCGGCACGCCAACTTCATGCAGGCGTTCGATCGCCTTCCATTCCTGGCCAGCGCCCAGCACTGGCAGCTTGGCGGTGAACAGGTTCTTGAAGATCTCGCCCCAGCCGATGCCGCGGTGAATCTTGACGAAATAGCCACGCCCCTCGACTTCGGTACGCAGCGTGCGACGACCTTCGAGCTCGCGGTACACCTGACCCTGCAGGCCCTCCACGGCATCGAAAGCGTCACGCCCGGCCCATAGGCGTTTGAACGGCTCGGCCAGTATCAGTTTCATTTACGCTCCGGGGCCAGAATCACATCGGCAGCATGCTCAGGCATGCTGTAGAGGTCGGCAGTATCGGCGAAAGCCAAGCCATTGCGTGCCCAGGCGCCGCGCGCGGCGCCGTCTTCGAGCATGCGTTGCAGGTACTGGTTGAGCTGCTCCTGCTCGAACGGCTCATCGAGGACCAGACCACTATCGGCTTCGGCAATGTAATGGGCGTAGCCGCAGACCGCCGAGACCAATACCGGAAGGCCGGCGACCAGTGCTTCAAGCAACACCGTGCCGGTATTTTCGTTGTAGGCCGGATGAATCAACAGGTCAGCACCAAGCAGGAAACGCGGGATATCACTGCGGCCCTTGAGGAACTGCACCTGGTCGGTCAAGCCGAGGGTCGCGCTCTGCAACTGGAATACCTTTGGGTCATCCTGACCGATGACCATCAGCCGGGTACGCTTGCGCAGTGCCGACGGCAAGGCCGCTAAGGCCTTGAGGCTACGGTCGACGCCCTTGGTCTTGAACCCGGAACCGATCTGCACCAGCAATAGCTGATCGTCCTTAAGGTCGAACTCGCGGCGAAACTGGGCGCGGATCTCGGCGGCATTAGCCGGTGCCCGGCGGTCTTGGGAGATACCCGGCGGCAGCAAATGGAAACGCTCCAGTGGCGTGCCGTAATGCTTGATGAACAGGGGTTGCTGAACCTCAGAAATCATCAAGACTTCGGTCTTGGCGTCCTTGGCAAACACTGCCCGCTCATACTCGGCAAAGTGCCGGTAGCGGCCCCAGCGCCGATACAGCGAGTTACGCAGGTTCTGCGCCTTGTCTTCAAAACAGCCGTCGGCGGCGTAGTAGACATCGAGCCCCGGCATCTTGTTGAAACCGATCAAGCGGTCGACTGGGCGCTTGGCCAGATCGGCCTCCATCCAGGCGCTGAGCTTCTCGTTGCGCCGATGGTTGAACAGCGCCTTGACCGGCGCCACCAGCACTTCGAAACCTTCAGGTACATCACCTTCCCAGATCAACGTGTAGACACGGATCTGATGGCCACGGCGCTGGCATTCCAGGGCAATACGCATGAAGTCGCGCTGCAGGCCGCCGAAGGGGAAGTATTTGTACAGCACAAAAGCCAGTTGCATTAACGAACATCCTCAGCCAGCAGCAACGCGCGCAATTGGCTCGCCACACGCTCGGGATTCAGGCGAGTGAAGCACAGTGGCCACTCGCGTTTGAGATCGAACCGGCGCTGATCATCAGCGCTCGGTTTATAAGTACATTTCTTCTGCAGGCATGGCGCGCAGGCAAAGTCGCTGGCCAGGTGTACCTGAGACTTGCCGTAAGCACCGGTCAGCCCCGGGTTGGTCGGGCCGAACAACGACAAGGTCGGCACATCCAATGCCGCCGCCAAGTGGCCAAGCCCAGTATCCACCGCAACACAGGCTTTGGCGGCGGCCAATACGCGAGCAACGCCTGCCAGATTCAATTTGGGCAGTACCTGGCAGTTGTTCAAGCCTTTGGCGATTCGCTCGGCGCGAGCCTGCTCGGTCGGGTTGCCCCACGGTAGGCGCACCTCAAGACCTTGCTGCCCCAGGCGTTCGGCCAACTGCCGCCAGTAGGCCTCAGGCCAGTGTTTGGTCGCCCAGGTAGTGCCATGCAGGAACACCACAAAGGGCGCTGCGGGGGGCAACTGCAGGCGGTTGAGGTCCAGGCCGTAGTCACCCTGGCCGGCGGGCAGGTCGTAGCCCAACGCCAGGGCAAACAGTTGGCGCACCCGTTCTACAGCGTGCTGCCCACGCTGCACCGAAAAACGTCGGTCATAAAAGCGGCTGGACAGCCCTTCACGCGCCGAATAACGGTCGAGCCCGGCCACCGGAGCCTTGACGTAACGGGTCAGCCAAGCCGATTTGACCAGGCCCTGGGCGTCGATCACCAGGTCATATTGGGTTTCCCGCAGACGCTGCTTGAACTGGCGCCATTCACCGCTCTTGAAAGTCTGCCAAAGGTTCTTGCGCCAGCGGCGGATGGCTACCGGAATAACCTTGTCCACGGCCGGATGCCAGCTAGGGATCTCGGCAAAGCCTTCCTCGACCACCCAATCGAAGCGGATACCCGGAATCGCCCGGGCCGCATCGGTCAGCGCCGGCAGCGCATGAATCACATCGCCCAGGGAAGAGGTTTTGATCAGCAATACCCGCACTTAGTCGACCTCAGCCATGACATCGATCAGCGTTGGGCCATTGAGGCGCTGCAACGCAGCCTCTACGGCCTCAGGCTCAAGCTGTCGCAGGCAGTTGTAGTGGCCAAAGCGGCAGGTGCGGTCGAAACACGGACTGCATTCCAAGCCCAGGCGAACCACTTCAACCTGATCGGCCAGCGGCGGGGTGAAGCCTGGTGAAGTCGAACCATAGACAGCCACCAGCGGACGGTTGAGCGCGGCAGCCACATGCATCAAGCCCGAATCAT
>Ga0247821_10000596_pt1 | contig 20048 bp, 18 predicted proteins | sample 13C_Glycerol_Day_FD_192481 | JGI IMG/M metagenome (GOLD analysis project Ga0247821, IMG submission 192481) | Soil microbial communities from agricultural site in Penn Yan, New York, United States - 13C_Glycerol_Day14 | ecosystem: Environmental > Terrestrial > Soil > Agricultural land | place... | reverse complement strand
GTTCGAGGTCGTCGGGGCCGGTGATGGTTTCGCACCAGATCGCGGCCTCGATACCGGCCAGTTGATCGGTCGACGTCACGCCGGGGGTGTCCTCGACCGGGTCCCAGTCGAGCCCGTCGCGGAGGGTGGCCGGGCCGTAGAACTCCAGCCCGAGCCGTTTGCGCGCCTCCTCCTGTTCCGGGTCGGACGAGGCGTCGCCGTGCGGCCGGTCGAAGTACAACCAGGTGGTCGGCGAGGCGATCAGACGCGCGCCGGCGGCGAGTGCCTTCGGGGCGTCGCCCTTCGCCTTGCGCAGGTGCTCGACGAGGATCGGCAGCAGGTCCTCCGGCGGAACCGGCCCGTTCCCGGCGTCCGCCGCGTCGAGGTCGATGCTGATCCAGTACTGCGCGACGTCGTCCGGACCCAGCGCCGCCCGGGCGATCTCCTGCCACCCGACGACTCGCTTGCCGCGCGCCCGCACCAGCGCGGCGGCCTTGTCGACGAACGCGGCGTGGTCCTCGTCCGCCATGCCCCACGCCTCGTCACCGCCGATGTGCACGTACGCGCTCTGCGGGAACTGCGGGACGACCGCGTCCAGCACGTCCTCGACGAACGCCCAGGTCTCGGGACGACCGGGCTCGAGCGCGTTCAGCGGAATCGCGTTGCCGTTGCCGAGATCGATCGTGCGCAGCTCGGCCGGGGCCAGCTCCGGGTACGCCGTGAACACCGCCGACGTGTGCCCCGGCATGTCGATCTCGGGGACGACGGTCACGTACCGGTCGGCCGCGTACGCCACCAGCTCGGCCAGCTCGTGGGTGCGGTAGTACCCGCCCGGACGGTCGCCGATCGCGCCGGCGGCGCCCACCCGCGTCAACTCGGGCCGCGTTGGTACCTCGACCCGCCAGCCCTGGTCGTCGGTGAGATGGAGGTGCAGCACGTTGAGCTTGTACAGCGCGAGCATGTCGATGATCCGCCGTACCTCAGCCGGCGTGTGGAACGTCCGCACCACGTCGAGCGACAGTCCGCGCCAGGCGAACCGCGGTCCGTCGACGATCCGGGCCGCCGGGAGTACCGCCGTACCGTCCTGCAGGTGGGCGGTGATGAGCTGACGCAGTGAGGTGAGGCCGCGGTGGACGGCTTCGGGAGTCGGGCCCCACACGCGGACGCCCTCGCTCGTGATCTCCAGCCCGTGGCGCTCGTCCACGTCCTTGCCGTCCGCGCGAACTCCGGCCGCGGACGGGATGTCGCCGAGGCCCTCGTCGCTGATCAGCACGGTGACGGCTGCCGGGGTCGCGTCCGGCGTGACCGTGGCCGCGTCACGGATGACCGGCGGGACGAGCGTGAGCCCGGTGTCGAGCCGGACCTCCCGGACGAACAGCGCGGCCGACCCGGCGAGCTCCGGTGACTGGACGGCAATACCGGATTCGCCACTCAGGGTGAAGGTTTCGTCGCTCGTGGTCGTCGTCGTGGGTGCGGGGATCACGGGAAGACTCATGCGACGATTCTGCGGCATCGCCGCCGCACGTGCTGGGTACCGGACACCAATGGACACGCAACGGCTGCTGAAACAGGCAGAACGGCTGTCGAAGGCGCTCACGCCTGGTGACCTCGACCATACGCTCGAGCGGATCACCGCGGCGGCCGTTGAAGTGCTCGACGAGGTGGACCACGCCAGCATCACGATCCTGCACCTCGACGGTCGGCTGGAGACGGTCGCACCCACCGACGACTTGCTGTGGGGCGTGGACGCGGCGCAGTACGAGCTGCAGGAAGGACCGTGCTACGACGCTGCGGCCGACGCGGTGCACGTCGTCTCGCCGTACCTCGCCGATGATCCACGCTTCCCGCGGTACGCCGCGACGGCCGTCGCCGCCGGGATCCAGGCCCAGGCGGGCATCCGGCTCTTCGACGCGCCGAAGTCGCGCGGGGCGCTGAACCTGTACGCGCACACGGCCGGCGCGTTCAGCGATCTCGGCGCGCTCGGTCTGCTCTTCCAGCACCAGGCCGCGATGGCGATCGGGTACGCCCGCGAGATCCACAACCTGCAGGACGCCGTGCGTACCCGGGGCCTGATCGGCAACGCGGTCGGGATCATCATGGAGCGGTACCAGCTCTCCGACGACCGCGCGTTCGCGTTCCTCACCAGGCTGTCCCAGGACGGCAACGTGAAACTGCGCGTGGTCGCCGAGCAGATAGTTGCCGGGACCGCCACCCACTGAGGCCGGCCGGACGCGCGCAGACGGCTACTGCGGATAGGGGACCGGGCCGGCCGGTGGCGGCCTGTGCTGTACGACGGTGGTCGCGCTCCGGGCGGTGCCGGTCACCAGGGCGCCGATGGTGATGCCGATGGCCAGATTGATCAGCGCGGTGGCCACAGTCTCCCAGGAGCGTTCGGCGGCGAAGGGTGCGAGCACGGCGGCCAGCGTGGCGAGCGTGACGACCCACTTGAAGAACCGGAGCGGACGGGGCGTCGACAGGATCAACAGGTGCACGAGGCCGGTCGCCACGAGGGCAGCACCGGCGGACACGGCGGCGTACGTCCAGGTATCCGCATCTCCCCAGACGCCGTCGCCCTTGGGGGCGAGCACCTCGAGGTCGAAGACACCACGGGCGAGCAGGATGCCGACGATCGCGACGAGGCCCGCAACGGCAGCGGTGGCCGCTCCGCCCGCCCAGAGGCGGGCTGCGTTGACGCGCGGAGCCCGGTCGGCGGCCGGCGACGAAGGTGGCATGGTCATGCGTCGGACCCTCCTGTCGAGCGGCGTTCCCCAGACCTTGGCCACTGAGCGGTCGCGCCGCATCACTCGGAGCGGATGATTCGCCGTTCGCGCGGGGGCCGGCTCCGGCGTCGTTCACCCAGTGGGGATGAGGCGACGGCCGCGTCGTCGGCCGAGGCTGCAGATGACGTACAGACCGACTTAAGGGAGCGCACGATGGCGACACTGACGGTGTGGAAGTTCGACAGCCCGACAGGAGCCGATCAAGCCGTCGGAACGTTGGAGTCATTGGCCAAACAGCAGCTCATCGAGGTGCACGACGCGGCGACTGTGTCGTGGCAGCCGGACAAGAAGAAGCCCAAGACCCGGCAGTTGCACAACCTGGCCGGTGCCGGGGCGCTGGGAGGCATGTTCTGGGGCATGCTCTTCGGGCTGATCTTCTTCGTTCCGCTGTTCGGCGCCGCCATCGGCGCCGCAACCGGCGCGCTGGCGGGATCGATGAGCGACGTCGGCATCGACGACGACTTCATCAAGACCGCCCGCGACAAGGTCACCCCCGGGACCTCGGCACTGTTCCTGATGTCGAGCGGTGCCGTGCAGGAGAAGGTGAAGGCGGCCTTCGACGAGCGCGGGGTGAAGCCCGAGCTCATCGAGTCGAACCTGTCGGCCGAGCAGGAGGCGGAACTGCGCGAGATGCTCGCGCAGTAGCCGGGTTCCGAACCACATCGGCGGCGCCGGCCCCCGCGTGACGAACGCGGCGGCCGGCGCCGCCGCGCGCGACCGGCGACGACCTGTGGTCATACGGCAGGGATGACGACACAACCCGGCGCAGCCGGTGCGATGGGAGGCATGTCCGAGACAGCACCGGTCCCTGTGGGCCGGCGATCCGAGCTCGCCGGACGTCTCGCCCACGGCGCGCGGCACCGGCGGTGGTACTCCTGGCTGGCGTCGGCGGTCCTGTGGGTGGTGGCCACGGCGCTGGCGGTCCTGCTGTGCGATGCGATCGTGCCCGGGTTCCATGTGGACCTCCCGCTCGGTCCGCTCAGTTTCGCCGTCGTCCTCGGGATCGCGGGGCTCGCGCTGCAGCCGCTGCTCGTCGCCGGGGCCGTGCGGCTCGGCTGGGCAGGCGTCCTGCTGCTGGCACTCGCCGGGCAGGCGTTGATCGTTCTCGCCACCGCGTGGCTGCTGCCGGGAGTGCGGATCGACGACTTCTGGTCCGCGTTGCTCGCCGCCTGGATCCTCGGCATCGTCGGTACGGTCGTCGGCTGGCTCAGCACCGCCGGCACCGACGACCGCCTGGTCCAGAGGCTGGTGGCCTCCGGCCGTCGCCGCCCGGTCGAGCTGGACGATGCCGAGGTGGAGGGCGTGGTCTTCGTCCAGGTGGACGGTGTGCCGTTCCCCGTCCTGCAGATGGCGGTGACGGCGGGGTCGGTGCCGACGCTGTCGCGCTGGCTCCGCTCGGGCAGCCACCGGCTGTACGAGTGGACGCCGAAGCTGCCGGCCACGACGCCCGCGAGCCAGATGGGCATCCTGCACGGTGTCATCGACGGGATCCCCGCCTTCCGTTGGTACGACCGCGCCGGCGACCGGATCCTGGTGGCGAACCGCCCGGCCGACGCCGCCGTGATCGAGGCCGCCCTGACCACCGGGCACGGACTGCTCGTCGACGGTGGCGTGAGTATCGGCAACCTGTTCACCGGGGACGCGCCGCAGGCGGCACTGACCATGAGCCGGCGTGCCGGCCGGGGCGAGATCACCAGGCGCGCCGCCGCCCAGTTCGTCGCCAGCCCCAGCGGTCTGACCCGTGGCCTGTCACGGTCGGTCTCGGAGCTCCTGCGCGACCGGTTCCAGGCGCGCCGCGGAGTCCGGCGGGACGTCCAGCCCCGCTGCCACCGCTCCTGGTCGACGGCGGCCCTGCGAGCGGTCACCAACGGGGTGCTGCGCGATGTCAACACCGCACTCGTCGCCCAGCACATGCTCCGCGGCACGCGGTCGATCTACGTCGACTACGTGGACTACGACGAGGTCGCGCACCACGCGGGAGTCCTGCGCCCGGAGAGCCTCGAGGCGCTGGAGTCGATCGATCGCGTCCTGCACCAGCTCGAGCTGATCGCGTCCGTGGCGCCGCGACCGTACCGCTTCGTGATCCTGTCCGACCACGGCCAGGCGCAGGGAACGCCCTTCGCGGACAGGTACGGCGAGGAACTCGCGGTCGTCGTGTCCCGGCTGGCCGCGGCGGACGTCGCGGTGTCGTCCGCGCCGGTCGAGGGCTGGGGCCGGACCCGGATCCTGGTGGACGAACTCGCGACCGGGAAGGGGGTCGGCGGGCGCACCATGCGCAACGCCGCCGCGGCCATCCAGCGCCGCGGGCAGGACGAGGCCGACGCCGTCGAGGCCGGCGACCGCCAACGATCCGGCAAGGCCGAGGGCGACGAGGAGTTCCACGTGTTCGGGTCGGGCAACCTCGGACTCATCTACGTGCGCGGCAGCAAGGAGCGACTGACCAGGGATCAGCTCGATCGCCGGTATCCGGCGCTGCTGGCGGGACTGGCCGCGCATCCGGGCGTCGGCTTCGTCGTCGTCCTGGACGACGTCGACGGTCCGATCGCGCTGGGGGCCGCGGGCAGTCACCGGCTCGACGACGGCCGCGTGGACGGCGTCGATCCGCTGGCTCCCTTCGGACCCAACGCGCCCGCCTTCGTCCGCCGGGCGGCGCTGCGACCCGAGGCGCCCGACATCTACGTCAACAGCCTGGTCGAATCCGGAACCGAAGAGGTCGCCGCGTTCGAGGGCCTCGTCGGGTGCCACGGCGGGCTCGGCGGCTGGCAGGACCGCGCCCTCGTCGCCGTTCCCGCGGACCTGCCGTTCCCCGCCGAGCGGGTCGTCGGAGCCGACGCCTTGCACGTCGCCCTGAAGGACATCCTGCGGTACTGCGGCCATCGGACCGACGTCGCGCCCGACGTCGGCTCTACAGTCCGGTCTCGGCCTCGAGCCGACCGCTCTGGACCGCGTTCATGAACACCTGGTAGTCGCGTTCGTTCTGGTCGGCGTACGCCTCGGCGTACTCGGCCATCGCTTCGGGGAACGCGTCGTCGCCGCCCAGGTAGGTGGCCAACGCGATCCGGTCACCGGACCGGGCATGCGCCCGCGCCAGCGTCCAGGCGCACAGCTGGCCGTACATCGTCATACCGGCCGGATCCATCTTGTGGACCACGGCCGCGCCCTTCGTGTCCCGCAGCTGCCGGACGTAGAAGTCACGCGCCTGTCCGTCGATGCCCTCCGTGCGCCGCCAGCCGAGGAAGACGTCGCCGGTCACCTGCATCAGGCGTTGCCCGGCCACCACTCGTTCCCCGTCGTTGCGGGGCGCGGGCCGCTGCCTGAGTGCGGTGGGGACCTTCGCCTTGAGTACGGACGGCCCGGCCTCCTTGACCTGGAGGAGGAGCGGATCGCCGTCGTCCCGGCCGTGGAGCAGCACGATCCAGGACCGCGTGCCGACGCTGCTCACGCCGACCACCTTGCGGGCCAGGTCGACGACCTCGAACTGGTCGAAGAGCACCCGCCGCTCGGTCGGCAGCGACCGGCGGTACAGGTTCAGCAGGTCCTTGATCCCGGCCTCGAGCTCCTCGCGGTCGGCGTCGGCCAGGTAATCGGCGATCGGCACGAGTATCGGCGGATCGGCCTTGATCCGGACCCCGTCGTCGGTCATCTCGGTGAGCTTGGCGAACGACTTGAGGCTTTCACTGCCGCGGGCCTTCGGCAGCGTCTGGCCGATGTTCTTGCGCCTGCTCGAGCCCATCTTGGCGCGCAGCATCGTGGAGACGTCGTCGACGTCCGCGCGGGCGTACCAGACGTCGAGAGCGTGCATGGTCCCGAACTCGGCGATGGCGCTGCGGTAGCGGTGGACGGCTTCCAGCACGCACTTGCGGCGCTCCTTGCGCCCGAACCCGTTGCACCGGCCCGCGACCGCGAGGCTCACGGCGAGGCGTTTGACGTCCCACTCCCACGGACCTGCCATGGTCTCGTCGAAGTCGGTGACGTCGAACAGCAGCCGACGGCGGCCGGTCGTTCCGAAGACGCCGAAGTTCGCCAGGTGGGCGTCACCGCACAGCTGCACCCCGAGGCCGGACACGGGGGCCACGGCGAGATCGGTCGCCATGCCGGCGGCGTTGCCGCAGAAGAAGGCGAAGGGCGACGCCGTCATCCGGCCGTGCCGGACCGGCACGAGCTCCGGAATCCGGGACCTGGCCTGCTCCTCGAGCAGCGCGACCGGATCCCGGCGCTGCGAGGGCAGCACCAGTTGCGCCTGCTCACGCGGTGGCAGCGCGGTCCGTGCGGCGAGTCCCAGCCGGGCGTGGTCGGACGGTGGGAGCCGCCGGACGACGGGCGCCGATCCGCCGGCGGTACGGGGTGAATCGGTCGAGTGGATGACGGCCCGTGCCGGCACCATCGGCATCGATGCACTCATGTTGCCTCACCCCTCCGTCGTGCCGGGTCGCGTGACACGGCGCTGCCTGCGCGACCTCCACCGAACACCGCAGATCGTCCGGCCAGCATCACCCACGCCGGATGAACCAACCGCCCCGCGCACGGGCTTCACTTGACTCGTGAAGGACGCGGCGACCGACGACACGCAACTGCCGCACAGGGCCCGCCGCCGGCTGGCCGCGGCGTCGCTGCTGCGTTCCGGCTTGGTGTCCGTGGCGATCATCGCAGGCTACTTCCTGCTGCCCCTGCGCCTCGACGGCGCCCGTCCCGTGGCCGGTCTGGTGACCGGACTTGTCCTCGTGGGTCTGGTGCTGGGCTGGCAGATTCGCGACATCGCCCGTTCGCCCCACCCCCGGGTCCGGGCGATCGGGGCACTGGCGACGTCGGTGCCGTTGTTCCTCGCGGTGTTCGCCCTCACCTACTTCCTGATGGCGCGCATCGAGCCGGCGAGCTTCTCCGAGCGGCTCAGCCGCCTGGACGCCGCGTACTACACGGTGACGATCTTCGCGACCGTCGGCTTCGGGGACATCGTGCCCGTGTCGGGCCCGGCCCGGGTGGCCACCACGGTCCAGATGCTGGGTGACCTGGCCCTGGTCGGTCTGGTCGCGCGCGTCCTGGTCGGGGTGGTCAACCAGAACCTCGATCGCCGGAAGTGATCCGGCGGTGCGGGCGAGACTAGGCCTGCGTGCCGGCGTCCTGGGTCGGCGGCGAATGCTGCAGGCGTGCCATCCGGAAGGAGTTCACCAGCCCGGCGGCTCCGGCGAGGATCGGAATGCCGAGCGCCACCTGCAGGGCGAGCGGTCGCGCGGTGGTGTTGATGTCGACGATCTCCGCACGAACCTCGGGCGGCTGGCCGGCGAGCAACTTGTCGAGGTCGGTGTTGCTCATCACCTCGGCGTCGTGTTCGAGCGTGTCGGCGACCTGCTGCTGCTGCGCCGGTTGCAGCACCGTGCTGGATTCCGCGAGGTTCGTGAACGCGAACGACAGGGTCGCGAGCATGATGGCCCCGGCGAACGCCAGTCCGAAGGACAGTCCGAACGAGCCGGCCGCCGAGTTGACACCGGCCGCCTCGCTGACCCGTTCCTGGGAGATCGGAGCCAGCGTGTAGTTGTTCAGCTGGGACACAAGCAGTCCCAGACCCACTCCGACGACCACCAGCGGTCCGGCGAGCGCCCAGCCGGAGTCGGCCCGGGGCACGATCGGGAGCAGTATCACCAGGCCCGCGGTCAGCAGCGTGAACCCCCACCTGACGATGCCCGTCGGGCGTCGCGCGCCCGCCTTCTTCTCCGCGAGGATCGCCATCGCGAACATGCTGAGGGACAGCGGAGCCAGCGAGAGGCCGGCGGCCATCGCGTTGTACTCGAGCACCATCTGCAGATAGATCGGCAGCACGATCATCGTGCCGCCCAAGGCGATCTGCTGCAGCATCTGCTGGGAGATCCCCAGCTTGAAGGGGGCCGAGCCGAACAGGACCGGGTCGATGAGCGTCGGCTCGCCGCGGCGCTTGCGGCGCACCAGCCAGTAGCCGAACGCCAAGAGTCCGAGGACGCCGACGGCCATGATCAGGCCGACGTACTCGCCGCCCTCCTGCCAGACCAGGATGCTCAGGACGATGCCGCCCATCCCCGCGACCGACAGCACGGCGCCGATGACGTCGACCCGCCGGGAGCCGGTGTACGGCGCGTCCTTGATGAGGCCGTGGCCGGCCAGCACGACCGCGATCACCGCGACCTCGAACAGGAACGCCACCCGCCAGGACAGGTACGTGGTGATGAATCCGCCGAGCAGCGGTCCGACCGCGGCGGCCAGCGCGGCGGCGGCGCCCACCAAGGCATACGCCCTGGTCTGCGCCGCTCCTTCGAAGTTCCCGTGGATCAGTGACTGCATGGCGGGCAGCAGCAGCGCCGCCCCGATGCCGCCGATCAGAGCCCAGAAGACGATGATCGCGGTCAGGCTCTGCGCCAGCGCCATCGCCGAGGCGCCGATCGCGTAGCCGCACAGTCCGAGCAGGTACGCGCGCTTGCGGCCGATCAGGTCTCCGACCTTGCTGCCGATCAGGATGAACGCCGCGGAGACCAGCGCTTCCAGGGCGATCGCCGACTGCACACCGCTCACGGTCGTGTCGAGGTCCCGGACCACCGAGGAGATCGAGACGTTCATCAGCGAGGTGTCCACGACCAGCACGAACATCGCCATCGCGAGCAGGATGCTGAGTCGCGGGCTCGCCTTCGTCCCTGCCGGGACGGCGCCGGGTTCGTCGGTCATGCGTGCCGCTCCTGTCGATCGGCCGCCGACCAGCCGCGGGCTTCAGCCGGCGAGGATCTTGGCCTTCTGCGCCTCGAACTCGGCGTCGGTCAGCACACCCGACTGCTTCAGTTCGCCCAGGCTCTTGAGCTGCGCCAGCCGGTCCTCCGTCGCCGATGTGGCCGGTGCGGCCGGTGCGGGCGCTGGTGCGGGCGGTGGCGCCGTCTCGTCGGCGTACGCCTGATCACGCGTGGCCGCGGTCTCGGCGTCCTTCTGGGCGAACTTCGCGTCCTGACGGCGCTGCACCCGGCCGTGCACCGCTGTCGCGGTGCCCGCCACGGCGGCGGTCCTGACTATTCCTCGCAACAATCCCGGCATGTCAGGCTCCTCAACTCGACGGTTCCAGGGTTTCCATCGCTTCCAGGGCGTCGAGCACTTCCATCACGTCCTGGGCCGGGATACGTCCCCCGGCGATCAGTTGGCCGCCCGATTCCAGCGCCGCCGCGACGAACGGGATCGCCCACGTGTTCTCGTACACGATCAGCGCGGCCAAGGTGCCCGGCTCCATCGCGGCCGCCGCCGCGGCCAGGTCGTCGTCGGCCAGGAGGCCCGACCGGGCGCCGCTGAGGTCCGCGAACCCGCCGGCCGGTCCCGTGGACTCGGCCAGGTCGACCAGGTAGGGGGAACCGTCGGCGTCCTTGCCGACCAGCATCACGTCGTACACGTGGATGATGCCGCGATCCACCAGGTTCACCAGTTCTTCGGCCGCCCGTCCGGTCAGCTTGTTGCCGGTGAACTCGAGGAGCACGTAGTCGATGGGTCCGTGAACGTCTGCATCCGACATGACTCTCCATCCCTCCCAAGGGGCCGCAGGCCCCCGGCGTCCTGTGCGACCCACACCGCCGTGGGCCGGCGGTGGCGGCATCACCCCCGCGGGATGAACTCCGGTGCGCGGGGTGCGGCGGCGACCTCCGCCGGCGTCAACTGGCGGATGCTCAGGATCACCATGCCCGCGCCCTCGAGCCGTGCGACCAGGTCGGCGATGCCCTGGTCGTCGCGCACCCGCAGCCGGAACGCGCCTGCTGTCCGGTGGCCGGCCTGCGGGCCTGCGCAGAACGCCAGCGTGGCGGGCCTCACGTTGCCCTGGAGGACCACCTGGTACGACGGGCCGTGGTGCTCACGTGATGTCATCGTCTTCGCTCCGTTGGTCGAGATCCGTCCACTCGGTCGACGGCGCCGCCGGGTCGAGCACGCGCCGTACCTCGATGACCTCGATGCCCAGGGACCGGAGCCTCGCGAGCAGGCCGTAGAGCGCCGCCTGGCTCGGGATGCTGTAGACGATGGTGTTCACCTGGTCGATCGCGACCGTCACCGCGCGCATGTCCCGGAGATCCTGTTCGGGGACTGCGTCGGCCACACGGACCTCGTACGTCGCATCGCCCATCGAAACCACTCCGTTCGCCACCTGTGCGTTCGACGCTCGCAAAGGTCCGATGCCGCGGCGTCACCCCTGTGGGGTGAACTGCCCGGGGCGACGCGAGTTCCCGGTCGGGCGCGGGCCGCCGCACCAGTGGCCGGCCGGTGTTACGAACGTACGGCGATCGGACGCAAAACGCTGGTTTTATGGGCCTGTTGGTGGTTTCGTCTAGAAGGTAAGACCCTCAGGCAGTCCCTCCCACCGTGTGGCGCGCCAGCACGTCTCGGGGAGGGACCATGCCCAGCGAGCAGTTTGCGAGGACGGGCGGCAGTCGCCGCGCGTCACCCGACGTACCGTTCGACGGTCGTCTCGGATCCGCGATCGAATCCCCGGCGATCATGCCCGGGATGGTGCCGAGGCAGCGACTCGTCGACCGGCTGGACCTCGCGGTCCAGCGGCCGCTGACCCTGATCAGCGCACCGGCGGGTTTCGGCAAGACGATCCTGGTCGAGTCGTGGGCGGAGCTCTATCGGGGCTCGGCCCTGATCCGGCGGGTCACGCTGCCCGTCGACGGTGAACCTGCCGACGTCCTGAACTCCGTCCACCAGTTGTTGCGTCGCGACGACCGGCAGGTGCTGGTGCTCGTCGTGGACTGCGGGGACCTGATGATCACGCCGGAGTACGGCAAGAGCCTCGACCGCCTCGTTCGCGGCTACGCCGGACGCTTCCGGGTCGTTCTGCTGACCCGGTACGACCCGCCCATCCCGCTGTACCAGTACCGGTTGGCGGACGCGATCGCCGAGATCCAGGCGACCGACCTGGCGTTCACGCTCGACGAGACCAGGGGGCTGATGCGCGAGTTCAGCCTGGACCTGACCGAGGAGCAGGTCGCCGACCTGCACACCCGGACCGAGGGCTGGCCCGTCGGCCTCATGTTCGCGGCCATGAACCTGGCCGGGAAGTCCGACCCCGAGCTGGTGATCAGCGAGTTCCGCGGCGACACCGGCAACGTCGCGGCCTACCTGATGTCCGAGGTGCTCGACTCGCAACCGGCCGAGCTGCGACAGTTCCTGCTCCGGACCAGCCTCGTCGACGTGATCCGGCCCGGGCTGGCCGAGGCACTGACGGGGTCCCGCTGCGACCTCCGCTCGCTGCAGTTCCTCGCGCGCGGCAACTCGTTCATCCAGCCCGTGCCGCGGACAGCGGACGGTTACAGCTACCAGGCGCTGTTCCGCGAGTTCCTGCGCGCGGAGATGCTGTACGAGCAGGCGGCCGCCGTGCCTGTGCTGCACCGCGCCGCGGCGGCCTGGTTCGCGCAGCACGGTCAGCCGCTGGACGCGATCCACCATGCCGTCACGGCCGGCGATTGGGCCCAAGCGGCCCGCTACCTGGTCGCGGATCTCGACTCCGCCGCGCTCCTGATCGGCCGTCGCAAGCGGCACGTGACAGCATTGCTCGCGGGGTTCCCCGATGATCTGGAGGGCCCCGAGGCGGCACTCGTCAGGGCCATCCTGGGCCTTGCCGATTTCGATGTCGGCCGCTGCGTTCGGGAGCTGGACCGGGCGCGGACCTCGCTGGACGATGCGTCCGTCCGCAACCAGGCGGCCGAACTGGTCATCAGCCTGCTGCAGGCGGTCTGTGCGAGCCTCGGAGCTGCCACCGATGCCGACCTGGGCGTCGTCCTGGCCGCGGAAGGCAGGCTCCAGGCGGCGTCGCCGAGGCCGGCGGCCTTCCACCCGGAAGGACGGCTGCTGATCCTCGGATGCAAGGGCCGGATCCTGCTCCAGCGCGGCGACTTCCCGGGGGCCGTCGAGGCCTTCGACCACGGCATCGCACTCGCCGAAGACACCGGCGCCCACGAAGCCCTGACCGAGTTCCTCGGCATGGCCGCGCTGGCCGAGGCGATCCGGGGACGCCTGCGACGGACCGGTGAGATCGTCGCGCAGGCGACCGCGCTCGCCGAGGCCGGGACCTCGCCCGACCTGCCGCAGGCCACCCTCGTGGCGGAGGCCTGGATGCACACCGACCAGGGCGATCTGGCCGTGGCCGGAGAGCTGGTGCAGCGTGCCGAGGAGGCCGCCGACTCCACCCACGACGCCCGGGTCGTCACCGCGGCGTTCGCGCTGGTGCGGGCCAGGCTGCTGCGAGCCGGCGGCGACGTCGAGCTGGCCACCGCGGAACTGCGGGCCGCCAGCGCCGCCTTCGGTATGCACGGCGGCTGGCTGGACCAGGCCCTGATCATCGACGCGGCGAAGCTCCTGGTGACGCAACACCAGTTGGGGGAGGCCGTCGGGATGATCGAGCGGTCGCCGGGTCGTGAGCAGGCCGGATCCCTCCTGGTGCTGCAGCGCGCGGCGGTCGACGCCGGCGAGCGCGCACCGGCCCAGCCGCCGGTGGCCGTCGATCGTGCCGCACCCCTCCAGACCCAGGTGGACGGCTGGCTGGTCCAGGCGGCCGAGTCGGTCCGGGCCGGGAACACGGCACGCGGCGGGCTGTGCCTGGAACGCGCCCTCAGGCTGGCCGCTCCGGAGCTGCTGCGCCTGCCCTTCGTGGAGGCGCCGCCGGTCCTGCGGAAGCTGCTGCAGCCGACCGGTGACGCGATGCGGCACCACGCCTGGCTGCGTGCACCGTCGCGTCGCGGGCGAGACCGAGTCGTTGAGCGCCGCGGGATGTCCCGCAACGACCTGGTCATCACCACGTCACTCACGAGCAAGGAACAGGAGGTACTCGAGCACCTCGCCGAGCTGCTGACCACGGAGGAGATCGCCGACACCATGTTCGTCTCCGTGAACACGGTTCGGAGCCACGTCCGGAGCATCCTTCGCAAGCTGGGCGCGTCGCGCCGCAACGAAGCCGTCCGACGAGCCTGGGAGATGGGACTGCTGCCTACCCGGCCGGATGCCTAGGCCCTGGCCGGCCGGTCAGGTCAGAACTCCGCCGACCTGCGCAGCCGGTGTGGGCGGCCGTCCGGGTCGTAGATCAAGCGGTACATCGGCTCGGCCCAGAGCGCCTGGAACCGGCTCAGCGGCTCGGTCCGGTGGGCGCGGATCTGTCCGGCGGGCCGCGCGCCCTGACAGCCCCCGGCGTACCAGGCGTCCAGCGCCGCGGCGGTGCGCGTCCACAGGTCCAAGGCGGCCGGCGGGTCGAGAGCGGCGAGGCTCTCGCGCGTCAGGCCGAGGTGCTCCGACCACACCTCCAGCCGCAGGTCACGCGCCAGCCGCCGCGCATCGGTGCCGGTCGTGTCGACGACGGCGCAGGTGAGTTCGCTGTCGCAGGTCCAGGAGCGGCGGTTGAAGTTGTCCGACCCGCAGGTGAACCACGTGTCGTCGACGATGCAGATCTTCGCGTGGACGTAGATCGGCGTGCCCTCCTCGTTCTCCAGGTCGAAGATCCCGACCCGTCCGGGCGCGGCCCGCTGCAGCAGGCGCACGGCACGCAACTGGCCGAACCGGGACGGCGGTCCACTGAGGGCGCCGTCCGCGTCGGGGTATCTCGGCACGACGACGATCACGCGGAGCGCCGGTGACCGCTCCAGGGCATCGTGGATTCCCTGCGCGACGAGCTCGGACCACAGGTACTGGTCCTCCACGTAGATCAGGTCGCGGGCGATGCCGAACGCCTTCTCGTATGCGCGAGCGACGCTGCGTTCGCCCTCGGGCGCGAACGGATAGCCGGGACGCTTGTGACCGTACGTCCGCAGCACCTGGACGGCGTGCGGCCCGGCCGGCGGGGGATCCGGGAACGACTCCGGCAGCGGCTTCGGATGCCGCGGCATCCGGGCGAGCCGCTGCACGATCATCCGGTACGGCGTCCGCCGGTCGAGCGGATGGCCGTCGTCCCAGCGCTCGCAGAACGTGCGCAGCAGATCGCCGACGACCGGACCGCGGATCTCCAGCGCCGCGTCGTGCCAGGGCGTGCGATCGCCGTACCGGTGGTTCATCGGCGCGGGCTGCGGATCGCCCAGGTGGTCGTGGTCGTCACGGCGCTGATGACACAGGTCGATACCCCCGACGAACGCGAGATCGCGTTCCGGGTGGCCGGCGTGCCGGACGACGAACAGCTTCTGGTGGTGCGACCCCAGCCACCGGACCCGCTGGTCGAGAAGGACCTCGGCGCCGACCTGGTTGAGTCTGGTCCCCAGCTTCCGGTTCTCCCGGGCGCTGAACCGCAGGTGATCCGAGTGCGACCGCCACAACAGCCCTCGGACCTCGACACCCGACCCGGCCAGATCGGTCAGCACGGCGCCGATGGTCGGGCCGTCGGGCAGCAGCTTCTCGTCCGCGTCGCCCCGCCAGTCGGTGAAGTACACCCGGTCACCGGCCCGCAGCGCGCACAGCTCCTCGTACAGCCTGCGGAAGTAGGTCGCGCCGTGGATCAGCGGCCGGACCAGGTTGCCCTCGACCCAGGACCCGTCCACGTCGCCCATCCGGTCGATGTCCGTACTGGGGTTGCCGCGCTCGTCCGGACGGAGGAACCACGTCCCGGCGGTCTGGTCGGTCATCGTTCATCCTCGCTGCGCCGGATGCCGACGAGGCGGTCCGGCCGGTCACCTACGCGTCCGCGCGGGAGCGCGTCAGCGCCCAGATCACCCACACGTCCAGACCGATCAGCAGCAGCGCCCAGAACGGCTGGTACGGAATGAAGAAGAAGTTGTTCAGCGCACTCAGCATGACCAGGAAGAGCGCGACCCACTCCGCCCAGCCGGCCCGGCGGAACAGACCGACGGCGGTGGCGACCATGGCCAGCCCGAAGATCAGGTAAATCCATCCCCAGGCCGTCAGGTCCAGGTCGAAGGCGTAGCCCCGGACCTGGACGAAGTACTCGTCGTTCAAGATCGCGGACAGGCCGGTGATCACGTGGAACGCGCCGATCACCACGATGACCACGGCGGCGAAGACGACAGCGCCCTTCGCCCAGCCCGACTCCGGCGGTGACGCGATGGTGCGGTTCTCGGTCATCTGCGTTCACATCCTCCTGCTCGACCCCCGACGGACATCGGGAACGCGTCGACAGTAGGTCCGCCCCGACCGCCACGCGTCACCCGTGGCGGACGACGTGCGCGCTCAGTGCGACAGGGCGGCCTTCAGCAGGACGATCACCAGACCGAGCAGAAGGTTGACCACGCCCGCCGCGACCAGACGAGCCCAGGTGGCGCCTCCTTTGGCAGCGACGTACAGCGCCCAGCCCAGCTGGGATCCCACCGCCACAGCGAGTGCCAGCCAGGCGGCTCCTGAGTCCGTCAGGCCGACGAGGGCGCCGATGCCGGCCGCTGCCGCGGGCGGTACGGCGGCCTGCACGAGCGGCCACTCCCGGCGCGCGGCGGCGCGGATGTTCCGCAGCGGCGGGAAGGCCCGGGTCGAATGCTCCGCGGCCAGTTGCGCATAGACGTGGGCCAGCCAGAACACCACGCCGGTCGCGAGCAGGAGAACGATCAACTGTCCGGGATGCGGCGGCTGCTGGCCCGGACCGGTTCCGGCCACGACCGACGCCGCGAGCAAGGATCCGTAGACCGCCCCGGCAGCGTCGGGCGGTTCCCGCCGGCTCGCACCGGTGGCGTCGACCGTCGACTCGTCGCCCATCCCGCCTCCTCCGCAGGGCCGCAGAACCGTGTCGGGAATCGAGGGCAGTCTCCGGCAGAGACCTCGGCGGGCTCCTCACCCTGCCCGGATGACCGGACCGCTTCCGCGCGGAGGTTCATCCGGTGAGGGTGATGCTGGTCAGGGCGATCTGGGCGATGTTCGGAGCCCGGGGGAGTCGGCGAGAGGGGGTTGCGACGATGACCGCAGGCTCCAGCGAGTCCGCCGCCGACCGGACTCCGGCGGTGGATCCGGGTGTGGAGCCGGCAGCGCAGCCGACCACTCCCAGCTGGGCGCTTCCGCGCGGCGTCGTCGTCCTGGCCGGGACCGCGTTCGCCGTACTGACGGCAGTCGGCCTGCGTGGCTTCTCGCACATCATCGGCCCCACTTTCCTCGCGCTCGTCCTGACGATCGCCGTGAGCCCGCTGCGCCGGATGCTCGTCCGGCACGGGGTCAAGCGCTGGCTGTCCGCGCTGATCGGCCTCGTGGTCGTGAACGCGATCCTGCTCGGAGTGGCCGCCGCGCTGGCCTTCTCGGTCGCCAGGCTGGCGACGCTCCTGCCGGCCTACGAGGACAAGTTCACCGAGATCGTCGACGACGTCCGCGGCTGGCTCGCGGACCGCGGTGTGGGGGCCGACCAACTCCAGGCCGCCCTGCAGAAGATCGACCTCGGGCAGTTCTTCGACGTCCTGCAGGGCTGGCTGTCCGGCCTGCTCGACGCCGTCTCCGGTCTGGGGTTCGTCATCGTCGTGCTGTTCTTCATGGCCATCGACGCGGCCCCGTTCGCGGATCGGATGCGGGAGGCGGCCCAGAGCCGGCCGGACGTCATGGGCGCCTTGGCCGGCTTCGCCCGCGACACGACGCGCTACCTGATCGTCGCCACCGTCTTCGGTCTGATCGTCGCCGTCTTCGACGTCGGGATCCTTTACCTGCTGGACATCCCGCTGCCCTGGCTGTGGGGCCTGCTCGCGTTCATCACCAACTACATCCCGAACGTCGGGTTCTTCATCGGAGTGCTGCCGCCCGCGCTGCTGGGCCTGCTCGGTCAGGGCTGGGCGACGCTCGTGTGGGTGATCGTGGGGTACAGCGTCGTCAACTTCATCATCCAGTCGATCATCCAGCCGAAGGTCGTCGGCGACGCGGTCGGCCTGTCCACGACACTGACCTTCCTGTCACTGATCTTCTGGGCCTGGATCCTCGGCCCGGTCGGCGCCGTCCTCGCCATCCCGCTGTCGCTGCTGGTCAAGGCCCTGCTGCTGGACGCCGACCCCTCCACCCAATGGCTCAGCGGCTTGATCTCCGGCGGTCAGCGTCAGGACGAAGGCCCGGCACCTGAGCCGGCACCTGAGCCGGCAACCGAGCCGGCAACCGAGCCGGCAACCGAGCCGGCAACCGAGCCGGCAACCGAGCCGGCAACCGAGCCGGCAACCGAGCCGGCAACCGAGTCGGCAGAACTGCCCGCGGGCGAGGTCGCCGCGGAACAACCCGGATGAGGAGATCAGCATGCCGCGTTCGGTGTCGTACGAGTTCGACGAGATCCTGCCGACCTGTCAGGGTCTGCCCGGCAGTCTCGCACCCGGCTCGCCCACCGCGGATCCGGCCGACGGCACCGTGCTGATCGGACCCGCGCGGAGCTTGCACTACCTGCTCGACACCCCGCTCCGCGATGTCGTCGGGCTCAGCTGCCGGCTGCGGATCAAGTACCCCGCGCCGACGGTCAGCTCGTCGCTGCGGATCCTCCAGCTCGGAGATGCGTTCGACCTGGGACTCGAACCGCTGACGACCTATCGCGCCCTCGTCCGCGTCCGGCTGCACCAGGTCCGGCACGACCTGGGCCAGCTGGCGAATCCCGGCACGCGCTTCGCGGAGCTGCGGCTCGACTGGCACACCAGCGGCAAGACCTTCCTGCGCGTGGACGGCCGGCTGGTCGGCTATCACGACACGCTCGGTCGAGGTCGCCGGCTCACCATCGAGGACGTCACCTTCGGCGCGGTCGCCGTACTCCCGGACGCGCCCGCACAGCACTACCAGTTACGCGAATTCTCGGTGAGCGCGCTCCTCGCCCGGCCGCGCTGGCCGCACCGGTACAGGACGGTCGTGCACCGGCCGTGACGGCCGGAGAGCCGGTTCAGGATTCTTCTTGGCGTGCCCGAGTTACTGCCCAGATCACCCATGCGCTGAGCGCGATGACCACCAGCGACCACACCGGCTGGAAGGGAATGAAGAAGAAGTAGTCGATCGCGATCAGCCCGGCCAGGACGATCGCGACCATGCCTGCCCAGGACTTGTTGGCGAACAGGCCGACGCCGACGGCGACGAACGCCAGCCCCAGGACCAGGTGGATCCAGCCCCAGGCGACGGTGTCGAGGTCGAACGCGTACCGCCGGCTGACGACCAGGTAGTCGTCGTCGAGGATCGCGGCGAGTCCGGCGACCACCGAGAACGAACCGACGATGACCATCACGGAAGCGGCGAACGCGAGCCCGCCCACCGCCGCGCTCGGAACGGACTGTCGCGAGTCCATGTCGCCGTACGTCATCGCGTCCCTCTTTCCGTCTCACGTCCTCACCGCCCGACGATGGCCGCCGTCCCGCTGGCACCGCATCGTCCGGCCGGGATGAGGCGCCGGCCGCGGCGACCCTGGCATTCTCACGACGGAGGCGCGGCCATGACAGAAGCCATGTTCGGGGTGCTCGCGCTCCTCGTCCTGGCCTGGGTGGTCACCTCGGACATCCTGGCCAGGGCGAACATCCCCGGTCCGCTGTTCTTCACCGTCGCCGGATTCCTGATCGGAAGCCACGACTGGAAACACCTCACGGTGCAGGTCGATGCTCCGTCGGTCCATCTCGTCGCGGAGGTCACGCTGGCCCTGCTGCTGTTCGCCGACGCGGCCCGGGTCGACTTCTCCCGGCTGCGGCAGGACATCTACCTGCCCGGGCGCCTGCTCGGCATCGGCCTACCGCTCTCGGTCGTCCTGGGCTCGCTGCTGGCGGCTTGGCTGTTCGACGACTTCACCTGGGCGGTCGCAGGCTTCGTCGGCGCCACGCTGGCTCCCACCGATGCCGCGCTGAGCGCACAGGTCATCAACGACCGGCGGATACCGATGCGCCTGCGCCGTGCGCTGAACGTGGAGAGCGGACTGAACGACGGCATCGTCACCCCTGTCGTCACCTTCACGCTCGCTGTTGCCGCCGGGCAACTGGGACCCGGCGAGAAGGAAGGGTTCCTCGGTGACGGCGGTGCGCTGCTCGAGCTGGCGGTCGGCCTGGTCGTCGGTCTGGTGATCGGGCGGGGGAGCGCCAAGCTCCTGGTCTTCGGTCTCCGGCGGCGCTGGACCAGTACCGAAGCCCGGGGACTCGGCACCCTCGCGGCCGCGCTCGGCAGTTTCGCCGTCGCGCTGACGTTCAGCGGCAACGGATTCATCGCGGCGTTCGTGGCCGGCCTCGCCTTCCGGGCGGGCCTGGGCGGGGCGTTGCTGGACAGCGACGGCATCGGCGGCACCGACGGCACCGCCGCCGATGACGTCGTCGAGCTGCCGGAGCTGCTCGGTGAGATCCTGGCGTTCGTCGTCTGGTTCCTGTTCGGTGCCGCGCTGGTTCCGATCGCGATCGACAACTTCGACCTGCCGCT
>Ga0247821_10000591_pt1 | contig 20115 bp, 24 predicted proteins | sample 13C_Glycerol_Day_FD_192481 | JGI IMG/M metagenome (GOLD analysis project Ga0247821, IMG submission 192481) | Soil microbial communities from agricultural site in Penn Yan, New York, United States - 13C_Glycerol_Day14 | ecosystem: Environmental > Terrestrial > Soil > Agricultural land | place... | reverse complement strand
GGTTGGATCTAGGCATTAGTGCTCCGGTACGCCGAGCGCTTGCTCGGCAGGTTTGTCAGTGGGGGCTGGCAGCGGTTTCTGCTGCACGCTTGGGCCAACGGTGACGATCACCAGCTTGTCGGCTGCCAGGTGTTTGTTCATGGCTGTCTTGACCTGCTCGACCGTGAGCGCCTGGGACTGCTGCATGAAGTCCTCCAGCCAGGTCAGCGGCAGGTTGTAGAAGCCGATGGCGCCCAGTTGGCCGACGATGCTCGCATTGCTGGCGTTGGACAGCGGGAAGCTGCCGGCCAGTTCGCGCTTGGCGTCGTCCAGCTCCTGCTGGGTCGGACCGCTTTTCAGGTAATCGGCAAGAATATCCTCAACCAGCTTGAGCGTACCTTCGCTGAGCTCGGCACGGGTCTGCAGGTTGATCATGAACGGGCCGCGTACCTGCATCGGGCTGAATACCGAGTACACGCCATAGGTCAGGCCGCGTTTTTCCCGTACTTCACTCATCAAGCGCGTGCCGAAGGCGCCGCCACCGAGAATCTGGTTGCCCAGCGACAGGGCTGGCCAGTCCGGGTCCTGGCGGTCGATGCCGAGCTCGGCGAGCATCAGGTGCGTCTGCTTGCTCGGGAAGTCGATGTGGGTGATGCCTGCCTTGGGCGCTACCGGTTGGGCCGGTGCCGCCAGTGCCGGGCCTTTCGGCAGGGCGGCGGATACCTGGGCGGCAACGGCTTCGGCTTCCTCGCGGCTGAGGTCGCCGACCAGGGCGATCACGGCGTTGCCGGCAGCATAAGCCTTGGCGTGGAAGGCGCGCAGTTGCTCCAGGGTGATGCCCGGGATGCTCTCGGCAGTGCCATCGCTGGGCTGGCCGTAGGGGTGGGCGCCGTAGAGCTTGGCGAACAGGGCCTTGCCGCCGATCTTGCCGGGGTTCTGCTTTTCATACTCGAAGCCGGCCAGCAGCTGGTTCTTGATGCGCTTGAGCGCATCTTCCGGGAAGGTCGGCTGGCCGGCCACCTCGGCGAACAGCTTGAGCGCGGGCTCGCGTTTGTCCTTGGCGCTCAGGCTGCGCAGCGAGGCCACGGCCATGTCGCGGTAGGACCCGTTGCCAAAGTCCGCGCCGAGGCCCTCGAAGCCTTCGGCAATGGCGGTCACGTCCTTGCCGGCCACGCCCTCGTTGAGCATGGCGTTGGTCAGGCTGGCCAGGCCGGGCGTCTTGCCGTCCTGGCTGCTGCCTGCGGCGAAGGTCACGCGCAGGTCGAACATCGGCAGCTCGCGGGCCTCGACGAACAGCACCCGGGCGCCTTCGGCGGTGGTCCAGTTCTGGATGTTCAGCTGGCGCCGGCTCGGTGCCTTGCCGTCCAGTTCGGCCAGCGATTGCAGGGTGTTGGCCGAGCGGGCGGCACTGCTGTCGGCCTCGGAGTGAGCCGGGCGCGCCAGGACGGCGGCCACTGCCACCACCAGCGCGATGATGCCCGCGCCGATCAGGGTGTAACGTGGTGCGCTGCGATCACTCATGAGCGGACTCCTCGGGCAGTACATGGGCAACGCTCAGGCGTTCGCGGGTGAAGTAGGTGCGTGCAGCGTTCTGGATATCCTCGGGGGTGACGCGCTTGAGTTCGTCCAGCTCGCTGTCGATCAACTTCCAGGACAGGCCAACGGTTTCCAGCTGGCCAATGGTCGTGGCCTGGCTGCTGATCGAGTCACGGTCGTAGACCAGGCCGGCAATCACCTGTGCGCGCACGCGCTCCAGCTCTTCGGCGCTGGGTGGGGTGGTCTTGAGTTCGTCGAGCAGCTGCCAGACGCCTTTTTCCACATCGGCCAGGGTTTTCTGCTTCTGCACGTTCGGCGTGGCCGAGATCAGGAACAGGCTGTCGCCGCGGGTAAAGGCGTTGTAGCTGGACGAGGCGCCGGCCACCAGTTCTTGACCACGTTCCAGGCGCGCCGGCAGGCGGGCGCTGTAGCCGCCGTCGAGCAACGCCGAGATCAGCCGCAGGGCGTGCACGGTGCGTGGGTCCTTGGCAGTGGCCAGGCCAGGCACGTTGAAGCCGTAGATCAGGCTCGGCAGCTGGGTGCGCACGTGCAGGCTCAGCTGGCGCAAGCCCGGTTCGGCAAGCTCGAGCGGCAGCTTGGCCGGCGGCACGCTGCGTTTGGGGATGGCGCCGAAGTACTTCTGTGCCAGGCCCTTGACCTCATCGGCGGTGACGTCGCCGACCACCACCAGGGTGGCATTGTTCGGTGCGTACCAGGACTCGTACCAGTGGCGCAGCTCCTCGACCTTCATCCGTTCGAGGTCAGCCATCCAGCCGATGGTCGGTGTGTGGTACCCACTGGCCGGGTAGGCCATGGCGCGGAACAGCTCGAAGGCTTTGGAGCTTGGCTGATCGTCGGTGCGCAGGCGGCGCTCTTCCTTGATCACTTCGATTTCCCGGGCGAACTCGTCAGCCGGCAGGCGCAGGCTGGCCAGGCGGTCGGCCTCCAGCTCGAAGGCCACCGGCAGGCGGTCACGGGCCAGGACCTGGTAGTAGGCGGTGTAGTCGTCGCTGGTAAAGGCGTTCTCTTCCGCGCCAAGGTCACGCAGGATGCGCGAGGCCTCGCCGGGGCCGATCTTGGCGCTACCCTTGAACATCATGTGCTCGAGCGCGTGGGACAAGCCGGTCTGGCCCGGCGTCTCGTAGCTGGAGCCGACCTTGTACCAGATCTGCGAAACCACCACCGGCGCGCGGTGATCCTCTCGCACGACCACTTTGAGGCCGTTGTCGAGGATGAACTCGTGGGTGGGTTGCACATCGGCGGCGAAAGCCATGAGTGGCAGGCAGAGCGTGCTGAGCAGCAGGCCAGCGGCGCGGCGGGCTAGAGCATTCATAAGGTGTTTAACCTGTTCGGCGGCCCGCAGGGTTTAGCGTCGGCGGGCCAGGAGGTGCTAGGATACTGATCCGGTTGCCTGGCGACCATGCCTGTCGCCGTTCTGGCCCCCAGGCCCATTTAGACAAAACATTGCGCATGAACCAGCCGGATTCAAAATAGTCTGTTCTGCGTTTAGAGAATTCCCGATGCGCCACTGCTGGCCCATCGCTACCCTGAGATAGCCGTCTTCCATGTTTGGTTCCAACGACGACAAAAAAGCGCCGGCCGAGGCTGGCGAGAAAAAAGGCCTGTTCAGCTGGTTTCGCAAGAAGCCGCAGCAACCTGTCGCCGAACAGCCACAAACGCCTGAAGCTCAAGCTGCCGAGCCGGTAGCCGCGCAGCCCGCCGTCGAGCTGCCTGAAGCCGCTCCGGCAGCGCCGGCGGCTGCCGAAGCCCCTGCTGTTCCTGCTGCTCCTGCTGCTCCTGAGGCGCCGCGCACAGTGCAGTATGAGCCGATAGCGGCCCCTGAGCCTGTGCCAGTCACTGTCCCTGCGCCAGCCGCCATTCCTGAGCCTGTACATCAGGCCCCTGTGGAAGCGGACTTGCCCGCGAATGCGGAGCCTGCCCCAGCACAGGTCGAAAGTCCGCCGCCGGTCGTTGCAGCCCCTGAAATCCCGGTTGCTCGCCCCGTTGAGCCGCCCGTCAGCAACCTGGTCCTGCCCGTTGCCGAAGAGCCTGTCGCCCTGGTCCCTGACCTCGAGCCCAAGGCTCCTCCGGCGATTCCTGAGCGCCCGGCGCCAGAGCCCGTCGCTACCGTAGCTGCGGCCCCGGCAGTCGTAGAGCCTGTAGTCGCGTCTTCAGCCGTCATCGAGCCTGAGCCGGCTCCGGTGGTCGCTGCCCCTGCCGCCACCGAACAGTCCAAGCCCGGCTTCTTCGCGCGCCTCAAGCAAGGCCTGTCGAAGACCAGCGCCAGTATCGGCGAGGGCATGGCCAGCCTGTTCCTGGGCAAGAAGGTCATCGATGACGACCTGCTCGACGAGATCGAAACCCGCCTGCTGACCGCCGATGTCGGCGTGGAAGCCACCTCGGCCATCGTCCAGAACCTGACCCAGAAGGTCGCCCGCAAGCAGCTCGCCGATGCCGACGCCCTGTACAAGTCGCTGCAGGAAGAACTGGCCGCGCTGCTGCGCCCGGTCGAGCAGCCGCTGAAGGTCGAAGCGCAGAACAAGCCTTACGTGATCCTCGTGGTCGGCGTGAACGGCGCCGGCAAGACCACCACCATCGGCAAGCTGGCCAAGAAACTGCAGCTCGAAGGCAAGAAGGTCATGCTGGCCGCTGGCGACACTTTCCGTGCCGCCGCTGTCGAGCAGCTGCAGGTGTGGGGCGAGCGCAACCAGATCCCGGTGATCGCCCAGCACACCGGTGCCGACTCCGCTTCGGTGATCTTCGACGCCGTACAAGCCGCCAAGGCCCGTGGCGTCGATGTGCTGATCGCCGACACCGCCGGCCGCCTGCACACCAAGGACAACCTGATGGAAGAGCTGAAAAAGGTCCGTCGGGTCATTGGCAAGCTCGATGCCGAGGCACCGCACGAGGTGTTGCTGGTGCTCGACGCCGGTACCGGACAGAACGCCATCAGCCAGGCCAAGTACTTCAACCAGAGCGTCGAACTGACCGGCCTGGCCCTGACCAAGCTGGACGGCACTGCCAAGGGTGGAGTGATCTTCGCCCTGGCCAAGCAGTTCAACATCCCGATCCGTTTCATCGGTGTCGGTGAGGGGATCGACGACCTGCGCACCTTCGAAGCCGAGCCGTTCGTCAAGGCTCTGTTCGCCGAGCGAGAGCACCCATGATCCGATTCGAACAGGTTGCCAAGCGCTATCCCAACGGCCATGTCGGCTTGCATGAGCTGAGTTTCCGGGCGCGCCGGGGCGAATTCCTGTTCGTCACCGGCCATTCCGGCGCCGGCAAGAGCACCTTGCTGCGCCTGCTGCTGGCCATGGAACGCCCGACCAGCGGTAAATTGCTGCTGGCAGGGCAGGACCTGGGGCAGATCAGCAATGCACAGATCCCGTTCCTGCGCCGACAGATCGGGGTGGTGTTTCAGAACCATCAGCTGCTGTTCGACCGCACGGTGTTCAACAACATCGCCTTGCCGCTGCAGATTCTCGGCTTGTCCAAGGCCGAGATCACCAAGCGGGTGGATTCGGCGCTGGAGCGTGTATCGCTGGTCGACAAGGGCGACCTGTTCCCGGCCGACCTGTCCACCGGCCAGCAGCAGCGGGTCGGTATCGCCCGTGCCATCGTCCACCAGCCAGCCTTGCTGCTGGCCGACGAACCCACCGGTAACCTTGACCCGCGCCTGGCCGCGGAAATCATGGGCGTGTTCGAAGACATCAACCGTCTGGGTACCACGGTATTGATTGCCAGCCACGACCTGGCACTGATCGCGCGCATGCGCCACCGCATGCTGACCTTGCAGCGCGGCCGTCTGATCGGCGATGGGGAGGCCGGGCAATGAGCAATGCACGTACACCAAAGGTTTCCGAACGGGTCGCACCGAAACCTGCCGACCCGCAGCCTGCGAAGAACAAGCGCGGCGAACATGACGATGATGGCCCGGACTTCCGCACCCTGTTGCACGCCTGGCTGGAAAGCCACCGTGCCAGCCTGGCCGACAGCCTGCGCCGCCTGGGCAAGCAGCCGATCGGCAGCTTTTTCACCTGCCTGGTGATGGCCGTGGCCTTGAGCATGCCCATGGGGCTGTCGCTGCTGCTGAAGAACGTCGAGAAGCTCGGCGGCTCCTGGCAGCGCGCGGCGCAGATCTCGCTGTACCTGAAGCTCGATGCGGGCAGCAAGGAAGGCGAGGCCCTGCGCGACGAGATCAAAGGCATGCCGGGCGTGGCAGATGCCCAGTACGTCAGCCGCGAGCAGGCGCTCGAAGAATTCCAGCAGCAATCCGGGCTGGGTGAGGCATTGCGCGAGCTCCCCGACAACCCGCTGCCCGGCGTGGTGGTGGTAACCCCGAGCGAAGTCGACAAGCCGGCGCTCGAGGCGCTGCGTCAACGCCTGGCCGAGCTGCCGCGCGTCGAGAATGCACAGCTTGACCTGGTTTGGGTCGAGCGCCTGGCGGCGATCCTCAAACTGGGCGACCGGTTCGTGTTCGGCCTGGCGGTCATGCTGATTTCGGCCTTGCTGTTAGTAATTGGTAACACAATTCGTCTACACATTGAAAACCGTCGCGTCGAGATCGAAGTGATCAAGCTGGTAGGCGGTACCGACAGCTATGTACGCCGGCCTTTCCTGTACATGGGGGCCTTGTACGGCCTGGGTGCGGGCATGCTGGCCTGGGGGATTCTGGCGTTTGGCCTGAACTGGCTGAACGAGGCCGTGGTAGGGCTGTCCGGGCTGTATGACAGCGACTTTGCCCTGGGCGGTGTGCCAGCATCCGATGGTCTGTCGCTCTTGATCGGGGCGGTCCTGTTGGGGTATATCGGTGCATGGATCGCGGTGGCCCGTCACTTGAACGAGTTGGCACCACGATAGTTTTTTCGTGCCAGCATTGACATTTTTTTCATTTTGGAACTTGTACCGTCGTTCCGGGTCAATGTTGGCAGCGCTCACAAGGCGCGAGTCTAGTAAGTCGGAGGTTCTTGAATGACCACATCGTTGCAACCTGCCTATGCCCTGGTACCTGGTGCGAACCTGGAAGCCTATGTGCACACGGTCAACAGCATCCCGCTGCTGACTGTCGAGCAGGAGCGTGATCTGGCCGAGCGTCTCTACTATGAGCAGGATCTTGAGGCCGCTCGGCAAATGGTGATGGCCCACCTGCGTTTCGTCGTACATATCGCCCGTAGCTATGCAGGCTACGGCCTGGCCCAGGCCGACCTGATCCAGGAAGGCAACGTTGGCCTGATGAAAGCGGTCAAGCGCTTCAACCCGGAAATGGGTGTGCGCCTGGTGTCCTTCGCGGTGCACTGGATCAAGGCCGAGATTCACGAGTTCATCCTGCGCAACTGGCGTATCGTCAAAGTGGCCACCACCAAGGCCCAGCGCAAGCTGTTCTTCAACCTGCGCAGCCAGAAGAAACGCCTGGCCTGGTTGAACAATGACGAAGTGCATCGCGTGGCGGAAAGCCTTGGCGTCGAGCCACGTGAAGTGCGCGAGATGGAAAGCCGCCTGAGTGGCCAGGACATGGCCTTCGACCCGGCAGCTGAAGCGGACGATGACAGCGCCTTCCAGTCGCCTGCGCATTACCTGGAAGACCACCGTTACGACCCTGCCGTGCAGCTGGAAGACGCGGACTGGAGTGACAACTCCACCAGCAACCTGCATGAAGCACTGCAGGGCCTGGATGAGCGTAGCCGTGACATCCTCTACCAGCGTTGGCTGGCGGAAGAAAAGGCAACGTTGCATGAGCTGGCGGACAAGTACAGTGTTTCGGCTGAGCGTATTCGACAGCTGGAGAAGAATGCGATGAACAAGGTCAAGGCATTGATCGCGGTCTGATTGAGTGCTTGAAGTACTGAAAAGCCGCTGGCCCTTCTGGGGTCAGCGGCTTTTTTGTATTGGCTTTACTGGCCCTATCGCCGGCAAGCCGGCTCCCACAGGTATCCCACTGTCTGAAAGTGAGTGGTGTACCTGTGGGAGCCGGCTTGTCGTGGCGACGAACCGCGGCGATAGGGCCAGAACAGTCAGCAAATCGGCTCAAGGCCTGCGCGAAGCATCCAGTTGCATCAGGTAGCCAGGCCCGCCCAGCTGGCTCATCTGCCGGCGAATCCAGCCCGCGCGGCTCGCTACATAGGCGCTCGGCCGGCTGGCACTCCACTTGATCGGGCTTGGCAGCACGGCCGCCAGTTGTGCCGCCTGTTGCCGATTCAGCCGGCTTGCATCGATACCGAAGTGGTAACGCGCCGCTGCCTGGGCACCGAATACCCCTTTGCCCCATTCCGCACTGTTCAGGTAGACCTCGAGGATGCGCTCCTTCGACCAGAACAGCTCGATCAGTGCCGTGAACCAGGCCTCCAGACCCTTGCGCAACCAGCTGCGCCCGGACCACAGGAACATATTCTTGGCCACCTGCTGGGTCAGCGTACTGGCGCCGCGAATGCTGCGGCCGCGTTCGTTGTAGGCCAGCGCCGCCTGGATGGCCGGGATATCGAAGCCCCAGTGCGTGGCGAATTTCTGGTCTTCACCGGCAATGACCGCGACCTTGAGCTCGTCGGAGATATTCTCCCAAGGCTCCCAGTCGCGCTGCAGGTCGATTGGTTCGCCACTTACCCACGACTGCACCTTGCGCTCGACCATCAATGCCGTGCCAGGTGGCGGCACCCAGCGAAACACCAGCACCAGTACGATGCTGCCGGCAGCGAACCAGAGCAGGGCGCGGGCGAAGCGGCGAATGATCGATGAAAGCATGGCGATGGCTTGGCCGGACCGGTGGAAGGGGCCATTATACAGACCCGATCCAAGGAGTCGTCCCATGCTTCGCAGCTTCCTGATGCTCGCCGCCTTTTTCGGTTTTACCGGTGTCGCCCTGGGCGCGTTCGCCGCCCACGGCCTGAAAAACCGGTTGACGGCGGACTACCTGGCAATCTTTCACACCGGTGTGACCTACCAGTTGGTGCATGCCCTGGCGATCTTCGGTGTGGCTGTACTCGCGGCGCACTTGCCGGGGCGTCTGGTGGGCTGGGCCGGTGGCCTGTTCGCCCTGGGTATCGTGCTGTTTTCCGGCAGCCTGTACCTGCTGACCCTCAGCGGGCTGGGCAAGCTGGGCATCATCACCCCCATTGGCGGCCTGTGCTTCCTCGCCGGTTGGCTGTGCCTGGGCCTGGCGGCCTGGCGCCTGGGCTGACCAAACGGTCCACAATCGCGACTAATGGCTCCCGTCGCCCTTGGGTAAAGGCGTTGTTCGGCGCTAGAATGCGGGCCCCAAAGAACGATGGTGGCCGTGCGCATGCGCATTCAACTGAACGGTGAACCTTACGAAGTACCCGCTGGCGAAAGCGTCGCGGCCCTGCTGACGCGCCTGGAGCTGACTGGGCGCCGGGTGGCGGTGGAACTCAATCTGGATATCGTGCCGCGTAGCCAGCACGACAGCACGCAGCTGAATGAAGGCGACCAGGTCGAAGTGGTCCACGCCATCGGTGGCGGTTGATTCCGTCCCGGCGACTCACCTGCAAGCCCAGCAACCTTTTCCCGAGGAACAACGATGAGCAACGTTCGTAGCGACAAGCCCTTCACCCTGGCCGGGCGTACTTTCCAGTCGCGCCTGCTGGTCGGCACCGGCAAGTACCGTGACATGGAAGAAACCCGTCTGGCCATCGAGGCCTCGGGTGCCGAAATCGTCACCGTCGCCGTGCGCCGCACCAACCTCGGCCAGAACCCAGGCGAGCCGAACCTGCTCGACGTGTTGCCGCCGGACCGCTACACCATCCTGCCGAACACAGCTGGCTGCTATGACGCGGTCGAAGCCGTGCGCACCTGCCGCCTGGCCCGTGAGCTGCTCGATGGCCACAACCTGGTCAAGCTGGAAGTCCTGGCCGACCAGAAAACCCTGTTCCCCAACGTGATCGAAACCCTCAAGGCCGCCGAAGTGCTGGTCAAGGACGGTTTCGACGTGATGGTCTACACCAGCGATGACCCGATCATTGCCCGTCAGCTGGCCGAAGCCGGCTGCATCGCGGTGATGCCGCTGGCCGGCCTGATCGGCACCGGCCTGGGTATCTGCAACCCGTACAACCTGCAGATCATCCTGGAAGAATCCAAGGTGCCGGTACTGGTTGACGCCGGTGTAGGTACCGCCTCCGACGCCACCATCGCCATGGAAATGGGCTGCGAAGCCGTGCTGATGAACTCGGCCATCGCTCACGCCCAGCAGCCGGTGCTGATGGCCGAGGCCATGAAGCACGCCATCGTGGCTGGCCGCATGGCCTACCTGGCCGGGCGCATGCCGAAGAAACTCTATGCCAGCGCCTCTTCGCCGCTGGATGGTCTGATCAAGTAAGAGCCCCTGATGACTGAACCGCAAGATACGCCGACCACCCCTGACGGCGAAGCGCGCCCCCACCGTCGCATCAAGAGTTTCGTGATGCGCGCCGGGCGCATGACCGAAGGCCAGCAACGCGGCCTGGACCAGGGCGGCCCGCTGTACATCCTGCCGCTGGCCGACAGCCCGGTGGACTACGACCAGGTGTTTGGCCGTTCGGCGCCGCGCACCCTGGAGATCGGTTTCGGCATGGGCCATTCCCTGCTGGAAATGGCCGCTGCCGCGCCGGAGCTGGACTTCATCGGTGTGGAAGTGCACCGCCCGGGTGTTGGCGCACTGCTCAACGGCGTGCTGACCCAGGGCCTGAAGAACCTGCGGGTGTACGACTGCGACGCCATCGAAGTGCTCAACCGCTGCGTGGCCGACAACAGCCTCGACCGTTTGATGCTGTTCTTCCCCGACCCGTGGCACAAGGCGCGCCATCACAAGCGCCGCATCGTGCAGCTGGAGTTCGCCGAGCTGGTGCGTCGTAAGCTCAAGCCGGGCGGCGTGTTCCACATGGCGACCGACTGGGAGCCGTATGCCGAGTACATGCTGGAAGTGATGAGTGCTGCGCCGGGTTACCGTAACCAGGCGGCGGACGGGGCTTATGTGCCGCGTCCGGAAGAGCGACCGATCACCAAGTTCGAGCGCCGTGGTGAGCGCTTGGGGCATGGAGTTTGGGATTTGAAGTTCGAGAAGGTGGATTGATTGGCTGTTTGAGCCTTTCGAGCCACAAGTGCCTGCAGAAATGCAGGCATAAAAAAACCGCCTTGAGAGAGGCGGTTTTTTTATGCGAGCGAGAGGACTGAGTATCCTTCGCTCGGGGTCTTCACCGACAAGTCAGTGGATCAGATGCTGGAAGATTGGCCCGCCAACACGGAGGCCATGGCATATGAAGCGTTTGCTTGATGCGCTGAGCCACGTTTGGAAGCTCATCCGGATCTTGTTCGTACTCAAGACCGCGAGAGATTTCTGTGGGAGCGGGCTTGTCCCGCGAAGAGGCCGGCTCAGCCGCAGCAAGTTGATGGTCAGGGCTTCGCCCTGGTTCGCGGGACAAGCCTCCCACAGATATGTGCAATCCTGTTGCTGTGGCTCACCCCCGCCGATCGGCCACCACGCCAATCAACACCAGCACCACCAACAAAACGGGTGCCAACGCATAGTTGTTGAACTGGCTCAGCCCCTTCACCACCCAGGGCGTGGCATAGATCAGCGCCGCGCCACTGCCGATCATCACCAGCAGCGCCATGAACGGCACACGCAGGGCACCCGCCAGGCCGCCCAGGCGTTGTTCCACCCAGGCCTTGAGGTCAGTGCCGAACAGCACCAGCAGGCAGCCTACCAGGGCCAGGGAAATCTCCGACAGGTTGCTACGGCTCCAGCGGGAAACCGTGGCCAGCAGATCAAGTACCAGATCCATGGGTCATCCTTAGGTCAAGAAATACTGCAGCAAGTCATTGAGGAACAGCTGGCCGCGCGGCGTGGCCACCAACCGATCCGGTTCGACCTGCAAAAGGCCCTTTTGTTCGGCGGCGCGGCGTGCCTCGGCCAGTTGCGCCAGGGGCAGCCCGGTGCGTTGGGTGAACAGCTCGGCTTCCACGCCATCGGTGAGGCGCAGCGCGTTCATCAGGAACTCGAACGGCAATTCATCGACCGGTAGCAGCTTCTCGCCGGCCTTGAAGGGCTTGGCAAGGTTCAGGTAGTCCTTCGGCAGGCGGGTCTTCCAGGTACGCAGGATGCGGCCATCGGCGAAGGTCAACTTGCCGTGGGCCCCGGCACCAATGCCGATGAAATCGCCAAATTGCCAGTAGTTCAGGTTGTGCCGTGCCGGGCGGCCGGGCTGGGCGTAGGCCGACACTTCGTACTGTTTGAAGCCATGCTCGGCCATCAGGGTTTGGCCAGCTTCCTGAATGTCCCAGAGGATGTCGTCTTCCGGAAGCTCCGGCGGCTGGTTCCAGAACACCGTGTTCGGTTCCACGGTCAGCTGGTACCACGACAGGTGCGTCGGCCCCAGGTCGATGGCCTGGCGCAGGTCGCCGAGGGCATCTTCCAGCGACTGGTCCGGCAGGCCGTGCATCAGGTCCATGTTGAAGTTGTCGAAGCCGGCCGCGCGGGCCATGGCCGCTGCGCGGACCGCTTCGTCGCCATTGTGGATGCGGCCCAGGGCCTGCAGCTTGGCGGGCTGGAAACTCTGCACACCGATGGACAGGCGATTGATGCCCGTTTGCCGGTAGGCCTTGAATTTCTCCTGCTCGAAGGTGCCTGGGTTGGCTTCCAGCGTGATCTCGATGTCTGGGGCGAACGGGATGCGTTGCTCCACGCCACGCAGCAAGCGGCCCAGGGCATTGGCGCTGAACAGGCTGGGCGTGCCGCCGCCGAAGAAGATCGACGAAATCGGCCGGCCCTGAACGGCAGCCAGCTCCTGGTCGAGGTCGGTCAGCAGGGCGTCGACATACGCCTCTTCCGGCAGCTCAGGGCCGGCGGCGTGGGAGTTGAAGTCGCAGTAAGGGCATTTGCGCACGCACCACGGAATGTGGATGTACAACGCCAGGGGCGGCAGCGTGGTGAAAGCCACCGCGTCTGGTTGGGACAGCGTTGCGATCATGCCAGGCCCAGACGTTGACGCAGCAGGGCCATGGCGCGGGCGCGGTGGCTGAGCTGGTTCTTATCCAATGGGGCGAGGTCGGCGCTCGAGCAGTTGCGCTCCGGCACCCAGAACAGCGGGTCGTAACCGAAGCCATGCTCACCGCTGGCTTCGAACAGGATGCGCCCTTGCCACAGGCCTTCGCAGAGAATCGGCAACGGATCATCGGCATGCCGCACCAGGGCCAGGACGCAGACGAACTGGGCGCCGCGCTGATCTTCCGGCACATCCTTGAGTGCTTCGAGCAGCTTGGCATTGTTTGCCGCGTCACCCTTGCCGTCGGCATAGCGCGCCGAATAGATGCCTGGCGCGCCGCCCAGGAAATCCACCGCCAGGCCCGAATCGTCGGCCAGCGCCGGCAGGCCGGAAATGCGGGCCGCATTGCGGGCCTTGAGGATGGCATTCTCGACGAACGACAAGCCGGTTTCTTCAGGCTCGACCTGGCTGAACTCACCGATCGAGCGCAGCTGCACCGACTGGCCGAGCATGGCCTGGAGTTCCTTGAGTTTGCCGGCGTTATGGCTGGCCAATACGAGTTGCTGGAAATTCATCATTCGCCTGGGAACACTTCCTGGTTGAAGCTGAGAGAGTTGCTGGTACCGCCGGTTTCGATATTCAGATCGAAGGTGACGGTTTCTGGCTGGTCGATCTTGAACTGGGCGATGTAGTACACCGCGCCTTGTTCGGTGATTTGCTTGAACGACAGCGGGCTGCTGCGTCCGGTCAGGTCCTTGACCGTGCCGCTGACCACCGCCATCGCAGGTTTGTCGGCCTTGAGCACGGCAATATTGAGCACGCCCTGGTTCTTGCTGCGGACAAGGCCGGTGGCCGTTGCCACCTCCGGCGTGAGCATGCTTGAAGTGAATGCACTGTAGTGCACCGTCACGTCGCCAAACACTTCCTTGCGCTCGGGCCTGGCGGCATCGGCAGCCAGTACTGGCAGGGCCAGGCACAGGCTGATCAGGAACAGGGCTAGACGACGCATGGTGCGATTCCTCCGGTGGGCGTCAGACCGCGAGCTGGTGCTCCTGCAGGCCAGGGCTGCTGACGCGATAAATGCCGATTTCACCTAGAAGATTAGGCCAAAGCCGGCCACCCCACCCGTTCCGGTGCAAGTGGTCGACGGCCAGGCGGTCGAGTACCTTGGCGTGGCGTTCATGGCACAGCTCTTCGAAGTCGGCGAAGGTGCAGAAGTGGATGTTCGGCGTGTTGTACCAGGTATACGGCATGAAGTCCGACACCGGCATGCGGCCTTTGGTCGCCAGGTACCAACGGCAGCGCCAGTGGCCGAAGTTGGGGAAGGTGATGATGCACTGGCGGCCCACCCGCAGCATCTCGTCGAGAATGCGGTCGGGGTACTCTACGGCCTGCAGGGCCTGGGTCATGATCACCACGTCGAAGCTGTTGCTGGCGAAGTTGCCCAGGCCCTTGTCGAGGTCTTGCTCGATCACGTTGACGCCCTTGGCGACGCAGGCGGCGATGTTGTCGGCGTCGATTTCCAGGCCGTAGCCGGTGACTTGCTTGCGATCGCGCAGCGAAGCCAGCAGCTCGCCACTGCCGCAGCCCAGGTCGAGTACCCGGCTGCCGGCGGGAATCCAGTCGTGGATGATTTCCAGATCGGCTCTCATGCTGTCCTCAGATGGCGATGCGGTTCATGTAGTTCGAGAAACCCTGCATGTAGCGAGGCGTCGGGATCAGGAAGGCATCGTGCCCATAAGGCGAGTCGATCTCCAGATAACAGACGTTCTTGCGCGCAGCCATCAGAGCGTCGACGATCTCGCGCGAGCGGGCCGGCGAGAAGCGCCAGTCGGTGGTGAACGACATGATGCAGTAGTTTGCCGTGACGTCGGCCAGGGTGGCTGCCAGATCACCGCCATGGGCCGCAGCCGGGTCGAAATAGTCCAGGGCCTTGGTCATCAGCAGGTAGGTGTTGGCGTCGAAGCGCCCGGAGAATTCTTCGCCCTGGTAGCGCAGGTAGCTTTCGACCTGGAACTCGACGCTGTGGAAGTCGTAGTTGAGCTTGTCGCTCTTGAGCTCACGGCCGAATTTCTCGCCCATCGAATCGTCGGACAGGTAAGTGATGTGGCCGACCATGCGCGCCAGCATCAGGCCGCGCTTTGGAATCACGCCCTGGTCCTGGAACGAGCCGCCATGGAACTCCGGATCGGTAAGGATGGCCTGGCGCGCCACTTCGTTGAAGGCGATGTTCTGTGCCGACAACTTGGGGGCCGAGGCGATGTCGACGCAATGGCGCACGCGGTCAGGGTAAGTGATGGTCCATTGCAGTGCCTGCATGCCACCGAGGCTGCCACCGACCACGGCGGCCCATTGCTGGATGCCCAGGCGGTCGGCCAGGCGCACCTGGCTGTGCACCCAGTCTTCCACGGTCAGTACCGGGAAGTCGGCGCCATAGGGCTTGCCGGTGGCCGGGTTGACGCTGCTCGGGCCGGTGCTGCCATTACAGCCGCCGAGGTTGTTCAGGCTGACCACGAAGAAGCGGTTGGTGTCGATCGGTTTGCCAGGGCCGATGCAGCTGTCCCACCAGCCCGGCTTGCGGTCGGTGGTGGCATGGTAGCCCGCGGCATGGTGGTGGCCGGACAGGGCATGGCAGATCAGTACGGCATTGCTGGCGCTGGCGTTCAGGCTGCCATAGGTCTCGTAGACCAGCTCGTAGCTGGCCAGGGAACGGCCACAAGCCAGGGCCAGCGGTTCATCGAACCGGGCAATTTGCGGTGTAACCAGACCGACGGAATCTTCGGGAAGGACAGTGGACATCGACCCTGCTCACGCTTGACGGAGGCGTAAGTCTAAAGAGCGCTACCCCCAGCGGCAAGCAATGGCTTGCCGCCAGGTGCACGCGGGGTCAGATCATCCGCCACAGTTCCTGTGGCATGCCGGCGTAGGTGGCCAGCGGAGGCATGACGAACGACTGGATCACCTGGATCGCCAGGAAGGCGAAGATCGGCGAGATGTCCATGCCGCCCAGGTTCGGCATGATGCGGCGGAACGGTGCCAGCACCGGTTCGCTGATCTGGTAGGCCAGTTCGGCTGCCGGGTTGTGGCTGTTCGGCGCGACCCAGGAGACGATCACCATGACGATCATCGCCACCCAGAAGATCTTCAGGAACAGCGAGGTGATGCCGATGATCGCCCACATCAGCAAGTGCAGAACATCACCAAAGGTGCCGTAGGTCACCATCAGCACGAAGCCCATCAGCAGGGCCTGGATGACGACAGACAGCAACAGCGACGAAGTGTCCAGGCCGCCGACGCTGGGGATGATCCGGCGGATCGGCTTGAGCAGCGGCTGGGTGGCGCGCACGGCGAACTGGCACAGCGGGTTGTAGAAGTTGGCTTTGACCAGCTGCAGTACAAAGCGCAGCAGAACGATCACCAGGTACAGGCTGACCAAGGTTTGCACCACGAAGATCGCGGCGCCTGACAGTGCATTCATCAAGAACTCCTTATTTGCCCAATTGCTCGGCCAGCTCGGCGGAACGCTTGGCCGCAGCCTCCAGCGCCTGCTCGACGATGGCCTCGAATGCGTTGCCCTGGAACGACTTGATCGCCGCCTCGGTGGTACCGGCAGGCGAAGTGACGCGGCGGCGCAGCTCGGCAGCGTCGACGTCGCTGGCCACAGCCATGCGCGCAGCGCCCAAGGCCGTCTGCAGGGTCAGTTGCGAAGCAGTTTCGCGCGGCAGGCCGAGTTTTTCGCCGGCAGCGGTCATGGCTTCGATCAGCAGGAAGAAATAGGCCGGGCCGCTGCCGGAAACGGCGGTGACGGCATCGAGCTGTTGTTCCTGCTCCAGCCACAGCGCAGTACCGACAGCCGACAACAGTTGTTCGGCCTGCTCGCGCTGTTCGCTGGAAACTTCGGACGTTGCATACAAGCCGCTGACGCCCTGGCGCAGCAGGGCCGGGGTGTTGGGCATGCAACGCACCACCGGGCGGGCACCGAGCCAGGCTTGCAGGCTGGCGCAGGTGATGCCGGCGGCAATGGAAACAATCAGCTGGCCGTCTTGCAGGTTGGGCTGCAGGGCCTGGCAGACGGCTTTCATCACCTGTGGCTTGACCGCCAGGACGATCACGTCGGCACCGGCGATGGCGCTGGTATTGTCTTCGAAGGTTTCAATTCCATGTTCGGCCTGCACCCGGGCGCGGGTTTCGGCGCCCGGGTCGCTGGCGCGGATCTGCGATGCGTCCAGGCCTTGGGCACGCAGACCGCCGATCAGGCTGGCGGCCATGTTGCCGGCGCCGATAAAGGCAATACGTGTCTTGCTCATGTCAGGTCCTTGAGGGAAAGAGTGAGTAAAGCATGGAATCAGACAGGGTCGCTGGCAGGGTAACTGCGTGCGCCGAACAGGGCGGTGCCGATGCGTACCCAGGTCGCACCTTGGGCAATGGCCGCTTCGAGGTCGTGGCTCATGCCCATGGACAAGGTGTCCAGACCCAGGCCCAGGCGCTCCTGCAGCTGGCGCAGGCTGGCAAAGGCCGCCTCCTGTTCGGCGCGGTCTTCGGTTGGCTCGGGGATCGCCATCAACCCACGCAGGCGCAGGTTGGGCAGCGCAGCCACGGCGTTGGCCAGTGCTGGCAGGTCGGCCGGGGCACAGCCCGACTTGCTGTCTTCGCCGCTGACATTCACCTGCAGGCAGATGTTCAGCGGGGGCAGGCCTGCGGGGCGCTGTTCGGACAGGCGTTGGGCGATCTTCAGGCGGTCCACGGAATGTACCCAGTCGAAATGTTCGGCAATCGCTTTGGTCTTGTTCGACTGAATGGGGCCGATGAAGTGCCAGATCAAGGGCAGGTCGCGCAGTTCGCCCTGTTTGGTCAGCGCTTCCTGAAGGTAGTTCTCGCCCACATCGCGCACGCCTGCGGCATGGATTTCGCGGATGGCGCTGGCCGGTTTGGTCTTGCTCACCGCCAGCAACTGGATGCTGGCCGGGTCGCGTCCGACGGCCCGGGCTGCGCTATCGATGCGCTCGGCGAGGGCGGAAAGGTTGTCTGCTATGGTGGACATGGATCGATGCCGTCGGCTCTGGGTTCTGCGGCATTCTACCTGCTTGATGGCCTTTGGGGAGTCTCATGGACGTGACCGACCTGCTGGCCCGGGCTGTGGAGGCAGGGGCGAGTGACCTGCACCTGGCCGCGGGCGAAATACCGATGCTGCGCCTGGATGGCGAGTTACGACGACTGGAGCTGCCTGGCCTGCATCCTGCGGCCCTTGACGATGGCCTGACGCCGTTGCTTGGCGATGGCCAGCGGCAACAGTGGCAGCAGGGGGATGAGCTGGACCTGGCCCTGGAGCTACCGTCACTCGGGCGCTTTCGTCTGAACCTGTTTCGCCAGCGCAATGGCCCCGCAGCGACCTTCCGCGTGATTCCAAAACGCATCGCGACAGTCGATGAACTGGCGCTGGAAGAAGTGTATCGAGCTATTGCGCAGCATACCGATGGCCTGATCCTGATCGGGGGGCCAACCGGTAGCGGCAAGTCCAGCACCTTGGCGGCCCTGATCGATCAGCTCAATCGTGAGCGGTGCTTGCACATCATCACCCTGGAAGACCCTGTCGAAGTTATCCACAGCGGCCAGCGCAGCCTGGTCAATCAACGGGAGATCGGTCGGCACTGCCGTGACTTCTCCCAGGGCTTGCGCAGTGCGCTGCGTCAGGACCCGGATGTGATCGTGATTGGCGAATTGCGAGACCTGGAGACGATTCGTCTGGCACTGCGTGCCGCGGAAACGGGGCATCTGGTGCTGGCGACGGTGCATACGCGCTCGGCGGTGAGCAGCATCGACCGACTGGTGGAGGTATTTGCCGCAGAGGAAAAGCCCTTGGTGCGGGCGATGTTGGCCGAGTCGCTGCGTGTGGTGGTGGCGCAGGTACTGCTCAAGCGGATAGGCGGTGGCAGGGTGGCTGCAAGGGAGGTGCTGGTGGCGACGGCGGCGGTACGCAACCTGATTCGCGAGGGACGCATGGCCCAGCTGTGTTCGGTGATGCAGACGGGGGCGGCGGAGGGGATGCGGACGATGGAGGGGGCGATGAGCCAGCTGAAGATCAACGGACTGATCGAGCTTGCGTGAGCCTTATGGCCCTATCGCCGGCAAGCCGGCTCCCACAGGTAAGACACAGTTTTCAAGTACTGTGCTGTACCTGTGGGAGCCGGCTTGCCGGCGATAGGGCCAGAGCAGGCAGAAGCGATCAGCGCTTGGCCAGGGCCAGCTGCTGCTGCTCCTTCGGCAACACCCGCTTGGCGACAACATAGTGCTTCTGCCAGTAAGGCTTGCTCAGGTTGTCGATGCTCACCCGCTTGCCGCGACGCGGTGCGTGGATGAAGCGGTCGTTGCCCAGGTAGATGGCAACGTGGTTGACCCGACGGCTCTTGATATTGAAGAAGATCAAGTCGCCTGGCTTGAGGTCGCTTTTCGCCACTTTCACGCCGTGGCCTTGAGCCATGGCGTTGGAAGTGCGCGGCAGGTCGACGTCAGCCACGTCGTTGAAGGCGTATTTGACCAGCCCGCTGCAATCAAAGCCCCTTTTAGGGCTGCTGCCACCCCATACGTACGGCGTGCCGAGCACATTGACGGCACGGCTGAGCACGTCGCTGCTCTGCTTCGGCGACATCGCGGCTACGGCTGGCAGGTTCTGGTCCTTGGCCGAAGCGTTTTGACGTGCGCGCAGCGTCGTCTGTTTGACCGGGGCGTGCTTCACCGAAGTGTTGCTGGTGTAACCGGTGAAACCGTTGGGAAGACGTTGCTCACGATTGGTGGCGTGGGCGGCCAGGGGCAATAATAGGCAGAGGGTCAGCCATGTCTTGAACAAAGGCGGCATAGATGAAGCTCTTTATGAATGTTTTATGTGTGTTGGCGGGCAACTTTATAACAGCTTTTTGATCAATTTTTGATCCGTTGGTCGATTGTCATGGTGCCATGCGTCGGCCAGCAGCGAAAAAGTCACATTTTTTTTAAGAAAATTTTTGGATAACCCAAGAGGGCTACGAATGAACAGTTATCAACAGGGAGCGCCGTATCACGACACCCACAGCAAGGTGATCGGCTACCTGCTCTGGATTTTCGGCTTTACCGGTTCGCACCGCTTCTACTACGGCAAGCCCATCACCGGCACGATCTGGTTCTTCACGTTGGGGCTGCTGGGCATCGGCTGGCTGATCGACCTGTTCCTGATTCCGTCGATGGACCGCGAGGCCGACATGCGCTTCCAGTCCGGGCGCATCGACTACAACATCGCCTGGCTGCTGTTGACCTTCCTCGGCATCTTTGGCGTGCATCGGCTGTACCAGGGCAAATGGATCAGCGCGATCATCTACTTCTTCACCGGCGGGTTGTTCCTGGTGGGGGTGCTGTATGACTTCTGGACGCTGAACGGCCAGGTCTCCGAGGTCAACGCCGAGCGTCGCTGAGGCAGAAAAAAGGCCTTGTCGCATCGCGCGGCAAGGCCTTTTTCTTTACTGGCGGGTTTGCCGCTGTTGCAGCAGCAGGTTGCTGAAACCTGCCCCTGCCAGCTGCTTCTGCGCCCCGGTCAGCTGTTCACGGTTGCTGAACGGGCCGACCAGCACGCGGTACCAGGTTTCATCCTTGACCGTCCCCGACT